>Ga0070708_100002755_pt1 | contig 13647 bp, 16 predicted proteins | sample KBSK5503metaG_FD_65469 | JGI IMG/M metagenome (GOLD analysis project Ga0070708, IMG submission 65469) | Corn, switchgrass and miscanthus rhizosphere microbial communities from Kellogg Biological Station, Michigan, USA - KBS K5-50-3 metaG | ecosystem: Host-associated > Plants > Roots >...
TGAACACCGGGATCCGGTGCCCCCACCACAGTTGCCGCGAGATGCACCAGTCGCGCAGATTCTCCATCCAGTCGAAGTAGTTGCGCTCGAACCGCTTCGGGACGAAACGCGTTCGTCCTTCGCGGACGGCATCCATCGCGGGCCGCGCGAGCGGCTCGACGCGCAAGTACCACTGCTCCATCAGCAGCGGCTCCACCTCTGCGTGGCAACGCTGGCAGTGCCCGACCGGATGGATGTACGGACGGATCTCATCCCCGACGAGGCCTTGCGCGCGCAGGGCTTCTAGGATGGCCTTGCGCGCCACATAGCGATCCATCCCCGCGTAGGGGCCGGCGTTCTCGTTCATCGTTCCATCCAGCGCGATCACCGTGATAGCCGGCAAGTTGTGTCGTTGCGCGATCTCGAAGTCGACCGGATCGTGCGCAGGCGTCACCTTGAGCGCGCCGGTCCCGAAGTCCTTGTCGATCGCCTCGTCGGCGATGATCGGGAGCTCGCGGTTCATGATCGGCAAGATCGCCGTCTTCCCCACCAGGTCCTTGTACCGCTCGTCACTCGCGTTTACCGCGATTGCGACATCGGCCAGCATCGTCTCGACGCGCGTGGTCGCGATCGTGATGAACCCGCTGCCATCCGACAACGGATACTTGAGCTCGACAAGCTCGCCGGCGGTGTCTTCGTGCTCGACCTCGATGTCGGATAACGCGGTCATATTGTTGGGGCACCAGTTCGTGATGCGGTTCCCCCGGTAGATCAAGCCTTCGTCGTACAGGCGCACGAACACCGTGCGCACGGCCAGGCTGCGCATATCGTCCATCGTGAAGCACTCGCGCGACCAGTCGACCGAGTCCCCAAGCCGCCGCATCTGCCGCGTGATCGTGCCGCCGAACTCTTCCTTCCACTTCCAGACGCGCGCGATGAATGCCTCGCGCCCAAGGTCGTGGCGCGAAATGCCTTCTTTCGCCAGCTCGCGCTCGACCACGTTCTGAGTCGCGATCCCCGCATGATCCATGCCGGGAAGCCAGAGCGCGCGGAACCCTTGCATGCGCTTCCGCCGGATGATCGCATCCTGGATCGAGTGGTCGAGCGCGTGCCCGATGTGCAGGGACCCGGTGACGTTCGGAGGTGGGAGCACGATGCAGAACGGGTCGCCGTCGCCCGAAGGCGCGAACAGGCCCGCCTCTTCCCACTCACGGTAGAGGCGATCCTCCACCGCATGTGGGTCGTAGCTCTTCGGAAGCTCGCTGGTCATCGTTTCTCCATAAACAAAAACGGGACCCTTCGTGGGGTCCCGGAAGCCTACCGCCGGCGCGCGCGCCCTAGGCCCTCTCGGGACCTCGGCGTACGACCGCGCGGTGTCTCATCGGAATCGATGGTAGCAAAGCTATCCAGCGTTCTCTTCTGGATTCCAGTCGCGGATCCGCTCTGCCAGCGTCACGACCAAGGCCGCGCCACCGGCGAGCTCGATCAATTTCCCGAGGCGGGTGCGGCGCAGCACCGGCAACGACACCACGGCCGGGGCCGCGATGATCAATCCCGTCGCGACGTTGTGGCGGATGCGGCGGCCCTGCTCGCTCGCAGCGAAGCGCTTGACCTCACCGGCAGCGGCCGCGCCCGCCTCGCGCGCGCGCTCGTACAGCTCTCCGGCGATCTCGATCGGATCCATCAGGTCACCATCTACCCAACTCGGCTCTGAACGGAACGAAGGCGGCCTACTGGCCGCCCTCGGGGTTTGATGTGCTTACGCCGTGCGCTCGCGCCGGACTTTGGCCGGTGGCTCTTCCGCGCGCGGCACGAGTGTCGGTGCTGCCAGCTTCTGCACGACGTCTTTCGTGACCACGCATTTCTGGACGTCTTCACGCGAGGGCAGCTCGTACATGACCGGCAGCAGAACCTCTTCCATGATCGCGCGCAGCCCGCGCGCGCCGGTGCCGCGCTTCATCGCGAGCTCTGAAACCTCTTCGAGGGCGTCCTGCTCGAACTCCAGCTCGACGCCGTCGAACTCGAATGACTTGGCATATTGCTTCACGAGCGCGTTCTTCGGCTCGGTCAGGATCTCGACGAGCGCAAGCCGGTCGAGCTGATGAACGCTCGTCACGACGGGGAGCCGCCCGACGAACTCGGGGATCAGCCCGAACTTCAGCAGGTCCTCGGGCATGACCTGCGTCAGGATCGTGCCGACGTCCTTCTCTTCCATCTTGCGGACATCCGCACCGAAGCCGATCCCACGCTGGCCGACGCGGCCTTCGATGATCTTCTCGAGGCCGGCGAACGCGCCACCACAGATGAAGAGGACGTTGGTCGTGTCGATCTGGATGAACTCCTGGTGCGGGTGCTTCCGGCCGCCCTGCGGCGGCACCGATGCTTGCGTGCCCTCGAGGATCTTCAGGAGCGCCTGTTGCACGCCCTCGCCCGACACGTCGCGCGTGATCGAGGGGTTCTCGCTCTTGCGCGCGATCTTGTCGACTTCGTCGATGTAGATGATGCCGGTCTCGGCCTTCTTGACGTCGTAGTCGGCGGCCTGGATCAGCTTGAGGAGGATGTTCTCGACGTCCTCACCGACGTAGCCCGCCTCCGTAAGCGCGGTGGCGTCGGCGATCGCGAACGGAACGTTCAACATCTTCGCGAGCGTCTGGGCCAGGAGCGTCTTGCCGCAACCCGTCGGGCCGAGCAGCAGGATGTTCGACTTCTGCAGCTCGACATCGTTCGCGTTGTGCGCGCCAGCCTGGATCCGCTTGTAGTGGTTGTAGACCGCTACCGAAAGGATCTTCTTCGCGTTGTCTTGGCCGATGACGTAGTCGTTCAGGAAGTCGTAGATCTCTTTGGGCTTTGGAAGCTCTTCGAGCTTGAGCTCGGTAGTTTCCGAGAGCTCTTCCTCGATGATCTCGTTACAGAGGTCGATGCACTCGTCACAGATGTAGACACCCGGACCAGCGATGAGCTTCTTGACCTGCTTCTGCGATTTCCCGCAGAAGGAACACTTCAGCAGATCGCCGCCGTCACCGAATTTCGCCACCCGTTGCTCCCTACTCCAGGAGCCAACTTGGCTCCGCCCTAACCGTTACGCTCCTGCGACCGCGGCCACCTTGGACGCCTCTTCAAGTGCAGAACGACTGGTGATGACCTCGTCGATTATACCGTAGGCCTTTGCTTCTTCAGCCGTCATGATGAAGTCTCTGTCACTATCTTTCGAAATTTTTTCGACCGACTGACCCGTGTGGTCTGCAAGGATTTCGTCGAGCAGCCTGCGGTAACGCAAGATCTCGCGCGCCTGTATCTCGATATCCACAGCCTGACCACCGGCGCCGCCGGATGGCTGGTGGATCAGGACGCGTGAATGGGGCAGACCGTAGCGCTTGCCCTTCGCACCCGCGGCGAGGAGCACCGCAGCCGCACTGGCAGCCTGGCCCATGACGATCGTGGAAACGTCAGGCTTGATGTACTGCATCGTGTCGTACATAGCCAGCAACGCGGTGATGGAGCCGCCCGGCGAGTTGATGTAGATGTGGATGTCCTGGTCGGGGTTCTCATGCTCGAGGAACAAGAGCTGGGCGTTCATCAGATTCGCGACGTTGTCGTCGATATCGGTGCCAAGGAAGATGATCCGGTCCTTAAGCAGCCGCGAGTAGATGTCGTAGGAGCGCTCGCCTCTGTTGGTCTGCTCCACCACAACTGGGACTAGATAGTTCTGCATGTCCGACTCCTAATCAGGGGACTCGTTCTCGACCGTTTGGCCGGGTTCCTCAGACGACTGCCCAATTGGCTGCTCGTCCGCAGTAGCCGTTCCGTCGCCGCTGCCCTTTTCATCGACACCGGCCTTTTGGTCGTCGGAGTCCTCGTCTTTGACTTCGGCTCTTTCGACGAGCAGATTCAGTGCCTTCCTTCGGATGATATCACCGGCTATTGCCATCAACCGGCCGCGTTCGCCCAGCTCTTTGGCCAGTTGAGCAGGATCGGTGCGAAGCGATTCAGCGTGGTAACGAACTTCTTCACGCAATTCTTCCTCGCCCACCTGGAAGCCCTCTCGGCGGCCGATCTCCTCCAGGATGAGCTGCGCGCGCACATTTCGCTCGGCTTGCTGACGAAGGTCCGCCTCGATCTGCTCCTCCGTTAACTGCTGGCTCTGCAGATACTGATCGAGGGTCATGCCGGCCGCCCGCAGCTGCTCCTCCAGGCGCTGCAACCGGTACGCCATCTCCGACTGAACGAGCGACTCCGGAGCCTCGACCTCGACGTCGTCGAGAACTTGCTCCAAGATCCGGTTACGAACCTCGGCGTCGGCTTGGACCGCTTTCACTTTCTCGATGCGCTCCGCGAGGTCGGCACGCAGCTGGTCGAGCGTCTCGAATTCCGACGCCGTTTTCGCGAACTCGTCGTCGAGGGCCGGAAGCTTCTTCTCTCGCACTTCCTTCACGAGAACCTGGAAGGTCACTTCCTTCCCGGCATGCTCGCCGCCCATTTGCTCGGGGATCGTTGCGTTGAACTTGAGGATGTCGCCGGTGCGCTTCGCTGTTAGTTCCTTGTCGAGCTCGGCGACCGGCCACGCCGAGCCGAGCTCGTAAAGCTGGTCGTTCCCCGACAGATCGGCGATCTCGGTGCCGTGCAACGTTGTGTGTATGTCGACGAGCATGTAGTCGCCGGCGCGCGCAGGCCGCTCGACGGTTTCGAGCGTTGCGAACCGATCCTGCATCCGCTTCAGCTGATCTTCGATCTCCTCGGAAGTCGCCTTCGACGACGGTCGCGTCGTCGACAGCATCGCGAAGTCGGGCAGCTCGATCTCCGGCCGCACTTCGACCGTCGCTTCGAACGAGAGATCGGCCCCGAGGTCGTAGCTCGTGACTTCAACCGACGGCGGCGCGATCGGCGCGAGCGTTTCCTCTTCCGTGGCTTTCTGAAGCAGCTCGGGGATCGCTTCGCGCAGGACGGCCTCGCGCAGCGCGTCGGATCCCAGCCTCGTCTCGAGCACCTTTCGCGGCACGTGCCCTTTCCGGAAACCGGGGACCTTGACTTGGTTCGAGAGCGAGCGAACGGCGCGCTCGACGGCCGGCTGAACCTCGTCTGAGGTTGCTTCGACCTGAACGCGCACCTTGGAAGCGCTATCGCGTGTGAGGGAGGTCTTCATGTGAGAACCGCGGATTATAGCGGCGTGGTAATGGCATCGCCCGAGGCTATGCTTGACGTTCGCGGGGCGTAGCGCAGCTTGGTTAGCGCGCCTGCTTTGGGAGCAGGAGGCCGCCGGTTCGAATCCGGCCGCCCCGACGGCCGTTCATCATCTCGATCGAAAGGCGGCGTTCAGCATTGAGCTCGAGCATGCCGTCCGGCAGTCCTCAAGGCGAGCTCCGACGACGATACCGGCGGATGCGACCGGGCTGGAAGCCCGCCGCGACGCTTTACCGCGAGATGGTTCGCTCGGCTGCGCCCATCTCCGGACGCGTGCTCGATGTCGGCACCGGCCGGAAGGACTTTCCGATCGATCCCTCCGCCGGTCTCGACCTCTTCGGCGTCGACCCCGACGCCGGCGCGATCGCTAAGCATGAAACCCTTCTCTTTCGAGCAGCCGCGCGCGGCGAACGGCTGCCGTTCGCCGACGGCGCGTTTGACCTCGTCTGCAGCGCATGGGTGCTCGAACATGTCGATACCCCGCGCGCGTTCATGAAGGAGATCCATCGGGTGCTCGCCCCCGGCGGGCGGTTCGCTTTCGTGACGCCGAACGGTAGGAACCCAGTTACCTGGGTGATCCGTGCGATCCCGAACGGGCTGCATCCAACCATCATGCGCCGGGTCCAGCACCGAGATGTAAGCGACACCTATCCCGTCCGCTATCGGATCAACACGCCGAAGGTCGTTCGGCAGATCATGAGCGAGACGGGATTCGTGCGCGAGCAGCTCGTCTTGAACGGCGATCCGACGTACCTCGCGCTGGGTCCGCGCTCGTTCCGGATCGCTGTTGCCGCCGAGCGTCTCTTCGATATCCCCGGCTTCGCCGGCGCGCGTATCCACCTCGTTGGGCTCTACCGGAAAGCGTAACGAGGTGATCGGCGAGAGCCGTTAGAATGGCTGCTCGCGGGTGTAGCTCAATGGTAGAGCTCGAGCCTTCCAAGCTCGTGGTGCGGGTTCGATTCCCGTCACCCGCTCGGCCATGACGTCCCATTCCTGTGGCTTGGGTAGAATCACTCAGATGTTCTTCCCAGGGGGGAGGCGGCGCTGAAAGGCTTCCACAGGCTGCTCGCGACATTGATCGTCTTCATGCTGGGGGCTGGAGTCGTGGCGATCGTCGTGAAGAACAACAAGACCACTCCGACCGCGCGGACGAAGCCTGCGATCACCGCTGTCCCTGTTACGACGCCGTCGGTAACGCCGACGACAAGCGTGCGGGCGTCGCACCAGGCGCCCACGCCGACCACCTCGCGAAAAGACCAAGCCGATGGGCTGGGGAACGGCCCGACGTTGCCGGTGAGCGGCGTCGGTCGGTATCCGGCCGGACTTGTGTTCGTTGTGCTTGCCGCTGCTCTCAGCCTGTGGCTTCGAAGAGCTGCGCGCGCATAACCCGGACTGGATCGCAAAAGCCCGCTGTAGACTGCTTTCGCGCGCGCCCGTAGCTCAGGTGGATAGAGCAGCTGCCTTCTAAGCAGCGGGTCGGGGGTTCGAGTCCCTCCGGGCGCTCAAGACGATCGAGGGGTATGACCTCACTGCTAAACTCCGGTTTCAGCGCTTCGCGCGCGTGGTGGCGTTAGCTCAGCCTGGTTAGAGCGTCGGGTTGTGGTCCCGAAGGCCGGGGGTTCAAGTCCCCTACGCCACCCTCATCACCGCTTCGTTCACCTGTAGTGCTCGGCTTGGGGGAGTGAGGTGTCAGGCCCCTACGTAGTTCGACGGGAAGATCGCGAGTCCTTCGCTCTGGGAGGGATCACGGCCCGCGTGCTCGTTGCGGGCGAGGCAACCGAGGGACGGTTTGGGATCATCGAGGCTCCGATCGGGCCAAGGGTGTTGGCCGGACCCCTGCATGTGCATCAACGCGAAGACGCCTTCTGGTACGTGATGGAAGGAGAGTTCGGCGCTCAGGTCGGTGATCATGAGGTCCACGCAAATGCGGGCGCATTGATCTTCGCTCCGCGCGGCGTCCCACACACGTACTGGAACCCTGCTTCGACTTCCTCCACCTATCTCGAAGTCTTCTGGCCCGCCGGCATCGAGCGGTACCTCAAGGAGCTCGGCCGCCTCGTACCTCTGGGAGGGGAAGACCTCTTCGACCGCATCTCGGCTCTGTCAAACGAGTTCGGGGTGGAGATGGACTGGAGCAGTGCGGCCGCTCTTATCGAGAAGCACGGTCTCGGATTCGGGGCCTAACGCGTCCACGCCTACGACAAACCCGCGACGCCGCGCTAGGGCTCGCGCGATCAAGGCGAGCGCATGACGCGCGCGCCCGCGCTCGCGGGCGCGGAGTGCCAGAAGGCCCGGTGCTTATCGGTGCTTACGCGTGACACCAAGGGAAACCACGCGGAACCGACTGACCGCGCACACATTCTTCGGCACTGATCGAAAGGCACTTTTTCAAGGATCCAAGGCCCTACCCCACCCCAAATCAAAGGCGATCGTGTCACAGGTCGCCGATACCATGAGGTCATGGTCGTCGACGACGGCCTTCCCCAGATACCCCACGAATTGTGCGCGCGCGCTCAGCGCTGGAGCGAGCTGAAGCGCTGGGAACGACGTGAGCTCGGCCAAGAACTGCGCCGCCTCGGGCTGTCGTACAACGAGATCAATCGGATTATTCCGGTGTCAAAAAGCACGCTCTCAAGTTGGTGTCGCGATGAGGTGTTGTCTCCAGAGCTTCGCCGACGGCTTGCTTTGATACGTCCAAAGCTCGATTCGCAGATTGCCTTGGGTCGAAGACGCCGAAACGAAGCGCTCGAACGGAAAATGGCAATCAGATCGTCGGCAAGAGAAGAGGTTTCTTGGCGGTGTTCGGATCCCCTATGGATCGCCGGCATCGTGGCCTATTGGTCAGAGGGCTCGAAAACAAGCAGTGACATTCGTTTCTCCAACTCCGACCCCGGATTAGTGCGACTCTTCATCATCTGGAGTCAACGGTTCCTCGAAGGCACTGGCTTCACGGCGAGGCTGCACCTTCATACGGGTCAGGATGAACGCGAGCGCTTCGAATTCTGGACAGGAATCACAGGAGGTTCAATCTCCCACTTCGGAAAGACCTACATCAAGCAAGAGGGCACGGGGCATCGAAAGAATCACCTCTACAACGGAACCATCAGCGTCCGCTTGCTCGGCAATGGAACCCAGCTTCAAAGGGTCTTGGGGTGGATAGAAGGGTTGAGTGAACTGTGGGGGACGGCTAGCATGCGGCGGTCGGGCCGCTAGCTCAACTGGCAGAGCAGGCGCCTCTTAAGCGCAAGGTTCGGGGATCGAGACCCTGGCGGCCCACCAAGTTCATAAGAGGGAGCGCGCAGCGCTCCCTCTTCGCTTCCTCGGTGTTACCCTCCGTCTCGCGCGCGAGAGTGGCGGAATGGCAGACGCGCAGGATTTAGGATCCTGTGGGGCAACCCGTGGGAGTTCAAGTCTCCCCTCTCGCACTCAGCGTCCGCAGCGCCGGTATCAGCGCGCGGAACGCTTTCCCGCGATGGCTGATCGCATCTTTCTCCTCCGCGCTCAGCTCCGCCATCGTGCGAGACGCGCCGGTCGGTACGAAGATCGGGTCGTAGCCGAATCCCCCGTTCCCGTGCGGTTCGGTTATGAGCGTCCCCTCCACCGTGGCCTCAGAGACGTGCTCGTCCCCGGCTGGTGTCACAAGGACCGCGACGCATCTGTACCGTGCGCCGCGCGCGCTCGGCGGTGTCTGACGCACAACCTCGAGCAGCTTGTGCAGGTTCTCCTCGTCGCTTGCCCCTTCTCCTGCGTACCGCGCCGACCGTGGACCGGGAGCCCCGTCCAACGAGTCGACCTCGATCCCAGAGTCGTCCGCCAATGTCGGCACACCGGAAAAAGCCACAAGCGCGCGCGCCTTGATCAATGCGTTCTCGCGATAGGTGTCGGCGTCTTCGGGGGGTGGCACCCACGCCGGGTCCGGGCCGGCCAGCTCGATCGGTGCACCGGCAAGGATCGAGGCGATCTCACGCACTTTGCCGGGATTCTTCGTCGCGAGCGCGACCCTGCGGCGATGATCTTGGCCGGTGCTCACGCTTCGTTGAGCACCACGCGCTGCATCGTGACCAGCTCGGCGATCCCGACGGCTGCTAGGTCGAGCATCCCGTCGAGCAGCCCGCGATCGAACGGCTCCCCTTCCGCGGTCCCCTGCACCTCGACGAGTCCGGCGTTGCCGGTCATCACCACGTTCATGTCGACCTCGACCGCTACATCCTCCGCGTAGTCGAGGTCTAGGATCGGCGTCTCGCCGAGCACCCCCACGCTGATCGCCGCAACCTCGCTTACGAGCGGCGACACGGGCAGCTCGCCGTTCGCCATCAGCGAGGCGATCGCATCGGCCAACGCGACGTAGGCGCCGGTGATCGACGCGGTTCGGGTTCCGCCGTCAGCGACGAGGACGTCGCAGTCGACCGTGATGCTTCGCTCGCCGAGCTTCGTCAGATCGGTCACCGCGCGCAGCGAGCGCCCGATGAGCCGTTGGATCTCCTGCGTGCGGCCCGACGGACGGCCGGACTTCACCTCGCGCGGTGTGCGTTCGACGGTCGCGCGCGGAAGCATGCTGTACTCGGCCGTCACCCAGCCTCGCCCCGAGCCGCGGAGGAATTGCGGGACGCCGCCTTCGACGGTGGCGGCGCACACAACGCGCGTCTGCCCCAGCTCGATCAAGCACGACCCTTCCGGGTTGGGCTGGAACACCCGAGTCATCCGAACGTGGCGCAGATCGGACGGGCCCCTCCCATCGGCGCGTTTCATATCGTTGTCTTCTGCGTTTCGCGCGCGAACTCGATCGTTCCATCGAACGTCCTCGAGGCTTCCTCACGGACGCGATCAAGCGGGTTCCGTGGCCAGACGTGCGTCAGCATGAGCCGCTCGATGTCCGCCTCACGCGCAACTGCGCCTGCCTCCGCCGCTTTCAGGTGGATGGGCTCCATCAATCCTTCGTCCTGCTCAAGCCACGACGCTTCGCAAAGGAAGAGATCGGCGCCGCGGGCGGCGACCGCAAGTTCGGGATTCGGTCCCGTGTCACCCGAATAGCAGAGCGTTCTCCCATCGGCTTGGATGCGAACGGTGGCGTTCTCGATCGAGTGAGCGGCATTGAACACGTTCAGGCGGAAGGGTCCTGCGTCGGCCGCGTCACCGGCATGAAGGAGGTGCCACTCGAAGAGATCGGCGAAGTCCTGCTGCGAACCGGACCCGATCAAAGGCTTCAAGTTGTCGTAGACGCAGGATGCCGCGTACAGCGGGACCGTCTTCCGGGTGTTGATCAGCTGATAGAAGAACGGATAGATGTCGGCGCAGTGGTCGACGTGCGCGTGCGAAACGAAGATCGCATCGATCTGGTCCAACGCGATGTGTTCTTGCAGGAAGCTGAGCGTTCCGTTCCCCGCGTCCATCCAAAGATTGAATCCATCGTGCTGTAGCAGGTAGCCGCTGCACGCGCTGTGCGCGCGCGGGTACGTCCCGTCTGCTCCGAGGATCGTCAGATCCACGGCTGCTCCTCCACTTTCGTGATCTCCGGGCCGAGGAACCGGTGCCCAAGACTTTCGAACTGCTTCGGGTCGCCGCTCGACAGAAAGCGATGCTGGGGCGGGATGTCGTGGGGCCTGAACATCTCGCGCCTCGTGAGCTCACTGAACACGTCGATCGCCGCCTCCTTGTCGCTCTCGATCAGCACGACGTCCCTGCCCACCACGTACTGGATCACACCACGGAGCAAGGGGTAGTGCGTGCAACCGAGGATGAGTGTGTCGACCTGACTTTCGATCAGCGGCGCGAGGTACTCCTCCGCGACACCCTGCACTTCAGGCCCCGACGTGTCCCCACGCTCAACCAGCTCGACGAAGCGCGGACAGGCTTGCTGGAAAAGCTCGACGTTCTCGCGCGTCATCGCGACCGCGAGCGCATACGAGCCCGAAGCCACGGTCAGCGCGGTGCCGATCACACCGATCCGGCGGTTGCGCGTGGCTTTCACGGCAGCACGCACCGCCGGCTCGATCACTTCCACCAATGCGATGTCGGGATAGGCGTCGCGGATGTGGTCCAGACCGGCGCTGGACGCGGAGTTGCACGCGACCACCAACATCTTCACGCCTTCTTTGACGAGCAGCCCTGCCACGTCGTCCACGTAGCCCCGCACCTCGTCCCGCGCCAGCGGCCCGTACGGTCCGCGCGCGGTGTCGCCGTAGTAGATGATCGACTCACCGGGAAGGTAATCGAGCAGCGCGCGCGCGACGGTCAGGCCCCCAACACCGGAATCGAAAACGCCGATCGGCCTGTCATCCATCGTGATCGAAGTATAAGGGCGGGCTGCTACGCCCAAAGCATGCCTTCGAGCCGTTTGACGGCTGCGTCGAAGTCGCCGCCGTATGCGCCCGTGGAGAGGTACTTCCATCCGCCGTCGGGCAGAAGGACCACGATCGTGCCGCCCGAGAGCTTTTCCGCGACGCGAGCCGCGACGTGAAGCGCTGCGCCACTTGAGATACCGGCGAAGATCCCCTCTTGCTCCACGAGCTGCCGCGTGCGGCGGAGCGCGTCCTCCGTGCTCACTTTGATCCGTCCCGTGAGGACGTCCAAGTCGATGATCTCGGGGATGAATCCTTCGTCGAGATTGCGAAGTCCGTAGACGAGCTCGCCGTACTCGGGCTCGGCGGCGACGATCTGCGCCTTCGGGTTGTGCTCGCGGATACGACGGCCGCATCCCATGAGCGTTCCTCCGGTTCCCAGGCCCGCCACGAACACGTCGACATCGGGACAGTCGGCGATGATCTCCGCCGCTGTGCCCTCGTAGTGCGCTCGCGGATTCGCCTCGTTGCCGTATTGGTACGGCATGAAGTACTTCGGGTCCGCAGCCATCTCCTTCGCAAGAGCAACGGCGCCGTTGGAACCCTGTGCCCCGGGCGAGTGCACGATCTTCGTGCCGAACATCTCCAGCAGCTGTATCCGTTCCGTGCTTACGTTGTCGGGCATGACGCAGACCAGTGGGTAGCCCTTGCGACGGCAGATCATCGACAACGAGATCCCGGTGTTGCCGGAGGTAGGTTCCAGCACGATCTTGTCCGGCGTGAGAGCGCCGGATGCTTCCGCATCCAGGATCATCCGGAGGGCGATCCGGTCCTTCATGGAACCGGTCGGGTTGTGGCCCTCGAGCTTCGCGAAGATCTTCACGGCGTTCCTCGGCGCGAACGTCTGCACCCCAACCAGCGGCGTGTTGCCGATCGCCCCCAGGATGTTGTCCGCGGGCACGCGACTACCCGCCGGCGACAGCGGGAAGGATCGAGATCACGTCGCCATCCGAAACGGGTGTCTCGAGCGACCCGATGAATCTGATGTCCTCGTCGTTCAGATACATGTTGATGAACCGGTGAAGCTCGCCACCGTCGGTCACGACGGCGGTTCGGACGCCCGGATACCGACCGTCAAGATCCTCGAGAACCTCCCGCACGGTTCCGCCCGAACCTTGCACGGCCTTCTCGCCGGATGTGTATTTCCTCAAGATGGTCGGCATCCTGACCTCGACGGCCATCATTCTCCCTCTCGCATCGCTATCTCCTCGGAAACAACCGGGAGCTCCTCGATCCTTCCCTCGAGGATCCGGAAGGCCCGGATGTCTGGGTTCCCACGATCCTGGAGTGAGACGAGCACGTAAACGGCGTTCGGGTCTCGCGCAAGCTTGACGTCCGTCGGCGACGGGTAGGCGGGCGTGTGCGTGTGCGAGTGATAGATGCTCACCACTTCCCAGTCGCGGTCGTAGAGATCGTCGTACGCACGCTTCATCTCCTTCGCGTCGGCCTCATACCGCATGACCGGGTCGGGATCGACGTTGGTCAGCCGCACCTGCTCGCGCACCTCACCGGGAGGGCCGACGAGGAAGCCGCAGCATTCCTTCGGATACTCCGATTGTGCGTGCTCGACGAGTGCGCGCGCGATCGGCTCTGGGATGCGGAATCCGAGCATTCGTGCCTCCGAATGGGAACGCGGGCAGGATACCAAGCGGCTGCGAGGAGCCGCTCAGGCCTCGATAGCGATCGACCCGGCCCGACCGTCCCCGACGACACCCACCTCGTGAGAGGGCACCGAGCGCCGGGCCAGCGCCGCCCGCAGCGTGCTCGCTTGAGCGCGGGGACACGAGATCAGCAACCCGCCCGACGTTTGCGCGTCGGTAAGGAGGACCCGTGAGACCTCGTCGACCTCGTCAGCGAACTGCACAGCGCTCTCGACGTACGCACGGTTTCGCTTGCTGCCGCCTGGGATCTGCCCGGCGGCGGCAAGGGTGCGCGTCCCCTCGATCACGGGCACCGCGGACGCCCGTACGGTGGCCGAAACTCCTGATGCGCCGAGCATCCGATGGAGGTGCCCGAGGAAACCGAACCCCGTCACATCGGTTGCCGCGCGCACGCCGGCTTCAAGCATCGCTTCTGAAGCCTCGGCGTTCAGCGTCGTCATGGTCTCGATGGCTTGCGCAACGACATCCTCAGGGGCTTTGCCGTTCTTGAT
>Ga0070708_100002759_pt1 | contig 13636 bp, 9 predicted proteins | sample KBSK5503metaG_FD_65469 | JGI IMG/M metagenome (GOLD analysis project Ga0070708, IMG submission 65469) | Corn, switchgrass and miscanthus rhizosphere microbial communities from Kellogg Biological Station, Michigan, USA - KBS K5-50-3 metaG | ecosystem: Host-associated > Plants > Roots >...
CGCGCGAAGGTTGTCGTCGTCGGCGGCGAGGGCGTCGAGAAGGTCCGCCGATCGGAGGCCGGTGAGCTCCGGCTCGGCGCCTTCCGCGAGCGCGAGAAAGTGCTCGGCATGGCGGCGCTCGAGGGCTTCCGCCTGGCCCGCGGCGCGCAGCTGGTCGGCCGCGAACTCCCGGATCGTGCTGAGCATCGCAAAGCGAGGGTCTTCAGCGGTCGTCTCCACCTGCCGGAGGAGGCTCTTGTTGACGAGCGAGGCCAGCCCCTCGAAGGTGTCGCCCAGCGCATCGCCGCAGACCGACTCGGTAGCGGCGAGCGTGAACCCGCCCGCGAACACCGAGAGGCGGGCGAAGAGCTCGCGTTGCCGCTCGGGCAGCATGTCGTAGCTCCAGGCGATCGTGTCCCGGAGCGTGCGTTGACGGGCCGGCACGTCCCGCGAAGCACCGCCCAGGAGGGGCAGCCGGTGGACGAGGCGGGCGAGCAGGGCCTGCGGGCTCAAGACCTTCGTCGTGGCCGCGGCAAGCTCGATCGCCAGCGGCAGGCCATCGAGCCGGGCGCAGATCTCGGCGATCGCCGCGGCGTTGTCGGCCGTGAGCGTGAATCCCTGCCGAACGGCGGACGCTCGCGCGACGAACAGCGACACCGCCTCATAGCCGGCGAGACGGTCGAGCGCGGGCAGGTTCGCGAGGTCCGGCGTCTCCAGCGGCGGGACGGGGTACTGCTGCTCGCCCTGGAGCCCGAGGGCCTCGCGGCTCGTCACGAGCGTCCGGACACGAGGGGTCTGGCCCAGCAGCTGGCCGACGGCCTCCGTCGCCGCCATGATCTGCTCGAAGTTGTCGAGCACGAGGAGGACGTTCTTCGTCCGCAGATGTTCGATGAGCAGCTCGAGCGGCTGGCGCTCGGCCTGCTCGGCAATCCCGAAGGCACGGGCGATCGCCGGGATCACGAGATCGGGATCGGCGATCGACCCGAGCCGGACCAGGAATGCCCCGTCCTCCATCTCGGCTTGGAGTTCGGCCGCGGCCCGGAGGGCGAGGCTGGTCTTGCCCGTCCCGCCCGGGCCCGTGAGGGTGACGAGCTTCGAGCGAGACACAAGATCCTTCACGTCGCGGAGCGCGCGCTCCCGGCCCACGAAGCTGGTCAGTGGCGTCGGGAGGTTGCCCTGGCGGGGCTCGGCCGAGCGGAGCGGCGGAAAGTCGGCGGGAAGGCCAGGGATCACGACCTGGTACAGGCGCTCGGGCCGTTCGAGGTCGCGGAGCCCGTGGTCACCGAGGTCGCGCAGGGTCACGTGCTCGGGCAGGGTGTCTTCGACGAGGCCTCGGGTCGTCGCCGAGACCAGCAGCTGGCCGCCGCGGCCTGCGGCGGCGATTCGGGCCGCGCGATGGACGTCGAGACCCACGTAGTTGTCGCCACCCAGCGTGCCCTGGCCGGTATGGAGACCCATCCGGACCTTGATCCGAGCGTCCTCCGGCCAGTCGTAGTCGTGGAGGGCTCGCTGGCTCGCGACGGCGCCGGCCAGGGCTCTCCGTGCGTCAGGGAAGACGACGAAGAAGGAGTCCCCCTCTGTCCCGATCACGGTTCCCCCGTGAGCCGCGAACGTCGCACGCAGCAGGGCCTGGTGGGTCTCGAGCACGGCGGGGTAGCGCTCGCCGAGGGATTGCAGAAGGCGCGTGCTCCCCTCGATGTCGCTGAAGAGGAACGTGACCGTGCCGGTCGGCAGCTCGGAGCGGACCTTCACGTACGCACTCTCCCGGGGCGGTCCAGTATGCGCGGGCGGCGAGGGGGCGTCCCCAGCGCTAGGAGGTGTGCTCCGCGGCTCCCGCCGGGGTGTGCGCGCCCGCTGCCACGGGTACGGCGGCCGCCACGTCGCGGGGGACCTCGCCGGAGCCATTGCGCGCCTCGGCCGGCTTGCCGACCTGGGTCGGGTACAGCAGGTCCGGGATGACGTCGGACCAGGCGTAGCCCTCGAGCCGGACGCGGAACCGGCGCGCCGACGCGATCGCCGCAGCCAGCAGCTCTCGCTCGCGCGTCCGCAGCGCCGGGTAGCCGAGGCCGTCGAGGACGAGCTTCGGCGCCATCTCGCTGAACGGTGGGAACGTGTAGGCGTCGTCGGTGTTCTCGAGCAGGCGATCGACGGTGAAGTCCTCCGCGGCCCGCTCGGCCAGGGCGGGCTGCCCGCGCTCCATGATCACGAGGGCGTCGATCGGTGCGCGGTCCGCAACCTCGCAGTCCACCAGCGAGGTGACGTGGTACTTGGGCGGCGGGATGATCAGCTGGACCCAGGCGTTGAGCGTCACGATCGGCAGGTTTCGACGGCCCAGCGCGTGGCCGACCGCTCGACCCTCGCGCGAGTGCAGCCGGCTCCGGATGGCCAGCATCATGCGGTCGGCCAAGGGCAGCACTCGATCGTTGACCGAGCTCATCGTGTGCGACGAGAGCGTCATCGGCTTCGGGTAGGACAGGACGATGCCGTCCGCGGAGACGATCGCCATGTCGTCCGCGAGGAATCGCCAGGGATGGCCCATCAGGAGGCGAAGCACGGTGCTCGTCTTGCCGGTGTCCGTCTGGGCGCTGAGGAGCACTGCCCCACCCGGCGCCTCGATGGCCGCGCAGTGCAGCAAGACATGGCCCCGGGTGACGAGCATGAACCGCAGCAGCGGCTCGACCATGTTCGTGTACAGGACGTGGTGCGACAGCATCAGCAGCCAGTTCGCATCGAGCGTGACGACCTCGCCCGGCGTGATGTCGAATGCGGCCGAGAGCGCGCCGAAGTGTTCCCGGTAGCGGATCGTGCCGTCGGGCGCCTGCTCCACGGCGACGCGAAGGCGCGGTCCCCCACCGAGCCAGCGCCGCCGGACGATCAGGTCGGGGTCAACGGCGTGGCTGACGTTGAACGCGGCGAGCTCGGGCAGGCCGACCCTGGAGCGCACCCGGACCAGGCCCTGGATGTCGTAGTTGAACCATTTTCCGACCGTGACCTGGTCCCAGCGGTCCCGCCCGGCCCAGATCCAGCTGTCGGCGACCATGTAGCGCACGCCGAACGTCAGCCCGATCGCGACCAGGTTGGAGATCAGATAGTGGACGCCGAACAGGTCGGTGAGGATGAACAGCACCGGGACCCGGATGACCAGCGTCGCGATGTTCAGCAGGTTGAACACGACATACCGGAACAGGACGTGGCTCCGGTGGTCCCGATCCGCGAAGACCCACAGCTCCGTGAGCAGGAAGTTGTTGAGGGTCGAGAGCTGGGAGGCGATGATCGCCGAGACCAGGTAATAGATGCCCAGGCCATCGGTCAGGGCATACAGCGCGACCTGGTTGACGACGATCCCGACGATGCCGACGAGCGCGAACTTCGAGGGGCTGAGCAGGGACCTGAGGAGACGGCGAATTCGCGGCCTGCGAGGCGTGGGCGCCTGCTCGTCGAGTGTCGCGCTTGGGATCTTCGCGCTCCTGTAGGTTCGCGTCCGGGCACGGCCATCGTACGTGCGCCTTCAACGCCGCGTCAATTTCGGATAATGGCCGGGAATCCCCTCCCCCATCTGCAGTGCTGGAGCGTGACGCGGTGCGCCTCGGGATCGATCGTGCCCTGATCTGGCAGCTCGCGGTGCTGGCCGCGCTGGCCTTCCTGATCCGCCTCGTACCGGTGCTCCTCGCGGGCGGGCTCAAGGGCATGATCGACTACGACGACGGCGTGTACATGGGCTCGGCGCTGTCGCTCGTCCGGGGACGGATCATCTATCGCGACTTCTTCATGCTGCACCCACCCGGGATCGTGTACGTCCTGACGCCGTTCGCGGCCTTGAGTTGGCTCGTCTCCGATTCCACGGCGTTCGCAGCGGCGCGCGCCGGCTTCATGGCCCTCGGTGCCCTCAACACGTTCCTCGTCGGAGTCCTGGCCGCGCGCTTCGGACGGACCGCGGCGCTCGCGTCCGCCGGCCTCTACGCGGTCTGGATCGTGGCCGCGAAGGTCGAGCGCTCGACCTGGCTCATCGCGCCGCAGAACACGCTCCTGCTGCTGGCCCTACTCCTCCTGCTCCCGTGGTCGGCGGGGACGTCCGATCGGCAGCTCGGCTGGCGAAGGGCGGCGGCCGTCGGAGTCCCGATCGGGTTCTGCGGCGTCATCCAGATCTGGGGCGTGGTGACCGCCGGGGTGATCTTCGCCTGGCTGTTCCTGCGCACGCGGCGGCAGCCGGGCGGCTGGCTCCGGCCGATCGTCGCCTACTCCCTCGCGGGACTCGGCACCGTCGCGCTCGCCTTCGTGCCCTTCCTCATCGCCGCCGGCGACAAGTTCATCCGGATCGTGATCTTCGACCAGATTGGACGCGGCGAGGCCGGCGTGGGCCTCGTGACCCGGGTTCGCGCCATGGAGGGCCTGCCCCGCGCCATCGTGCGGCTGGGGCTGGGGGCGGTGCCCGTCGCCATCTTCGTGGTGGTGGTGCTGATCGTCGTCTATGTCGCCTGGCGCCGCCCGGGTGTCCGGCTGTGGGTCGCACTGTTCCTCGCCCAGGCCGCGTTCCTGCTGGTCACGCCGTCGTTCTTCGGCCACTACCCCGGCTGGCTGGCCCCGGCCGCGGCGCTCAGCATCGGGCTGTGCGCAACACACGCGATCGAGTGGTCCGCGCACCGACCCCGCCGGGCGGTCGCGATCCGAGGCGTCTATGCCGCGGGCCTGGCTGGGCTGCTCTTCGCGACGCTCTTTCCGATCGTCGTCGGCCTTGGGAGCCCCAGCAAGCATTTCCCCTTCGCGCAGGTCGCCGACGTGATCAAGGCGGCACGCTGCCCGACGGGCGACAGCCCGAGCGTCCTGATCTTCACCGGCGCGCTGCGACGGATGCTGGACGACGGTTGCCCGCTGCTGATCAGCCCGACCGGGGTTTCCTACGACACCGATCGCAACCTCAGCGGCAAGGACCGCCTGCGCCTGCACCAGCCCGAGTACCAGGCCGCGATGCAGGCCTATTTCGGCTCGAGCGACGCGGCGATGTTCAGCCGCGACGCGAAGAACCTTGGCCTGTCGGACGAGACGTGGGCAGTCATCCGTGCACACCTGCCCGTCGAGGTCCGCGTCGGCAAGGTGATGATCCTGCTCCCGGCCGGCCCCTGACCCGAGGCCTGCCGCCGGGTCGCGCGGCTACGCCACCCGGCAGGCCCAGTAGAAGAAGAGCGGGATGTCCGCGGCAGCGTGGACCGCGAGCGGGAGGGTCAGCGATCGCGTGCGACGGGCGATGACGCCGCCGGCCAAGCCAACCACGATCATCGCGGCCATCGTCGGGATTGCCGCCCCGACACTCATGAAATCCGCACCGGTATGCGAGAGCCCGAACACGATCGCCTGGGCCAGGTTCGCCCCGACGATGCCGAGCCCCGGCGTGAGCCACGTCCGCATCGCGCCGCGGTAGGCGAGCTCCTCCGCCAGCGAGTTCGAGATGGCGAAGACGAACGCCGGCAGGAACGCGGCCGGCTGCGAGAGGTCCAGCGTGAAGCTGCCGAAGAACATCCCGCCGAACGTGCCACCGACGAGGGTGCTGAACGTCAGGGCGAGGGGCGTGATCACGAGGAGGCTCGCGAGGGCCAGGAGCCGGACCGGGCGTGAGCCGCGCCACAGCCCGATGTCCCCCATCGATTCCCGGCGGTCGACGACAAGCAGGACCACCGTGATCAGCCCGACCGCACCCTCGAGAAACCGCCAGACCGCGGGTGGCGCGAGCAGGCTCGCGCAGTCGGCGCCGGTGATATCCGCGGCGGGCTGCGGGATCGATCGCCAGACGAGGATCGCCGCCGCGGGCAGGAGGGCCGCCAGCGCCGCCGGGCGCTCCCCACGACTCCGCAGGAAGAGGTAGACGACGAGGAGGCCGACGAAGACGACCGGTGCAGCAGGTCGCACGACGGCGCCGAGCCCCACCAGCGCGACCAGGCCGATCGCCGGGAGGCGGGATGCGATCGGTGCGCCGGACCAGCCCTCGATCCGGCCGGTTCGCCCGGTGCCGCGCGCGTCCACGCGCCCTCCCCTACTCCGCAACCCGCGTGCGCGCGACCGACGGGCACAACAAAATGCCCGAAGGAACCGCTGCGTACCTTGGATGTACCACCTGTCCGGTGCAAGCACCGGACCGGCTGTCGATGCGAGCATCGACCGGTCCACCCTGGTTGCTCAGGGCCCCTCCGGGCAAGACCTAATGTACGGGCGCGCCCGTCGGTCCGGGAAGCGCCTTATCCACGAGATTCGAATTTCGTACGCCGATCCGGCCGCCACGTCCACAGGCTGTCCACGGCGACGGTGCGCGACGCCGAGCGCGGGCCACCTGCGATGTGCTAGCCGCCCGCGCCCACGAGCTCGTCGAGGATCTGCCCGAACGTATCGACCACCAACGTGAGGTGGCCGTGCTCGGCGAAGAGGTGCGGGCAGGCGGTCGGCACATGCTCTGCGAGCCAGGCGCCATGGCCATACGGGACCATCCGATCGTGCTCGCCCTGCCAGATATGGACCGGGGGGCGAATCGAACGGAGGTCGAAGCCCCACGGCCAGGCGAAGACCAGGTCGTCGTCGAGCCAGCCGAGGTAGCCCTCGCGCAGGGCCTCGTGCGCGCTCGCCGCCAGGTACTCGGCGAGACCGCCGGTGATCGATCCGCGGTCGACGTCGTCGATCAGGTCCCCGAGCCCGGCCGCGACGTCCTCGGGCCGCATGTCGTGAAACGTCTCCCAGGCGCGCACGACGAACGGCAGAAGCGCGGCCTCGCCCTGGAGCGTTGCAGCGAACTCCTCGACGTTCTCCGCGCCCATGCCGGCCAGCCAGTCGAGGCCCTCGACGCCGTATGGCGCGACACCGCCGATCAGCGCCACGCCCCGGACGCGATCCGGATGCTGCGCGGCGAGCCCGAGGGCGTGCGGGCCGCCGCCGGACCAGCCGATGGCCCAGGCTCGATCGATGCCCAGGTGGTCGAGCACGGCCCGCCCGTCCGCTGCGTCGTCGGCCACGGTCCGGCCGCGATGCCTGCTCGAGGAGCCGTAGCCGGCGCGGGTCCAGGAGACGTAGCGCAGGCCGCGCTCCGCCATGAGCCGGACGTGGTGGTCGAACGGCAGTCCGGCGCCCGGTGTGCCGTGGTGGAAGACCAGGGGCTCGCCGTCTGCGGGACCGGCCCGCCACACGTCGAGCGAGCGGCCGTCCGGGAGCTCGACCTGGGAGCAGAGTCCGGGGCGGGAGCGGGGCGCTTCGCCGTGACTGCTCACGCCGACAATGATGGCGCCCGCGCGGCCGAAACGTGCCCGGGAATCGAAACGCCCAGAGGAACCGTCGACCCCTATTCGGATCCCCACCACACCTGATGCAAGCACCTGGCGCGGAGCTCGATGCAAGCACCGAGCGAGATCCGCTAGTTAATCGGCTGCCCCTCTGGGCAAGACGAACAATACGGGCGGGCCCCACCCCACAGGAAGCCACTTATCCACGAGTTTCGAAGTTCAGGACCCCTTTTCCGTGCGCCCGTCCACAGCTCGTCCACGAATCTCGCCCGCCAGGGCCGGCGCGACGCGCCCGCGAACGTGGACGTCGCGACCGCCATAGTCGAGCTCCACTGTCCCGCGCTCGCGGATCCGAGCCAACAGCTCGCCCTCGGTGTACGGCAGCCGGACGTCGATGTCCTCCCACAGCGACGCGAGGAGCGCTGACAGCTCGACCCGCAGCGTGTCGAGGCCGAATCCTGTCAGGGCCGACACGAACACCGCGCCGCCGATCGTGGGTGCGATCAGCGTTGGCTCCCCTCCCCCGCCGTTGCCATTCGCGGCCGCGGCTGCCGAGAGCAGGTCGGCCTTGTTGTAGGCCACGAGGCGCGGCTTCTCGCCGGCGCCGAGCTCGTCGAGCACCGCCTGCACGGTCGCTCGGTGCTCCGTCGCGTGCGCATCCGACGCGTCCACGACCTCGACGAGGACGTCCGCGCGATTCACCTCTTCGAGCGTCGCCCGGAACGCGTCGACGAGCTGGTGCGGGAGCTTGTGGATGAAGCCCACGGTGTCGGTCAGGATCGCGGTCTGCCCGTCGCCCAGCTTGACCTGGCGCGACGTCGGATCGAGCGTCGCGAAGAGCTTGTCCTCGGCCCGGGCGACCTCGCTGCCCACGAGGGCGTTCAGCAGCGTGGACTTGCCCGAGTTCGTGTAGCCCACGATGCCGACAGTCGGCATGAGCCGGCGATCGCGGCCGCGAGCGGCCGTCTCGCGGGCGCGCCGGACGTCCTCGACACGATCCTTCATCTTCTTGATTCGGTCGCGGATCACCCTCCGGTCGGTCTCGAGCTGGCTCTCGCCCGGGCCCCGCGAGCCGATACCGCCCTGGGTTCGCGACAGGTGCGTCCACAGGCGGGTGAGTCGCGGGAGCTGGTACTCGAGCTGCGCGAGCTCCACCTGGAGGCGGCCTTCGTGCGTGCGCGCGTGCTGGGCGAAGATGTCGAGGATCAGCCGGCTCCGATCGATGACCTTGACCTTGACGAGCTCCTCGAGCGTTCGCTGCTGGGTCGGCGACAGCTCGTCGTCGGCCACCAGGAGGTCGAAGCCGGTCTCGGACTTCGCCGAGACGAGCTCCTCGGCCTTGCCCTTGCCGACGTACCAGTGCGGGTCGACATGGCGCCGGTTCTGCCACTCGGCGCCCACGACGTCAGCCCCCGCCGTGAGGGCGAGGTTGGCCAGCTCCGCGAGCGAGTCCTCGGCATTCCAGCCCGGCTCGGCACCGGTGTCGACCGCGAGCAGGAACGCTCGCTCGACGGGCGTTTCGAGATCGATCAGCTTTGTTGCAGGCATGCGACCGCGAAGGATACCGGCAAGCCCGGCACGGACCAGTGAGGCCGGCGGCGTCAGGCGTCCTCGGGATCGACCGTGAGGGGCGGGCCCGTGGCCGCGAAGACGCGACCGTACGCGACGCTCGCGGCCAGGCCCTGCACCGATGCCACGCGCTCGGCAGCGCTCCCGATCGCGGACCGAAGAGTTGCGTTGGGCGTCTCGAACGGCTCCGCGGTGATCGTGAGTCCATCCTTCCCGATCCGTGCCGAGTCCCAGACGCCCGCGACGACCCCGTCGACGAGGATGACCGGGGAGATCCAGCCGGCGGTTCGCGAGACCCGTTTCAGGTGTGCGGGCGGGATCAGCTGCTCGCGCAGGCCCGCACCGACCGTCAGCGGGTCGAACCCGCCGAGGAGCTGGACGTCGCCACTGGTCGGTCTCGTCGACTCGATCGCCTGGAGGTCGGCGACCCGGGCGTACGCCCGCACGCCACCGACCTCGACCTCGGTGAGGGTGTCGCCGAGCCCCGCAATGACCGGCTTCATGACCGAGCCCTCGGCCACGCCCCACCAGCGGAGAAGCTCTTTCAGCGTCGAGGGTCCGTATGCGCCGAGGTACCGCTCGACCAGGAGTCCGAGGGCCGTGTCCTTGTCAACGTTGGCCCAGGACGTGAGCCATCTCGAGGCGCGGACGAAGCGAACGCCGGTGTCGTCCTCCGCAGACTGCACGAGGTAGTGGCGATCCGAGGCGACCTTGAGCGTGCTCCCCCAGCTGCCGCGAATGAGCTCCCCCTGCCGGGTCCCGAGCCGGCGACCGACCTCCTCGCCCAGCTCCGCGCGCGTTCGAGGCTGGCCGCCGTCGAGGATCTCCCCGATCGTGTCGATCAGCCGCTCCATCTCCGGCTCGGTCACCCCGAACCAGCGCAGCCAGGCGGGCCGACGCCAGCGCTCCTTGCCCTGCAGTGCCGCGGCGATCGTGGGCACGTCGTCGGCGGCGAAGAGGTGCAGGGTCCCGCGCATCGCCCAGGCTCGGACGAGCCGGCGATCGAGGAGCGCGCGAGTAGTCGCTTCCACCGCGGGTTTCGACGTCCGAGCGGGCTTCGAACGCAGCGCGATCGCGAGCGCCGCCGACGAGGTGACCTGGGCCTGGACGCCGACGAGCTCGCTTGCCACCTCGGCGGGCGAGGCGGCCTTCGACCGGCCGAGGAGCTGCTGCTGAACTCGCCAGGCATGGACGCGACGCGGATCGAGCGCGAGGGCCGGCGATCGCGCGGCGCGCGTCGTCGACGGGCTCACCGGGCACCCAGCAAGCCGCGCGCCACGGTGAGCGCCCGATCCAGCGGGGTGGCCGTCCCGTCCAGCCACTCGATGTCGCGCTCGGCCCGGAACCAGGTCGCCTGGCGCTTCGAGAATGCGACGTTCCTGGCGGCGTCGAGCTGGATCGCCGTCTCGCGGTCGATCTTCTCGTCGAGGAGTGCCCAGGCCTCGGCGTAGCCGATGGCCGAGAACGCCGGGAGTGTCGGATCGAAGCGCGCACGGAGGTCACGCGCCTCCTCGACCAGGCCGGCGTCGAACTGGGCGCGGGCGCGCTTCGCGATCCACTGGCGGTGCGTCTCGCCGTGGACGTGCAGGCCCAGCCAGGCGACCGGACCCGGGTAGCCGCGCGGAGGCGGCGGCGGGGCGTCGCCGGCGAGCTCCGCGATCTCGAGGGCCCGCGCGACGCGACGCGGGTTCGCGAGATCGGTGCGGACCGCGCGCTTCGGGGCCAGGCGATGGAGCCGGGCGACCGCTGCACCGAGGCCTTCCCGCGCCAGCATGCCTTCCACGGAGGCGCGCACGTCGCGATCGGATGGGAGGGCGTCCGCATCAAGGCCGCGCGCGAGGGCGCGCAGGTAGAGGCCCGTCCCGCCCACGAGGATCGCGAGCCCGTCGCGCTCGGCGATGCCGATGAGGGCTGCGTCCGCGTGGCGCACGAACTGGGCGACGGAATACGGCTGGTCCGGATCGACGAGGTCGAGTCCGTGGTGCGGGACGTCGGCGCGATCCGCCGCGGGCACCTTGGCAGTCCCGATATCGAGCCCGCGGAAGACCTGGCGCGAGTCGGCCGAGATCACCTCGGCGGGGACGCCCTCCGCGCGCAGGGCTCGGGCGACGGCGAGGGACAGGCCGGTCTTGCCGGTGGCCGTCGAGCCCGCGATGACGAGAAGCGCCGGCGCCGCTCCCGGCTCAGGCATTCGGCGCGGTGGCCGAGCCTCGGAGGGCGTACGGGCCGGCGTGCTCGACTCGGACGTCAACGAATGCGCCGAGCCAGCTCGACGGGCCGGTCAGGTGCACGAGCTTGTTCTGGCGGGTCCGACCCGAGAGGTGGACGACCTCGCTCCCCTCCGCCGGTCCATGCGTGCGCGGGGTCTCGATCGAGATCGGCTCATCGGCGTCCACGTGGTCGTGCGTTCGCGGCGGGACGATCGTGTCGACCAGGACCTGGACGTCGCGCCCGAGCCAGGCGCGGTTCCGCTCGAGGCCGATCGGCTCCTGGAGCGCGAGCAGCTGGTTGAGCCGGCGGCGCTTGTCCTCCGACGGGACGTCGTCGGCGAGGTGGGTCGCGGGCGTGCCGGGCCGCTCCGAATACGCGGCCGCGAAGACCTGGTCGTATCGGACGCGCTCGAGGAGGCGCAGGGTCGACTCGTATTGCGACTCGGTTTCGGTGCAGAAGCCGACGATGACATCGGTCGAGATGGCGATGTCGGGGACGGCGTCGCGGATGCGGTCGAGCCGCTCGAGATAGTGCTCGATCGTGTACTGCCGGCCCATCCGCTTGAGCACCCCGTCGTCGCCCGATTGGACAGGCAGGTGGAGCGCCTCGCAGACCGACGGGCAGCTGGCCATCGCCTCGATCAGCCTGTCGGAGAGGTCCCACGGATGCGAGGTGATGAAGCGCAGCCGTTGAATCGCCGGGGTGCCGTCGGCGGTGCGGAGATCGTCGATGGCGCGGATGAGCTCGGCGAGATCGGGGCGGCTCCCGAGGTCGAGCCGGCGGCCCGCCCAGCGCTCGGTGCGGACGTGCCCGAACCTCGACTCCGGCGCGAGGTCGTGCCCGTACGAGTTGACGTTCTGGCCGAGGAGCGTGACCTCGCGGAAGCCCTGGCTCGCGATGGCGCGCGCCTCATCGACGATCTCGTCGAAGGGCCGGCTCCGCTCCGGGCCGCGGCTGAACGGGACGATGCAGTAGGTGCAGGTCTTGTCGCAGCCATAGATGATCGGCAGCCATGCGCTCACGCTGGAGTGGCGGTGCACGCTGCCGTCTGCGACAGCGCTTGCGCGCGTGCCCGCGAGGTGGTCGGCGACACCGACCGTCGTCCGGCCCACGACCGTTGTCGCGCCCGTGATCCCCACCGGGCCCTGGGCGGATGCGAGGCCCAGACGATCGACGAGCTCCGGCTCCTGGTCGGGCCGGAGGAAGAGGTCGACCGCCGGGAAGCGCCGGTCGAGGCGCTCGAAATCCATCTCGCGGACCGCGCAGCCGGTCATGACCACGCGGAGGGACGGGTTGACGGATTTCAGACGTGCCAGCTCGCCCTGCCGCCCGATGACCTTTGCCTCGGCGGCCTCCCGGATGGCGCAGGTGTTGATCACGATCAGGTCCGCGCCGTCCATCGCCGTCGATTCGGCGCAGCCGGCCGCGAGCAGCCGGCCGGCCATCTCCTCCGAGTCGCTGCGGTTCATCTGGCAACCGAGCGTCCAGACGTAGAAGCTCGGCAGGGCGCGGGTTTCGGGCCGGAACTCGGTCAGTCGTGCGTCATCCGGGTCGACCGCGGCGCGCCCGGCGGAGGCCGGCGGCGGCGCGATCTCGAGCATCGGGAGGAGGCGCCCGGTCGTCATGGCCGTGCCATGCTAGTGGCAAATCCCGTCGGGAGGCAGTGATGTCCTACGTGGGCGACCTCGGCGAGATCAGCGCACGCGGCGTCTCGCAGGCCGACATGCGGACCCTGGCGATGAAGTCCGGGACGGTTGCGCGGTTCGTGGCGACCGGCGCTTCGACCCAGGGCGACTTCGGCCTGTACCGCTGGGAGATGCCCGCCAACACCGGCGGCGCGACCGGCCACTTCCACCGAACGTTCTCGGAGTCGTTCTACGTGCTCGACGGCCAGCCGAGCTTCTTCGATGGCGAAACCTGGACGCAAGGGGAGCCCGGCTTCTTCCTGTATGTCCCGCGCGGCGGCATCCACGGCTTCAAGAACGAGAGCCCGACCCCGGCCACGTTCTTGATCCTGTTCTCGCCGGGCATCGCCCGCGAGGGCTACTTCGAGGCGCTCGCCGACATCGGCGCCACCGGCCGCCAGATGTCGAAGGACGACTGGGCCGAGCTGTACGCCCGCTTCGACCAGGTCATGGTCGAAGGCTAGGCGGCGGTCCCCTCCCCGATTCGGCTCGCCGCGAGCCCGGCCCGCACGGCAGCCTCGACGGTCGGCGGGACCCACAGGTCGGCGTGCGCTTCCGCGTAGGTCTCCCGGTCGCCGTGGTAGTCCGTGCCGCCCGTCATCACCAGTCGCAGGTCCTCGGCGATACCGCGCAGGGTCTCGACCGTGTCCTGGTCGTAGGCGCGGTAGTAGACCTCGAGGCCGTTGAGACCCATGTCGACGAGCGCCCGCAGCCAGAGGAGGTGGTCCGGCGCCTCCGCGTAGTGCGCGAGCGAGGCGAGACCGCCGGCGGCGCGGATGGCCTTGATCGCCTCGGCCGGCCCGAGGCCCTGTCGCGGCACGTACGCCGGTCGACCGCGCGAGAGGTGCTGCTGGAACGCATCCTCGACGCTCGTCGCATAGCCGCAGCGGATCAGCGCACGAGCGAGCCGTGGCCGGCCGAGGGCGTCCTCGTCGG
>Ga0070708_100002763_pt1 | contig 13628 bp, 10 predicted proteins | sample KBSK5503metaG_FD_65469 | JGI IMG/M metagenome (GOLD analysis project Ga0070708, IMG submission 65469) | Corn, switchgrass and miscanthus rhizosphere microbial communities from Kellogg Biological Station, Michigan, USA - KBS K5-50-3 metaG | ecosystem: Host-associated > Plants > Roots >...
GCCCTCGAGGATGCCGAGCAGGTGATCATCTCCCTCGCCCGCACGATTGATGCGCGGGACCGGTACACTTACGGGCACAGCGCCCGCGTCTCGCTCTACGGAGGGCTCCTCGGCGAGCGCATCGGCCTGGAAGGCAAAGCGCTCGCCACGGTGCGGCGAGGCGGGCTCTTCCACGATTTCGGCAAGATTGCCGTGCGCGACGCGGTCTTGCTCAAGCCGGCGAAGCTCACCGACGAGGAGTACGCCGAGATCAAGCGCCACCCGCGGGAGGGAAGAGACCTGCTTCAAAACATGAAGACGCTTTCGCACGCCATGGGCGTCGTGTATCACCACCACGAGCGCATGGACGGCTCCGGCTATCCCGACGGGCTGGCTGGCGAGGCTATCCCGATCACAGCGCGCGTAACGACGATCGCCGACGTCTTCGATGCCCTGACGACGGCGCGCGTCTACCGCGGCGCTCTCTCTCGCGCGGATGCCCTGTCCATCATGCAGGAGGAGGTCCGCAAGGGGTGGTGGGACGGCCGGCTCCTCGGGGAATTCCAGGGTGTGCTCGCGACGCTTCCCGAAGACGACGAGAGAATCCGCCGCCTGTCCGCCGGCCCACTGTCCTCCTGACCGCGGTCGCCGCGCCCCTTCTATACTGGCGGCGACTCCCCATGAAGCCGCTCCTCTACTCGGTCCTTCCGCGCCCGGCGCATCCGACTCGGGATGGACTCGCCATCCGCAACTACCACCTGCTCGACGCCCTCGCGCGCGAATTCCACGTCCACGCGTTCGTTCTGGCGCCGCCCCATCTGGCGGGCCGCGGCGAGTACCCGGACGGCATCGAGGTCGAAGAGATCCCCCACACCGAAGAGAACCTCCGCCGATCCCTGGCCCTGGCGGGAAGCCTTCTCTCGGGAGCCGCGTTGCCGGGGCTCCTCTACAGGTCCCGGCGCCTCGCCCGACGTCTGTGCGCGCGCGTGGCGCTGAGGCGCCCGGCCTGGATTGTGGCGCATTCGTATCATGTCGCGGAAACGGCGCTCGAAGCGGGCCTTCCCGTGTGGGTGGACTTTCACAATGTGGACTCCGAGATCTGGCGGCGAATGGGTGAGTGCGGGACGGGCGCGGCCGGCGTCCTGCTTCGGTGGCAGGCGCCGCGGGTCGCCGGGCTGGAGCGGAGCATCGTTGGCCGGGCCTCGGGCCTTTCGTGCGTTTCCGAGCGGGACGCGCGGGCGCTGGCCTCCGCGGGCGCCGCGGCTCCGTTCGTACTCCCCAACGGCGTGGATCTCTCCCGGTACTCTTTCCGAGCGGAGCCCTCCTCCGAAGAAAGGATCTTCTTCGTCGGCGATCTGTCCTGGCCTCCCAACGTCCAGGGGATTCGCTGGTTCTGCGGGGAGGTCTGGCCTCTGGTCTCACGACTGCGCCCCGCGGCTCGGGTCCAGATCCTCGGCCGCGGAACAGGAACCCGCCTGGAGCGCCTCGTCCGGAGTCCTCCGGCCGGAGTGACTTTCCTCGGAGAAGGCGGAGACACGCGCCCCTACTGGGCACGCGCAGCGGTGTCGGTCGTGCCCCTGCTTGCCGGGGGCGGCACGAGGCTGAAGATCCTGGAAGCGGCGGCCTGCGGCGTTCCGGTCATCTCCACGCCCGTGGGCGCCGAGGGGCTCGACCTCGTCCCTGGCTCGGAGATCCTACTTGCCGCCGAGACGGTCGAGTTCGCTGGCGCCGTGGCGAAGCTTCTCGCCGACGCCGGAGCGCGTCGGTTGCAGGCCGCGGCGGCGCGGCGACGCGTGGAACGCTGTTTCGACTGGCGGGACATCGGCCGGCGTTTCGCCGAAGAACTGTCGCGGAGGGTCGAGTCCCGGTGATCGCGCTCGCGGCGACGCTCGCGGCCCTGGCGGCGCTCTTCGCCGTATGGTCCTACATCTTCTATCCCGTGTGGATCATCCGTCTCTCGCGGCGTTCCCGGGAGGCGAAGGACCACTCTGACCCGCCCGGGTCGCTCGAGGTTCTCCTCTCCGCGGCCGACGAGGAGGACGTCATCGTCCGACGGGTCGAGAACCTGCTCGCGCAGGAAACCGCGACTCCGCTTCGTATCTCGATCGGATGCGACGGATGCCGCGACAGGACCGCCGCGCGCGCCAGCGAGAGCGTCGGTGTCCGCGGGCGCGTCGTCGAGTTCCCGGTCCGGCGCGGCAAGGCGGCCGTGTTGAACGATCTCGTCGGCGAATGCCGGGCCGAGGTCGTCGTTTTCACAGACGCGAACACACGGTTCGATCCGGGGGCGATCGAGCGGCTGGCCGAGGCCTTCCGCGATCCCGCCGTCGGGGCCGCGTGCGGAAAGCTCGTTCTCGAGGCCGGTCCCGGCGTCCGGGCGCCCGAGACCCTCTTCTGGAACCGGGAAACCGCGCTCAAGGAGGCCGAGGGCCGGCTGGGAGTCTGTCTGGGCGCCAATGGAGCGATCTACGCGGCCCGGCGCCTCTGGATCGAGCCTCTCCCCTCCGGTTCGGCCATGGACGACTTCCTGATCCCGGCCCGCATCGCCCGGGGAGGCCGGAAGGTCGTCTTCGCCGGGGCGGCCGTCGCGCGGGAAGATGCGGGGGGAGACGTGGCCGCCGAGGTCTCTCGGAGGTTCCGGATCGGAGCCGGCGCGGGCCAGATCCTGAAACAGGAGACCTGGCTCTTCAACCTGCGCCGGCACGGCCTGCTCTCCGTCGCGTTTCTCTCCCGCAAGGCGGCGCGCTGGGTCGCGCCGGTCCTCGTCCTCGCGGCGGCAGCCGCTGCCCTGGGAGACGCGCGCGTCCGGCCGGCGGGGGCCGCCGTCCTCGTCGCCGCCCTTCTGGCCCTCCTCTCGTCGGCGGCGCGACCGCGCCTGCTTGGGATTCCGGGCAAGCTCTATTATTTCTGCGTGATCAACGTCGCGCTGGCCGCGGGCGTCGTGGCGGGGTTGGCGGGCTACCGGCGCCCGGTGTGGCGGCGGAGGCGGTGAGCCGGACACACACCGGGTTCCGGTTGACGGCGCTGGCGGGGGACCTCGTGATCGCCGCCCTGTGCCTGTACGGCGCCTTCTCCCTGCGATCGCGCGTGGCTCTGCCGGGCACCGAGGGATTGCTGCCGGCCGGGAAGGTCCATTACTCGCTGGTCAATGTCCTGCTCGTGCTCGCGGCGCAGGCCGTTTTTCTTTCGCTCTTCGGTCTCTACCGCGCCCGAGAGCGATTCCGGGAGCCTCTCGCGAGACTGCTCGTGCCCGCCCTCTTCTTCGAGCTCTTCGCTCTCTCGGCCGTCTACTTCCTGGCCTTCGCCCAGAGTTATCTCTTCCCGCGATCCGTCCTAGTCGTCTACATCGTTCTCGACGCGATCGCGCTCGGCTTCTGGCGGACGCTGCTCGACCGTCTCTTCCCCCAGCCCCGGCGTCGGGCGGTCATCGTGGGGACCGGCCCGGCGGCCTCGCTCATCGCCGACGCCATCCGGCGACACCCCTGGACCGGAGTCGAGGTGGCCGGGCTCGTCGGCGAGCCGCGGGGGGAGAGGCCGGACATCCCCGTCCTCGGCCCCGTCGAGGAATTGGTCGAGATCGCCGAACGGGAGAAAGCCGACGAGATCATCCTGACTCCGCAGGAGCCGAGCTGGAAAGACCGGATCGCGGAACGGATCCCGGAGGACAGGCGGGCCGATCTCCTCGTCTGGCCTTCGCCTTTCGAGACGATGATCGGGCGGCTGCGCTTCCGGATCGTCGGCGACCTGCCGTTGCTCGAGGCCAAGATGAGGCCGCTCGAGGGGGTCGCGGGCGGATTGAAGCGCGTCTTCGACGCCGTGGTCTCCGCCGTAGCTCTCGTCGTGTCTCTTCCGATCCTGGTCGCGGCCGCCCTCGTGGTCGCCGCCACCTCCCGGGGGGGAGTCTTCTACCGGCAGGAGCGTGTCGGCAAGGACGGCCGGCTCTTCCAGCTCTGGAAGCTTCGCACAATGAGGCGAGGGGCGGAGGGAGGGACCGGCGCGGTCCTCTCCGCTCCGGGAGACCCTCGCGTGACGCGAGTCGGCCGGTGGCTGCGCTCGACGCGGATCGACGAGATCCCGCAGCTCTGGAACGTGCTGACCGGCGATATGAGCCTGGTGGGGCCGCGTCCGGAGCGGCCGGAATTCACGCGCGGGTTCGCCGAGAGCGTGTCCGGGTACCGGTTGCGTCTGTCCGCTCGCCCGGGCTTGACCGGGCTGGCGCAGGTCTCGGGCGACTATGCGACCGAGCCGGAGATCAAGCTGCGCTACGACCTGGCGTATCTCAACAACTGGTCCCTCGGTCTCGACCTGGCGATTCTGCTTCGAACACTCCCGGTCATCCTGACGCGCCGCGGCGTGTGACGGTCTATCATCCGCAAGACCGTGAACGAACCTTCCCCTCAGTCGGCGAGGCGGCCTCGGGTGGCCGTGGTGATGCCAGCCTACAACGCGGAGAAGACCCTGGCGCGCACCTTCGCTGACATCCCGAAGGAGAGCGTGGACGACGTCATCCTGGTGGACGACCGGTCGAAAGACCGCACGGTCGAAGAGGCCCGCCGGCTGGGCCTCCACGTCGTCGAGCACGATCGGAACCGGGGCTACGGGGGAAACCAGAAGACCTGCTACCGGACGGCTCTCGAGAGGGGCGCGGACATCATCGTCATGGTTCATCCCGACCACCAGTACGACCCGACCGTCATTCCGCACCTGATCGAGCCCCTTCTCCAGAGACGCTGCGACGCGGTCTTCGGCAGCCGGATGCTCGGCGGGCGTCCCATCCAGGGGGGGATGCCAAAATGGAAATACCTGGGGAACATCTTCTTAACCGCGGTCGAGAATGCGACTTTCCTGATCTACCTGACCGAGTACCACAGCGGCTTTCGCGCCTACAGTCGCCGCTACCTGGAGTCCGTCGCGCTCGAGGAGAACTCCAACGGGTTCGTCTTCGACACGGAGATCATCGCGCAGGGGATGGCCAGGGGCCTGACGATTCGCGAGATTCCGATCGAAACGCGCTACTTCGACGAAGCGTCCCAGATCGCCTTCGGCCCCTCCGTGCGCTACGGCCTGGCGATCCTGAAAACGATGCTTCTCTACAAGCTGCACGTCTGGGGCCTCTATTCGGCCAGAATCTTCAAGGAGAAGGCTGGAGCCGATAAATAGGGTCCCGGCGTCGCAACCCGGAACCGGAAACCTGAAACCCTGGAACCCTGTCCTAGTCCGGCAGAGGCGGCGGGGCCTTGAGCTTGCCGGCTCGAAGGTCCGCCTCCAGCCGGTGGATCTCGGGCGTCAGCTCGCGGGCGATGTCGGGCAGGAGAGCGGGCCAGAGGGCCGGGCTGATCCAGACGGCGCGCAGGAAGGCCGCGCGGGACTTCGCGGTCTCGCCCTGGGCCTCGAGAGCGCCGCCGATGTTGACGTCGATCTCGGCCCGCTCGCCGCGGGCGAGCGCGTCGCGATAGAGCTGGATCGCGCGGCCAGGCTCCCCGGCGACCAGGCGCGTCGAGCCGGCCAGGATCCACGGCCGCGAGTCGCCCGGGAGATCGGGGGCGGCGGACAGCGCGATGTCCAGGATGCGAGAGAGCGCTCCCTGGGGGTCCGCGACCTCCCGGGGATGACTGACCAGCTGCCGCAGGGCCTGGGTCCCCACGCGCAGGAGCCTCTCCGCGCGGTACCGACCTGCTTCCGGTGCGAGCGCCCAGAGGAGCCCTCCCGCGAAGAGAATGCCGCGGAGAAGGCGCAGAGACTTCATTCCTCCGCCCCCGCCTCGCCCGTGCCCGGCGCCCCCGAGAGTCTCCAGGCGCGTCCGGCGGCGAGCAGGAGAGGGATCGACGAGATCGGACGCTGAAAGGGGAACCAGGTCAGGGCCGCGACGGCGCCCGCTCCGAGAAAGGCCAGGAGGAAGAGAAGCTCGGCCCGGGTCGGGGCCCCGTCCGGCCGCCTCGCAGCGAGAACGAGCTGGCGCAACAGGAGGGCGCCCGCGGCCAGAAGGAGGAGCCCGGCAGGGATTCCCGCTTCCGCGAAGGGTTGCAGGTAGTCGCTGTGCGCCTCGGCGTAGGAGCTCGTCGCGAGCGGGTTGCCCATCCGCCGCCGGGTCTCGATCTCCGCCCTCAACCGGTGGGGCACGAACTCGGCGCCGTACGTCCCGGGCCCGAATCCGGTCCAGGGACGATCGCGCGCCATTTCGAGCGCCGCCGCCCAGGCTCCGAGCCGGTAGGTGACGAGCCGGTCCCAGTCCCGGTTTCGCAGCGCGGAGACTGCCTCCCGGGCGCGCCAGCGCATCGGAGGGTACGCGACGGCGACGACGCCAACGAACAGCAGCAGCAGGGCGATCGGCAGGACCGCCCGCCGTCCGAATCGGGCCAGGAGCAGGAGGGCGATCCCGGCAACGAGCGCGGAGACGGAGGTCAGGTTCCGGTTCACGAGGAGGCTCGCTCCGAAGGCCGCCGCGCCGGCGCCGGCCGCGGCGCGCAGGGCGACCGACCGGCCGAGCACAACGATGCCGACACAGGCCACGGCCGAAAGCGCCAGCGCCATCGCGAGGTATCCGGGATTGCCCACGAAGGCTCCCGTCGCCTCGCGGCTCCCGATCGTCACGAGGCGCAGGGGTTGGTAGATGTTCCTGGCCTGCAGGAAAGAGACCACGGCGTTCACCGCCACGACGACCAGGAACGTCGCGAGGAGGAGTCTCTTCCTCCTCTCGACGACGCGGCTGGCGCCGAGAGCCAGGAGGAGGCCGTAGAGAACGAGTGCGCGGGTCGCATCGAGCGCGGCGGCGCGACGGGGAGAGACGACGGCCGCGAGCGCCACGAGGCCGGCGGCGGCGAGGAGACAGGCTGCGGCGGCGCTCGGGGCGGAGAATCGCCGGAAGGAAAACCCGGACAGAGGATTTCTCCAGCGTGAAAAGCCGAAGGCCGCCAGGGCGGCGGCCGCCGTGCAGACGAGAGTCGCCAGCCGCTTGGGAGCGTCGAAGGAATTGTCCGCGCCGGAATCCACGACGAACCCCGCGCAGGCGATCGCGAGCAGCAGGGCCGCGGCGGCGATCGCGCCTCCGATGTCACGGAGAGAAGTCGGGCGCGCGGCGGCGCGCGCGGCTCGACCCCGCGGCTCTCCCTTCCTTCTCTTTTTCGACATCCAGACCCATTAGAGCAGTTTCCCGCCGCCGCCTTCCACCCGCGCGCCGCACACCGCGAATACCCGAACGTTCCCCTTCGTTATGCTCGTTGCCTCATGACGACCTCCTCGACTCTGCGCCGCCGCCGCGTCTCGCTGTCTCAGTGGATCTACAGGCATCGCATGGCGATCCTGTCGGCGGTCGGCGCGGCGTTTCTCGCCGGTCTCGGAGTCCTGGCCTACTTCACTTCGGTCGTCGTGTCGCGGTTCGAAGGACACCGCTGGAACCTGCCGTCGCGCATCTACTCAGATATGTTCGTGCTGCGTCCGGGCGACGGAGGCTCTCCGGAGAAGCTCGTCTCCAAGCTCGACCGGCTCCTGTATCAGCCGGACGCGGACTCGCCGTCCCGGCCCGGGCACTTCCGCCGGCGGGAGAGTGCCGTCGAGGTCTTCACGCGGGACTTCCGGTATCCCGGAAAGGACTTCCGGGGCGTTCCGGCGCGCGTCGAGTTCGCGGGAGGGAAGGTGACGGCGGTGCGTGACCCTTCGGGCGAGCCGTTGCCGGCTCTGGTCGTCGAGCCCGAGCGGCTGGGCTCGGTCTTCGGAGACGAATTCCAGGACCGCACTCTCGTCCGTCTGGAGGACCTGCCGCAGTGCCTGAAGGACGCCGTCCTGGTCACCGAGGATCGCGACTTCTACCGCCACGCCGGGATTTCCATCCGGAGGAGCGTCGGCGCCGTGCTCTCCAACGTCCGGCGGGGCGGAATGCAGGGCGGCTCGACGCTGACCCAGCAGCTCGTCAAGAACCTCTACCTGTCCCCGGAACGCACGCTGCGCCGCAAGGCTCTCGAGGCGGTCCTCGCGGTGATCCTGGACGCGCGCTACTCCAAGGACGAGATCTTCGAGGCGTACTTGAACGAGATCTATCTGGGACAGCACGGCTCGGTCGCCGTCAACGGAATCGGGGAGGCGGCGCGGCACTACTTCGGCAAGGACGCGAGCGACCTCGACCTGGCGGAGTCCGCGACGATCGCCGCGATGATCAAGGCGCCCAACGTGTACTCGCCGCTGCACAACCCGGCCAGGGCCCGGCAGCGTCGCGATCTCGTCTTGAAGCAGATGCGGGAGGAGAAGAAGATCGACGACCCAGCCTTCACGCGCGCCTCCCGCGAGCCGATCATCCCGTCTTCCCGCGCTCTCGAGCGCACGATTGCCCCTCATTTCGTGGACTTCGTCAAAGGGGAGCTTCAGAACCGCTTCGGAAAGCAATTGAAGACCGAGGGGCTGCAGGTCTACACGACCCTGGACGCGGACCTCCAGCGGGCGGCGCAACGGTCCGTGACCCAGGGACTGGCCTCCCTCGAGAAGAACTACCGGAGGCTCGCGGCACGGGCGAAGGAGGAGCCGTTGCAGGGGGCGCTCATCGTGCTCGAGCCGCGCACCGGCGCGGTCCGATCCTTCGTCGGCGGGCGAGACTACCGACTCTCGCAGTTCAACCGGGTCACGCAGGCGCACCGCCAGCCCGGGTCTCTGTTCAAACCCTTCGTCTATCTGGCCGCCTTCGCGCGGCGCGACATGGAGAAGCCGATCACCCCCGCGACGATCCTCGAGGACACGCCGATCACCGTGACCTGGGACAAGGGCGGCGAGGACGAGCAGTGGAGCCCCCACGACTATGACGGCGACTACCGCGGCGCGATGTCGGTGCGCAAGGCCCTGGAGCTGTCGATCAACATCCCGACCGTGCGCACGGCGCTCGCCGCCGGCCTGCCGGCGGTGCTGGCGACCGCGCGAGCGGCCGGCGTGGGCTCGCAACTGCGCCCCTATCCCTCTGTCGCGCTCGGAGCCTTCGAGGTCTCGCCGCTCGAGATTGCCTCGGCCTATTCCGTCTTCGCCAACAGCGGCGTGCGCGTCGAGCCGATCGCGATCGTCGGGGTCCTGACGAGCGACGGCCGCGTGCTCGACCGGAAGGAGACGCCGCTGTCTCCGGCCCTCCCGGCCGACGCCGTTTTCCTCGTTGACTCGTTGATGCGGGGCGCCGTGGACCGCGGCACGGCCTCAGGCGCGCGCGCGGGTGGCGTCAAGGGCGTACTCGCCGGCAAGACCGGCACGACCAACGACTATCGCGACTGCTGGTTCGTCGGGTTTTCTCCACGCTTCCTCGCCGCCGTATGGGTCGGCTACGACGACAACCGTCCTGTCCGCCTGACCGGAACCCAGGCGGCCGTGCCGATTTTCGCTGACTTCTCCCGCTCGGTCCCCGCCCAGTACTTCAGCGAGAACTTTCCGGTGCCCTCCGACATCGTCACCGCCGAGATCGACCCCGAGACCGGCGGCCTCGCCACCCCGGAGTGCCCCCGCCGCATGACCGAAGTCTTCATCTCTGGCACCCAGCCCCGCTTCGAGTGTTCTCTGCATCACTTCTCCGCACCGCTCCCCATGGAAGGAGCGGGGTTCCCCTAACCGACGCGGAGACGCGGAGACGCAGAGACGGAGACACGGAGACACGGAGACGCGGGGACGCGGGAAAGTCTTGGTACGGGCCTAGCGTCTCCGTGTCCCGCGCTCCGTTCTTGAAAACGGATCCGTTTGATAAGCTGAAGTGTTCGATGAAGGAACAGCCTTCCATCCGTATCAGGGGAGCGCGGACGCACAACCTGAAGGACGTGTCGGTCACGATCCCGATCGGGAGCTTGACGGTCATCACGGGGGTGTCGGGGTCGGGGAAGTCCTCGCTGGCCTTCGACACGCTCTACGCGGAGGGGCAGCGCCGTTACGCGGAGTCCCTCTCGACCTACGCGCGGCAGTTCTTGGAGAGGCTCGACCGGCCGGACGTGGACTCGATCGAGCCGGTGCCGCCGGCCATCGCGCTCGAGCAGAAGAACGGCGTGCGAAACGCCCGCTCGACCGTCGGCACGCAGACCGAGATCTACGACTCGCTTCGGCTGCTCTTCGCGCACGGGGGCACGGTCTCTTGCCCGGCCTGCAGCGTGGCGGCGGTGCCGGGCGGAGTGGACCGGGCCGTGGAAGAGCTCTTCTCGGCGGAGGCGGGGGCTCGCATCACGCTCGTCGCGCCGCTTGCCTGGCGCAAGAACGGCGCCGGGCGCCGCTCGCGCCGCCGCGTGAGGGAGGAGAGAATCCGGCTCGGGGAATTGAAGCGCGCCGGCTTCTTCCGGGCGGTGTCCGCCGGCGGCGAAACGGTCGAGATCGACGAGGAGGTCGGGGGGCTGCTCGACCCCGACGGATGCCTCCCCGTCGTCGTGGGACGATTCGCCGTGCGCGAGGAGTCTCGCGCCGAGATCGCCGCGGCGGCCGACACGGCCTTCCAGCTGGCGGGCTCCCTCGTCGCGGTCTTCGAGAACCGCGCCAGGACCTTCCGCCGTGGACTCCATTGCCCGCGCTGCGGCGCGGACTTCCGGGAGCCCACGCCCGCTCTCTTCGCCTTCAATTCCCCGCTCGGGGCCTGCGCGGCTTGCCAGGGCTTCGGCCGCGTCATCGGCGTAGACCTGGAAAAGGTCATCCCCGACACGGCGCTGACCCTCTCGGACCGTCCGGTCGCACCCTGGAACACTCCCGCCTACGAGTCCGCGTACCGGGACCTCTTCCGAGCCTGCCGCCGCTACTCGGTCCGCACGGACATCCCTGTCGCGAGGCTCTCGGCTCACGAGCGGGAGGTCCTGATCCGGGGGCGGGGGGATTTCTACGGCGTCACCGGGTTCTTCGACTGGCTCGAGACCAAGCGCTACAAGATCCACGTGCGCGTGCTCCTGGCGCGCTACCGCGCCTACACGCTCTGCCCGGAATGCCGGGGCGCGAGGCTGACGCCGGCCGCGCTCTCGGTTACGCTGCGTGGGCGGACGATCGCCGAGCTGTCGGACCTGCCGCTCTCGGACCTCCAACGCTGGTTCGACGAGCTGACTCTCTCCCCGGCCGAGCAGGAGCGGCTCTCCTCCGTCGTGGTCGAGATCCGCTCGCGCGTACGCTACATGAACGAGGTGGGCCTCGATTACTTGTCCCTCTCGCGGGCCGCGCGGACGCTTTCGGGCGGCGAGGCCCAGAGGATCGGGCTCGCCTCGGCGCTGGGCGGCTCGCTGACAGGCACGCTCTACGTCCTGGACGAGCCGACCATCGGCCTCCACGCCGCAGACACGCGACGGCTCCTCGCCATCCTGCGCCGCCTGGCCGACCGGGGTAACACCGTCGTCGTCGTCGAGCACGACCCGGAAGTCATCGAGGCGGCCGATCGCGTCATCGACCTGGGCCCCGGGGCCGGGAGCCTCGGCGGCCGCCTCCTTTTCGAAGGCACGCCGGCCGCCCTGTCGCGCATGAAGTCTTCGGCCACCGGGCAGCTTCTTCGCGGCCGCCGCCCGGAGTCCCCCGCGCACCGCGCATTGCGCACCGGACACCCGACCACGGCCGGCCGTCTCGTTCCCTTTCGCCGCGCCGAAGGGGCGATCACGGTGGTCGGTGCGCGCGAGCACAACTTGAAGAACCTGACCGTGCGCTTCCCGCTCGGGCGTCTGGTCGGGGTCTCCGGCGTCTCGGGGTCGGGAAAGTCCACCCTCGTGCGCGACATCCTCTACAACTCTTATGCCCGCCGGGTCAAAGGCCTCGTCGCGCTCGACATCGGAGAGCACGACCGCATCGAAGGGCTCGAGAACATCGGCGACCTGCTCCTGGTGGACCAGAGCCCGCTCGGTCGCTCGGCGCGGTCGAACCCGGTGACCTACGTGAAGGCCTGGGACGAGATCCGGCGTGTCTTTGCCCGCACAGCCCGGGCGGTCTCCCGCGGCATCACGGCGCGCGACTTCTCCTTCAACTCGGCCGGTGGCCGCTGCGAGGTCTGCCGAGGCACCGGGTGTCAGACGATCGACATGCAGTTTCTGGCCGACGTGACCGTGCGTTGCGACGCCTGCGACGGACGGCGTTTCCAGAACCGCGTGCTCGCCGTGCGATACAGGGGCAAGAACATCGGGGACGTCCTGGCCATGACCGTCTCCGACGCCTCGTCGTTTTTCGCCGAGGACCCGCAGATCGTGCGGCGCCTGCGGCCGCTCCTCGAAACGGGACTGGGGTACGTGACGCTCGGCCAGCCGACGGCCACCCTGTCCGGCGGCGAGGCGCAGCGCCTGAAGCTCGCCTCCTTCATCGACGCGCGGCCGGCGGCCGGCCGCGGGACCTTCTTTCTCTTCGACGAGCCGACGACGGGCCTTCACGCGTCCGATATCGAGAGGCTGCTCGCGACCCTCCGCCGCCTGATCCTGCTTGGTCACTCGGTCCTCGCGATCGAGCACAACCTCCAGTTCCTGACGGCCTGCGATTGGCTCGTAGACCTGGGCCCCGGCGGCGGAGAGCGCGGCGGGAGTCTCGTGGCCGAGGGCACGCCGGACGACATCCGGCGCTGCGGCGCCAGCGTCACGGGCCGCTTCCTGGCCGAGGTCGCCCCGCCGCCTCCTCCCGAGTCGCGGCGGGCAGACGCAGGTTAACGCGAATCGTTTTCTGAGTTAGGATCGTCGACCGATGTCCAGCGAGGCGAACGAGGATCGGAGGTATCCGCGACCTCTGGCCGACGTGCGCCGCGCCACGCAACACGCGCTCGCGGCTCTCGGTTGGAAATGGACGAGCTCGACGGATGGGGGATTCGACGCCGTCTGGACGTCGCGCGTCTTCAAGTTCAAGGACGACGTCGTGGTCCGCCTCCACTCGGCCAACGGGACGCTCGTGCGCGTCCGGTCCGCTTCCCGTCTGGGGTTCCTCGACACGGGGCAGAACGCCCACCACGTGCACGACTTCTTCGAAGAGCTCGAGCGCCAGCTCACCCGCGCCCGCTAGGGGGCTGTCACGGGGGGGACTTGCGGGACTCTTCGAGGAAGCGGACGAGCCTCTCCCGGCCGGCGTATCCCTCGACTTTCGCGATCGTGCGCCCGTCGGGGGCCGCCACGACGAGCGTCGGGAAGGCCGCGACCGAGTAACGCCGCTCAAGGTCCTCGATCGGAGGCGGGTTCCTGCCGTCCTCCCGCTCGCGGTCCACGATCCGAGTCGGAACGTAGGACTCGTTGACTAAGGCGGCGATCCGGGAATCTCCCCAACCCTCCTCGTCCAGTCGGTGACAGGGGACGCACCAGGCCGCGGTGAAGTCGTAGAGCACCGGTTTCTTCTGGGCGAGCGCCGCGGCCGCCGCCTTCTCTCGCGACTGCCACCGCACGAGACCCGCCTGGTCCCCCTTCGCCCCGCGGTCGAAGACGGCCGTCGCCACGCGCAACAGCACGGCTGCCCCGACGATCCAGAAGAGGACCGCGGGAAGCCTCGACTGCGATCCGCCTTCGCTCGAGCGACGAGGGAGGGGCGCCGTCTCAGTCTCGGCCATAGGAAAACTCCCTTCGGGAAAAGACGACCGCCGCCAGGGCCAGGTAGGACGTCACCGCGAGCACGTAGGCGCCCACCTCGGCGGAGAGGATCTTCTCGCCCCGGAGGACGTCTCCCCACGCCACGCGCGGCAGGAGGTTCTCGCGGGCGGCCGGACCGATCTTCGAAAGCCACGG
>Ga0070708_100002765_pt1 | contig 13624 bp, 11 predicted proteins | sample KBSK5503metaG_FD_65469 | JGI IMG/M metagenome (GOLD analysis project Ga0070708, IMG submission 65469) | Corn, switchgrass and miscanthus rhizosphere microbial communities from Kellogg Biological Station, Michigan, USA - KBS K5-50-3 metaG | ecosystem: Host-associated > Plants > Roots >...
TAGCGCTGTCGGACCTTTTGACCCGTCTGCTCTTCCCTGTATTTCATGCCGAGCTACCGGTCGGCGTAGTGACTGCCCTTCTGGGCGGCCCCTTCTTCCTCGTCGTCCTGCGCCGCGGACGCGTGGGGTCACTGGATCCCCCCTGGTCATGAAAGAAGCGATTCAAGGCCTCCACATCCGACCGAAGATGAGCGTCCTCGAGGTTTCGGCCTTGGGGGCGGGATATCGTGATCGGACAGTCCTTCGCGAGATCTCCTTCGCTGTGGCGCCGGGGGAGCTGTGGGCAATCCTGGGGCCCAATGGCGCGGGGAAGAGCACTCTTCTCCGGACTTGCCTTGGGCTGCAGCCGTCTCAGGCGGGGCAAATCACCGTGCTTGGGAGGCCGATCGAACGATGGAGTCGGCGAGAGCTGGCACAAACGATGGCTTGGGTACCTCAAAGCTTCGATCCCGCCGGGGGCTTCACCGGGCTCGAGCTGGTGTTGATGGGCCGAAGCCCCCACCTGGGAATCTGGGGCCTGCCGACTCGGGCGGATGCCATTCACGCTCTCTCGTTGATGCGCGATCTTGAAATCGAACACCTCGCATCGCGAGCCAGCGATGCACTTTCTGGGGGAGAGCGGCGATTGCTCATCCTCGCACGCGCGCTGATACAAGACCCTCGCATTCTCATGTTGGATGAACCAACAGCTTTCCTCGATCTGAAGCACCAGGTGGATGTGCTTTCACGGATCAGAGCTCGAGTGAAGAAGGGGTTGGCTGCACTGGCGGTCGTTCATGATGTCAATCATGCGATTGCCTTCGCCGACAGACTTCTCCTGGTCAAGGATGGCGCGGTGCTGGCCCAAGGACCCCCCGAAACCACTTTGAATGCATCGGTGCTGGAGCGGTTGTTTGATTTGCCGATCACCGCAGCCACGGCGGTCGACGGCCAACGGTTGTTCGCGCCTCGATTCGGTCGATTGGATTGAAGGGCTCGCCGATGGACACCCCGAGGAGGCATTGGGCCGTCGCGCTAATTGGTTCCGCAGCCGTGCACGTTGGCCTGCTCTGGTTGGCGATGAGCGCACTACCCGCTAAGACGGCCGTCAAAGCAGCGACGGCCGACGCTCACCGTGAAGTGCGTCTGCTCGACCAATCGGCGATTCCGGTGCGGCTGGTTGGACCCTCGTTACGAGGTCAGCTGCCTCAACCCGGTGTACCTTCCAAGCCAACCGGCGTGCGCGGCTCGACCCATCGTCGACGGAGGGCAGTCAGCACGCCCCGCATCGCTTCAGCGGCAGACACCGACGGCGTGGCCTTGATAACGGGCGAACCGGCTAAAACGACCGTGGATGATCCTTCGTTCTCTTCCGAAGCGGAACCATCCGCTAACGCTGAGGTGAGGCAGGGAGTGGGCGGATCGGCGCCGGGCGAAGACGCCACCGGATTACCTGCCACGGGCTCACTGACCGGTCAGCGCCTCTTCGAGCTCCATCAGCGCCTCTCCAGCGCGGCTCGGCGTTGCTACCCAAGCACCGCGAGCCGCTTGCGGCAGCGAGGGACGGTCCAGCTGCACTTCTGTCTGACCCCGCAAGGGAGTGCGTCCATCTCGAAACTCGAGGGTACGACGGGATCAGCCCTTCTCGATCGAGCGGCACTGGAATGCGTGCTGCCGCGAGCCCTTCCCGCCCCCGACATGGACGGTTGCTACGACGTCGTGATCAGGTTCGACGATGCACGGTGAGGCGTTAAGCCAAGAAAAAAGGGCACCCCGTAATATCCGGCAGTGCCCCTTTTCTGATGGAACCCTTTAAGTGTTATGGCTTTCGGATCGGATCGGTCGTGCCGCCACCGCTGCTGTCAGACGGGCTGTCCATCGTGCTCTTCTTTTTCTTCTTCGATTGACCGGTGGTGGCAGAGTCGTCGTCAGTCGTCGAGCTCTGGCTCGAAGGGCGGCGAGCGGCGCCGGTATCGGACGAACCGGTTCCGGAGGTACTGCTGCTTCCGCTCACGTCGCCACTGCTGGATCCCGATGGGTTGGTGGTTCCGCTAGAGTCGCTCATGCCGCCCGACGTCCCGCCGGAAGGGTTGGTGGTGCTACCGCTTCGGGACCGATCGTACGTGCCAGTACCGGAGCTACCCGTTCCACTCGAGCTGCCCGAACCACTCGTGCCGCTACCGCCGTAGGTTCCCGACCCGGTCGATGACCCGCTACCGCCATAGGTACCGGAGCCGCTCGTTCCACTGCCATAAGTCCCAGAACCGGAGCTGCCGGATCCGCTGCTCCCGCTTCCGTAGGTGCCAGAGCCGGATGTACCGGTGCCACCATAGGTACCAGAACCGCTCGTGCCACTACCACTGTACGTTCCAGAGGTCCCGCTCCCGCTGGTCGTCCCACTTCCGTAGGAGCCAGAACCGCTCGTTCCGGAGCCTCCGTACGTGCTACCGCTCCCCGGATCGGACGTCGTGGATCCAGTCGAGCTCGTGCCCGTGCGATCAGAGGTCGAAGTCCCGCTGGTCCCAGACTGTCCCGCGCGCGTACCAGCGCCCGTCGATTGATCTGCCGAATTGCTGGCTTTCTCCTGATCCGTCGTGGCGCAATTCGGGACCAACAAAGCCGCAGATCCCAAAACGCCCACGAAGACCAACTTACGTAACAATGCCGTCATAGCTCTCCTCGGGTAGGTGATTTGTCCCAACCAACCTTAGGAACGCACTGAGTGCGATGCACCTCCCAGCCCGTCGGATGCCCGAGGGGCGGTCGAGCGAAAGGCAGCCTTGCCCCTCGAACGATTAGCCTGGAGACCACTTCATGTGGCGGCCCGCAAGCAGGTGCAAGTGCACATGAAACACGGTCTGGCCGGCGGCGCCGTTGCAATTCAAAACCAGACGCCAATCCGGCTTCAAAGCCTGAGCGATTACCGGTACAGCGGAATCGTCGAAGGGGGAGGATCGAAGATCAGGGCGACTGGGCTCACGAGCGATCCGTCGTGAATAAGCTGCGGCGTCGGGGTACCGCCGCCGAAAAGCTGGCTGCGAGAAAACCTGGCGAGCGCGCCGGGAGCGGCCATCCAGAGCCCTCCACCGGCATCGAAGGCGAGACCGCGAGAAGCCGATAGGGTACTCAGGCGGGCAATGCGGATCGCGGGGTTGGGGCTTCCTCCGGCGAGTGCTTGAGTGGCCGTGTACATCACCAGCTCGGGAGGCTGCTCACTGGCGAGGTTGCTCGTCCAAAGGTTCCCATCAGCATCGAGCGCCAGATCGATTAGACGGTTCAGGGGGTTGCCGGGGCTGACGTTGCTGAGGGTCGTCGTCGGCGTGGGCGACCCGTCACCGAGCAACTGAGAAGGGCTGAATTTTACCAGGCGATCATTCGCGAAATCGGCCACCCAGAGATTTCCTGCGCGATCGAAAGCAAGCGCAGTGGGATACCAACTCGTGTAGCCGCGAATGGTCACTTCCGGCGTGGGATTGGGATCGCTCACCCGCAGTCGGGAGGCGGCGAACTTCAAGATTCGGCGATCCGTTGGACCCGACGGAGCATTGCTGGTCAGCCATAGGTTTCCGGACGCATCGAAGGCAAGACCGAGCGCGAAGTTCAGCCACCCTCCATCTCGTCCATTTCCGAGCACCGCATCCGGAGTTGCGCCGGTTTCGAGTCGACCCGAGGCGTACCTGGCAATGGTGAATGGATCGATCATGGCACAGACGTCACCGTCGGTCCCTAAGGCTCCCGAGGTCGCAAAGCCGCCTTCCCCTGAACCAATAATGATCGCGGCGCTTACCGTGCCCGGGCCACTCAGCGAACCCGACCCATAGGCCCTTAAGCGAGCTGACCCGGTATCGACGACCCAAAGATGTCCGGAGCCTCGTCGGGCGGTGTACGCGATATCGATGGTCGCCGTGGCACCGGCCGTCACCTGCGCCGGGCTCCCGCTGATTCCCGGCAAATACACGGTAGAGACAACCGGCCCCGACCAAAGCTCGGGGTTTCCCGAGGCGCGGTAGCTGCCGGGAATCAGGCCGGAGAGGATTTCGCTGCTGCTCAACGAGCGTGCAAAGCCGCCCGGACCATAGACCGAGACATTGGGCCTGAGGCCGGTTCCGGCGGGAATGGCGAGACGGATCGCGAGATTTCCGAGCGGCCGTTGCACCAGTATGGTCGCTCTCGCGGTTCTCGGCGGGCTGGACAGATGCGCGGTGAGCAGTGCCATTGTGTCTGCTTCAATGCTCGGAGGAGGCAGATACCTGGCGGTGAGCGGGGTGGAGAAGGAAAGGCTTCCGGGGCCAGTTAGAGACCAGGTCACCTCGCCCGATCCTCCCGAGATCGCCGCGCTGAAATCGATCGCCGCTCCTCCGGCGTAGCGGCTGGTTGAGACCGGAGACACGACCAACGTAACGTCCTGGGGTCGGGGATCTCCCCCGTCCGGCAGCCCAAGCGTCGCGTCTGTCGGAAGAATCTGAATGTCCGCGGTCGTCCCCCTCCTGAGAGACTCGATGGTCGCCGAGAGGACGCAGGAGGTGCTGACGGGAACCGTTGCAGGGGGGGTATAGGCAACGGCGCTATCGGTCCGGGCCGACAGCGTGCCCGGCCCCTCGAGCGACCAGGTGATTCTTCCCGCATTGGCGGGAACGATCGCGTTGAAGACCACGGGATCGCTGCCTGCCCGGAGATTGACTTTCGTCGGCGAGACCGAGATCGCTCCGCGCAAGGGATCGTCCGACCCGCATCCCAACCCCGTGAGCAGAAGCCCGAGCAAACCGCTGTAGATGGCACCCTTCGACATCGCCGCTCCCATCTCGAGCCCGCTTGGCAGGGTCCCGTTGATGCGAGGGTTTCTGCAAACAGCGCACCGCTGACTTCGGGAGTGGGGTGGGGGCCGCTAACGTCTAGCTCGCTGGACTCGGGTCTACGTTCCGCGATGGATCGGTGGGCGAGGAGAGCGGAGCGAGGAAGGCCTAAGCCTGGACGCCGAAATCGCGAAGCGCGGCGTTCAGCGTCGTCTTCTTATCGGTGCTGGCCCGACGCTGCCCAATGATGAGAGCGCAGGGGACGGAATAGCTCCCCGAAGGAAAGAGCTTGGGCTTCGCGCCCGGAATGACGACGCTGCGCGCCGGAACACGACCCTTGAGGATCCGCTCTTCTGGGCCGGTGACGTCGATGATCGGGGTTGAGGCAGTGAGGACCACGTTCGCGCCGAGGACAGCTTCTTCCTCAACCACCACGCCCTCCACCACAATGCAGCGAGAACCAATGAAAGCACCATCCTCGACGATTACCGGCGATGCCGAGGGCGGCTCGAGCACGCCGCCCAGACCAACGCCGCCGGACAGGTGAACGTTCCGCCCAACCTGCGCGCAAGAGCCCACGGTTGCCCAGGTGTCCACCATGCTGCCCGAGCCCACGTACGCACCGATGTTGACGTAGCCAGGCATGACGATCGCGCCGCTTTCCACGAAAGCGCCGTACCGGACCGCTCCGGGAGGAACGAGTCGAACCCCCGCCTTGTCCAGTCCCTTCTTCAAGGGAAGCTTGTCGTGGAACTCGAACGGACCCACCTCCATCAGCTTCATCTCGGAGATGGCGAAAAACAGCAGGACCGCCTCCTTGACCCAGACATTCACGCGCCAGCCGCCGTCACTCTTTTCCGCGACCCTGAGTTTTCCCTCGTCGAGGAGCGCCACGGCGGCGCGAACCGCATTCGCGAACTCCGGTTGCTTCAGCTTCGTCCGATCGGCGTAGGCCGCCGAGATCTTGTCTTGAAGGTCATTCACACCTCTCCCTTAGCTCAACCCGACGCGCCGCGAAACCAGGGTGACTGCATTTGATCCGGATGTCGGTACCGCGGAGGACAGCGCGCGCTTCGCGAGGTGAGGTCTTCGTTCCTGCCCGTGCCTCGGTCAATAGATTTTCGATTGCCGGGGCTTTCCGGTGTAATCGAAAAAGACCGTCTTCAGCTGGGTAAAGAACTCCGCCCCCTCCTCGGACATCTCGCGCTCACCAATGCCGGTGGACTTCCAGCCTCCAAAAGGAAGCTGGGCCTCGCCCCCAACCGTGGGGTTGTTCACATGCACCATCCCCACTTCCGATCTTTCGATGAAGCTCATCGCCGCATTGGCATCGCGAGTGTAGATGGAGCTCGACAAACCGAAGTCGACCGCGTTGGCGGCCTCCACCGCCTCCTCGAAGGTGTCCACTTCGACGACGGCGATCACCGGACCGAAGATCTCTTCCTGGTGGATTCGCATTCCCGGCTCAACTCCCCAGAAAACGGTGGGCTCGATGAAGTAGCCCTTTTCGTAGTCGCCTCCCTCACATCGCTTCCCACCGGCGAGCAGTTTCGCGCCCTCGCTCTGACCAATCTCGATGTAGCGAAGATCGGTTTGGAGCTGTGCCTCGTCCACCGCCGGACCCATGTCGATCCCGGGGTTCAACCCGTTCCCCACTTTAAGGCTGTTGGCCCCTTGAACCAGGGCGTTCACCACCTGCTCCGCCACGCGCCGTTGCACGATCACCCGCGATGTCGCGGTACAACGCTGGCCCGTCGACCCGAAGGCACCCTGAAGAATGCCGGTACAGGCGAGATTCAAGTCGGCGTCCTCAAGCACTACCACCGGGTTCTTCCCGCCCATCTCGCAGGTAACCCTGATTCCGCGTCGGGCGCAGCGTTCGTTGAGGGCTATGCCGATGGCGTTGGAGCCGGTAAATGAAACCGCCTTGACGTCCGGGCTTTCGACCAGAGCATTGCCGACCGCTCCCCCCGAGCCGGCGACCAGGTTGAAGACACCCTTTGGCAGGCCCGAATCTTGAAGCACCTGCGCGATCAAAATCGCGGTGGCGGGCGTGTTCGATGCCGGCTTGAGGACCACCGTATTCCCCGCGACCAGAGCGGGAGCGGTCTTCCAGGCGGGAATGGCGAAGGGGAAGTTCCAGGGCGAGATCAACGCCACAACGCCGACGGGCTGGCGAAACGTGAAGGTCAACGTTTTCGGCATCTCGGAAGGCACGGTCTTGCCCCGGAGGCGAAACCCCTCGCCCGCGTAGAACTCGAACAGATTGATCCCCTTGAGGATCTCGCCTCGCGATTCGGCGAGGGTTTTTCCCTCTTCCCGACAGAGCACCCGGGCAATCTCGTCCAGGCGCGAACGGAAGATTTCTACAGCCTTGGCGAGGACCCGCCCCCGGCTCGGGCCAGGTGTGCCCGACCAGCCGGCAAAGGCTTCCTTCGCCGCGTCCACCGCGGCCGAGGCGTCCTTTGCCCCCGAAGCGGGGTACTCGCCGACGACGTCATCGAGATCGGCAGGATTTCTGTTGGGCGCGTAGTCCCCGGAAACCGGGGGCACCCACTGCCCACCGATGAAGTTTTCGAACCGCTCGGCAGACCGCTGAAGTCTTCGCATCGGCAGGCCCTTTCCCCAGAAGGAAGGGATCTAGCCTCGCCCGCGCCGGCAGCGCAACGCATCGCCGCAAGATCCAAGCCGTTCGGCGGATCAGCGGGTGTCCGAAATCAACTTCTCGCTCTCGCTCTTCATTGCGCGAAGCTGGGCGAGCTGCGGCGTCTGGGGGAAGCGAGATTCCGCCAGCCTGAGCACTTCCTGGCTCTGCCGCGCCCGGCTCGCACGGAGCAGGGATTTGGCCAGGTCGAGCGCCCCCGCCATTCCCTCGGGTCCGTCGCTCACAAATGCGACCGCGTAGGGAGTTCCGGAGGGCAAAGAGGGATCTGCGGACTGGACGCGGACCCCGAATCCCACCGACGAGGGGGACAGCACCACCAGCTTCGGTTGGTCGGATACGAGGACGAGATCGGGGAGAGAGACTGGTTTGCCGGACTCGGCCGCTGCTTTCGACTTCTTCTGCCACACCTCGAAAGATGCAGCGTCCAGCACCCCGATCGAACCGCCAGCGGGACCGACGATGATCGCCGCCATCGACCTGGGGCCGCTGTCCTCGGCGAAAGCGACGAGGAAGTCCACCCCGGAAAACGTCTGGTCGGCAAAGTCTGCCTTGTAGGGGACTGCCGCGCCGGTGAAACCCATCACCGCTTTGCCAATCCCGACCCGGGTCGCGGTGAGGAGGGTGTCGTTCGGTTCGACCTCCATCTGGCCCTCGGTCGGCGTCAGGCTCACGGTGAGGACGTAGGACGCGTGGGTGGTCTCTCTCGGCGGGCGGGGGGGCTCGGTGAAATAGGCACGCTCCTGAATGCGGACGTAGAGCGGTCCAGCTTGGGCCGCCAGCGCATCTACCCGCTCCCCCGCACCCGCGGGAGCATCGTCGAGAAACAACCGGGGAATCAGCTTTTGCTCCCCGCTCGGCGAGGTTTCCAACTGCAGGACTTCGAGGACCAGATTCATGTCCGGTACGCCAGTCAGGTCAACGGTCAGTGAGGCGGGCTCGGCGAGGTTGAGGACGAAGAGATCGCGATCCGAATCCCGCGCCGACAGCGGGGTGCCGATCATCCCACGGATTGGCGAACCGAGCGCGATGCGGTTCGCCTGCGAGGGCTCGTTGTTCGGCTCCCGCTCGACGCTGCTGGGTTTCACGTCCACTTCCCGCTGCCAATATCGCAGGCCGCCAGCGGCCATCCCGACCAATAGAACGAGCACTCCCAGCGGAGTCAACATCCTCTTGATGCGCAGAGACTGCTCGTAGCGATCGAAGTCCTCGCGGCGCGCCATTCTCGAGCCACTGACCTCGTCGGGGGCCGGGGTGAAGTGGTGCCTGGCCGGAGCCGGTTCGGAGCGAATGCACTCCAGCGCTTCTCTCATTTGCTCGGCGTTGGCGAAGCGCTCCCTGCGATCCTTGGCGAGCGCTTTGCGGACGACCTGCTCCAGGCCCTGACTGAGCGATTTTTCGGGCGCGACATCGGAGAATCGCGGCGCCGCCTCCGTCATGTGCTTGGTGATGATGCTCAACGCGGTGGGGCCAACAAAGGGACCTCTGCCGGTCAGGAGCTCGAAGACCATCGCTCCGACCGAATAAAGATCGCTGCGGGCGTCGAGCACTTCTCCCTTGGCCTGCTCGGGAGACATGTACGCCGGAGTCCCCAGAAAGTCGGCTACGCCGGTGATGTGCTTGCGCTGCTCGTCCTCGGTGAGCTTGGCGATTCCGAAGTCGAGAACCTTCACCCGGTCCTCGCCCGCCTTGCCCTTGAGCAGCATGATGTTCGCGGGCTTGATGTCGCGGTGGATGATGCTGTTCTCGTGCGCCTCGGCGAGGGAAGCGAGCACCTGAGAGCCGATCGAAATCGCCCGTCGCTCCGGCAGCGAGCCATGACTCCTGAGCGTCCAGGCCAGGTCGCGCCCGGAGAGGTATTCCATGGCGATGTACAGCGAGCCATCATCCAGCTCGCCGAAATCGAAGACCTGAATGGTGTTCGGATGGGAAAGCTTGGAGACGAGCCGCGCCTCCTGATGGAACCGCTGCTTGATCTTCTTGTCGATCGCGATTTCCGGCCGCAAGACCTTCAGCGCCAGAACCTTACCCATCCGGACGTGCTCGACCTTGTAGACCGTGCCCATCCCACCTTCGCCAAGCTTCTCGGTAAGCCGGTAGCGGCCATCGATAATTGCGCCGGCCCAGGGGCCGGCCAGCGTGCCCGATTCGGGGGTGAGGCCGCGGAGATCTTCCCCGCAGGCAGGACAGAAGTTCGCCGATCCGTCCAGCTGCTTACGGCATTTTGGGCAAGTGGAAGAGGGGTCCAAGGTCCGGCTGCGCGACCAGCCAATTCGATTCCACAACGGTAGCCCAAGGTTGGCTAAGATAGAAACGGCGTTGGAAGATAGGGACTTGCCCAGGGAGCTGGTGTGGGTTAAGGGCGCTGCTTCGCGATCGGAGCAGGGAGAAGGCTTGATAGTCTCGGTGGTCATCCCCGTCTTCAACGAAGCGACAACCCTGGAGGAACTCTTGCGCCGGGTGCTCCAGGTGGACTTTCGCAAGGAGCTGGTCATCGTCGACGACCAGTCGACGGACGGGACCCGGGAGATCCTGGAGCGGATTGCAAGGGAAGGCGTCCAGGCGATTCCGGAGGCCAAGCCCGCGCAATTCATCGGATTGAAGGTTCTTTTTCAAGAGAAGAACCAGGGTAAGGGGGCGGCGCTTCGACGGGCCTTTGGTGAGGCAACCGGGGATATTGTGGTCGTCCAGGATGCGGACCTCGAATACGATCCCGACGACATCCCCAAGCTCATCCAGCCGATCGCGGACGGCGATGCCGACGTGGTCTTTGGAAGCCGGTTTACCGGAACACCACGGCGCGTCCTCTATTTCTGGCACACGATGCTGAACAACCTGCTCACCACCATGTCCAATGTGTCGACCGGGCTCAATCTGACGGACATGGAAACCTGCTACAAGGCGTTCCGGATAGACGTCGTGCGCAATATCCAGATCGAAGAGGATAGGTTCGGAGTGGAGCCAGAGATCACCGCCAAAGTCGCACGGGGCCGGCACAGGATTTATGAGGTGCCGATCAGCTATCATGGGCGAACCTATGCGGAGGGGAAGAAGATCGGCTGGAAAGACGGAATACGAGCTCTGTATGTGGTGGTAAAATACACCCTGAAGCGCTGACAGAATTCATCCAGAGTGAAGCCTTGCCGGGCGACCACCGCGCGATCACCGCCAACCAAGAAACAGGGAGATGCTGTCGGTTCGGTCTGAACCGAGCCGCGCCCCGCGAGAGAGCCATCGACGATGTTTGACTGGGTCCACACGTTGTTCAGCCGCGATCTGGCGATCGACCTCGGCACCGCGAACACTCTGATCTACATCCGAGGAGTGGGAATCGTTTCGAACGAACCCTCGGTCGTCGCGGTGCAGCAGGACGCGCGAGGCGGCAAGAAGGTGCTCGCGGTGGGGAAGGAGGCGAAGGAGATGCTCGGCAGAACGCCCGGCAACATCGTCGCCATCCGACCGATGAAAGACGGCGTGATTGCCGACTTCGAGATCACCGCCGCAATGTTGCGGTACTTCATTCAAAGCGCCCACAATCGCAAGACGCTGGTCAAGCCCCGCATCATCATCGGGATCCCTTCGGGAATCACCGAGGTGGAGAGGAGGGCAGTTCGCGAGGCGGCGGAAAATGCCGGGGCGCGCGAGGTTTACCTGATCGAACAGCCGATGGCGGCGGCGATCGGCGCCGGGCTGCCGGTGACCGAACCCTCCGGCAACATGATCGTCGACATCGGCGGTGGAACTTCGGACGTGGCGGTGATTTCGCTCGCCGGCATCGTCTACGCGAAGAGCGTGCGGATCGGGGGGGACAAGCTGGACGAGGCGATCATCCAGTACGTCAAGCGCAAATACAATCTGCTCATCGGAGAACGCACCGCCGAGTTGATCAAGATCGGGATCGGGACGGCCTACCCGACGGACGAGGTGATGAGCATGGAAATCAAGGGGAGGGATCTGGTCGCAGGGGTCCCGCGCACGCTGACGATCACCTCGGACGAAGTTCGGGAATCGCTGACCGAAGCGGTGAACGGGATCGTTGACGCGGTGAAAATGACTCTCGAGCGCACCCCACCGGAGCTTGCCGGAGATATCGCCGATCGAGGCATCGTGCTCGCCGGCGGCGGTGCGCTGCTCAAGAACTTCGACACGCTGCTCCGCGAGGAGACCGGCCTTCCCGTGTTTCTGGCCGAGGATCCGCTCAGCGCCGTGGTGATAGGAGCCGGAAAGGCGCTCGAGTCGCTGGACATCCTGCGCCAGGTCTGCCGGTCGGTCTAAAGACGTCGTGGCTCCACGGACCTACCAGAGGATGTCCTGGTCCTCTACCACGCCCGGCAGGCCGTCGATGGAAAGGACCCTCTCCTCCAACTTGATCCGGCCTTCGAAGAGACCCAGCGGCTGAACGAAGTGACTCTTCACAATTCGGTAGTCCCGCTCTTCGCGGTGGGCGTGCAGCGGACGAAATATCAGCTCGATCCCGCCGTCCCCCGTGGTGACCCGCCAGGGATCGAGCATTCGACTCTTGTCGTATTCGAAGCGGGCGCGGTCGAGGGAGATTAAGCGGTCACCGATCCAGAGCGCATTCTCGTTCGCTCCTTCACTGGCCTCGTTGAACCCCTCCACGAGGTTCAGGCCGACGGCCGTGCCATCCGGGAGGCGCCCCGAAGCGAAGGCCCAGCGCCAGGCTGTCCTCCGAGCCAGGTAACCGTTGGTATAGTCCAACCCGGCCATTCCGCCTTGGAGCGCATATCGCCGACCGCCGGCTTCGAGAGTTCCGGACGCCGGAAGGGCTGACCATTTCTGGGTGACGTTCACAACTCCATCGCCCGGTACCGGTCCAATCATCGTCAACGGCGGCGCTTGTCCCGCGGCGATCTCAGCGGAGCAGGAGAAGGGGCCACCCCGCCAGCGACTCGCTCGGGCATTGATCCGGAATGGATCCTCGTTGCTCGGCCGAACGATAGAGCATCGCAGACCGGGCCCGGGGAACCTGGCCGACGCCCCCCCGGACGGGCGGTCGGAGATCGTGGTGAATGGAGATGGCAATCCCATGTAGCCGCGGTCGAAGAGCACCCTGCCTTCCCGAAGATCGACGGCGCAGGCGAACGCATTGGCGGTGTATCCAAGCTCGGCCACGGAGAGCACGGCGAGAACCTCCGGCGTCGCGAGCATCACATAGTGCCAACGCTTGTGCTTGGCGAGGCGACCGAGCATCCCCAGGTGATAAGCGCCCCGCAGGCGGAATAGATTCACCTCCGGAATCGAGCCCGCGTAGCTCCCGAATCGTGGCTGTCCATGGTCATCCTCAACCGAGCCCGGAGCGGCGGGCAGGTCCATGCTTCGGGGGTTCATGCGAGGTGGATCCTTGCAGCCCCGCGGCAAATTGTCTCCCTGTATTGCGGCGATCTCGCGAAAGGGAGCAACTCCGCTCCACTTCACCGGCGAAATCTCATCGGGCGGAGTTTCGATTCCGCTCACCGCGACTCAAGCGGTTAATTTTCAACCTTGATCGCGTAGGGCGGTGTCCCAGAGCGCCCCACCGCGCCTTTACCATTGCAGGCAACCCTGCGATTGTGTGCGTCATGGCTTTCGATCCTTTTCTGGAAAAAGTGAGGAAGCTCACGCCGGGAGAGCTGAAGAAGCTGGCGAACCAGCGGCTCTCGGAGATCGTCCTCAAATCGGTGTCCGGCTCCCGCCGGCGGGTCGCCGGGTTGTCGAAGCGGTATCCTTCCGCACATCAGCGCGAGCTCGCGCAACGCCTCATCGACAGCAAAAAGGAGATCGCCAGCATGGCTGGTGGGGTGAGCGGCATCTTCGGACTGGTCTCCCTTCCCGCGGATCTGCTGGTGATGGGCTGGTTGCAAATCGTTCTCCTGGTGGAGATCGCTTGCGTCTACGGGGTGAATCTCAACAGTTCTCGCGCCCGCAAGGAGCTGCTGGACATTTTTGCCTATGCCAATGGGATCGGCCCTCTTCAAAGAGCGGGCCCCAAGCTTTTGGGAAAGGTGGCCGGAAAGCTGCTCGAGCGCGGTGGCCTGGGAACTTTCGGCCGCGCGCTGCCGCTGGTCGCGGTGCCGATTACCGCATACCTGAACAATCGGCACATCCAAGCCGTAGGCGATCAGGCGCTGCGCTACTACCACGGATTTCCGAGGGCTCACGAGAAACGCCGCACCGGATAGAATAGAGCGCA
>Ga0070708_100002766_pt1 | contig 13624 bp, 11 predicted proteins | sample KBSK5503metaG_FD_65469 | JGI IMG/M metagenome (GOLD analysis project Ga0070708, IMG submission 65469) | Corn, switchgrass and miscanthus rhizosphere microbial communities from Kellogg Biological Station, Michigan, USA - KBS K5-50-3 metaG | ecosystem: Host-associated > Plants > Roots >...
GGCTAGAACACTCGGGTAAGCTTGCTCCCGGACGGCGGGGCTGTCAATCTCAATTGCGGCCATCCGGAGACCCGGGCGTCCCCGCAGATAGAGCGCGTTGACTTAGGCGCAGGTGAGAGCTAGCGATTCGCTGGGACGACGAGGCCTTAATGTTCTACTGGCTCCTTGGGGTGTTGGCAGTCGGGTCCTTGCTGCTGCGCCACATTCTCGAGCGTGTGCGCCGCAGGCGCCGTATGCGCGTCGGACTGCCAGAAGCCTTGGATCTCATGGGTCCCTGTACTGAGCGTATTCGTCCTGGTTGTGTTCCTCCTTCCCTCGTTGCTCTTCGTGATACTGGGGCCAGCAGCAATGATCCAATCAATTCGTGCTCTCATGCCGGAAGCTGGCCCGGTAATCTTCCGATGAAACGGCCGTCGAAATTGGGGCCGGCTTGCCGCCGCGATGCGCTGAAGCCCTTCTATGGTTCTGTGGTGGGGAACCTGGGAAGGCCTGATTAAGAGTACTCATCGCACGAGAAATGCACGAACCCAGAATTAGGGAACGGTGTGCGCACGGTTTCCAAAAACAGTTGGTCTAGAGACACTCTGAACTGCAGTTTCCGGTCCGGCCGTAGAGCTAAGAAGAGATTCCAACTCTTGCCGAATATTGCTCATAGCTTTCTTCCTCCCCCAGCTTCGCCCTTTTGGCGCAATTGATTACAATAGGAGGCTTCGCCCTCCCATGCGGAGGAGATCCGGGTCCTGCGTCTCGGGACTAAAAGAATTTGGAAAAGCCAAACCACAACCCAAGCCCTGCCCCCAGTGTGTATTGGCGGGTGGAAGGCAGCCTGCTGGACCTGACCACGGTCCGGCCGGTGGCCTTTTTCACCTGGAACGCGCAGACATTTTCCGAGCGCTGGGTGCGGCGCGGGCTGGTGTTCCTGATGGCCGTGCTGCGGCCGTTCCTCTATGCCTCCAACCGGGTGTTTGCCACGCGGGTGGTACACACGGTTCTGCGCGGGGTAAGCCGCGACCGGCTGGATCTGCTCGGCGAGGAGTATTTCGATTACAAGCTAAAGCCGTATCTCAAGCCGGATGGAGTTCGCCAGCTTAATGCGCTGGTAGATTCCGGGGCGAGGGTGGTGCTTGTCAGTCAGGGCTTGGACCATGTGATGCGGCCACTGGCGCAGCATCTCGGGGTAAAGTGCCTGATTGCGAATCGGCTGGAGTTTCGCGACGGCATCGCGACCGGGCGGTTGCTGCAGCCGGTCATTCGGCCGCGGGGATTGTTCGCACGCATCACTGGCGTCGGGCCGGACGGGCGGCGGGACCCAGAACGGCTTGTCCGCGATCTGGACTTCGCCAGCCAGGAAGCTCTGGAGTCGGCGGTGATTCCAGCTATACGTAAAGTCCCAGTGCTCGAGCGGCCCATTGTGTATTTTGGCGGGAGCCGCCACCCAGGGCCACTTTCGGTTCGCAAGGCGCTGGCCGGCAAGCAGATCATGCTGATCGGCGTGACCGGGTTCATCGGGAAGGTGTGGCTGGTCAACACCCTGATGGACCTGCCGGAGATTGGCCGAATCCACCTCCTGATCCGGCGCCAGAAGTCGAATCCACCGGTGCGGCGATTTGAGAAGCTGGTGGAGGAGTCTCCCGTCTTCGAACCGCTGTATCAGCGCCATGGCGCTGATCTGCCGCGGTTCCTCGGGGAGCGCGTGGAAGTGGTGGAAGGCGACGTTTGCCAGCCGGGTCTGGGCCTCGCACCCAACGTCTCCGAGTTGCTGCGGAAGCAGCTCGACCTGATCGTCAACAGTTCTGGCCTTACCGACTTCAATCCTGATCTGCGGGAAGCGCTGGCGACCAATGTGGATGCGGCGGTTAACGTCACCGATTTTGTTCGCAGGTCGGATCACGCGGGGCTGCTGCATCTTTCCACCTGCTACGTGGCGGGGGCGCGGGATGGCCGGGTGGGTGAGACGCTGCGCCCCAATTACACGCCGGCGCGGCTGGCGGATTTCGATGCGGAACGCGAGTGGCGTTCGCTGCACGCCTTCGCGAAAAGAGTGGAAGAGCTCGCGGAAAACCCTGAGGTAACGGAGGCACTTCGCCGGCAGGCGTTGAGCAAGGAACACGCGGCCAAGGATCTGCGTGGCGCGGCGCTGGAGAACCAGATTCGCAAAAACCGTATCCGGTGGCTGCGGAATTACCTGACGGAGGTGGGCACCAAGCGCGCCAACGAACTCGGCTGGCCCAACACCTACACCTTTACCAAAAGTCTGGCGGAGTCGCTGATTGCGAAGCAGGGCGCCGGTTTGCCGGTGGCCGTGGTGCGTCCTGCGATCGTCGAAACTTCGGTCGAGAAGCCGTTCCTCGGCTGGAATGAGGGCATCAACACATCGGCTTCGCTGTCGTACTTGCTGGGGACATATTTCCGCCAGTTGCCGACGAATGAACGCAAGCGTCTGGACATTATCCCGGTGGACTCGGTCTGCCGTGGCATAACGCTGGTTGCCGCGGCAATCGTCGAGCGCCGCAACGAGCCGATGTACCAGCTCGCCACTTCGGTTACAAATCCTTGCGACATGAGGCGGTCAATCGAGCTGACGTCGCTGGCGCACCGCAAGCATTACCGCGCACTGGAAGGGCTGGAATACTGGCTGCGTCTGCGCTTCGACGCGATTCCGGTGTCGAAGGAGCGTTATGAGCGCATGTCGGCGCCGGCGCAGAAGGCGATCCTGAAATCCATCCAGCGCATCATGGCGCCGCTGCCCCTGCGGAAAACGCCGCTGGCGCGGGCGGAACGCAACCTGGAGAAAGTGGAAAAGCTGATTCAAATTTTCAAGCCGTTTATCCTGCAGAACGAGCACGACTTCGTCGCCGATAACGTGGAGAAACTTTCGCACTCCCTTGGGCCTGGCGAGAGGGCCGATTTCGGCTACGGCACGCGCTCGATTGACTGGTGGGACTACTGGATCAACGTTCATATACCGGCGCTGCGCAAATGGACCTATCCTCTGATTGAAGGACGGCCGCTGGAAGCGCGGCCCGCGCGCCAGTTTCAGTTGGCCACGGCCGCTGCGGGGAATGGCGACACCCTCAAGACCGGCACAAACGGAGCCACGTGGCGATATTCCTGACCGGTTCCACCGGATACATCGGCGCGCATGTCGCCGCCAATCTGCTGCAAGGAGACAGCGCTTCGCTGAACCTGCTGGTCCGCGCCCGCGACCCGCATGAGGCGGAAGTACGCCTGTGGCGCGCGCTGCAACTGCATCTGGATTTCCCGCGCTTCTACGAGTATCTGCAGACGCGGGTGCGGATTTTTCGCGGCGATCTGACGGGAGCGCGCTTCGGGCTCTCGGAGGATGATTACGACCGCTTAATCCATACCACGGATTCGGTGATCCATTGCGCCGCGTCGTTGAATCGCAAATCGGAAAAAAGCTGTCTGAACGTGAACCTGCGAGGCACGCTGGAAGTGGTGCAGCTTGCCATGCGCGCGAATTACTACCACGGCCTGCGGCGCTTCAGCCAGGTGAGCACGGTCGCCGTGGCCGGGAAGCGGCGCAATGAAGTGATCACGGAAGATGAGGCGATCGATTGGGGGCGGTCGGATTACGATCCGTATGCGCGGACAAAAAAATTTTGTGAGCACATGATCCGGCAGCTTTTGCCCGAAGTTCCCATCACGATCTTCAGACCCAGCATCGTGCTGGGCGACAGCCGCTTTCCGGAAACCACCCAGTTCGAAATGGTGAAGGCATTTGTCTTTCTGGCCGGATTGCCCGTGCTTCCATTCCGCTCGAAAGACAGGATTGATATCGTAAACGTGGACTTCGTCGCGGATGCTATCGCCATCTTGCATCAGAAGGAAAATCCGCGTTACGACACGTATCATCTTTCGTCCGGAGCGGACTCGCAGACTTTCCGCCAGGTGACCAGCGCGCTCGCGGCGGCGCAGAACAAACGCGGGCCAATCTTTGTGCCGGTGCTGGAGAGGCCGTTTGCGGGAACGGTGAATAAACTGGCGAATCGGGAAGGCTCGATCGCCCAGGGCGCTTCGCTGATGAAAGTGTTCATGCCGTATCTGGTGTGGAACACGTTGTTCGACAATACTCGAGTGACGGCGGAACTCGGCCGCAAGCCGGTGCCGTTCTCGCAATACAGTTATCCGCTGCTGAAGTTCAGCCGCGAAACAGATTTCACTTATCCCTATCAGGAATGGCCCACCAAAGCCGGGGGAACGGCCGCATGATGGACTTCGTGCTTGAAGCCTGGGTCAGCAGCCTCATCGAGATGTCCAAAGCGGGCTGGATGCTGGGCAACGGCAAGCCCTGGCAGCCGGGAGAGAAGCTGAAGCTGCTGTTCGCCGGCTACAACGGCACGCGCAACATGGGGTCGGACGCCCGCGTGGAGGAGATGTTGCGCCAGATTCGCCATATTCTCGGCCCGGAGAACGTGGCCTTCAGCGTGATGTCGCAGAATTTCAAGCTCTCCGAGGGATATTTCGAGGGGACAACGCAGGTCCACCTGCCGAATATATTCCCCCCATTTCTTTTTGACGAGGTGCCCAGGCATCACGGGGTGGTGGCCTGCGAAGGCTCGATGTTCAAGAGCAAGTTCGCCAATGCGCTGACCACGATGATGATTGGGTCGTTGGGCATTGCGGCGGCACAGAACAAGCTTTCCGTCGGTTACGGGGCGGAGGCGGGGCAGATGGATCCGCTGATCGCCAAAATGTGCGCCCGCTTTTGCCAGAATTCTCTGATCATTACCCGCAACGAGGAGTCACGAACCGTTCTGCGCGAACTCGGAGTGCCCACCGAGCTCGGCACCGATACTGCCTGGACGTTTGAGCCGAGTCCCCCCGAGTACGGGAAGAAAGCCCTGAGTGAAGCCGGCTGGGATGGCAGTGCGCCCGTGTTGGTGGTATGCCCGATCAATCCCTTCGAGTGGCCGGTAAAAGCATCCGTGGCCAAGTTCGCCCTGCACGGTCTGACCGGCGCGTACAAGGACAGCCACTACCGGTCGGTGTACTTCCATAACTCCGGGCCGGAGGCGGACCGCGCCCTCGATCACTACCTGACGGCCATCGCCAACGCGGTGGGCGCATTCCGCAAGCGGCGGAACATATTCGTGATCCTGGTTGCGACGGAGCGGCTGGACGTGCGTCCGGCGAAGCGCATCTCCGAGAAACTCGGCGGCGTGCCAGTATTCAGCTCCAACGACTACGACATGTACGAGCTGGTGAGCATCCTGCGCGCCTGCCACATGATGGTCTCATCGCGCTATCACGGAATCGTGACTTCCATGCCGGGGCTGGTGCCCTCGGCGGGAATTACCATGGACGAGCGCATCCGCAACCTGATGCACGAGCGTAGCCATGAGGATCTGCTGATGAATGTGGATGACCGTGATCTCGAGGCGAAGTTGCTGGCCGCGATGGACAAGCTGTGCAAGGAAGGCGAGGCGATCGCCGCGGGGATCGGCCGCACGGTGGTGAAGAACCTCAAAGTGATGGCGCGCATGGGGGTGTACTTCGAGGAGGAAGTACAGCGGCGCTACCCCGAGTTTCCGGCGCGTAAGGGGGAGTGGGGCTGGGAAGATTACTTGCCGCCGATGAGTGACGGGCTGCGTCAGTTAGTGGAGGCGTATGGGTGAACCCATCCCTTCGGTCGCGAATCCGGCGGCCTCGGGTAGAGCAGGCGCTTTCACAGTCTGTGTGCAAACTTAGGGTTGGCAGGTGAAATGAAGCACACCGTACCGAGCCAGAAGGGGCAGAATATTCTAGCCTCGGACGTAAGTCCGGGGTAACTCTGGGAACATAGCTACGCCCCGCATGGGTGCCGAATTAGTTTGCACGCAGACCATTCAGCTGGAAGGGAACCCCCAAAGCAGATCCCTCACGGCTGAAGCCGGTTCGAAATGACAAACCTCGCAAAGCAGATGAGCTTTTTGAAAGACATTTTCGACAGGCTCGAGACCGCTCACGACACGGTTGTTTTGCAAGAACCTCGCGATGGCCAGACAGTCGCCGTTACTGGCCGCGACCTATTGGAGATGGTTGCGAAAACGCGGAACTTTCTCGCGAGCCAAGGTTTGAAAGAAGGTGACCGCTGCGCTCTGCTGGCCCACAACAGTATTCGATGGGTGACCATGGACCTGGCGATCATGGCCGAAGGGCTGATCGTCGTCCCGCTCTATGCACGTCAAGCGCCGGCGGAGCTCATTGCCATGATGAAGGACTGTTCGACTGCTCTGATCTGCTGTGGCGACGCGGAGCTTCGCGATGGCATCGTCCAGAACTGGCCCGATGCTCCGCCGCAATTTCTTTTCAACGATATTTTCGCCAGTTCAACGGCTGGAATTTCGACAAAGCCGCAACTTAGCGATTCAGATCCGGTCACGATTATCTATACCTCTGGCACTTCTGGCGAGGCCAAGGGAGTTGTATTGAACGCGGCCAACATCGCCCACATGCTGGGGTGTACGTCGGGTCGCCTCGACGTTTTGATGAACAATCGGCAGGGCCAGGACCGCGTGTTCCACTACCTGCCATTTTGTTTCGCGGGTTCGTGGATCATGCTGCTGACCTGCCTGCTGCGTGGCAGCCTGCTCACTTTGAACACTGACTTGAGCAAGCTGGCGAATGACATGCGCGCTGCTGCACCGGACTATTTCTTGAATGTACCGGCGCTTTTGGAGCGCATGCGCAAGGCGGTGGATGAACAACTCTGGAAGACGGGCGGCCTAGCGTTCGTGATTTACCGCCGCGCCAAGAGTGCGTGGGTGCGCAAGCAGGAAAGGCGGGCGAGCTTTTCGGATTCGGTCTGGCTGGCATTGGCCAAGGCCATGGTTTTCCCGACCATTCGCAAGAAAATGATCGGCTCAAATCTGAAAGCCCTGATCTGCGGCTCGGCGCCGTTGAATATGGAAACGCAGCTCTACTTCATGATGCTCGGCATCCCCGTGCTGCAGGTTTATGGGCTGACCGAGACCACCGCGATCTGCACCATGGATGACCCGCGTCATCTTGAGCCCGGCCGCGTGGGTCCGGTGATCAGTGGAATCGAAATGAAGCTGGGAGAGAGTGACGAAATCATCGTGCGGGGGCCGAATATTTTTCCTGGCTATTGGAACCGGCCGCAGGAGACCGCCAAGGTGCTGCGTGACGGTTGGTTTCATACCGGAGACCAGGGAGAAGTGGACGCAACCGGAAACTGGCGTATTATCGGGCGCATCAAGAATCTGATTATTCTGGGATCGGGCCACAATATTGCGCCGGAGCCGATTGAAGACGAGGTGCTGCAGAATTTGCCTGGGGCGCAGCACGTGGTGCTCGTGGGAAATGGACGCGGCTATCTTTCGGCGATTGTGGCTGGGGGCGTGACGCGCGAACAAGTGCAGGCGGCGCTGGATGCGGTGAACCCGCAGTTGCCGCATTACAAGCAGATTCGAGCGTTTCATATTCATGCGGAGCCGTTCTCCATTGAGAACGGGCTATTGACGGCGAACGGCAAATTGAAACGCGATCTGATTGCTGCGCGCTTGCAAGATGAGATCGAAGAGATGTATGGGGTAAAGCAAGCATCGTAGCTGCAGCGTCAGATGGGCAGGCGAGACGCCTGCCAGACGGCCGGCCAGGATGCCGGCGCTACAGTCGAGATCGAATGAAGAACTACAAAGGTCAATCGCTGTCCTGGGAACTGAGGGACGGCGTTGTCGAGGTGGCGCTGCATCGCGAGCCCTGCAATGAGATCGGCTCGCTGACGCTCGAGGAATTGGAACGGTTTGTCGGCGCGCTGCAAGATTTGGAGAAGGATGCCCATGCGCTTATCCTTCACAGCACTCTGAAGTCGGGCTTCTGCGCCGGGGCTGACTTGCGCGAACTCTATCAGCGTACCCAGGAAATGGACCAGGCTGATGCCGCGAAAGGCGTTCGCCACTTCTTGGAACGTATTCACCGGGTGATGAACGTGCTTGACGCTGCACCCTTGACAACGATTGCTGCGGTACATGGAGTGACGTTTGGTGGTGGATTCGAGCTCGCGCTGGTTTGCGACCTGATTATCGCCGACAAGATGGCACGGTTCTGCTTTCCAGAGCTGCGTTTGGGATTGATCCCCGGGTTCGGCGGCATCCCGCGCCTGAAGCGCGATCTGGGGAATGGCGTGGTGCGCGACTTGCTGTTGACTGGCCGCAGTTTCAATGCCACCAAGGCGCAGCAGGTTGGTCTAGTAAGCCAGGTGGTGGGGGAAGGCAAGGCGCTGAGAGTCGCGCGCGCCACCGCAGCCCAACTCAAGAAATTCGACCGTCGGACAGCGATCGCCGCCAAACAGTTCATCAAGCCGATCCCGTACGAGGAGTTGCAGCGGGAGATTGATATTTTCTGTGAGCTATTCACGCAGCCGGCGGTCGAGGCCGGGCTGAAGAAATTCGTGGAGAGCACGAACGCGCAGCCGTATTTACCCTGACTTGCTTAGGTTAGCAAGAGGGGAGGCCGCATCGTGATGGACATGCGAAACTCTGATCAAACGCTGGAAGAAATCCTCAATCTCGCCGCGACCCAGTTCAAAGTGCCGCGGGAGAAGCTTACGCCCGACGATGACTTCTTCAAGACGCTCGGCATCGACAGCCTGCAGGCGCTCGATTTGCTCACTCGGCTGGAGCACCATTTCAACGTCGAGCTACCGGATTACGAACTGCAAGGAGTTTCCGATTTCCGTACGTTGGCGGGGCGGATCCAGGCGAGGCTCTGAAAATCCACCACAGCGGCACGGAGGAACATCTTCTCTAACACATCGCGGCTCCCTCAGCAGTACTCCAGTCGTAGCGATGGACATCTCCTCCTGCCGCGATCGGATCGAGATTTCGGTAGTGGTGCAGTTTGCATGTCATCCCGAGCAAGCGTTGGTTGCGCAGCGAGGGATCTGGGCGCGCCGATTCGTGCCGGCGCGTCCCGAGCGCAGTCGAGGGAAAGGCGCGCATCCTTATGCAAAGTGCGGCACTACCGAGATTTCCAGGGCGTTGAATTGAATAACAGTTTTCTCTGTCGGCGTGTCTCTGTGGTGAAATAAATCTTTCATGCTGAATCTGGACCAATACAGCTGCTTAGGCGCGGCGCTGCGGGAGGCGCTGGAGCGCTGGCCCAATGAAATTTGCCTGATTGAATCAGACCGCGACCGCGAGCGGACGCGGCTGACTTATTCCGACTTCAAAGAGATGGCCTTGCCCCTGGCGAGCGCGCTGCAGGATGCCGAGTTCAAATTGGGTGACCGCGCCGCCATCATCATGACCAACCAGTCGAAGTGGCTGATTTCCGCCTACGCCATTTTTTATTGCGGCGGCGTGCTGGTGCCGCTCGATTACAAGCTCAGCGCGGCTGAACAACTGCAACTGCTGGCACACTGCAATGCAAAATTCCTGATCGTCGAACACCACCTCTGGCGCGCGATCACCCAATCGGCAGACTTCAGGAATCTCAATGCCCTGGTTTTAGTCACTGAAGCGCCGCCGGGAGCCGACCTCGCGGACGCGTACCGCTGGGAAGAATTTCACCGCAAGGGCGATCCTGCGTTTGTTCCGCGGCAGCGCGAAGATGCTGCCTGCATCGTTTATTCCTCGGGCACTGGTGGCCGGCCCAAGGGATGCGTTCTCATGCACGAAAATTATCTCGAGCAATGCAAGTCTCTGACCGCGTGGTATCCCTTCTGGCCGGGAGTGCGTTACCTCAGCATTTTGCCAACGAATCACGCCATTGATTTTATGGTGGGCTTCATCGGGCCGTTCGTGTGCGGCGCTTGCGTGGTGCATCTGCGCACGCTGCGGCCGGAGTTTGTGCGCGACGCTTTCGTGCGCTACAAGATCACGTACGTGACCCTCGTTCCCATGATTCTGAAGAATCTGGAACGAGGGCTGCGCGCTAAGGTCGACGAGCTGCCCTCAGCGAAGCGCATCCTGCTGCGGCACATGATTGGGCTCAACAAGCTTGTTACAGGCTGGAAGCCAAAGGTCAGGCTCAGCCGCCGGCTGCTGCCCCAAGTACACAACGCTTTTGGCGGAGAGCTGCTCGCACTGATCACGGGCGGCGCGTTCATAGACCCGTCCACGCTGCAATTCTTCTACGATGTGGGCATCCCCGTGGTCAACGCCTATGGGCTCACCGAGGCTTGCACGGCACTCACAGCCAATGACTTGAAACCCTTCCGTGCCGATACCGTGGGCAAGCCGCTGCCCGGAATCGAACTGCGGATTCTCAATCCGGATGCGGAGGGCATTGGCGAAGTGGCCGTGCGCAGCAAGACAGTGATGTCGCACTATCTGGACGATCCCGAACTGACCGCCGAAACCATCGTGGACGGCTGGCTGCTTACCGGCGATCTCGGCCGGTTTGACGGCAGCGGGCATCTGCAACTCTTCGGCCGCAAGAAGAACATGATCGTGACCGAGGGTGGAAAAAATATTTATCCTGAGGACATCGAGAACGTCTTCGACGGCCTGCCGGTAAAGGAATACTGCATCTTCGCCGCGAATTACGTCTGGCCGCACAAAAGTCTCGGTCGGGAGATGCTGGTTCTCGTGCTGCGCCTGGAGCCGGGCCAGGAGCTAACGGAGGCACTCAAAGAGGAGATCGTCGAGCGCAATCGCAGCCTGCCGGATTTCAAGCGCGTCGGCGGATATGTTCTCTGGGACAAAGATTTTCCCCGCACCGCCTCCATGAAGATTAAGCGCACGGTCCTTGCCGAAGAGATCGGCAAAACCCTCGGCCGCGCCGCTGTGACTGCGCTGTGAGCGACACCTTTCTCGCCGTGGTCAATCCGGCAGCCGGCGGCGGGCGTGGCCGCAGGCTGGTGCGACCTGCGCTCGACCGCCTGCGGGCGGGCGGCATCAAGCTGGAGATTGTCGAAACCGCCGCGCCGGGCCAGGCTACACAACTTGTCCGCGATGCCTATGGAAGAGGCTATCGGCGGTTTATTGCGGTCGGAGGCGATGGCACGTCCTACGAGATTGTCAATGGACTCTTCCCCGAGGCGGAGAGAGGCGAGCGCCCCACGCTGGCGTTTCTTCCGCTCGGCACCGGCAACTCATTTCTGCGGGAGTTCAGTGATCGGGGCGTGGAGTTCGCGATCGAGGCCTTACTCGCCCGCCGCTCGCAACCTTGCGACGTGTTGCGGCTCACTCACAAAGACGGCGTCATCCACTACATCAATTTGCTGAGTATGGGTTTTGCTGCCGACGTGGCCACCATGCGGGCGCGGCGTTTCAGCGGCTGGGGCGAACTGGGATATCAGTTATCCATCTTCACGGGATTGGCGCGACTGGCCCGGCGGCCGTTTCCGTTGCGGGTGGACAAAGAAGGCGAGATCGACCGCCGCCGCTGTTTGTTCCTCACTTTCAATAACAGCAAGTTTACCGGCGGCAACATGATGATTGCTCCCCAGGCCGAGGTCAGCGATGGACTGATCGAATACGTGCGCTGGGGGCCGATCGGACGGCTGGGGCTGATCCGCAACCTGCCGGCGCTTTATGACGGTACGCACATCCAGCATCCGCTGGCGGAACGGCGGGCGGCGAAGCGCATTGATTTCCACCTTGACTCTCCAGTGGACGTCATGGTGGACGGTGAGGTCGCGAGTTTGCACTGTCGGACCCTGGACGTTCTGCCGTCGGCTCTGAACGTCATGGTATAAAAATTCTTATGTCTGCGGCGCGCAAAAAACGAAAAGCGGAAAGGCAGGAGCGGCCGAAGCCGGGAGTAGTGCGCATGATCATTATTGCGGTGCTGATCGTTGGCGCATTTGGCGGCGCGTACCGGCTGGGCCGGCGTAAACGCACCAGCCGTCTGGATACCTTTGCCCAGTGCCTTGCCGGAAAGCAGGCGAAGATGTACGGGGTTTACTGGTGTACGCATTGCGCCGAGCAGAAAGAAATGTTCGGCTCATCGTTCCAGTACATTCCTTACGTCGAGTGCGGTATTCGAGGTTCGCGCGGAGAAGAAGCACGTTGTTTGCAGGCGGGCGTCAAGCACTTTCCCACCTGGGAGTTCGGGAATGGCGAGCGAGTGGAAGGTGCGCTGCCACTGCAGCTCCTGGGCGCTAAGACCGGGTGCGGGTTGCCATGACCCCGCGCGCCCGGCGCATCTTGTTGGCAATCAGCCTGCTGGCGCTTGGCGGCGTGCTGATTTCTTCTGTCTCGCTGTATCACCACTATGGTACTTCGCAATCTTCCTTCTGCGACTTTGGAGAGAGTTTCAACTGCGACATCGTGAACCGCAGCATCTACTCGATGGTGTTCGGCATTCCGGTGGCGCTGATCGGGATCATCGGATACCTCGGACTGCTGGGGCTTGCGACCGTGTATCGGGCGAAACCGGAAACTCCGGCTTTGCTGTTGATCGCGTCGCTTGCCGGGCTGGGCTTCGCGCTCTACCTCACCTACATCGAAGCATTTCTGCTGGCGGTGTGGTGCATTTTGTGCCTTACGTCGCTGACGTTGATTTTGGCGATTACAGTGCTGTCCTCGCTGCTGGTGGCGCATTCCGTGCGGAAGGCGTGAGACATCGGCATTCATCAATGGAAGAAACTATTCAAGAGCAAACGACGTCTGCCGGCAAGCAATCTCGCGCGGCACAAAACGCTTCGGTGGTCGGTGATCTGCGGCTGCATGAATTTCAAAGCCGCATCTTCCGCAACACGCGCATGCTGCGAGTCTGGCTGCCGCCGGGCTATGACGATCCCGAAAATAAGAGCCGGCACTATCCGGTTTTTTATCTCAACGACGGCCAGAATTTATTCGACCGGGCAACGGCATTCATTGGCGTGGAGTGGCAGGTGGATGAGACTGCCGACCGCCTCATCCGTGAAGCGAAGATTCCGCCGCTGATTATCGTGGGCATTGACAACGCGCGGAAGGATCGGGCTAGAGAATATCTGCCCTACCGCTCGTTGCATCCGCCGGTGCTGCGGCCGCAGGGGAAGCGCTATCCGGATTTCCTGCTGAGTGAGGTCATGCCATTTGTGCATCAGCGATATCGGATCGCAACAGGGCCGGAGAACACGGGGCTGGGCGGGTCGTCGCTGGGTGCGATCAGCGCGCTATACACGGTGATAGATCTGCCGGGAATCTTCGGCCGTCTGTTGCTGGAGAGCCCCTCGCTGTTTATCTCCGGCCGGCGGCTTTTGAAATACAGCTGCGCGTTTCGGCAGTGGCCGGAGAAAGTCTTCCTCGCGATCGGAACCAGAGAGATTGGTCGTGCGGACCGCGACGAGCAGGTGGTGGAGGACGTGCGCGAGCTCGAGCACATCCTGCGCCGCGCGGGTTTGGGAGATAACCGGCTGCTGGTGAAAATTGATGAGGGCGCAATCCACAATGAGGCTGAGTGGGCCAAGCGGTTCCCGGAGGCCCTGACGTTCTTGTTCGGAGGAACAGGCCCCGGCGGAATTGGTCAGCCTATAGCGTGAGCCGTGGGTCGGCAGCAGATCCACATCAACGCCGCCATCGCCACGACTGATAACTGCAGATGCGTAACCCGTGCCACAGGCCCTAACAAAAATAGCGGATAGCAGAGATAAAGAAGTACCTGCACGGATGGCGCAAAAGACCAGCCGGCGTGTCCCAGCGCCCAACCTCCCAGCAACAAGAATGCC
>Ga0070708_100002767_pt1 | contig 13624 bp, 15 predicted proteins | sample KBSK5503metaG_FD_65469 | JGI IMG/M metagenome (GOLD analysis project Ga0070708, IMG submission 65469) | Corn, switchgrass and miscanthus rhizosphere microbial communities from Kellogg Biological Station, Michigan, USA - KBS K5-50-3 metaG | ecosystem: Host-associated > Plants > Roots >...
GTACGAGACCACGCTGCGGTACAGCAAGAGCCGGACCGCGTTCGGCCAGCCGATCGGCCAGTTCCAGCACAGCAAGTTCACCCTGGCTGAGATCGCCACCGAGGTGCAGATCGCCCGGGTGTTCATCGACCGGTGCGTCGAGTTGCACGTGCGCGGCGAGCTGACCGCGATCGAGGCGGCGATGGGGAAATGGTGGACCACCGAGCTGCACAAGAAGGTCGTGGACGCCTGCGTGCAGCTTCATGGCGGCTACGGCTACATGCTCGAGTACCCGATCGCGAAGGCCTACCTCGACACCCGGGTCGAGACGATCTTCGGCGGGACCACCGAGATCATGAAGGAGATCATCGGCCGCTCCATCGGACTGTGATGAACCCCTTCGACCTGAGCGGCCGTACCGCGCTGGTGACCGGCGGCAGCCGGGGGATCGGCCGGGTTGCCGCACAGGCGCTGGCCGAGGCGGGCGCGGACGTCGTCGTGGCGAGCCGGAACGAGGCGAGCTGCCGGCGCACGGCGGGCGAGATCGCGGCCGCAACCGGACGGCGCGCCTTCGCACATGCCTGCCACGTCGGCCACTGGGATGAGCTCGACCGGCTGGCGGAAGCCGCGTGGCGGTACACCGGGCGGCTCGACATCCTGGTGAACAACGCCGGCATGTCACCGCTTTATGACCGTGTCACCGACGTCACCGAGGAGCTGTTCGACAAGGTCGTCGGCGTCAACCTCAAAGGCCCGTTCCGGCTGACCGCCGTGATCGGTTCCCAGATGGCCGAACGGGCTGGCGGTGGCAGCATCATCAACGTCAGCAGCGTCGGTGGGATCCGCCCGCAGCCTGACACGATTCCCTATAGCGCGGCCAAGGCCGGGCTGAACGCCATGACGATCGCGTTCGCGCACTTGCTCGGCCCTGCTGTCCGGGTGAACGCGGTGGCGCCCGGACGGTTCCTGACCGATGTCAGTAAGCATTGGGATCCGGCGCAGCTGCGTGCGGCCAGCGCGCTCACCGCGCTGCGCCGCGCCGGGGCGCCGGAGGAGATGGCCGGGACGATCGTGTATCTCGCCAGCGACGCCGCCAGCTATACCACCGGTGCGCTGCTGCGGGTCGACGGCGGCTGGCAGCCTTGAGTCGAACGGTGCTGGCGTTACTGCCGGGCCAGCAACGCGATCGCGCTCTCGATGAGCCGGCGAATCGTCGGGACCAGTTTTTCCTGATAAGGGTCGTCGTGGCGGCCGCTGCGGTGCCGCGCGAGGTTGTTGCCCATGATCGCCGCCATCTTGTAGCGGGCCAGCGATTCGAACCAGCCGAACCGTTCGGCCGTCTTGCCGGTTGCCTGCTCGTACCCCTCGCGCAGCGCCCGTGCCGAAGGCATCGAGCACGCCGTGTCGCCGACTCCGGGGAAGTTCCCGGGATCGCAGAACAGCGCCATCCAGCCGAGATCCACCCGGGGATCACCGACCGACCAGATCTCCCAGTCGATCACGACGTTCACGTTCCCGCCCGTGCACAGGGTGTTTCCCAGCCGGAAGTCGCCATGTACGATCGCCGGGCCCGTCGGCGGGGGAACGCTGCCGCGCAGGGCCGCCTCGACGGCCTGGCTGCCGGCCCGCAGGTCGGCGTCCACCGTGTGCATAGTCGGTATCCACCGCTCGAGTTCCTGTGCCGGCGTGAGCACGGGCTCGTCGGGGACCCGCACTCCGTGCAGCGCGGCCAGCGCTTCGACCGCGCTGAGTGCCCGGGCCTGGACGATGTCCGGGCTGAGGTGTCCGGCCGGATCGAGTACTGGCTCCACGGACTCGCCGGGATGCCAGCGCATGACGAAATACGGCTCGCCGCCGTCGTCCTGGAGCAGGACCTCGGGGACGCGGATCCTGTCGGCCGTGGCCAGCAGGGACAGGATCCGCGCCTGCCGCAGCACGTCATGCCGGCCGACCGGCCGCCTGCCCAGCGGCGTCGCCTTGACCACCACCCGCTCATGCCCGCCGTCGGGCAGCGTGACCGTGGCCAGGCAGGTAATGCCCGAGTGGCCCCCCGGCAGCTTCTCGAAGCTGGTGAGCTGCCCGGAGGGCCACACCTCGCTGATGCGACCGGCGACCCGGTCCCGCAGGCCGGTCATGCGTGTTCGGGCAGGGTCGCGGCGCCCAGTCGGCGCTCGGCGGCGAGGCGCCGGGTGGGGATGTGCTCGGATGGGACCTGCGCCGGCGTGAACTGCTTGAGTAGGCGGCGGGCGACCAGCGCTTCGTGGATCTCGTCCGGGCCGTCGTAGATGCGGGCGGCGCGCGCCAGCCGGTACATCCACTCCAGGGGCATGTCGGCCGAATAGCCGAGGGATCCGTGCACCTGCAGCGCGCGGTCGATGACATCGTGCAGGACCCGCGATCCGAAGAACTTGATCATGGAGATATCCGTGCGGGCCGCCTCGATTCCCCTGCTGTCGATCACCCAGGCGGCGTGCAGCGTCATGAGGCGTGCCGCCTGCATCTGCGCCGCCGATTGCGCGACGTAGTGCTGGATCAGCTGCTTGTCGGCCAGGCGGGAACCCGCCGTCTCCCGCGTCACCGCCCGCTCGCAGAGCATACGGAAGGCCCGGTTGGCCTGCCCCAGCCAGCGCATGCAGTGATGGATGCGGCCCGGGCCGAGCCGGGCCTGCGCGAGCTCCCAGCCCTGGCCCAGTCCGCCGACGAGATTTTCCCGGGTGACGCGGACGTCCTCCAGCAGCACCTCGGCGTACTGGTCGGGCTGCGGAGCATGGAAGTAGGGATTGTGGTCGTCAAGGGCCGGGATGTTCCGGACCACGGTCAGGCCAGGTGTGCCGCGCGGGATGAGGAAGATCGACTGGCCCTCCCGCGGCGGGGCGGCCGCATCGGTGACGCACATTACCAGCAGGAACGCGGCGACGGAAGCGTTGGACGCGAACCACTTGTGCCCGGTGATCAGCCAGCCGTCGTCGTCTGCCCGCGCGGTCGTGCGGATCCGCGTCGGATCCGAGCCCGCATCGGGCTCGGTCATGGCGAAGCAGCTGCGGATCTCACCGTCGAGCAGCGGCCGCAGGTACCGGTCCCGCTGCCGGGTGGTCGCGCCGATGGCGAGCAGTTCCGCGTTCCCCGAGTCCGGGGCGCGCGCGCCGAAGACCGTCGGCGCCCACAGCGCCTCGCCGAGTACCTCGCTGAGCAGCGCCATCTTGACCTGCCCCCAGCCGGAACCGCCGAGGTACGGCGGGAGGAACACGGCCCACAGTCCCTGCTTCTTGACTTCCTCCTGCAATGGCCTGATCAGGCTGCGCAGCCGCGCCTCGTCCAGGTCCAGGACCTCGAGCGGCATCACCTCCTCGCGCACGAATGCGCGCGTCCACTCCAGTTTCTCCTCGAAGTCAGGTTCGGTGCAGAATTCCCAGCTCACGGCGCCTCCGGAGAGCGTAGGGCAGATTATAGTATAACTATACGCATTAAATTATAAGTCGGGTGAAGATGAGGTCGAGGTCCTCACTTGGGCGGCGCCTGCGTGGCCAGATCTCGGGGTTGAGCAGCGTCGAGGACGCGGGGGGCGACCCGGCGAGCGTCTCCCAGATGCCGCCGACCGTGGCCCGGACCATCCGGGAGATCGCCTCGCGAGTGAAGCCGGCGTTGTGCTGGCTGAGCACGACGTTCGGCAGGTCGATGAGCGGTGACCGCGGATCGGCGCGGTGCCCGGGCCACGTGTCGATTCCCGCGGCGGTCAGGTTCCCGGCGCGCAGCGCCTCAGCGAGCGCGTCGTAGTCGAGCACGTCGGCGCGGGCGGTGTTGATCAGCCAGGCGTGCCGGGGCAGGCGGCGCAGCCGGTCCCCGCCGATCAGCCCCCGGGTCTGCCGCGTGGCCGCCAGATGCAGGGACAGCACGTCCACGCGGGGGAGGAGGTCGTCGAGCGGAAGTTCCTGGTAGCCGCGGCTTGCGACCACGCCGGGGACGGAGTCGCAGCCGAGCACGCGCATGCCGAGCCCCAGCGAGGCGATGTCTGCCACGCGCCTGCCGACCGCGCCGAAGCCCACGATGCCCAGCGTCTTGCCGCGCAGTTCGTGATTGACCAGGTGCGGCGCCGCGACCTCCCAGTGCACGCGGCTGCGGACCTCCGCGTCGCCGCGCACGAGGTTCTTGGCCACCGCGAGCAGCAGCGCGATCGTGTGCTCGGCCACCGAGTCGGCGTTCTGGCTGCGGTTGTGCAGCACCGGGATCCCGAGCCGTGTCGCCTCGGCCACGTCGACGTGCACGGCCGTGCCGACCTGCGTGACCACGGCCAGCCGGGTGGCGCATTCGAGGTCAGCGGCCGACAGTGGGCGGTGTGAGGAGGCGAGGAACACGTCTGCTTGGGCCAGCGCGGCCGGCCCGGGCGGATCCAGCACCAGCTCGGCGCGCGCCGCCAGGAGATCGCGGATCTCGGGCGAGATCATGGCCATGGCCGCCGCCATCACCACGGGACGGCGGGCCACTCTTGACGGGTTCACTTAACTAGAATAATAATGCGCCTAGATAATGTCGATGCTAGGAGCGGTGATGACCACTGTCGAACCTGCCTTGCGCGACCTGGTGCGGATCGAGGATCCGCAGTTCTACCTCGATGACCCGTTCCCGGTCATCTTCCCATCGTGACCGCGACAGTGGACGCCCTGGAGGCGATCGGCTCGGCCCGGGTAATGCGGTACCCTGTGCCCCGACCCGATCCCGGACGAAGCGGTGGAACGGCTGCTCTGGGCGGCGACGCGGGCCTCCAGCGCGCACAACAGCCAGCCTTGGCAGTTCGTGGTGCTGCGTGATAAGCGGGTACGGGCCGAGTTCGGTGAGCTCATCCGTGCCGCGGCGCAGGCCGATGACCCGCTGCCGCCGCAGCCGGCCACCCGGAGCGACCAGCTGATCGACGCGGGCGTGCGTAACCTGTTCGGCACCCTCGGCCAGGCGCCCGCGATCATCCTGGTCTGCGGAGCCGACATCTACCCGCCTGGCGCCCCCGACAAGCGCTTCCTGTACAGCGCCCTCTATTCGGCAGCGCAGAACCTCCTGGTCGCCGCCCGCGCGCTCGGGCTGGGAGCCGCGTTCACCATGCTGCACACGCTCGCCGAGCCCGCGATCCGGAAGTTGCTGGCCATCCCCGACGACATCACGATCGGGGTGACGATGCCGGTTGGCCGGCCGGCCCGGCCGTTCACGCCGATCGTCCGCAAGCCGGTCGCAGAGGTCGTACACCGCGATCGGTGGTGAACCGCGCGCTTAGACCGCCCCGGAGTTGTCCGGGACGCCGTGCAGCGGCGAGCCCGCCGGGAACAGGTCCCGCAGGAACGGCCGGTCGCGTCCCAGATCGCACGGCTCGAGCATCAACCCGCCCGGGCCCCGGTGGATGGCGAGGCTCGGCCCGCTCATGAACGAGCCGAATCCTGCGGCTTCGAGGCGCTCTACCTCCTTGGGCAGATCGTCGACCCAGTATCCGATGTGATGCAGGATCCCCGTCTCCGGGGTAGCCAGCGGAGTGCCGGGAATGGCCTGCCACATCTCAATGGCGAACGGCCCCCCGGCCGAGAAGGTGAACCGGCACACGATGTCGTGTTTCACGCCGGTCTCGTCGGTCACCGTCGTCCTGCGCTCGTGGACCGGGCGCCAGGTCACCGCCAACGCCGCCCCCACCTGGCGCATGCCGTCGCCGAGGTCGGGGACCGCAAGCCCGATGTGCCAGAAGTCGGTCACGGCCGCCCTCCCTTCTGCTGTCCGTCACGGACGGTAACGTAGCCGGCCAGGACCTCCTCACCCGCTCCGTTCCAGGTCGTCACCGTGACTTCGGCGAGCCGCTGCCCGGAGTCGTCCGTGCGCACGTCCTCCACCTCGGCGGTGACGACGAGCCGGTCGCCCGGCCAGACCTGCTTCCTGAAGCGCACGCCGTATCGGGTGAGGTTGTCCCCGCCAAGCCAGCCGGTGAGCGCCTGAGCGGTCATCGCCATGGTGAGCATGCCGTGCGCGAACACGGACGGGAAACCCGCGTGCACCGCGAAGATCTCATCGGTGTGCACCGGGTTGTAGTCGCCGGACGCGCCTGCGTACTGCACGATTTTCGTCCGGGTGAGGTCCTCCGTCAGCACCTGCTCGAAACGGTCGCCCTTGTTCATCGCCGCTCCTCTTCCGGCGCGGCCGCCGAGACCGGCGTGACCGATACGGCGCGCGCCGCCACGACCAGGCGGCCTTCCTCGTCCCGGTACTCGGTCCGCTGCTCGGCGAAGTGCAGCTCACCTCCGCTGCGGCTGCGCTTGACCCACGTCTCGCCGGGCTCGGTCGTCACGGTGAGCACCATGCCGGGGCGCACCGGGCGGAAGTACTCGAAATGCTGCTCCGCATGCAGGATCGAGCCATTGCCGGCCGCCGGATCGCCGGTGGGTTCCCGGCCGGAGCCCAGCCAGGGCTGGCCGGGCCGCGGCCGGAACGGCCACTCCGGGTCGAACTGCGCGCCGCTTTGCGCGAAGGTCGGCGGTGCGGCCAGTTCCGGATCGAAGATGTCGACGTCGGCGCCGTCGGCCGCGCGCACGAACAGGGCGATCTGTACGGCCTCGACCGGGAACTGATAGCTTGGCATATATCTATCATAATCAGTATCAGTGATTTTGTGCCAGCGTCGTTTCGGCGCTGGTGGCCCGGCTACCCCAGCGGCTCAATCACGACGGGCGCCGCGCTCATCCGCGGCTGCCCGGAATAGCGCTCGAAGCCCCCGCCGTCCACGAGCAGGCGCGACGTGCAGCTGCCGAGCTCGCGGAACCGGCCGTCCTCCTCGGGCAGGCCACCGAAGGCGTGCGCCATGGAGACCAGGCCGCGGCGCAGCGACAGGTCGGCGTCGACCACGCAGGTGATCTGGTCCCGGGCCGCTACCAGCCGGACGACGTCGCCCGGGCGCAGGCCGTGCGCGGCGAGATCGTCCGGATGCAGGAACGCGGGATTGTACGGACGGCCACGGTGGGTGCTCGCGATGTTCACCGATGAGTTGCGCACGTGGTCCATGCGGCGGCAGACCAGGCGCAGGGCGGCTTCGTCGCGCGGCGCGTGCAGCCCCGTCGCGACGGCGGCGAGGTCCACGACCATGTCGGGGTCGGCGAGCTGGAACCGGTGTCGTGGGCCCTCCGGCGGGCCGACGCGGATCGCGGGCTGCGGAAACGCGGCGCCGCCGGGATAGCGGCGCACGTCGGCGAGCGGCACCCGGCTGCCCGCGCAGACCAGGTCGAGCATCTCGTCGGTCGTCGGCGCGCGCCGGCGAGGGCCGGCCGCGGCGGGTTCGCCTGCGCGCGGGGGACGAGCGGCGGGAGCAGGGTGCGCGGGTTGCGGACCAGTTCTCCCTCGCGCAGCCACTTGCCGGTGAGGGTCGTCAGCAGCAGGATGAGATACTCGCACAGCGTGCTCGACGACGACATGCTCGGCCCCGTCCCGGCGAAGGCCCAGCCGCGTCGCCCCGACCAGGTGCGAGCGGCGAGCACCAGGTCGTCAGCCGGGATGTCGGCCGCGGCGGCGACGGCGCCCGGGTCGAAGGGCGTGACGGCGGCTCGCAAAGCGTCGAGCCCTTCGGTGTGCTCGGCCACGAACCGCGCGTCGAGAAGGCCCCGGCGAGGATCACCGGATCATCGCGGCGAGGATCGCCGGGTCGTGCCCCGGCCTCGGCTGCAGGTGGACAAACGCGCGCCGGGCGACCGGTGTCACTCGCGGGTCGACCACGATCAGCCGCATGCCCCGGTCGGTCTGCTCCTTCAGCCAGCGCCTGGGATTGCCGAACGGGAAGCCGGTATAGGAGACGAACGGATTCGCGCCCACTAGGAGGCACACATCCGGGCGGTCGAAGCCCTGTGCCGGCGCCTGCCACGTGCCGTGCAGGGCGCGTGAGATCTCCTTGCCGGGCTTGTCGATCGGGATGGGCGTAAACGCCATCGGCGAGCCGAGCTCGCGCATGAACGAGTCGATGAGCGGCGCGGTTACGTGGTTCGCGGTGATGAACGTGCCGAGATAGGACGCGATGGCGCGGGGGCCGTGGCGGTCGCGGATCTGCGCCAGCTGGCCGGCGATCTCGTCCATTGCCTGCTCGACGTCGATGTCGACGAACTCCGAGCCGACCCGCTTGCGGCTGCCCAGCAGGCGGTCGGCATGCGCGAGCAGTTCCGGTTGCGCGCGTCCCTTGACGCACGTGTAGCCGGCCGACACCGGATGCGCGGGATCGCCGGTGACCCGGGTGACGTGGCCGTCCTCGACGCGGACGAGGATGCCGCAGTTGCTGTTGCAGACCCGGCAGAACGACTGCCGTACCCTGCGCGCGTTCATGCGGTCGCCCGCACCGGCGTAGCCTCGCCCGCGACGAGCGCCGCCACGAGCGGCCGCACACTCGCGGCGGCCGTGATCTCGTCGACCAGATCGAGCGCGGTCTGGATCGCAGCCCGGGCCAGATAGGGCTCGCAGAACCGGCGGAACTTGACGCGCAGCGCGGCGTCATCCTGCGCGGCCGCGTGGTCGTACCAGTCGTGCTCGCCGGTGTTGCTGGTGCGCGTGATCCGGCGCCCGGACGCGTGGACGGTGACCTCCGTCGGGATGAGGTGCGCGTGGCCCTGCCGGGCCATCAGATCGGCCAGGATCGGCGCGGCCCGGTCGTACACGCCGACGCGCACCCGGGCGGCGAAGTCGCGCACCTCCGCATCGGCCAGCGCCGCGGCGGTGTGCCAACCCGGACCGGGCGGGCCGCCCCGGACCGCGAGTGCCACCAGGTGGGGAATGCTGAACTGGCCGTCGACGACCGTGTCCACCGAGCGCTCGGCCATGTGCTTGGTGATCGCCGCGGCCGGTACGTACACGTCGACGGCGTCGATGTCCCCGGCTGCGACGCCGTCCTCAGCCATGATCCGGTAGATCAGGTCGAGCGCGGGCATCGCCCACTGGCAGGCCGGGAAGAGCTTGTACGACGTCTCGGTCACCAGCCAGCGGGTACCGAGTCCGTCGGTGAGCGCTTCCCAGTCACAGCTACGTGAGCCGTTCATTCGCCAGAAGCCGTGCTCGCCGTCGAGCACCCCGGTATCGCCGTCCATGCCCGCGGCGGCCAGCAGCGCGGCAGCGACGCCGGCCTCCGCGATCGCTCCGTAGAGCCCGTACTTGGTCATGGGACGGGGTGCGGCTTGCACGCCCCAGCGCCCCGCGATCGGCATCGGCGCCAGGGCGACGGTGAGCCCGAACGCGTTCGCCATCGCCTCGGGGGACAAGCCGAGCAGCCGGCCGGCCGCGACGGCCGCGGCGAATGCCGCCCACGACGAGCCGGCCACCGGAGAGATGACGGTGCGCCCGTCCGGCGTGGTGTCCAGCGTCCGCAGCGACAGTGCGATGCGCGCTGCGACGTCGAAGCCGACGCAGACCGCGGCGGCGAACTCGGCGCCCGTCGAGCCGGCATGCTCGGCGACGGCGAGCGCCGGCGGGACCGTCGCGGCGGCCAGGTGTCCCGAGTGACGGATGGTCTCCTCCGCGTCGAGTGCGTTGGCCCGGTGCGCGTTGACGTGCACGGCAGGCAGCAGGCCGACCCGGGCGCCGTCGACGAGCAGCGTCGCCTGGGTCGGCCCGGCCGCGCGTACCCGCGCGACGATGCCGCTTGACGGGGCGCCGGTGCCGCCCACGGTGCAGCCGAGCGTGTCCAGGATGAGCCGCCGCGTCGCGTCGAGCGCCCCCGCCGGGATCGCGTCGGTCGCGATAGCGCAGGAGAACTCGCTGAGCAGGCGCGTGTACGAGGTCATCGCCGTGCCGCCTATCGTCGTCCGCTTCCAGAGAATAGTATAACAGTAATCATGAATTTATCCCGGAACGGAGTGGGCTATGACCGGCAGCGTCGCGACCTTGACCTGGACCGAGCCGACGGACCTGGATGACCCGCACGCGGCCCTTCGGCGCGCTCGCGCCCGGCACTGGTGGGCGTCGAACGCGTTCGGCATCACCGTGCTGTCCCACGACGGCGTGCGCGCCCTGCTCGCCGACCCGCGCCTCGAGGGAACGGGGATGATGTTCCTGCGGCGGTTCGGCATCACCGCCGGGCCGATCTTCGACTTCGGCGCCAACATGCTCTTCACGACCGAGGGCGCCCGGCACCGCCGACTCCGGCAGCTGGTGGCCCGGGCGTTCACGCCGCGCGCCGTGGATCGATTCCGGCCGCGCATGTGGGCGATCGCCGAGCAGCTCGGCGACGATCTCGCCGGGCGGGCCAAGGAAGGCGTGGTCGAGTTCGTCTCGGCCTTCGCCGACCCGTACCCGGCGTGGGTGCTCTGCGAGTTCATCGGCCTGTCGCGGGAGCACGCCGACCGCTTCTCCTCGCTCGCCAACGACCTCGGCCTGTTCTTCTCCGTCCGGATCGTCGAAGAGCAGGAGCGCATCACCCGGGCCATCGTCGAGCTCTACGCGCTCATGGACGAGGTCGTGGCGGACCGGCGGGCGCATCCGCGAGACGACTTCGTCACCGGGCTGGTGCAGGCCGAGGCAGACGGCGACCGGCTCAGCCGTGACGAGCTGCGGGTCATGCTGGTGAACCTGGTGCTGGCCGGCGAGACGGCCCGGGCGCAGGCGGGCTGCACGTTCGGCGCCCTGGCTCGCCACCCCGCGCAGTGGGCGGCCCTCGCGGCCGGTGCCGACGTCCCCGAGGCGGTCGAGGAGACCCTACGCTGGGAGCCCGCGGTCGACTATGTCCCGCGGCTCGCCGTGCAGCCAGTGGCGCTGGGCGACGCTGAGTTCGAGCCGGGCAGCTGGATCGAGCTGTCGCTCATGTCGGCCAACCGGGACGAGGCGGCCTACCCCGATCCGGACCGCTTCGACATCACCCGCGCCGCGCCGCCCGTGTCGACGTTCGGCGGCGGCGCGCACTACTGCCTCGGCGCCGCGCTGTCACGGACCGAACTGCAGGAGGCGGTGACCGTACTCGCGGCGCGGTATCCGCGCCTCGACGTGGTCGGCGACCCCGTCTGGCGCCAGGTCGTCGGCGGCAACCGCTGCTACGGCGACCTGCCGCTGCGCTTCGGTTCCTGACCGGTCAGCGCACGGCTTCCAGCCCGCCGTTGACCGCGATGATCTGCCCTGTCATGAAGCGCGAGCCGGGACCGGCGAGAAAGACCATGACCGGAGCGAGGTCCGTGTCCGGGTCGCCGAGCTGCCCGCCGAGGGCGACCTGCTGCCGGTGCCGCGCCCGGAAGGCCTCGAGTTCGGCGGCGTTCAGCCGGGCGAGGTGCGCCTCGTACATCGGGGTCCGCATGGCCGGTGCCACGGAGTTGACCCAGATGCCGTAGCGGCCCCATTCGTGGGCCACCGTCCTCGTCCACGCGGCGACCGCGGCCTTGGCGGCCGAGTAGTGGGCACCGCGCGGATAGGGCTTCAGCGCCGCCTCCGAGGTGAAATTGATGATCGCGCCGCCGTGCGCCCGCATGAGCCCGAACGCCGACTGGTTGGTGTAGACGGTGCCCTTCATGTTGACGTCGAAGACGGCGTCCCACTCGGCGTCCGAGATGTCCTCGGCGGCGACCGACCGCTCGATGCCGGCGATATTGGCCAGCGCGTCGAGGCGGCCGTCGAACCTGTCGGCGATCGCGCCGAACGCCTCGGCCACCGAGGGCCGGCTGCCTACGTCGCAGCGCAGGAACCACGCGGTACCTGGCCCCACTGCATCCGCCGCTGCCGCCTCCGCGGCCCCGCCCTCGGCGTTGACGTCGAGCGCGGCAACCTCCGCCCCGGCCCCGACGTACGCCCGCAGGGTCGACGCCCCGATGCCCTGCGCCGCACCCGTGACGACGATCCGCATCCCGGCGAGAGCTAGGGCCCCGGCCGTGCCCGCCTCGCGTTCCGGCATCGAAAGCCTCCTTCCTCGTGCGGCGGCTACTAAAGACATATAATCATTAGCATAGAAAGCGTAAGGAGAGGAAGAGCCTGTGGGACCACGCCGCCCGGCGGCGCCGCGCGAGAATCCCTCCGTCAGGTGAGCGACCGGGAGGGCTGCCCGTTCCGGCTGGACGGCCGGGTGGCGGTCGTCACCGGGGCCAGCCGGAACGTCGGCCTGGAGATCGCCCGCACCTTTGCCGCTGCCGGCGCCGGGGTGGTCATGGCCGCGCGTGACGCTGACCGCCTCGGCGCCCGCGCGGCCGAGATCCGGGACGAGACCGGCGCGGCGGTGCTGCCGGTCGCCGCCGACGTGACCTCCGCTGCGGACACCGACCGGCTCGTCTCCCGTGTGCTCGAGGCGTATCCTCAGGTGGATGTGCTGGTCAACAACGCCTACGCGAGCGGCAACACGTTCGGCACGCATGTGCTCGACGTCGACGACGAGGCCTGGGAGATCACCTTCCGCGCCAACGTCCTGGGCCCCGTTCAGGCTCTGCCGCGAGTTCGGCAAGGGTACACTGGTCGGCCACGGCGGCGCCATCATCAACCTCCTGTCCGGCTCGGCATTCCAGCCCACCTGGCAGAACACCCCATACGGGTCGACGAAGGCCGCGCTGTGGTCGATGACCCGCTACCTCGCGGTGGAGCTGGCGCCGGCCGTTCGGGTCAATGCGCTGGTGCCGAGCCTCACGATGAGCGAGACCGGCGGCCCGCCGCCCGGGGCGGTGGCGGACTCGCTGCTCGCCATGGTGCCGATGCGGCGGGCGGTCGGCCCGAGGAGGTCGCCAGGGCGGCGCTCTACCTTGCCTCCGACGCGGCGAGCTATACCAGCGGGACGGCGCTGTTCGTGAACGGGGGACGGCTATGGTGAACGGGCTCGTGAACCTGGGCGTCGTCACGCCGCTCGGATACGGTCACGCGCCGACCGCCCTGCGCGATCTTGCCGTAGCGTCCGAACGCCGCGGGCTGACCGGCATCCAGGCCGGAGAGCTCGCGAGCACCGAGGTCTTTTCGCTGGTCTCCGCCATGGCCGCCGTCACGTCGCGGATCCGGCTTGAGACCGCGGTGCTCGCGACGCTCACCCGGTCGCCTGCGCTGCTTGCCATGGCGGCCGCGACCCTCGCCGACCTTTCGGATGGTCGTTTCGTGCTCGGCCTCGGCGCCGGCAGCCCCGCCGTGGCCGGATGGCACGGGCGTGAGTTTCCCGCCAAGCCCCGCACAGCCCTAGTCCAGACGGTCGGCAACGTCCGGGCCGCGCTGGCGGGTGAACGACTGCCCAGGTGGGGCGGTTTCCGCCTGACCGGCATCGATCCGCGTCCCGACGTCCGCATCTTCATGTCCGCGATGAACCAGCGGATGCTGCGCGCCGCCGCCGGTGCCGCGGATGGCGTGGTGGTGAACTTGTGCCCGGCCGAACAGGCCGCGCGGCTGGTGCCGCTGGTCCGGTCGGCGCGCGCGGCGGCCGGCCGGACGGCGCCCTTCGAGTTCGTGGTGAACGTCTGGGCGCAGGCCGGGACGGATGTCGAACTGGCGCAGCGCCGGTTGCGTTGGGAGGTCGCGCCGTACCTGGCGGTGCCGACCTACCGTGCCGCGGCCGTGGCCATCGGCGGCGAGGATGCGGTCGGCCGCACGGCCGCCGCGTCGGCCGTGCCGCAGCAGCTCATCGACGGCCTGCTCTTGGACGGCGATGCCGCAGACTTCGCCCGGCGCCTGGCGGCCTTCCGTGCCGCCGGCGTGGACGCAGTCCGGCTCG
>Ga0070708_100002768_pt1 | contig 13623 bp, 11 predicted proteins | sample KBSK5503metaG_FD_65469 | JGI IMG/M metagenome (GOLD analysis project Ga0070708, IMG submission 65469) | Corn, switchgrass and miscanthus rhizosphere microbial communities from Kellogg Biological Station, Michigan, USA - KBS K5-50-3 metaG | ecosystem: Host-associated > Plants > Roots >...
GCTCCTTCATTTGCGCGATCAGGTTCTCCGGAAGCGAGTGCGGCGGCAGGCTCATCGCCGCATCTCCCGAGTGGATTCCCGCCTCCTCCACGTGCTCCAGGAGCCCGCCGATGAGGACATCGCCCTTCCGATCCGCCACCAAGTCGAGATCCACTTCGATCGCCGACTTGAGGAAGCGGTCGATCAAGACCGGGTGCTCGGGCGAGGCCTTCACCGCCTCCTGCATGTACCGCTCAAGATCGGAGGCGTCGTAGACCACCTCCATCGCCCGGCCGCCCAGGACGTAGGAGGGGCGCACCATCACCGGATACCCGATCTGCTCGGCGACGCGGAACGCTTCGTCGGGACTGCGCGCCATCCCATTCTCCGGCTGGCGGAGCCCGAGCTTTTCGATCAGCTGGGCGAACCTCTCGCGGTCCTCGGCGCGATCGATCGCGTCCGGACTGGTTCCCAGGATGCGCAGGCCGGCCTTCTCCAGCGGCACCGCGAGTTGCAGCGGCGTCTGGCCCCCGAATTGAACGATCGCGCCGAGCGGCTTTTCCCGCTGGGAGATCTCGAGCACGTCTTCGATCGTGAGCGGCTCGAAATACAAGCGATCCGAGGTGTCGTAGTCGGTGGAGACGGTCTCCGGATTGCAGTTGATCATTATCGTCTCGTAGCCGGCGTCGCGCAGCGCGAAGGCGGCGTGAACGCAGCAGTAGTCGAACTCGATCCCCTGGCCGATCCGGATCGGCCCGCTGCCGAGGATGATCACCTTTTCCCGCCGGGAGGGAGGCGCCTCGTCCTCTTCCTCGTAGGTCGAATACAGATAGGGCGTGTAGGCTTCGAACTCGGCGGCGCAGGTGTCCACCCGTTTGTAGACCGGCCGGACGCCCCGCCCCTGGCGGTGCTCGCGAATGATCGACTCGCGTTGAGCGAGCAATTGGCCCAGGTAGCGATCCGAGAAACCGTCTGCCTTCGCCGAGCGGAGCGCGTCATCGGGGACGTTCTGGATTCGCCCGAACTCGGAAATCTTCTGCGCGCGCTGCACCAGATCCCGGATCTGCCGGAGGAACCAGGGATCGATCGCGGACAGCTCGTGCACCTGCTCCACCGTCATCCGCTCGCGAAAAGCCTGGGCGATGTACCAGGGTCTCTCCGGCCGGGGGACGCGCAGCGCATCGCGCAAGGCGCTCTCGCGCTCCGCCGGCTCGGACGGAAGCGATGGCGCCTCCAGCGCTGAACCGCTCGACTCCATCGAGCGCAGCGCCTTGAGGTACGCCTCCTTGAACGTGCGGCCGATCGACATCACTTCGCCCACCGAGTGCATCTGGGTGTTCAGCGTCCGGTCGGCGTGGGGGAATTTTTCGTAGTTGAAGCGCGGGATCTTCACCACCACGTAGTCGAGCGTCGGCTCGAACGACGCGGGGGTGTCGCGGGTGATGTCGTTGCGAAGCTCGTCCAGCCGGTACCCCAGCGCGAGCTTGGCGGCGATCTTCGCGATCGGATAACCGGTCGCCTTCGAGGCGAGCGCCGAGGATCGGGAGACCCTCGGGTTCATCTCGATCACCACCATCCGCCCGTCCCGCGGATTGATCCCGAACTGGATGTTCGATCCTCCGGTGTCGACCCCGATCTCGCGGATGATCGCGATCGCCGCCTGCCGCATCCGCTGATACTCCTTGTCGGTCAGCGTCTGGATCGGCGCCACGGTGATCGAATCCCCGGTGTGAACGCCCATCGGATCGAAGTTTTCGATCGAGCAGACGATCACGACGTTGTCGGCGCAATCGCGCATCACCTCGAGCTCGAATTCCTTCCAGCCGAGCACCGACTCTTCGATGAGAATCGTCTTCACCGGGCTGGCGGTGAGACCCCAGCGGCAGATCGCCTCGTACTCATTGATGTTGTAGGCGATCCCGCCTCCGGTGCCGCCCAGGGTGAAGCTCGGCCGGATGATCGCCGGGAAGCCGATTTCCGGCGAAAGGGCGAGCGCCTCGTCGATGTTGCGGGCGTAGCCGCTCTTGGGCAGCGGGATTCCGATCCGCTGCATCGACGCCTTGAAGAGGAGCCGGTCCTCGGCGCGGTTGATCGCCTCGAGGGAGGCCCCGATCAACTTCGCACCGTACTTCTGGAGCACCCCGCTCTCCGCCAGCTCCTTGGCCAGATTGAGCGCCGTCTGTCCGCCCATCGTCGGCAGGACCGAGTCGGGCCGCTCCAGGGCGAGGATCTTCTCCGCCGATTCCAGGTCGATCGGCTCGATATAGGTGTGGTGGGCCAGCTCCGGGTCGGTCATGATCGTCGCCGGGTTGCTGTTGAGCAGGACGACCTCGACGCCCTCCTCCCGCATCGCCTTGATCGCCTGCGCGCCGGAGTAGTCGAACTCGCAAGCCTGCCCGATGACGATGGGACCGGAGCCGATGATGAAGACTTTCTTGATCTCGCTCCGCTTTGGCATCCGAACGCGCGACACATACCACGTCGAGGCCGGATCCGTGGCGAACTAAAACGCCGGTCGCGGCGGTGCAACCGCAAGGCCCTGAATCAGGGCGGGTCCCCCCCCAGCTTGCTCAGAAAGCCGTTCGCAAATCCGAGCAGATCGGATTGCATGCACGACGCCGTGGGGAAGTCGGCCGACGAGGTCGCGCCGGCGACGTACGCGTTTCCCAAAGAATCGAGGGCTACCGCGAAGCCCGTGTCCTGACCCCCACCGCCCAGGTAGGTGGAGTAGGTGAGCGAGGACCCGTCGGAGCTCAGCTGGGAAATGAACACGTCATCGGAACCGTGATTCTCGGCCTGGATCGGATTGGCGATCGGAAAGTTGTTCGAGCCGGTAAACCCGGTCACCGTCGCCGATCCGGATGCGTCGGCCGCGATGCCGAATCCCTGCTCCATCCGCGAGCCGCCGAGGTAGGTGGAGTAGCCGAGCGCCGATCCTTGTGCGTTCACCTTCGTCACGAAGGCATCGACCGATCCGCCGAGTTGCCCCTGGAGGGGATTGACCAATGGGAAGTTGGTCGAGACGGTGTCCCCGGTGACGTAGGCGTTTCCCCAGCCGTCGACCGCGACGGCCCGGCCATTGTCGACATCGCTTCCGCCCAAGAAGGTCGAGTAGACGAGCGATCCGTCCCAGAGGAACTTGGCGACGAATGCATCGAAGTCGCCCGACTCACCGCCTCCTCCGCCGATCGCGCCCTGGATCGCCCCGCGGACGGGAAAGTCGGGTGAGCCGGTGGTCCCCACCACATAGGCGTTGCCGTCCCGGTCGGTCGCGATCCCGTAGGCGGCGTCGAACAGCCGTCCCCCCAGATAGGTGGCGTAGAAATACTGGGAGCCCTCGGGATTGAGGCGCGCCACGAAGGCATCCGACATCGGTCCGCCGAACTGGGGCTGGAAGGCATTGACCACCGGAAAGTCCCGCGAGCTGGTCATTCCGGCGATGTAGGCCGCGCCGTCGGCATCCACCGCGATGGCCCTTCCGGCGTCGACGTCGGACCCGCCCAGATAGGTCGAGTAGACGAGATCGCCTCCGTCCGCGGTGAGCTTGGCGACGAATGCATCGAAGTCGCCCGCGCCTCCGCCGAGCCGGCCTTGCAGCGCATTGACGGTCGGAAAATCCGTCGACTTGGTGTATCCGGTGAGGCACGCCTGGCCAAAGCGATCCACGCCCACGCCGTAGGCGACGTCCTCGCCGGATCCACCCAGGTAGGTCGAGTAGAGCACCGTCGAGCCATCCGAGGTGATCTTCACCACGAAGGCATCCGAGGTTCCCCCGCCATAGGACTGCTGGACGGCCGAATCGGTGGTCCGAAAATCGCTCGAGCTGGATTGGCCCGCGAGGTAAACGTCTCCCGCCGCGTCCACGGCGATCCCGCGCCCGTAGTCGTAGCGGCTCCCGCCCACGTAGGTCGAAAAAATGAGAACGGGATCGATCACCAATGCGCGCTTGCGGTCGTACTGGCCGAGGCGGAACGCCACCTCGCGCTCGGCGACGAGGACGTAGTCGCCCTTCACCTCTCGCCGCCGTCCATCTACCTCCTGGTAGACGCGCGGGGGATCCTGGGTCAAGGTCTTGCCGCCGACGTCGAACACGAGGCCGCCGCCTTCGCCGATGGCGACCCGGCTCGCCCCCTCCAACGCGAGGCGGATTGCGCCCGTGTCCGCCCCCGGGGCCACGATCAGGTCGTATTCCAGCTTCTGCTGGTTGCCGTAGTAGACGAGGTCGATGCCCGGATAGAGGTCTGAGTACTTGACCCTCGCCCAGGTCGAAATCCCGGTCCGCCATTGGGAGGCGTCGCGCCCGAGCAGATAGTTGGCCTGTCCGGGCAGCCGGGCCTGCCCGTCGATCGACGCGGCCTGCGCGCCGATCCAGCGCATCCGCACGACGCCCGGCCGCGCTGTCTCCATCGCCGATGCCGGATCCGCGGGCGGGTCGCGGAGGGAGATCGCCAATCCGTCCCCGGTGAGAAAAACGTCCGCCGCCGGCTGGCGCGCGACGAACCTCGCGCCGCCGCTCAACTGCCCGACGTTCGATTCGAAACCCATCGGCACGTTCCCGAACGGTTCAGCGCGGATGATCTTCGAAGCACGCGCGGGGAAGGCGGGGGTCGATCGGTGGGCGCAGAATCCGCCGACGACGATCGCGACAAAGACCACGGGGACGCCAGCCGCCATGCCCACTGAAACTCGCATTTGAAGGGTGCTCCAGTACTCAGAGCGCAAATAGGTACTCATTCCCAACCAACAGCGCTACCGACGGGCACTGTTCTTGTTGATTATGAATAACTAGAGATCCCGCGCTCGCCGAGCCAAGATCGCTCGGAGATCGTCCAGGCTGACGTCGAGGCTGCGGAGCGCCACCATCAGATGGTAGATGACGTCGGCGGCCTCATCGGCGGCACGCGCGCGGTCCTCATCCGCGCAAGCGACCAGAAGCTCGGCCATTTCCTCTCCGAGCTTCTTCAACCGCAGATTGCGGTCGCCCAGCAGCCGGCGGGTGTACGACGAGGGGCGTTCCTTCCCGCCCGCGGGCGGCGCCCCTTCTTTGGCGGAGGCGGCCCGCTCGGCGATCACCCCGTCGAGCGAGGTGAGGGGGTCCGGCTCGAAGGCCGAGCCGAAGCAGGACCGCTTGCCTTCGTGGCAGGCCGGTCCGGCCGGTATCACCCGTGCCAGCAGCGAATCGCCGTCGCAATCCGCGGCGAGCGCGACGACTTTCTGGGTGTTGCCGCTGGTGGACCCCTTGCGCCACAGGCCCCTCGTTCGGGAGTGGTAGTGCATCTCGCCGGTTTCGATCGTCTTCTCCACGGCCTCGCGGTCGGCATGCGCCACCATCAGCACCTCCGAGGTCCGCGCATCCTGCGTCACCACCGTGACCAGGCCGTTTCCTTTCTTGAAGTCGAGCGAAGCAACGTCAACCATGCATCCTCCGGGCCTGCTCCGGCGAGAGCTGCCGGCGAACCTCCTCCGCGAGCGCGGCATTGGTGGCGATCGCGTCCGAGCCGAAAGCCGTGGGCCTTCCGGTCCAATCGGTGAAGACGCCCCCCGCCTCGCGAATGATCGGGAAGAGGGCCGCGGCATCCCAGGGCGAAAGCACGTCGTCCACCATGATCTCCGCGCGCCCGGTGGCGACGAGCAGGTAGCCGTAGCAGTCGCCCCAGGTCCGGGTCACCGCGGTCTTCCGGGAAAGCGAGCGCCAGGCCTCGGCCCGGCCCGGATTCTCGGCGAACCTCTCGTCGGTGATGAGCGCGGTGGCCGCGGCGAGGTCCGCCACCACCGAGACCGCGCACCGCGCCCCGTTCCACCAGCAACCGTGGCCGGGGGCGGCGACCAGCGCCTCTCCGACCGCCGGGAAATGAGCGGCCCCGGCGAGGATCTCCTCGCCCTTGGCCACCGCGACCAGCGTGCCCCACAGCGGCACGCCGCGGACGAACGTCTTCGTCCCGTCGATCGGATCGAGGATCCACCGCCGCTCGGCGTTGGGCTTGTGCGTCCCCAGCTCCTCGCCGAGGATCCCGTCGTCGGGAAACCGGGCCTCGATCCATTCGCGGGCCCGCTCCTCCGCCTCGCGGTCCGCGACGGTCACCGGCGTTCCGTCCCGCTTGGTCTCGATCGTCAGCGATTTGCGGAAATGGGACAGGGCCACGTCGCCGGCGCGCCGCGCCACCTCCGCCACCGCCTGCATCAGGGTGCTCGCTTCGTCTTTCATGCCACCCGCCTCACCGGAATGCCCCTCTGCGAAAGAGAGCGCTTGATCTGTCGAACCGTCGTCATCCCGTCGTGGACGATTCCCGCCACCAGGGCCGCCTCCGCTCCGGCCCGATCGAGCGCGTCCGCGACGTGCTCGGAGCTGCCGGCGCCCCCGGAGGCGATCACCGGCACGCTCACCGCGTCGACCACCGCCCGGGTCATCTCCAGGTCGTATCCGGAGCGGCCGCCGTCGCGATCGATGCTGGTGAGGAGAATCTCCCCCGCCCCGCGCCGGACGCACTCCTTCGCCCAGCGCACCGCCTCGAGGTCGGTGGGGGTTTTCCCGCCGTGGGTATAGACGCGCCAACCGCTTCCCTCGCGGCGGGCGTCGATGCTGGCCACCACGCATTGGGAGCCGAACCGCTCGGCGCACTCGGTGATCACCTCCGGGCGCGCCACCGCGGCGGTGTTGATGCTCACCTTGTCGGCTCCCGAGCGCAGCGCCCGATCGACGTCCTGCGCGCTGCGAACGCCTCCGCCGACGGTGAGCGGGATGAACAGCCGGTCTGCCGTTCGCCGCACCAGCTCGAGCAGGGTCTGCCGCTCTTCCTCGCTGGCGGCGATGTCCAGGAAGGTGATCTCGTCCGCGCCCTCCGACTCGTAGCGCTCCGCGAGCTCGACCGGATCGCCCACGTCCCGCAGCGATTCGAAGCGCACCCCCTTCACCACCCGTCCTCCCTTGACGTCGAGGCACACGATGATCCGCCGGGTGAGCATCACTTCACCTCGAGCGCCACCGCTCCCTTGGTGCTGAACACCGTTCCCGAGTCGACCAGCGCGTCCCGGAGTGCCAGCCCGACCGCCTTGAACGAAGCCTCGAGAACGTGGTGCCGGTGCGTCCCCCGGATGACGCGAAGGTGCAGCGTCACCCGGGCGTTGTCGGAGAAGGAGCGCATCCAGTGCTGATAGAGCCTGTTCGGCAGGCGGCCCCGGTAATAGGGGCGGCCGCCGACGTCGATCGCCGCGTGCACGAGCGCGTCATCCATCGGCACGAAGCGGTCGCCGTAGCGGACCGCGGTGGCCGGGATCACCTTCGCCACCCCGGCGCCGACGGCGATCGCCACGTCCTCCATCAGGTGGTGGCGCAGATCGCCGTGGGCCCGGATGTTCAGGTCCAGGCCCGAGTATCTGGCGAATGTCCCGAGCATGTGGTTGAAGAACGGCAGGCCGGTATCGACCTGCGCCGCTCCGCTTCCGCGGACCACTTCGACCCGGATCTTGGTCTCCGACGTCTCCCGAACGATCACCGTCACGACGAGAACTCCTGTGCAATGGCGCGCCCATCCAGCGCGCCGGTATACAAAGCCATCCCCAGCACCGCTCCGGCGACTCCCACCTGCGCCAGCGATCTGAGCTCGGCGGGACGGGTGATTCCCCCGGAGGCGTGGACCGGATGCCGGCAAGAGCGCGCCACTTCCGCCATCAGCGCGAGGTCGGTGCCGGCCATCTGACCCTCCTTGTGGACCGCGGTCACCAGCACCGCGGCGAGCGGCAGCTCGTTGAGGGCGGCGATCACCGCGTCGATCTCGACCCCGAGCGACTCCTGCCAGCCAAGGGCCTGGACGTCGCGCCCCCGCACGTCCGCGGCGACGATCAGTCGGGACGGATATCGCTTCGCCATCGCCGCCAGCCAGGCGGAGTCTTTCAGGGCGCGCGTGCCGATCACCACCGACCGCGCGCCCGCACCGAGCCATTCGCCGATCTGAGCCTCGCTGCGGATTCCACCGCCGACTTGAATTTCCATCCTGCTCCGCGAAAGGAGCGCGCGAACGGCATCCGCGTTGGAGCTGCGCCCAGTCGCGGCGTCCAGATCTACCACGTGGAGCCGGCGGAAGCCCATTCCCGCCCAGCTTTGCGCCACTTGCACCGGATCGGGCAGCCGCACCCGCTCCTGCTCGTACGAGCCGCCGACGAGCTGGACGCACTGCCCATCCCGTAGGTCCACCGCGGGGATGGCGATCACCTCCGCGCCTCCTCGAGGAACGCGCGGATGAGCTGCAGGCCCGGGGCCGAGCTCTTCTCCGGATGGAATTGGACGCCGATCGCGCTGCCGGCTCGGACGATCGCGGGGAACCGATCGCCTTCGTGCTCGCTGAAGGCCAGCGCGCCTTCGGCCGGCTCCGGGCAGACGAAGCTGTTGGCGTAGTAGGCCATCTCCAGCGGCGCGGCGGAGATGATGGGATCGTCCAACCGCTCGAGCGCGTTCCAGCCGATCTGGGGAATCCGCCCGGCGCGAAGCCTTCGCACCTTCCCCGGGAGCAGGCCGAGGCCGCGGCCCGGGCCCTCCTCGCTCTCCTCGTAGAAGAGCTGCATCCCCAGGCAAATGCCGAGGCAGGGCATTCCGCGCTCCACCGCCCGGCGGATGATTTCGCGCCCGGGCGCGAGCCTCTGGGCGGCGGGCGCGAAGGCCCCGACCCCGGGAAGCACCAGCGCATCGCCGTCGGCGCAGCGCCGCGGATCGAGCTCCACCGCCACCTCCGCCCCGCCCAGAAAGAGCGCCTTGGCCAGCGAGTGGATGTTCCCGGCCTGGTAATCGAAAAGGACCACCTTCACGCGAGGATCCTGGCCAGCGCCGCGAGCGCTTCTTCCATCATCTCCCAGGGACCGACCGAGATCCGGACGGCGTCTCCGATCCCGTGCAGCCCGGGAAACGGGCGGATCGCCACCCCTTCCTGACGCATCCGCTTCGCCAGGGCCTGCGCGTCCGGCACCGGAACGAGGAGGAAATTCGAAGCGGAGGGGAGCGGCGAGAGGCCCATCTCGCGCAGCGCCTGGGCCAGCCGTTCCCGGCTCCGGATCGCGTCCGCGATCTTCTCATCCACCCAGGCCCGATCCTCGGTGAGGGCCACGGTGGCGACGCGCTCCGCCGACCCGCTCACCTTGTAGGGTCCGCGCGACTTCTCCACCTCGGCCACCAGCGCCGCCGGCCCCACCGCGTACCCGATCCGCAGGCCGGCCAGCCCGAAGGCCTTGGAGAGCGTACGCACGACGAGGAGGCGCTCGAGGCGGGGAGCGGCCTTGAGAAACCCTTCCTGCTGCGAGAACTCGGCGTAGGCCTCGTCGAGGACGACGATCCCTTCCGCCTTCTCGAGCAGCCGCTCGATCGACCGCGGCGAGGCGAGCGTCCCGGTCGGGTTGTTGGGGGAGCAGACGTAGATCACCTTCGCGCCGGTTCCCGCCAGCGCGTCCGGGTCGATCTCGAAGGCCCGGGTGAGCGGGACCTTGGCGGTCTTGAGCGCGTTCATCTGGGCGAAGATCGGCACCATCGCGAACGAGGGGTCGCAGACCGCGAGCGTCTCGCCCGGTTCGGCGAAGGCGCGGATCGCCGAGTCCAGCACGTCGTCCGATCCGCAGCCGGTCACCACCTCCGCCACCGATACCCCGGCGTAGGAGGCGAGCGCGGCCTTGAGCTGCTGGGCGTAGAGCTGCGGATAGCGGGTCAGGGTGGAGACCGCGGCCTCGCGGTAGGCGCGCTCGGCCGCCGGAGGAATGCCGTAGAGATTGGTGTTGTCACTGATGTCGATCCGGCAGGGGCTGCGATCCGGGGCGTAGAGCGAGATCTCCCGGTAGGCCTGGCGGGCGAGCTCCAGCGATGGGCGATCGGCGACGATGCGGGGTTTGAAGCTCACGCTTTCCGCCTCCAGGCGCGCGCCGCGGCGGCGTGGGCGGGCAGCCGCTCCGACTCGGCGAGCAGCCCCACCTGCTCGGCCAGGCGGCCCGCCGCGGCGCGGTCCACGCTCTGGTAGGAGGTGAATCTCATGAAGTCGACGACCGAGAGCCCGGAGTAGACGCGCGCCATTCCTCCGGTGGGGAGCACGTGGTTGGCCCCGGTCATGTAGTCGCCGAAGGCGACCGAGCTGGTCTGGCCCAAGAACACCGCGCCCGCGTTCCTGACCCTGGCCAGGGCCGACTCGGGCTGGGCGATGGCCAGAAGCAGGTGCTCCGGCGCGAAGTCGGCGGTGAAGTCCAGGGCCTGCTCGAGCGAAGCCGCGGAGAGCACCGCCCCCTTGGCGGCGAGCGCCTGCGCCGTCTCCCGGCGCGAGGAGCTGCCGAGCAGCTCTTGCAGGGCGCCTTCGATCCTCTTCGCCGGATCCGCCCCGATCGCCAGGGTGACCACCGAGGCGTCCGGATCGTGCTCCGCCTGGGCGAGCATCTCCCGGGCGATGACCCCCGGATCCGCGCTCGAGTCGGCGATCGTCAGGAGCTCGCTCGGGCCCGCGGGCAGGTCGATTCCCACGTCCGCGGAGAGCTGCATTTTCGCCTCGGCGACGTAGGCATTTCCCGGCCCGACGATCCGGTCCACCCGCGGGACGCTCGCGGTCCCGAAGGCCATCGCCGCCACCGCCCCCGCTCCCCCGATCGCGAACAGCCGATCCACCTGGGACAGCTCCGCGGCGGCGAGCACCACGCCGCTCGGGACGCCGGTCTTCGAAGGAGGAGAGCAGACGATCACCTCCGGGACGCCGGCCACCCGTGCCGGCACCGCGGCCATCAAGAGGCTGCTCGGGTAGGCGGCGCGACCCCCCGGGGCATAGATGCCGACGCGGCGAAGCGGGTCGGGTCTTCGCCCCACCCGCACCCCGGGCTCGGTCTCCACCTCGATCGCCTTCGGCAGAAAGGCGCGGTGGGCGCGCTCGATGTTTGCCGCGGTGCGCTCGAGCGCCCGGCGCAAGGGAGGCTGCAGCTCCTCCAGCGCCCGCCGCCAGAGATCCCGCGGCACCTCCAGCGAGTCGAGCCTCGCCCCGTCCAGCTCCGCGGCGAGCGCGCGCAGCGCCGAGTCCCCTTGGGCGCGGACGCGGGAGATGATCTGCGCCGTTCGCTCGCGAACCGCGGCATCGCGCGAGGTGGATCGAGCAAAGAGGAACGAGCGGTCCTCGGCCGAGAGATCTCCGAGCGCGCCGGTGAGCTTGAGCCAGGCGCCGCTCATGGCATCAGCCTCTCGATGCGGGTGACCAGGATCCCCTCGCCGCCCAGGGCCTTGAGCGCGCCGATCGTGCGGTAGACCGCGCTCGCCGACACCACCGCGTGCACCGCGACATGGGTGCCGCTGTCGAGGATGTCCACCACGGTGGGTCCCTTCAGCCCGGGAAGCACCTCGCGGACCTGCTCCAGCTTGGTGCGGGGCACGTTGGCCATCAGATACCGCTTGTCGCGGGCGCGGATCACCGAGCCTAAGGCCATCACCAGCTCGCTTAAGGCGCGGGTCTTCTCCTCGGATCGCGGCGCCGCCGGGCGGGCGCTGATCAGCCGGGCGGTCGACTCGAGGATCGTCGCCACCTCACGCAGGCCGTTCATCCGGAAGGTCGACCCGGTCGAGGTCAGGTCCACCACGATATCGGCGATGCCCAGATGGGGCGCGATCTCCGCCGCGCCGGATACCGGGACGATCTCCACCTTGCGCCCGCTTCGGTCGAAGTAGGCGCGGCTTAAGCTCGGGAACGAGGTCGCCACCCGGGGGGAGCCGTGAATCTCGTCCACCGAGGCGATGCCGCTGTCTTCCCGGGCCGCGACGACCAGGCGGCAGCGGCCGAATTCGAGGTCGAGCAGCTGCTCAAGCGGCCGGCCGGACTCGCAGCAGAGATCCCAGCCGGTCACCCCGGCATCGGCGACGCCGTCGGCGACGAACTCGGGGATGTCCTGCGAGCGGACGAAGATCGCCTCGAACTCTCCTCCCAGCGATGCGGTGAGGGCGCGGTCCCCCATGCTGCGGACCTCGAGCCCGGCATCGTCGAAAAGCCCGCGAACGTCCTCGGAGAGCCGCCCTTTGTTGGGCAGGGCAATTCTGAGCATTGCGACTCCATAACGCATTCCACGGGGTGTCGCCTACCTCTCCACCCCGCCTTCGCGCCGTGCAAGGTCGCCCCGGACCTTCCGGGAAGCGAACATGCCGCGCAAATCCCTCTTGCGCGCCCTTGGAGATCCCATCAAATGCGGCCATGCGACCCGACATCGTCCCCGGCGCAACCCTCCCCGACTACGAATTGACCGATCAGAGCGGCAAGCGGCGGAAGCTCTCCGACCTCCAGGGCTCGGATCCGATGATCCTCCTTCTCAGCCGCGGCGCCTTCTGTCCCAAGGACCGCCGCCAGATGGAGGGCCTGCTCCAGCTCTACCGGGAAACGGAGGTCGGCTACTGCCGGCTCGCCACCATCACCACCGACAACCTGCTCGAAACGAACGAGCTTCGAGCGGGAATCGGGGCGCACTGGCCGTTTCTCTCCGACCCCGGGCGCAAGGTCCAGAAGGACCTGGACATCGCCGAGTACACCGACCCGACGCACAACCCGATGATCCCGCACACCTTTGTCCTCGAGCCGGGGCTGGTGGTCTACAAGATCTACAACGGCTACTGGTTCTTCGGGCGCCCCACCGTCGAGGAGCTGCGCCTCGACCTGCGCGCCGTGCTGCAAAAGGTCCGGCCCGACTGGGACCTCGCCAAACCGGGGTTGCGCGAGCTGTGGCAGAAGGGGGAGAAGGCCCGCTTCTATCCCTACGGGAAGACCTACGCGGAAGTCTTCGCCCAACAAGATTCGATGCCGGGCGATGAGAAGCGAAGCGGCGGCAAGTTCGACATCCTCCATCAGACCGCGATCCGGGCCTCGCCCCAAAGGGTTTTGGCCGCGGTCACCACCGAGCATGGGCTGCGCTCCTGGTGGACCGCCAGCTGCACGGTCAAGCCCGAGCTCGGCTTCGTGAACGTGTTCCGCTTCGACGGCGGCAAGAGGGAGTTTCACTTCCGCGTCGACGAGCAGACCCCGCGGCGCATCGCCTGGACGTGCGTCAGCGCGCCAAAAGTCCCCGCCGAGTGGGTAGACACCCGGCTCACCTTCGACCTCGCGCCGAACGACGGACAGACGACGCTGCGCTTTGGCCACCGGGGCTGGCGATCGATCGAGGGCGCCTACGCCGAGTGCAACACGGTGTGGGGCGAGCTGATGCACCGCCTGGCCTCGCAGGCGGAGGGCAAGCCGACCCAGCCCTACTTCACCGGATAACGCCCGACGAAGCGGGCCCGCGGGGCGCTGCGCCTCATTCGTAGCGAAGGGCGTCGATCGGGTCGAGCAGGGATGCCTTGCGCGCCGGATAGAGTCCGAAGACGATCCCCACCGCCGCGCTGGAGATCACCGCCACGGCGATCACCAGCGGCTGGATGGTCATGTGCCAGCCCCACTGGGAGGTGAGGCGTTGGCCGCCGATCAGGCCGACCGCGATCCCGAGGAGCCCCCCGACGGTGGAGAGGGTCAAAGCCTCGATCAAGAACTGGGCGAGGATGTCCTTCGGCCGGGCGCCGATCGCCATGCGCACCCCGATTTCACGAGTTCGCTCGGTGACGCTGACGAGCATGATGTTCATGATCCCGATCCCGCCGACCACCAGGGAGACGAGCGCGATTCCGAG
>Ga0070708_100002769_pt1 | contig 13620 bp, 13 predicted proteins | sample KBSK5503metaG_FD_65469 | JGI IMG/M metagenome (GOLD analysis project Ga0070708, IMG submission 65469) | Corn, switchgrass and miscanthus rhizosphere microbial communities from Kellogg Biological Station, Michigan, USA - KBS K5-50-3 metaG | ecosystem: Host-associated > Plants > Roots >...
TGGCAGGCCGGGTGCTTTCCGTCGAGGCCTCGGCCGCGGATGCCATGGTCCTGGCCGAAGCCGGGGGAGTCACGTGGCGGACGCGCGTGACGGCCGCGGCGGTCCGCGACCTCGGGCTCGTCCCCGGCGTGCCCGTCTGGCTCGCCATCAAGACGCAGTCGTTCAAACGGCTGCACTGACGTCGTGCCCAGTGTGTGCTGAGGGCCGGGGAACGCGGGCTACCGGGGTGACCCATTCACGCCGGACGGGTCATCGGGCCAAATAAGTCTTGCGGACCGGCCTATGACTAAAGTATAAGCAAACAGCCAGAATTCAATCGGTTCGCCGGGGTTCGCCTGGGGTCCTCGAGGCCGCGGGCTGTAGGATAGGAAAAACAACTTGCGGGTACGGGACGAAGTCTGTCTCCAAGAGCATTCCAGCGTGCCTGCCCTCGGTAATGGAGAAAGGAGGAAGGTCAAGACAGGTTAGTATCGTTTCGGAACGATCCAAGATTAGCGAACTCAAACAGGAGAGAGCAACTCATGAAACGTCTGACTTTGTCCATCGCGGTGCTTCTCGGACTCGCGCTTGCCGTTCCCGCATTTGGCGGGGGGATCGACCTGAGCGGTCCGCATTTCAACCTGAACATCATCGGCGTCTCCAATCCAAAGACCCAGCTGAAGCTCGACGGGCACACGATCTTTGTGTCACTCACCGGCAAGAACAACATCTGGCTTACCCCGGGGGATTTCCAAGTTTGCGACGGAAACGCCTTTACACAGGCTTACGACTGCTCGGGTGCGGCGATCACTGGCAAGACCGGCGCCGTGTTCCAGTTGCCGTGCGACACAAATCTTATCGGAAATGGTGAAGGCTGTACTGACGCTGCGGGCAACCCGCTCTCCAGCACTCTCAACTACACGGTTTGGGTCAGAGCGCTCGGCCAGCCGGGCGGGAACGCGACTATGAAGCTATGCGCTGAGGACCCGACCAACCTGGGCACACAGCTCTGCAATACCTTAAACAACGTTGTTTCCTCCAGTATCCTCACTGCCCACATCAAGAAGACGTTTACCAATGTGACGTCGCAGCTGACATTGCTTCACAACGTCTGCTTTGTTGACGCCGCCGAAGGCCTTATCTGCGAAGACGTCTCCCTCTTTTCCGAGGGACTCGTCAATTTTGTCTGGGTCTATGACAACAACGGCCTGAAACTGGCCCAGCTCAGGTTCTACCCCCAACAATAACTGAGACTCACGAAAGCGAATCGGGGGCGCACGGCGACGGCGGCGCCCCCTTTTTTTCTCTCCACTATGGCTCATCTTGCCTCCTTCGGCTTCCTTCTCGCCGCGGCGATTCTCGCTGGTCAGGCAGAAGCACCCCCACAGGCCAACCTGGCGGTCATGGACCACGATTTTGGCGAAGTCCGACTGGGACAGACGGTCTCCCACGACTTCCTCGTCAGAAACCTGGGCAAGGGGGTACTCAAGGTCGAGCGCGCCGAGCTCTCTCTTCCAAATATGGCGATCCGGTCCAACCCGATCGAGCCGGGTTCCGAAGGGCGAATAAGCCTCGAGCTTAAGACAGCAGGAATGGCAGGAGTCGTCGAGGCCCAGGCACTCGTCTTCTTCAACGACCCTGTTCTTCCGAAGGCCGTTCTCACCCTTCGAGGAAGAGTCCGAGCTCCGTTAGAGATTCGCCCCTTCGGCGCGGTCTATCTCGCGGCGTTCAAGGATGAGCCGGTCGAAAAGGTTCTGACGGTCGTGAACAACGAAGAAAAGCCGAACGCGGTCAAACAAATTCAGAGCGAAGGAAGCCACTTCGTTGCTTCCCTGAAGATCGTCGAGCCCGGAAAGGTCTATGCGGTGACCGTCAAGGCAGTTCCAGGCGCGCCGGTGGGTCGGTATGAGGAGACGCTCGCCATTGAGATGAGTAGTCCGGCAGGCAGGGTCCTCAGGGTTCCGGTTCATCTCTTCGTGAAGCCGGATCTCTACGCGATGCCGGACTCGGTGGACTTTGGCGAGATCTCATTGGAGCAGATCCGCCGGTCCGGCGCGATTCTGGATCTCCTCAAGCAGGCCATCATCGTGACGAGCCGCCGCGATCAGTTCTCGATCCTTTCGATCGTCTGCGATGTGCCGGCCGTCAGGGTGCGACAGACTCCCTTGAGCGGCGCCAGCCGGACATTTCGGATCGACGTTTCGCTGGACCCGGACCGGCTCGAGCGGGGTCCGCTTCGCGGCTCCATCGTCGTCAAGACGAGCGACGCGGAGCTGCCGGAGCTCCGGATTCCGGTTCAGGGCGCAGTCCGGTAGTCCCATCGCCGCGAGCGCACCATCGGGGTGATCCGGGTCCGGCTCATCCCGGAGGAGATCTGAGCGCGGGGCCGTCACATCACCTCGACCTCGAAGCGGTAGACGCCGTCGGGATCACAGGGGACGACGATCACGGTCTCGGCGGAGTCGAAAGGCTGGATCGAGGTCTGGAAGCTGCCGCGCTCGCGCCCCCCGAAGCCGGAGCCGTTGGCGGCCATCGCGCGGATTTCGAAGCGCGCTTCCGCCCCCGGAAAAGTCTGGCCGCAGTGGTTTTGCGCCTTGATGAGGAGGCGCACGCCCGACGTGACGGTAAACATGTTGTCGCGCCTGACCGTGAAAGAGAGGCAGCGCGCAATCTGCTTCGCCAGCGTCTCCGGCTCCCTCGGCGACGCGGTCGCCGCCGGCGGCGCGGCCGGAGCCGGAGTCCGCGCGATCTCGAAGACCTCGCTGCTCGTCAGGAGTCTCGGCTGGGCGGGCACGAACCCAACCGTCGGCGCCGCGCCCGGCAGAGCCGTCGCGGCAACCGCCGGCACGGGCGATGCGGGCTCGGAGGGCGAGGCCGTCGTCGGAGCCGCGGCGGGGGCCGTTTCCGGCGCCGGTGGGCGCGTCCAGAGACGGCCCACCCCGAAGGCGGCCGCCAGGAGAACAACGAGCCCCGCGGCGAGGAGAGCCCTCTTCGGTTTCCTCCTGCGCGGGGCGCCGACGAACCGGAGATCAGCCATCGGCCGCCGGTCGCAAAGCGACCGCTAACTCTTCTTCTTTTCCGCCTTCGCTTTTTCCATCTCCTGCATCATGAAGGCGTTGAACTTGTCGAAGTCCTCGCTCGTGACCTCGAACGTGCCGTACATGTAGTTCGAGTTGGCCCAGCTCCACTTCTGCCCGGCGTCGTTGTACGTCTGCTTCGTCGTGCGGCCCTGGCTGTACTCCTTGTGAATGGGGTCGGCTCCGGGAGGCATGACGATCTTGGGCGCGCTGCTGCCCATCCCGCCCGCTAGGAGGTGGCCGGAGAAGCTGCCGTAGTCCCCGAGCGACACGACGTGCTCGACGCCGTCGATCTTCCGCGAGATCGGGGCGTAGCGGACCTTCGTCCTCTCCGGGGGCGCGGCCGGCGGGGAGGTGGCCCGCGCGATCGCTTCGAGCGCCTTGCGCTGCGCGGGACTCGCTTTTTCGTCGATGTAGAGGTAGGCGAAGTTCCAGTTGCCGATGGACTCCATCATGCTCTTTCCTTCGGGGCTCTGGCCCATGAAGGCGAAGGCGAGGCCGTCCAGGGGCACTTCGCCGTAGCTTCCCTTCTCGATGAAGATCACCTGGCCGCCGCCGCAGGTCATCTTCGTCGGTTTCGAGTCGAACCAGCAGGGACAGGCGGCGTCGCAGGAGCACGCCTCCTCGAGCTGGCCCGAGACTTTCCAGGGTTCCTTCTTCTCATCGCCGGCCCTCGCGATGACCGCTCCCGCGAGCAGAAACAAGACGGCCAGAACGGACTTTGCGCGCATGGCGAGTCTCCTTATTTGCTCGGAAAAGCATACCGCAGCGCGCGGCCGGGCGGGGGGCGCGAAGCGATCAGCGGTATCACTCTTGCTCATGCATGTCGTGGAGGTGTTTTGAAATGAAAAATGAGTACAGAGAGGGTATCGATCCGCATTCGGACGCGAACCCGGATCCGTTGACGGGGGAGCCGGGCTCACATCCCCTGGGGACAGGGATCGGAGCCGGAGCAGGGGCGGCGACGGGCGCCGCCATAGGCGGGGCTGTCGGAGGCCCGGCCGGCGCGGCCGTGGGAGGAACCATCGGAGCCGTCGCGGGCGCCGCGGCGGGGCACGGAGGGGGAGAGATTCTGGATCCGACCGTCGAAGACGCCTCCCGGCGCGACAACGACTCCAGGCGCCCCGCCGTCACCGGCAAGCCGTGACGAGTACGAGTCCGCGTACCTCACCTTCCGATTTTTTCTGAGCGGCGAGATCCGTTGGCTCGGTTTTCGCAAATGGGCATCGCAAGCACCCTGGCCCGCCGGAAAACCGCCGGGGACTTGGAGGCCACATGATCTGGACCATTTTCGTAATCCTTCTGATTCTCTGGCTCCTGGGGTTCTTCGCGTTTAAGGTCACGAGCGGTTTCATCCATCTCGTCCTCGTCGTCGCTGTGATCGTGCTGATCCTCGGTCTCGTCCGCCGCGGCGCCTAGAAATCGTCCGACCCGGCAGGCTGCTGAAAGTACGAGAATCAACAGTCAGCAGTCGACAGTGGTGCCCGACTCCGGCACCTGTCGACTGTCGACTGTCGACTCGTGTCAGAGGCCGGCGGCGCGGCAGAGATCGAGATAATCAGCCGGCGGCAATTCGGGTCTCTCGAGAACCTTCCGCGTCGTCGGAAGTGGCGATGGGTGCTGGCCGGGATCGGCCGCGCCCGGTCGCAGGAAAAGAGAGACGGCGCCGAGCGCGATCATCAGGCCGGCCGCGCCGACCCCCACGCCTTTTGCGAAATCCCGGAGCTCCTTGATGTTCACGGCTTCCCCCTTCCTTCCTCTCTTCAGGCCGCCCCGGCCTTCCTCGGTGCGCTCTTCCGGGCCTTTGCGCGCCCGCCGGCCTGGCTGACGCTCTTGCGGAGCGCTTCCATCAGGTTCACGACTTTCGCGCCTTCGCCGCGGCCCCGCGCCTCCGCCGTCTCGACTCCGAACGTGCGTTTGGAGGCGAGCAGCTTCTGGAGCGCCCGGCGGTACTCGTTCGGGTGCTCGGTCGGATCCCATTCTTCCGACATCTGGTCGATCAGGAGCCGCGCCATCTTGACCTCGGCCGCCTTCTTGCCCGGCGAGGGCACGCCGAGCCGGGCCGGGTCGCGCAGCTCCTCGAAAGGCCGCATCACTTCCAGCGCGAGCGCCTCGGGAACCGGGAGCAACGCCCCGAGCAGCGGGCGCGTCCGCAGGAAGAACCGCGCGATGCCCACGCGCTTCGATTCCGCGAGCGCGTCGCGAAGAACTCCGTACGCCTTCTCGCCGCCCTTCTGGGGTGTGACGTAGTACGGTTTCTCAAAGGAGAGGGGGTTCAAGGAATCGAGCTCGACGAACTGCAGGACCTCGATGCTGCGGTCGCCCTCACCGACGCTCTTCTGAACTTCTTCCAGCTCCTCTTCCTCGACGACGGCGTACTTGTTCTTCTGGACCTGGTAGCCCTTGACGATCTCGTCGTTCGGGACCTCGACGTCTTCCTTGCTGCAGAACTTCTTGTACTTGATCGGAGCCATGTCCTTCTTGTGAAGGAGCCGGAAGGAGACGCGCTCGGAAGACTCCACGGCGGCGTGAAGCCCGACCGGGATTGAGATCAGTCCGAACGTGATGTGGCCGCTCCAGATGGGTCTCATGAGGCCTCCCCGACGAGTCAGAGCAATGACCTTGCCAGCCTGCGCGAACGGGCCGGCATGACTTTCGCAACTGCCATCCCGCGGAGGTGGAGAAATGCTGAAACTGGCGCTGACATTCTTTCTTATCGGTCTCGTCGCAGCAGTTCTGGGTTTCACCGGCATCGCGGGCGCTTCGTTCGCCATCGCCAAGATCTTCGCGCTGATCTTCGGAGTCCTTTTCCTCCTGTTCCTGGTCCTGGGCTTGAGCGCGGCGAACCGGCTGGCGACATAAGTCTGCGGAGAATGTCTCGGAGCGCTCTGGTGGGTTTCGGACCCATCAGGGCGCTTCTTTTTTGAGGATCTTCCGGGTCAGGAAATGGAGGGACTCATGGCGAAGTAGGAAAGAAGGCTCAGGACAAAGTCGAGAAAGCGATGCACGAGCGCAAGCGCGGCACGCTCAAGTCGGGACGCTCCGGGAAGAAGGTGACCAGCCGCAAGCAGGCGATCGCCATCGGCCTCTCCGAGGCGCGGCGCGCAGGCGGCAAAGTGCCGCGGCGAAGGTCGTCTCCGAAGAAGAAGTAAGCGGTTCTCTAGCAGGGTGCTGAAAAATGGATGCGGGCGTCGTGTCTGACTTTCGGCCGCAGGCATTCGCTTCGCGAACGGCGGCCGAGAGAGTCTAAACCGGGGCCGGGCCCCCGGGGCCTTTGAACTCTCTCGGCTGCCGGTCGCACAGCGACTGCCGCAGCCGAAAGTCTCGCCGCTCCTCCCCGATGCGCAGAGGCATCGCCTTCGTCGCAGCTCCTTGCATCCGACCCCGCGGCGCTCGCAACGCCGCTCCACACCCTTTTTCAGCAACCTGCTAGGGGTCGATCGTGACCTCCGGATCCGTCTTGACGGGCCCGTTGGGCGTCTTGACCGTCACGCTGTATTTTTGATCGCCCTTGTGAGCGGACGTCGGGATGATCGAGGCGCAATGTTTCGCGGCGCCCTTTCCGGAGCAGGTCGGAGCCGGGAGCTTTTTCGCCGGCTTCCTCTTCTCCGGGTTCGTCTGGTCTTCGATCCCGATCGTGAAGTCGAAGGGCGCGCTGTCTTTGGCGATCGTCCAGTCGGCGTAGTCTTTCTTCTCATAGTGGAGGGCGGCCGGATCCGGGTTGGCGGTGACCTTGTTGGTCTGGGGGTCGAGCGTCAGCTCGACGACCACGCGGTTGCCTCCGGCGGGCGTCGCGGCCGCCGTCTTCGTCGCGGCGGAAACGATGAGGACAACGACGAGCAGGAAAAACCAGATGCCCGGGGCGAGGAGCCGTTTTCTGAGATGCGACATTGATCCTCCTTCTTCTCAATCCTCGAGTCAGGTCTTCTTCGGCGTTTTGCGCTGGAGCGCTCGATCGAATCTCGGGTCCTTTCTGAGGCTCGCGAACTGGGGCTCCTGGCGGATCTGCTCGATCCCGCAGCCGGCCTCGACGGCGCGTTCGATCCAGTCTATTGCTTTTCCGTCATCGCCGGCGATGCTCGTCACGATCGCGGCGTCGAGGAGGGCACGGGGATCCCGGGGCGAAAGGGCAACCGCCCTGGCGATCTCCTCTTTCGCGCCGGCCCCGTCTCCGGCGCGGGCCAGGCAGATCGCCAGCCGCGCGCGTGCCGAGGCTCCCCTGGGATTGACCTCGAGGTCCGAGCGCGCGAGGCGGATGGCGCGCGCGTAGGCGTCCTGCGCCGGCGCCTTCTGGCCGCTCCAGAAATAGGCGTCCGCGAGATTGGCCCAGCCGTCATAGCTTCCCGGCGTCAACGCGACGGCCCTTTCAAAGTCCCGCGAGGCGTCGGCATAGCGGCCGAGGAAGAACTCGGTCGTGCCGGCATTGGAATAGGCGCCGGTCGTCGGCTCGATCGCGATGGACTTCCTGTACGCCGCGAGCGCATCCTCGAACCTGTCCATCTGGTGATAGGCCGCTCCGAGGTTGCTGAAGGCCCGCGCGCTGTCGGGAGCGAGCTCCGTGACGCGCCGGAACATCTCGACGGCCCGCGCGTAGTTTCCGCGGTTGAAATAGAAGCCCGCGAACTTGCTGTAGCCGAACCAGTACGACGGCTGGAGCTGGATCGCGCGGCGGTACGCCGCCTCGGCGGCCGTCTCGTTTCCGGCGGCGTCCTCCGCGCGGGCCAGGCCGAGCGAGGCTTCGTAGTCGTTGCCCCGGATCGAGAGCGCATGCTGGAACGACCGGACCGCCTCCGCGGGCTGGCCCGTTCTCAGGCGCAGCTCGCCCAGGGTGATATCCACCTCGGGCAGCGTGGCGTCGAGAAGGGCGGCGCGCGCCGCGGCCGAGCGGGCCTCCTCCGCCCAGCCCTTCTCGCGAGTCAGGTTGAACTTGAAGAGGTACGCGCGCCCCAGGGCGGCGGCGACGAGCGCGGAGCCCGGCTCTTCCACGGCGAGAGGTTTGAGGAGGCCGATCGCCTCCTCCACCGACGCGCGTTTGTCGTACCGCTGGAGAGAGCCAAGGGCCTGCACATAGCGCTCCTGCTGGCTCGCCGTCTTGAGGCCCGACGTGGAGGCGGTCTCGCCGCCCGGCCGCGCGGGCAATTTCAACTTGCCCGCCACGCGGTCGGCGACCTCGTCCTGCAGGGCGAAGAGGTCCGACGCCGGGCCCGTGACCTGGTCGACGGCGATCTGCCGCTTGTCGCCGGCGTTCAGGATGGCGAACGTGATGCGGATGCGGTCGTCGGCGCGCTGGAACGAGCCGGAAACGACGATGCTGGCGCCCACGCTCGTCGCGACGCGGTAGGGATCGGTCTGCTTCTCGGCGGCACTCGTTAGCGCGGAGGAGGTCACGACCTGCATCCCGGCGGAGCGCGCCAGCCGCGCGCTGACCGTTTCGGCGAGGCCGTCGCCGAGGAGCTGGCCGTTCTGCTGCCCGCTCAGGTCCTTGAAGGGCAGCACGGCGAGCGAGATCGGCCCGGGCGCGGCCCCGGAAGCGCGTCCGCGGGGAGGCCGCCGGGCCAACCATATGCCGGCCGCGGCGACGGCCAGCGCGGAAGCGATCAGCGCCAGCGGCAGCGTTTTGCGCCCCCGCCGCGAGGGCTGGCCCGCGACGGAAACGCCGGGTTTCATCTCCGCCAGGGCGTGATCGATCTCGATGCGAGCGTCTCCGATGTCCCGCAGGCGCAGCGCGGGATCCTTCTGCAGGCAGCGGGAAAGCAGCTCGCGGACCCGCTTCGGCGTTCCGGCAGGGAGCGCTTTCCATTGCGGTTCCGCGGTCAGGACCGCCGCGATGACGTCGGACGGCGTCTCGCCGGCAAAGGGCCTGATCCCCGAGAGCATTTCGAAGAGGACGCATCCGAAGGCCCAGATGTCGGTCCTCTTGTCGACCGCTTTTCCGCGCGCCTGTTCGGGGCTCATGAACTCGAGGGTTCCCAGGATGACGCCCGGGCGCGTCTCCTCGACGACCTGTGTCGGAAAGCTCGAGAGGTCGCCGGGCGCCGGCGCCTCCATGACCTTGGCGAGGCCGAGGTCCAGGACCTTGACCTTCCCGTTGGGCGTGACCTTGATGTTCGCGGGCTTCAGGTCGCGGTGGACGACGCCTTTCTCGTGCGCCGCCTCGAGCGCTTCCGTGATCTGCCGGCCGAGCCCGAGGGACTCCTCGATCGGGAGCGCTCCCTGCGCCAGCTTTTCGGAAAGAGTCTCCCCGGGGACGAGCTCCATGACGATGCAGGGGACATCGTCGAGGTCCTCGACGCCGTAGATCGCGGCGATCGCGGGATGGTTGACGGCGGCCAGGAGCCGGGCCTCGCGCTCGAACCGTGCCAGCCGCGCCGGGTCCTTCGCGAACGTCTCGGGAAGGACCTTGATCGCGACGTCTCGTCCCAGACGCGTATCGCGCGCCCGGTAAACCTCTCCCATGCCGCCCTTCCCGAGCGGGTCGAGGACCTCGAAGCTGCCCAGACGTGTACCCGGCTGCAGGGCCATGAATTCGCGCGAGCGATTCTATGCCCTGCGGCGATTGCGCCCGAGGGATGCGCGCGAGAGACGCGGCGACTGCGCGGAATAGAATCGGTTCAATGAAGCCGGTCTTCCCGGAATTCCTCCTGGCCGCCGCCCTGACGGTTTTCGCCGCTCCCGGGACGGCGGCGGCTGCGGCGGGAGTTGCGGGGGAACACAATCTGGCCGAGACCATCGAGCGGTTCGAGAGCCTCCGCGTCGAGGCCTCCACGGCTCCGGTCTCGGACCTGCGCCTGGCCTCCGGCCACCTCGTGCTCGTCTGCAAGACGGGCACCGCGAGCCTGGTCCACGCCGGGGACGAGATCGTGGGAGTCTTCTTCCAGGGAAGCGGCTCGCTCGAGTACCAGTCGGTGGATCCCGTCGAATTCCCGGTCGCGGCGTTCAACTTGAAGAAGGGAACGAGCCTGTCGCCGGAGAGAACCCCGAAGACGCTCACGATCCGCGACGGCTTCGAGCACGTTCTCTGGCTGGCGCCGGGACAGCCGTTTCCGAAGCTCTCCGGCCAGACGGGGCCGTCTCTCGAAGCCGCCTTCGCGAAGCATCGCGAAAAGTTTCACCGGGCGCAGCTTGCGCCGCTCTCCCACCTCTTCGCCGAGCAGACGCTCGACGTCCCCGCGTCTCCCGTCGCGGCCGCCCAACTGGACGGCGGGAAAGAGGATCTCATCTACCTCTTCGACCCTCTGGAAAGCCGGTCCGAGTCGCTCCTGTCCCTGCGCCGCGGGGAGGGGACCGAATCCGCCGTGCGCAGCCTTCTCTTTCCCACGGTCCTTTCGGATCAACCGATCGGGCGAGACCGCCGCGATCCCCTCATGCCCCGCTATTTCCTGACCGACGTGGACCTGACGCTTTCCGCTTCCTCCGGTAAGGACGCGGCAATGTCCGTGCTCGAGACCGTGATGCCCGCGGGGCACAAACAGAGGGTGTTCCGATTCGCTCTCACGAGCGCGATTTTCGTGCCGGTCGGATCCAACAGCCTCGAATCGAGGTTCTTCCGCCTCCGGAAAGTCTCCGACGAGTCCGGCCGCGCTCTCCTCTTCGACCACCGCCGGGGCGACGTCGCCGTCGAGTTGGCGGCGGCTGCCGAGCCGGAGCACCGGGTGAAAATCCGGTTCGAGATCGAAGGCGATTTTCTCGTGCGCCCCGGCGGAGACAACTTCTGGGAGCTCGGTCTCGGCGGGGGCGACTGGTTCCCGCAGCCGGACCTGAACGGGCAGTTCTTCACGTGGCACTGCACGGTCAGGGTCAAGAAACCGTTCGTGCCGTTCGCGTCCGGCCCGACGGTCGCCCGCCGCGCGGAGGGGGACGAGAACATCGTCGAGACGCGGTGGGACAAGCCGTTGCAGTTTCCCGCGGTCCTGGCCGGCAAGTACGAGATCCGGGAAGAGAATCGGGAAGGGCTGACCATCCGGGTCGCGACCTACGCGATGAGAAACGAGCGCGCAAGCAAGCAGCTCTCGGACCTCGCGTTCGGCATCATCGATCACTACCAGAAGTTTCTCGGGCCCTTTCCCTTCCCGGAGTTCGACATTCTCGAGATCAACAGGTGGGGGTTCGGGCAGGCTCCGCCGGGGATCCTGTTCATCACGAAGGAAGCCTTCAATCCGCTCATGGGCGAGCGGAATCAGCTCTTCTCGCAGGGGATCAACGAGCGCTTCGCCCACGAGATCGCCCACCAGTACTGGGGCCACGTCGTGAAGATGCCGGGTCTGGAGGAACAGTGGCTCACCGAGTCGTTCGCGGAGTACAGCGCGGCGATTTTTCTGAAGGCGTTCCGCGGGGAGGCGGTTTACGACGGCCTGCTGCGGCACTGGAAGTCGCGCGCCGCGGCGGCGACGGACGCTTCGCCGATCCCGCTCGCCAACCGGGTCCGCGTGCCGGACGACTTCGTCACGCAATTCGCGATCCGCGCGGGCCTGATCTACGACAAGGGCGCGTACCTTCTCGCCGTGCTCCACAGGGAGCTCGGCGACCAGGTGTTCCTGACGTTCCTCAAGTCGTACCAGAAGTCGTTCCGCTGGACCTTCGGCTCGACCAAGACGGTCGCGGGCCTTCTCCAGGCCCTGACGAAGAAGGACTACATGCCGTTCTTCGAGGCGAATTACTGGGGAACGGGCATGCCTGCAAACTGAGAAGCGTGCCCCCGAGCTAGTCGTCCACGACGACGGTGGGATCGATTTCCTTCGTGCCGCTCGCGTTGGTCCGGAACAGGTGATACGTGTATTTCCGGCCGCGAGCCGCGGGAGAGATCGCTCCGGAGCGGCAGGGGTTGGCGGCGCGGGCCGCGTCGGGGCAATCGCGATTGGGAAACGGGTCCCAGGTGAAGGGAGGGACGTCGAAAACGATGTGGATCTTCGCCTTGGGGTCGTCCGGGTCCTCCCAGACGACGGTGTTCTTCTCCTTCACGGACACGGCGATGTCCTTGGGGTCGACCGTCGCGCGGACCCGGACGTGCCAGTTCTGGCGGGGGAGGCCGCTGGTCAGCGGGGGAGGGGTGGGCGAAGGGGGAGGATTGTCCAGCCGCGGCGCGTCGGTCTTCCCGCAGCCCGCCGCAACGAGGAGCCCGACTGCCAGGATCAGAAGCGACGCGGCCCAATACCGTCCGATCATATTGTCTCCTCGCCGCGAGCGCCCGGTATCTCTCAGAGGCATATCCGGACCGTGAGTCCCGAGCCTCGCCGTGCCGATTCTATGCCCCCAGGCAGGTCGGTTTGTCCGAAATCCAAAAAAATGTATAAGTTGGCGCCATCCAGAAAACTTGGAATTCTGAAAAGATATGCTAAAAAAACATGGACATTGATAGAGGAAGCGCGTATTTTTCTACTCGGTTTTCCCAAGAACATGATTTCGCGATTCGTCCTTTAGTCGAATTTAGGAGGAAGTTTATGGCGTTCCTTTCGGGAGTCGTTCGGGCAAATCTTCAGAAAATTTCGCGGCGCGCGCTCCGGTCGTCGCTTCTGGTTGCCGCGGGTCTGACTCTGGGCGCCGGGCAGCTCTTCGCCGGAGTTGACTTCTCGCAGTGCTCCAACAAGAACCCGACCCTGAGCAACTGCGTGTGGATCGGCTCGAACCTTCAGGCGAACAACGCGCAGTACTTCGAAGGCATGTCCACGCCTCAGCGTCTCCTCCTGACCGGGATCGACAGCAGCGGCAGCACGAATCACTTCGTGCAGTTGATCCTGGAGTACAGCAAGGGCGGCAACCACGCCTACGACTTCATCAATGGATGGGCGCAGGCCTCGGCCGAGTCCCTTGCCTTCAACGGTTCGAACTTCACGTTCAACGAATGCGCGGATCTCTCGAAGGCCAACACGGATGCGTGCAACGCGGCCGTGGCGGGGTTCTCGAATACGGCGTCGGTTCCGGACGACAACTTCATCAGCGGGGTCTTCAGCCCCGCGAGCGGCGACGGGACGGGGAGCACGCAGTTCAGGATCAATGCGCTCGAGACGAACGAGGGAAACCGGTTTGTCACGATCAAGGGGGACGCGGCGATCACGGCCGCCTCCTTCGACGCGGTTACGCACACTTCCGACAAGTCGGGCACGGTCCTGATCGGCAACGGGGAGGACGTCGGGGTCGACACCTACATGGTCTACACTTTCCACTGGACTTCGGCTTCGGTTAACGTCGTGATCGAGTTTGCGGCCCACATCGCCAAGGGCACCGACACGCCGGATGGCTGGGGAGTCGGCAACGGCGCGGGATCGGTCTCGGGCTCGCCCTATCACGTCATCACGGGAGATTCCGACGCGGGAGTCGGCAGCCTCGGGAGCCTGGACAACCAGCTCTCGACCTCGGCCATCCCGCCGGTTCCGACGGTGACGAACACACCGACGAACACACCGACGAACACGCCGACCAGGACGCCGACGAATACGCCGACGAATACGCCGACGAACACGCCGACCAACACGCCGACCGGAACACCAAGTCTGACGCCGACGCGCACGCCGACCAACACGCCGACAAACACGCCGACCAACACACCGACCAACACCCCGACCAACAC
>Ga0070708_100002770_pt1 | contig 13619 bp, 14 predicted proteins | sample KBSK5503metaG_FD_65469 | JGI IMG/M metagenome (GOLD analysis project Ga0070708, IMG submission 65469) | Corn, switchgrass and miscanthus rhizosphere microbial communities from Kellogg Biological Station, Michigan, USA - KBS K5-50-3 metaG | ecosystem: Host-associated > Plants > Roots >...
CCGACGTTGCTCATAACGCATGGAGGTCTCGGGCCGACGGACGACGACCGGACGCGCGAAGCGATCGCGTTGGGGACGGGCCGAGAGCAGGAGCTGAACCCGGAAGCTGAGGCGATCGTGCGAAGGCGCTATCGAGAGTTGGCTGAGGTGGGCGCGGTCGCCGATAGCGAGATGACGGATGCGCGCTTGCGGATGGCGCAGCTGCCTCGCGGGTCTGTGGCGCTGGACAACCACGTCGGCGGCGCGCCCTCGCTACTCCTGTCGTTGGGCGCGACCACACTCGTCGCTCTTCCGGGTGTCCCACCGGAGCTTTTCTGGATCTGGGATAACTCTCTCTCGCCCTACCTGGATGAACTGCTCGGTCCGGGAGGGTTTGCGGAGACGACATTCGAGATCGAGTCGCGCGACGAATCGGCGATCGCCGCTGTTCTTCAGGAGGTGCAGTCGCGGCATCCACACCTGTACGTGAAATCGCGCGCGCACGGCTTCGGCGAGTCGGATCTCCTGCGCATCACCGTTCACGCGACAGGGAAATCAGATGAGGCTGCGCGCGCGGCGGCCGATGCAGCGCTGATCGACTTGCGCGGGGCTCTCGCCGAAAAGGGAATCTCGATCCCGGCTTCGTTCTAGCTCGCTTAGCCCTTGGTCTTCAGGATCGCTTGCGTCACGATCATGATGGCAACCAAGCTGTGCTCATCGTCATCCGTCGTGATGTGCACTTCGATCACCATCGTCCGGCCACCTTTGTGGATCGCCGACGCTTCCGCACGCAGCGTCCCCTCCGTAACCGCGGTGATGAAGTTCGTTTTGAACTCGATCGTTGTGAAGATCTCTCCAGGGCCAAGTGCGGGGAACGTGGCCCACGCCGCAACAGTGTCGCCGAAGCCCGCGATGGCGCCGCCGTGCGCGAAGCCGCCGGGATGGCGCACCTTCGGTCCGACCTCGAGCAGCCCCACGGCGCGACCCGCCTCCGCTTCGATGACGCGCACGCCGAGGTTTCCCGGGAAGCTGTCCTTGAAGATCGTATCCTGATGCTCGAGCGCTTCATCCACGCGCGATGCGAGCGGCCCTTCGATCCCTCCGAAGTCCTCGCGCGTCACGCCTAACCCATCGGCTTAACGGTTCCGTCGATCGGAACCTCGATGAGGAACGGCCCGCCCGATCCCATCGCTTTGCGAACGGCCGAGGTGATCTCGCTCCCCTTTTCGACGCGCTCGGACGGAACGCCGAACGCGTGAGCAAGGGCCATAAAGTCGACCGCCGGATCGGCGATGTCCATCCCCGGCCATTTGTCGAACTTAACGGCCTTCTGGTTCATACCGAGCAGCTGCGACTTCAGGATGAAGTAGCCACCGTTGTTCAGCACGACGACCGTCACGGGCAAGTCGTGGTGCGCGAGCGTCCACAGCGACTGCGGGACGTAGCAGGTCGCGCCGTCGCCGACGATCGCGACGACATTGCGATCCGGTTGCGCGAGCTGCACGCCGGCCGACGCCGGGATCCCCCACCCAAGGCCGCCGCCTTTGAAGAAGAAGTACGAGTCGGGGTCGCGCTGCCGGAGCGCCGCGCGCACGGCGGCGGTCGCGGTCACCGACTCGTCGACCACACTCGTCGGGCTGTCGAAGGCGTCGGCGATCGCCGCGCAGGCCGCGAAGGACGAAACTGGGTTCATCTGCATCTGCGACTCGACGGCTGCCTTCATCCCAGCGAGTGCGCCTTCGCGCGCGCTCCCGTACCCGGCGACACGTTCCGCGGTCGCGGCCCGCCGGTCCTCGGCTTGTTGCGCGCGCACCTCGGCCAGCAAAGCCCGAACGGTGGCGCCGACATCGCCGCGCAACCCGAGCGTGACCGCGTACGTCTTCGCGATCTGGTACGGATCGGGATCGATCTGGATGATGTCGACCCCGGGGGGCACCGCACCGACCGGGTTGTAGAAGAACGGCGGGAACATCACCGCGCCCGCGACCAGCGCGACGTCGGCGATCTCCAGCACAGACCGGATCCCGGCATTCACCGGCGGGAGCATCCCGTTCCAGAGCGGATGGTCCATCGGGAAAACCATGCGGCTGTGCAGCACCTCGCCGACCACGCGCGCGCCCACTACTTCCGCAAGATCGACGAGGTCTTGCACCGCGCCGACGCGTGCAACCTCATCGCCGGCGACGATCAGCGGCGCACTCGCGTCGAGCAGCCTACGCGCGGCCTCCGCGATGCCGTCGACGGGAACGGATCCTTGTTCGATGCGCGACGGCGGGGGGATCTCTGTGTCGGTTTGCTCGTCGAGATAGTTCCACGGGATCGACAGGAACACCGGCCCCGCGGGTGGCGAGGCTGCGATCTTGAACGCGCGCCGCATAGCGATGCCGATGTCTTCGGGCCGCTCGACTTCGTACGACCATTTGCAGAACTGTTCGGTCATCCGCACGAGATCGGCGGCGAGCATCGGCTCCTGTATCAGCTGGTTGGTGTTCTGCTGTCCGGCCGTGACGACGACCGGCGACCGATTCCACAGCGCGTTGAAGATGTTGCCAAGACCGTTCGCGACGCCGGGCGCGATATGAAGGTTGACCAGCGCGGGCCGGCGCGTCGCCTGTGCATAGCCGTCGGCGGCGGCGACGGCAGTCGCCTCCTGTAAAGCGAGGATCAGCTCGATGCCGGTTTCGTCTGCGAGCTCATCGAAGATCGGCAGCTCGGTCGTGCCCGGATTCGCGAACAGGTAGCGCGCGCCCTCAGAGCGCGCGACTTCGAAGAATTGATCGCGTCCGGACAGCGATGTCATCGTGGCGCAAGGCTAGGTGCGCCCTCAGAGAAGCGTCAAAACTACCCTTCGAGCTCGGCCCGATTCTCGATGATCTCGAGGAAGTCGAAGCGCGTGTCCTGCGCATCGACCAGGTCGGCGATGCCCAGCGCCAGCTGCTCGGCCTCTGCTTCGGTCCCGATCACGATCCCACGATGACCCAAGACGGCAGCGAAGGTATGAAGTACCGCCGGTCCGTTTCCGACGAGCGCAGAGACGCTCTCACCCAGTGCACTCGAGAGCTTTCGGAGCGTCGTGACCGAGGGGAGGATGTGGTCATTCTCGTAGCGGGAGAGCATCGTCTTGGGAACGCCGCTGGCACGGCTGAGCTCTGACTGGCTGATCTGCGCCTTGTCGCGCGCAGCCCTAAGGCGTTCACCGAACGTCTTCGCGGACGCCTTCCTGGCCCCGGTTGCCTCCGACGGCTCCAAGGCGGCTCTTGTGTCCGACACTGACGATTCTCCTCTCTACTTTCTTACACCCGTCGTTGCCACATGTCTATACGGAACCGTACCCAGTTGCTGGGTCTTGGGAACATCCTCCTGGCCAGCGACCGGACTACGAAGATTCTTTCTTGCGGGTCCCTTTGGACTCTTCTTTCTCGGCCTTCACCAGCCGAAGGTGGCGCAGCACGATCGCTTCATCACTGTCGGGCGCCAACCCGATGAGGTCGTTTTCAGCATCGTAACTCTCATCATCACCAGCGTCCCATTCGCGCAAGATGCGAGCACCTTCTCCCATGAGAAGGATCTCGGCGCCAGACAAGATAAGCGCCCGCTCGCCGGCGATCTGTCCTGCGATCCCGCTCATACGCTCATCACTCTTTTCGTCGATCTCGTGAACAACTTCGGCAACGATGAACATCTTCACCTTGGGGTCATCGCTCGTCTCGAGCACGTAGTACCGCACGGACTTTTCCTTCCTCGCGGGTTGCGAGCAACCTGCGAAACCCCTTGCTTAGGATACAGCGTTGAACAATTCGAGAAACTCGACGCGCATAGGCCTGTTTACAATTCACGCAATGCGACTTCGCGTATCGCTCTCCATCGCCCTCGTCATGGCGCTGGCAGCACCGGCTCTCGCGTACGTGCCCGAGAAAACCCAACATCGCGCGGCGGAGGCTGCGGCGCGCACGATGGTCGCCCAACCGGACGCGCGCGGCGTCACGGTTGGGATGTTGCTGCTGCGCGGTAACAGCCAGCTGTTCGGCCTGCGCGCCGACTCGCCGCTCGCACCTGCTTCCGTGCTGAAGCTGGCAACGACCACAACGGCGATGATCAAGTTCGGCCCGGACCACCGGTTCGCAACGCGGGCGCTCACGACCGGTCGCGGATCGAACATCGGGACTCTGTACCTCGTCGGTGGCGGAGATCCGACGCTGACAACCGAGGCCTACCGTCAAAAGCGTTACCTCCCTGCGCCGGCCGATGTGATCAAGCGTCCTGCATTCGCGCATGGATCGGCGACGGTCGAGCAGCTCGCATCTCGGATCGCGGCGCGCGGCGTGCGGAGCATCGGAACGCTGGCTGTCGACGATCACATCTTCGACGCGAGCAGGACACAAGCGGGGTGGCTGCCTCGCTACCTCGTCAACGATCCCGACGTCGGATTCATCGACGGCCTCACGATAAACGAGGGGTACGGCGACCTCGATCAGAAGACACTGGTGCCCTCCCCTGCTCTCGCCGCCGGGGCCGGGCTCGTGAACGCCTTGAAGCGGAGGGGCGTGACCGTCGGACGCCTGAGCGCGGTGAACGCGCCGCGGGGCGCGCGCGAAGTCGCGCGCGTGGAGTCCCCAACGATCGCCGAGATCATCGACTTCACGAACCGATACAGCATCAACTACAACGCCGAGATCCTGTTGAAGGACATCGGCGCCTTCTTCGGCGGCCGCGGCTCGACCGCCGCCGGCGTCGCCGTCGTCCGAAAGACGTTGCGCGCGCTCGGTGTGACGACCCGAGGATTCGTCATGACCGATGGGTCGGGGCTTTCGGTGCTCGACCGGATGACACCCCGAACGGTTGCCGGGCTGCTCGAACGGATCTTGACGATGCGGGGGCCCGGCGGGGATGCGTTGCGCGCTTCGATCCCCGTGTCCGGCGAGCCCGGCACATTGCTGAAGCGAATGGGCGGCCGTCTGACGAAAGACAAGGTCCACGGAAAGACAGGCCAGATCGAGCACGTGCGCGCGATGGCGGGATGGGTGATGCCGCTCGACGGAGTGCCGATCGTGTACGTCGCGATCTTCAACAACGCCCGGCGCCCCTCGGCGCTTACGGGGTCGCTCGACATCCTCGGGCTTTTGCTGGCCCTGTTCCCCGGGACCTAGTCCCGAGCGCGTCGTAGACTGCGCGCGAGATGGACGAGCACAGGCTTCGCCAGTTCCCATTCCTCGCGCAGCGTGATGATGGCTATCGGCACGTGCCGGATGGGATGGACGACATACCGATGATCTTCCCGATCAAAGCGAGGAAGCCGTAGATGTTCGTCGGCATCGATGTTTCTGCAAGTCGGGGGTTCGATCTCTGCGTGCTGGACGAAAAGCGTCACGTCTCTCTTCTTTTGAAAGCCCGAGATCTCGACACGCTTGAACCGATATTGAGGCAGTTCCCGAAGACGACGACGTTTGCCGTCGACGCTCCGTCCGTGCCGTCGCACGGGCTGCTCGCCGGTAAGGAGTATCGGGTTGCGGAACACGAGCTTCGGAAGCTCGGCATCACGCTGTACTACACGCCGCGCACCGAGACGGCCGCACCGGCATGGATGCGCGAAGGCTTCGCGCTCTACCGGCTTCTCGACTCGATGGGATTTCCGATCTTCAGCGGCGGCGAGGCCGGCAGCGGGCTCACGATCGAGGTGTATCCCCATCTCTCGTACGTCTCATTGACTGGGACGCGCCGCGGTTCTTCCTCCAAGCTCGAGTGGGCGCGCGCGGCGCTTCGCCGGCCCGTCCATGGTCTGCCCGCCGTTGCCGACCAAGACGCGCTCGACGCGGCGTGCGCTGCCCTCACGGCGTGGCATTTCGTGAATGGTCGCTGGGTTGCATACGGGGACGCCGGCGAAGGCCTCATCGTTGCGCCGTATCCGAAGACGGAGCTCGGCCACGCCGAAGCGGCGGGAGCGGATCAGCTCTCCCTGGGATTCGAGACGACCTCCGCGCCGCGCGCGATGCGGTCGCCGCACGCGTCGACCTTCGCCGATCGCGTCGCGTCGGTCGTCTCTCAGATCCCCTCGGGCCGCGTGGCGACGTACGGCGATGTCGCACGTTGGGCAGGAAAGCCGGCCGGCGCGCGCGCGGTCGGGACGGTGCTCAAGACCCGCCAATTCGAGCTGCCCTACCACCGCGTCGTGGATGCGACCGGCAGACCGCCGCCGCACCCGGCGGACGCAGCGGCCAAGCTACGCGCGGAGGGTGTGAGATTCGACGGGAGCAAAGTCGACCTGTCGGCAAACCGTTGGCATGGCCCGCGCTAGGACGTTTTCCCTGGTTGTGAGATTCCCAGCGTGAAGATTCGCCTGTTGACCGGGTAGGAAACACCCCCTGCCGCGACGAAATCAGCGCGGATGACTCTCGGGCTGCTGCCCGTCCGCCTTCGGCTTGGAGGAACACGATGGGAGCGAAGCGCCTCCGCATCACATCGACCCTGATCGCCCTTGCCACTAGTGCCAGCGTCTTGACCGGTCTCGGCGCTGGGACCGCGCGCGCGGCGACACCCGCGTGCGCGTCGGATGGCTGTTGGACTGCACCCTTCTCGCCTTTTGGGATGTTCAACGCGCGCCCGCCTCAGACCACCGCGGAATCGCGACTCTTCCCCGCTGCAGCGAGCCTCGTCATGATGCCGAACGGTCGGATCGTGTATTGGAACGGATTGCAAGGCGCAGAGAACTGCGGCCAAGTCACACTCATCGTAAATCTGGGTGCTTGTGGTCAGAATGCGCATAGCGAGATCCTTGATCTGACCAAGAAGTCACCAAGTTTCGAGATGGTGCCCACCAACTCGGGTCATAGCGACCTGTTCTGCTCGGACCAGCGCCTCCTCGAGAACGGCACGGTGCTCGACACAGGCGGAACGTACTACTCAACCGAGGAACCCAAGGGCGGCACAGGGGTAGACGGAGCCGCGGGACTCGTCGAGGTTTGGGGCAGCAAGGACACGCGCCTGTTCTCACCGACAACAAAGAGGTGGACCGTCTACACGAACGCGATGCACGAAGGTCGCTGGTATCCGTCCTTGCTCACGCTCCCGAGCGGCGATCAGTTCGTCGCTGGAGGCGTGCGCAAGCTTCTTTGGAACTCCTCGATCATGACTCAGGCCGAGGGCGCGATCGGCAACCCTCAGTATCAACAGGCTAGCGCGCCCGTTCCGGAGAACATCCAGACAAACGAGATCTGGAAGATCGACGGTACCGGGTGGACGTTGAACCCGGCGAAGGACAACGTCGAGCTCCCGCTCTACGGTCGTCTCCACCTGCTCCCCGATGGCGAGATCTTTTACTCAGGGAATGGCCAGATGTGGGGGCCGGCGGGCGAGAGTGTGAACGAGGTCGACTGGAACAACATGAAGCTGTTCGATCCATCGAAGATAGGGACCTCTCAGGACCAGGGGTGGCAGAACGCCGGCATGCTCCAGCTCGGAGCGATGAGCGGAGCATCGAGCACCCTGATGCCATTCGATCTGCGCAAGAAGGATGCGCTTACGAACGTGCACATCCTTGTTGCCGGAGGGGTCGTGGGCGTAAGTCCCGACAGCCTTCTTGCGACAAACATGTCTCAGTTGATCACGCTCACGAAGACGGCGAGCAGCTGGAGCACATCGGTCGCGCTAACCACCGGCCAGCTCAACAGCCGACGGTGGTTCTCGAGCTCAGTCCTCCTCCCCAGCGGTCAGGTCGTCGTATTCAATGGAGCGGACAAGGACGAGGTCATCGAGCCGGGCCTCGAGAGGCCCGTCCAGCAAACGGAGCTGTACGACCCAACGTCACAGACATGGACGCCGTTAGCCGAATCGGGACGGGGTCGCACGTACCACAACACCGCCATCTTGTTGCCGGATGGAAGCGTGCTCGTGGGCGGCCACGCTCCACTGAATCAGCTGAACGGTGGCCAGGGCAACTCGTTGCCCTTGGATCAGCTGGGATTCTCCCACAACCTGAAGGACCCATCGTTCGAGCGCTTCTACCCGCCATATCTCTACGCGGGCCCGCGGCCGAGCATCCTGTCCAGCCAGAAGCACGCGACGTGGGGTGGGACGCTCGAGGTTCAGAAAGACCCGAACAGCCCGGCCTCCATCGATCACTTCGTGCTCTCTCGTCTTCCTGCGCAGACACACATCACAGACGCCGATGCTCGAACGATCATCCTCAACGGGACGGATCAGGGGTCATCCATCAAACTGTCCATCCCGAAGAACCGCGCCTTGATCACGCCGGGCTTCTACTACTTGTTCGCCATGAGTAAGAAGGGCGTGCCGTCGCAGGCGACGATCGTTCAGATCGCAGACAAGAAGTTCTTCCAGGGCTCCGGACCTGCGACGCCGGTCGATCTCGCCCAACAGGGGTACAGGAGCGCTTCGGACAACGTGAAGGCGGCCCAGCTGCCGGTAGGCCTAGCGAAGGCGGCTAAAAAGGCTGCATCGTCGCAACCCGTAAGCGCCGCGGCGAAGATCCCACTTGCCACCGAAGTCGTCGCCCAGGCAAGCAAGCCGATCGCCCCCGCGCGCGCAACACAGCCCTGGCTGATCGTCCTCACAGCGCTGATGGGTGCGATCCTCGTACGACGGATCCGCATCCTCGCGCGAAGATAGCCATTCATGGAGCACGACCGGGCGTCTTCCCTAGGGTGGAGACGCCCGGTTGCTTTTCACCACGGTAGGCTACGCGCCGATGCAGACGCGCTCGGTCGTGTTCCGTTCGGACGATCTGACCCTCGAGGGAGAGCTGGTCGTTCCCAACGCGCCGCGTGCAACGCTGCTCCTCTGTCACGGCATCCCGGGTGGGGGCCCACCCGACCCTGCGGACGAGGGATACGCGGGGTTCGCGCGGGCGCTGGCCGCGCGCGGTTTCGCTGCGATGTGGTTCAACTTCCGCGGCTGTCGCGGCGCGCCGGGCGAGTTCTCGATGTCGGGCTGGTGCACCGACATGGCCGGCGCGCTCGACGCGATCGCGCGCGCGAAGGACATCGAGAGCATTCCACGCGGCATCGTCGGTTCGAGCGCGGGTGGCATGGCCGCGATCGACGTCGCCGCCGGGCGAAACGACGTCGCGATGGTCGCGACTCTGGCGGCGCCGGCGTCGTTCGCGTTCGGCGGGATGACGACCGACCCACGGACACTCGTCCAGCGGCTTCGCAACATCGGGATCATCCACGACCCTGCCTATCCCCCTGACCTCGATGCGTGGACGGCAGACCTCAAGGCCGCCTCCGCGGAGCAAACCATCGCCGCCGTCGCCCCCAGGCCGCTCCTCCTGATCCACGGCGATGCCGACGATGTCGTCCCCTATCACCACGCCGAACGCCTCTTCACGCTGGCCGGAGAGCCAAAAGAGCTGGTCCGGATCCCCCGGGGGGCCCATCAGCTCCGCCGCGACCCCCGCGCCGTCGAGGCCCTCACCGACTGGCTCGATCGCCGCTTAGCGCGGCCGGGTATCGGACAGTCCGGGCAGATCGTCTCCTCCGAGTAGTCAAGTCCCAGCTCCCGACCGCCGATAGTGACAACAGAGTGGGGGCGGCCCTCACCGTGGCGCGAAGGACGGGACCATGGAGGAAGTGCGCAGACCCTGCGCTCATCGGGGGACGTCTGAGGTCTTGAAAAGCGTCGTAGAAACCCCGCAAGGCCCGATCGACTTCTGTATCTGCAAAGAGTGCCGCCGTTTCTGGCTCGAGCGTTCCGGCTGGCTCCTTTCACGTCGCGAGACGATGACGATCTTGCGCAGCTGGCCGATGAACGACGCGATACAACCGCTCGCGCGCTGAAGCCCCCGTCGAAGAGGTGTCGGTTCTCTAGCCGGCACCTCTTCCGTTCTGCTTTGTCGCGCGTGCATCGGCGTTCTGTTCGCAGAACAGCCCCTCTGATAACCTTTTTGATCGAGGGTTGATCGGTTCCAGCAAGAGGTAACTGCAACAAGCTGTTCCACTTCCGGAACCACCGAAACAGCCCCACGGAAGACGCCCGAAGGGCGTCGTAACGCCGCCGAAGGTGGCACGGAAGGAGGGAACACGCTTGCGCGGAACCGTTAAGTGGTTCAGCGACGAGAAGGGCTACGGCTTCATCTCCCAAGAGGGCGGCGAAGACGTGTTCGTGCACTTCTCAGGCATCGCGGGTGAGGGCTACCGTTCGCTCAGCGAGGGGCAGGCCGTCGAGTTCGAGATCACCCAGGGTCCGAAGGGATCTCAGGCGACCGACGTTCGCGCCGTCGAAGCTTAAGCACGTAGCAAAAGAAAGAGGGGCCGTCGTGGCCCCTCTTTCGTGTTTCCTCGCCGTGGTCTCCGGTCGGCCCCGCCGCCGTCCGGGAGACCCCCCAGAGGAGGTGGGTGAGAAGGGCGTCCCTGCCCCCGTCAGCAGAGACGCCCGGAGCGAACCGCCCGCCTTCAGGCAGCCGCTTCTCTCTCGCTGATGTTCGGCGGTGCGGGGCAGGTCCGGCATCCCCCGTCTGGAGCGTCTTGAATGGGTCGAAACGGCTAGCCGCCGATGGCTAGGCCCGTAATAGCGCCTCCCCCGGGCGCAGGGACGAGACCTACTGGATCGGGGCGAACGCCTCGACCGTGGCGGTGACTTCAGCCGCCGGATCAGCCCCGGCACTCCACGGCGCCACGATGAGGTGCTGCACACCGGCCTCTCGGAACGCCTTGAGACGCTCGGCGCACTCCGCGGCAGGACCCAGAGCGTTGATCTCCTCCACCATTCGATCGGGCAGCTCGGCTACGGCGCCCTTGCGGTCCCCCGCATTCCACCGCTCGAGGGCGCGCATGACCTCGTCCTCGTAGCCTGCTCGGATGAATTGATTCCGGTAGGTCGGTACCGGCACGTAGCCGGTCAGCTCACGACGGAGATGCTCCCGGGTCGGTGATGGGTCGTCGGCGACGATCGTGCGCACGTAGCAGGCGATGTCGATCTCAGCGGGATCACGGCCCGCGGCTTCGGCGCCGGCGTGCACCTGTTTGATCTTCTCGGGGATGGCGTGCGGCGGAACCCAGTTCATCAAGACACCGTCGGCGATCTCTCCAGCTAGTCCCATCATCCGTTCGTTGAGAGCCCCGAAGTAGATCGGGATGCGCTTGGGGAACAGCGGCATGCGGAAGCCATGAGACCGGTACCGGGTACCCGCGAAATCCGTCTTCTCTGCGGCGAGCACGCCTCGGATGATCTGCGTCGCTTCACGCAGCGTCTCGAGTGGGGCCTCGTACGGCAGGCCGTGCCACTGTCCAACGATGATCGGAGACGACGTTCCAAGTCCCAGGATCACGCGACCGGGTGCGAACGCGTCGACGGTCGCCGCACTGAAGGCATACACGATCGGCGTGCGTATCTGAACGGGGATCACGCCGCTGGCAAGAAGGATGCTTTTTGTGCGCGCGGCGATCGCGGTCATCAAGCTGAACGAGTCGGGTCCGGCCACTTCGGGGATCCAAACCGAGTCGTAGCCGAGTTCCTCCGCGCGCGCGGCGATGTCGACGTACGAGGGCGCGGGGAAGAACTGTTGCAGCGGAAGCGTGAGGCCCGTCCGCTGTTGCATGCTTACACGACGTTCGTGCGCAAGAGGCGGAAGGATTCGCTGTACTCGTATGGGGAGTCTTGTGCGATCTGCTTGAATCGCTCGCGCACGAACTCCTCGATCTCTTCCGGACTCTCTATCTGTGTTCGATGGCACTTCAACGCTTCGATCTTCTGATCTACGGTTTCGCTGATGTCGGTGAAGACCGGTCCGAAGCCGAATGTGCCGATGAACACCGCTTGAGGAAGGTACGGTTCCAGGCCCTCGTCCTTCCACAATTCCGGGAACATCAGGCCGCTCGAGGCGTCCGGGTTGATCGAGCGCAGAACGACCTCACCGGTCGCGATGTGGTCGGGGTGGTTCGCGTAGAAGTCGGCCATCAAGCGCTCCGTGCTATGGGTCAGGACGACGTCGGGGCGGAACTTCCTGATCTGGCGCGCGACCGCCTTACGCAGCTCAAGATCCGGGTACAAGTAGCCATCCTCGAAACCGAGCGGCACGAAATCCTTCACGCCGAGAACGTCAAGCGCATCACGCTGCTCGACCATCCGGATCTCCGTGAGCTTCTCACGGGTCATGTTGGGATCGCTCGATCCGGAGGCACCGTTCGTCGTGAGCACAAGGTTCACTTCGACGCCCTGGTGGACCCAGCTGGCGATCGTGCCGCCGGAGTTCCATTCGTTGTCGTCTGGATGCGCGAAGATCGCGAGCGCGCTGTTGATCTCGAGGCCGTCGTCGAACTTCATCTGCCGATCCTCCCTTTGAAGTTCGGCAGTCTATCGCGCGCGCCGCGCGTGGGGGTTCTGCCGCGCGGCGAGTGCGAAGGTGCAGCCTCGCAGGCACGTCAGGCACGCAGCGCGCGCAGCCGCTCGACGTAGTCATCCGGAACGGCGAATGCTATGGCTCCCCGGATGATGGCGCTCATGTACCGCGCGGACGGCGCTTTGTACCGGGTGTCGGTCGCTCGATAGATCATCGCGTCCATGATCTCGCCCGCAAGGTCAACGTCGGCTTGCTCCCGTGTGTATGCGCCCTGCGCGATACCTTCGTAGTCGTCGAGCGCGCGCACGTGTTCGTCGGTGAGCTTCCACAGAACGCCCCAGACATGGTCCTCGGCGGCCGGCTCGACCGTCGCAACTCCGCCGCCCCAGCCGGGTGAGTCCCATACGAACGTCAATCGGTGTTCGTCCAGGCGCGCGGGTCCGAGAACGACGGCACCGGGACACCGCTTTTCCATCTGGAGCGGATCCATGTTGGACCCGTACGCGAAGTAGCGCGTCACTCAGACGGGGTGGTGGGTGATGCAGGATCGGCGGCGGGGTCTTCGCCGACGGCAAGCGGCGGCTCGAAGCCGCACTCGTCCATCAGACGCGCGATGTCCCCTTCGCTCCACCCGCGCGCAGCGAGCGCATCGGCGAGCCGGAGGGGAGCAAGGTTCGCGCCGCAGAACGGGCAGTACATCCACTCGTGCAGTCCGCGTGCGGGCAACCGGCCCCGGCAGTACGCGCAACGCGTGCGATCGCCCAGCCACGTGGCAGACGGCCCGTCGTCCGACGGAGGCGCCTCCATCTCCTCTGCTTCCGCCTCGCCCAGCGCGTCGAGGTACCCGCGTCCGTAGTCCCACGAGATGTACTCGTCGGGGTGCGGCTCGAAGGCGGGCTCGTGCATGCGAGGCTCGCCGGTCTCGAGCATGTACTCGAGGGACTCCTTCAGCATGTCCCAGCCGTAATAGTGGTCTTCGCCGCATTCGGCGCAGGTGATCATGACGCCTTTGAACCCGCGCTCTTCGAACATCTGCCGCAGGGAGCCCAGGTCCTCAAGCTCCTCGAGGATCGACTCGCGCTCTTCCGGGTCCATATCGGGAACCATCGCGGCCATCGTAACGCGCGGGACGTCTCGGGGCTGCCTCTCAGCGCTCTGTAACCGATCGAGGCGCGAACGTCTCGATCAGCCGGACGTACAGGTCCTCCCTGCGATCCTCCGATCCGATCCACGGCGGGTTGAGGATGACCGTGTCCACGATCCCCTCGTAGCGCTGCAATTTGGCGCGCGCTTCTTCCGGTGTACCGGTGACCGCATACGTCTCGGCCATCTCGTCGGTCACGGCCGC
>Ga0070708_100002771_pt1 | contig 13613 bp, 9 predicted proteins | sample KBSK5503metaG_FD_65469 | JGI IMG/M metagenome (GOLD analysis project Ga0070708, IMG submission 65469) | Corn, switchgrass and miscanthus rhizosphere microbial communities from Kellogg Biological Station, Michigan, USA - KBS K5-50-3 metaG | ecosystem: Host-associated > Plants > Roots >...
TGGCGATAAGAGCGAACCGCAGAACGGATGTTGCCCTCAATGATGTTGTCTCCCAGGACAACGCATACTGGATCGCCGCCGGCAAAGTGTTCGACCAGCGAAAGAGCTTCCGCAATGCCACCTTCACCTTCCTGGTAAGTGTAGTTGAGATGTTTGAGACCAAATGCCTTGCCATTTCCCAGAAGCCGCAAAAAGTCTCCTGCGGAGTTACCACCGGTAACTATCATGATGTCCGTTATCCCCGCATTCACTAGCGCCTGAACCGGGTAATAGATCATTGGCTGATCATAGACTGGGAGCAGATGTTTGTTTGTTACAGCTGTGAGCGGACGCAGTCTGGTTCCTAAGCCGCCGGCTAATACGACACCTTTCAATCGATTTCCCTCCCTTAGATATTACCGCTCGGCCCTGATCTTCAGCGAGTCGCCCATGTGGCTCAATCTGAGCAATCCATTCATTAAGTTTTTGAACGCCCTTCGAGGCCCGCTCTTAACAAGAGAAGCGTTAAGTTTATAACCGGTGTGCACGCGATCAATGCCAGCCTCAGAATGCAAGCCGTTGTCTTTATGAGGGCGCAACTTCCCCAATAGTTCGAACGGGTTTAAGCCTTCAGTTCTCACGTCACAACTCACAAAACCCGCTCTGATCAGCAGACCTCTCAGGCCTTGTTCAGAAAACAAGTGCAGGTGCTCTGGTGGACTAACCACACTCCACTCCACCCCCAGGAGGCGCGCCGACATACCCTTCGCGTTTGGAGTAGTTGCCCAAAAGAGTCCTCCCGGACGAACAATGCGCGCAACCTCGCGGATCATTAATTGCGGATCCGGGACATGTTCCAGAAGTTCACTTGCGATCACCACGTCAAAGGTTTCATTTTCATAATGAGCGTCGGCAAGATCTCCACAGAAAGTATTTAGGCCTTCCGTCCGACCATGGTCAGCCGCAGTCTTTGAAACCTCAATTCCGGCAGCGTTCCAACCCGCGCGCTGCGCGGCGAGAAGAAACGAGCCGGCGCCAAATCCAATCTCTAACAACCGATTAGCCTGGCGATACGGGGCGAACTCGGCAACGATCTCATCGAGTCTCTTATGGATAAAGTCGGGGACTGTGAGATTGGCGTCGGAGTAATAGCCGTCGTAATCCTCTGCATCTGACCGGTCCGGAAGCGTCCCGGTGTAAAGGCTTCCGCATTTTCGGCATGAAAGTATTTGAAAGGCATTCTTCCGACCTCGATGAATCGAGCTCTCGGCATGACATCCGGGACAACTGCGCTCTCCTTGTTTGCTCTCAGTCATTGAGTTGAATTTCCGACTGCTGGTAGATCGAGACGCAAGAATCGCTAATCTATGAATTCATTGAACCATAATTCAAGCATGAGCAGTGTCCAGAGATGTGGCGAGTAGTCGCGCTCCGAACGCGTATGTAACTCAACCAATCTCTTGATCTCCTGCGGTCTAAAGAGACCCCGATTCAATGCTTTTTCAGAGAGAATCGTTTCCCGCAGGAAGGGTTGTAGTTTGCCGCGAAACCAATGGCCTATCGGCACACCAAACCCCATCTTGCGGCGCCCTAGATTTTCAGCCGGCAAAAGTTTCCGCAGCACGCGCTTCAACAAATATTTCGTCGTTAATCCGCGTAACTTTAATCTCTCAGGCAAACTCGCTGCAAATTCGATGACATTGTGATCGAGAAAAGGGGATCGCGCTTCGAGTGAAACCGCCATCGTGGCAATATCCACCTTCACGAGAAGGTCGTTTGGCAGATAAGTCATGATATCAGCCTCGAGTACCGCATCCACGATTCCTGTTCCATTTGCGCCCGTAAACCACGGGTCTAGCAGGTCGCCGGAATGGACATTTGCAGTTGTGTGACTAAAGTTCTCTGAGTAAAGCTCTCGCTTGGCATTGGCATCAAATACGCTCACCCAGCGAAGGTAGCGTTCGCTCTTTGGCAAAGAGGCAGCTTGCAGAAAACGTTTGGCATCCCTTACGCGGCTGCGGCTGGTTTCGGAGGTCGGAATAAGATCGACAAACTGCTTGACCACGGATTCTCGCAGCAAAGCCGGCAATCGATGATATTTCTGCGCCAGTTGCATAGCAGCGTAACGCTCATAACCGGCGAAAGATTCATCTCCTCCGTCGCCGTTCAGCGCCACTGTTACATGTTTCCGCGTTTCTCTCGCAACGTAATACGTCGGAATTGCCGAGGAATCCGCATATGGTTCGCCATAATGCTTGACCAGTAGCGGCAAAACTTCGAGAGCATCAGGACGCACGATAAACTCATTATGATCGGCGCCCACGTGTTCCGCGATTCTGCGCGCATGCTGTAGCTCGCTGAAATCCTGTTCTTCAAAACCAATCGAAAACGTCTTTATTGGCTGGCTTGATTGCTCGCTCATTAGCGCTACCACAGCGCTGGAGTCGATGCCACCCGAGAGAAATGCTCCAAGGGGTACTTCCGACATGAGCCGCACACGCACGGCATCGCGGAGAAGCTCCAGCACGCGCTCACCAGCTTCTTCCTCACTAATTTCTATTTTGCTGGAGAAATCCGGTCGCCAGTACCGCTCAATTCTGGTCTCTCCTTTGCGCCAACGCAGTGTGTGCCCGGGTTCCAACTTCCTAATTGCTTGATAAGCAGTGAGCGGGGCGGGAACGCACATGAAGGAGAGGTAGTAATCGAGAGCAGTTATATCTATGTCGCGACTCAGATCCGGATGAAGCAAAAGCGAGCTAAATTCTGAGGCAAAGATAAACTGCCCGTTCACCTGTGCGTAAAGCAATGGTTTTTTGCCGACTCGGTCGCGTGCCAAAAACAATTCCTGACTTCTTTCGTCCCAGATTGCAAAAGCAAACATTCCGCGCAAATGCTTCACGCAATCAGAGCCATAACAGTCGTATGCGTGAATGATCGCTTCAGTGTCGCTATTGGTGTAAAATCTGTGACCGAGTTTTTCCAGACTCTTCCGCAACTCCAGATAGTTATAAATCTCGCCGTTGAAAACTATCCATGCCGTTCGGTCCTGATTGTGAATGGGTTGCTGACCACCTTTAAGATCGATGATCGAGAGCCGGCGCATAGCCAACCCCACAGGGCCGTGAACGTAAAAACCATCTTCGTCGGGACCGCGATGCCTTATCGCTTCACACATTCGCGACAACAATACTTCGTCAATCGCTTTCGTGTCGCTACGAACTATTCCTACGATTCCACACATTTTTTGGTCGCTATTTCAGGCAATCCAACTCAAGCTACTTTCCGGCTGTGCTGATCACGATTCGCGTAGCGCGGTGTGCCCCGGTACGCGATCAGGCGCCGAGCGACGAGCCAGTGCCCGGGCGGCCTGCAATTCCGCCAACTCTTGTTTGGCAAGCTGTTCCTGCTTACGCCGATCTTCCGATCTTTCCTTGAGCAAGACCGCTCCTACCGCCACGAAAATGAAGTAAAACACCAATAGCTGTGATCGCTGCCGGTAGGCTGTCCCCACATTGCCCTGAAAGAGTGAATAAGCCAGCGTCAACATTGTCGTGAAGAGCACTATCGGCGTGACTTGCCTTAAACGATACTTGATCGCAAACCACAAGCCCAGCACCAGCATAGGAAATGATAGCCACCAAACGATCATTTCCGGTAACGTAAGACTTTGCCTAAGCGATGCCAATTGCCATGGAAACGGCGCAAATAGCAGGTAAAGAATCCCCATCGGAATGGCCGTTAACGCACCTTGGGTTGTGCTGACGTCAACATCCTTTCCAAAACCCGACTCCGCAGATTGTGCGGCGTCGAGTCGACTTGTCTGGACAGCCTCTAGATTCCCGTAACGCTCGAGTTGTGTACTAGCATAACGAGTCACACCAAACCATGTGAAGACCAATCCTATAACGGCAATTGCAACAAACCGGCCCAGGAGATTCTGCGCATTAGCAGCCTTTACTCCGATTACAAAAGCCCCTCCCACCGCCGCAGCCATCATATAGAAGATATAAAAACGTAAGCTGAGAAGACCTAATAGACAGACAGTTAAAAGCACCAGATACCGCGCACTTACTTTCTCCATCAGCCGGAATGTTGCCAATATTGACAGAACGAGCACCATCACAATGATTCCATCCTTTAGCGCTTGCGATGACCACAGTATCAGGGAGGGATAAAAGCAGGTCAGCAATGCAGCCAAGCGGGAGACTCGCACGTTATTGAAAAGATGTTGAGCGATGAAATAAACCACTGCCGGGGTCGCCGCTCCCACGGCAGCACATATGAATTGAATCGCAAGCATGTTTCGTCCGATCAGTTCGTACACACCTGCCACCAGGTAGAGCATGCCCCACGCTCCGGCACCGGAACTTACGAAGCGCTGATATTCGGCTGCTTGATAAATATCTCCATGCCACGCTCCCATCAGTGCTTGGCCAAATGCATCGTACGTGTTGGCATCTGCTCCAAAAAAATCTTCGAAGTGAGCCACATAGATTATTGCGCCCACCGCCAATCTAATGAACAAGCCAGCGACAAAGAGACGTAAGAGAAAGGTTCTTTCCGGACCACCGCGCGCCAGAATGATAACGGTAGGCAGTGTGATCATCGCACACATAACCAGCGCACCGGGGGCTTCGGTGGGAGCCACAAATAATACGCCTCCGGATACAAGCAATGTGAGAACTACAAGCAGTGCGTTCATATTAGAGTCTAGCCAACCTGCATGCCAAAAGGGTCACGCTCAAATATCTTCGGGCAAATCGGGACGGGTTTTTCGTTCAATCAGAAAATTGTCTTCAGCGTCGAGATCCCTAATGGCCTTAGCTGGAACACCACCAATGAGTTTACCTTCCTCGAGCAGCCGAGTCGTAACCACGGAGCCGATTCCGACTATGGATCGCGATGGTATGGAAGTACCGGGAGCCATCCGAATCTCCGAACCCACATAGGCGAAGGAGCCGATTGTGATTGGCATTGTTCTCTGGCGGTTATGCGTCCAAAGTGACGAGTTCCGGCCCCCCAGAATTGTGCGCCTGCCGATTTCGACGCGGTCAGTAAAATCTATCTTGTGGCCTGTCGTTAGGATGCTACCATCACCCAGAAGAAGGGTGGGATCGGTTTTGTTTACCACGTCAGGATCTGGAATCGAATTGATCTCATTCATCCTGATAATCTCGGAATAGCGCCCTAAACTAACTTGATCACCGCCGCGAATAACGTTCAAATGTCCCACACGGACGTGATCGCCGATAGTGAGCTTTTCCACTCGCACGAACAAGTTCAGGTGACCAATAGTTACATCATCCGCAATCTCGCAGTCTGCCACGTCGATGATTGTTAAGCCAATCCGTACGCGTTTGCCGATCCGATAACCAAACAAAATGCGGTAGCACGGTCTTTTTAGCGCTGACGGAAAAAAAGCAACAGATGCCAGCATAGCCAGCCGAAATTTGCTTAGCTTGCGCATCGAGTTAGCTGTCCGCCTTCCGTGATCCGGCAGCTTCGATCAAGGCTGATGCGAGTTTGTCGGCCTGGTCATAGAGACAATAATGCTTTGTCGCATACTCGCGCCCGGCCATCCCCATCTTCCGTCGTTTTTCAGCATCCGAAAGCAAAAGCGCCAGAGCGTTTCTCCATTCGTCTGCGTTGGTCGCGTTAAAATGTGTCGTTCCGACTTCCCCAATCTCTGCTGAAGCTCCTACAGGAGTCGACACGTAGGGAATACCCACAGCCATGTATTGGATCGCTTTGAAGCCTGACTTGCCTGAAGCCCACTTTGCAGCGTAAAGACTGCTTTCTATCGGATAGAGACCGATATCAAAAGACTGAAAGTCGGGAATTTCGCGGGCCAAATCCCACTCTAGATTCTCGACCTCAACACCGGCTACGCGTACTTCCTGCCTGCCCGCGCCAACTATCTTCAAACGAAACTGATAGGTTTTGGCCAAGTCTTGCAGCACCGGAAAAATGCTTTCAAGATATGGAAAAGTTGAATGCGTTCCGATCCAACCAACTACTGTAGAACCATCGTAGCGACGCGGTAAAGGACGGAATAAGTCTGTATCAACTACCGTTGGGATTAGGCGGGCAGTTGCGCCCTTGTTCGTTACGTATTCGGCAATGGCGCGATTACCACACGTTACTATTTTCGCCCAACGAATTAAATCGTCCGTCTTGCTGAACCATTTAAGTGTCCGGCCTAATCTTCCGTATGTGGCGCTAGTGTATGAAACGTAAGTTGCGTCGTCCAAATCAAGCACCATCGGGCGGCGAAGAACGCGCGCGGCAAGCCATTCAAACAGGGGCGGACCAAACATCATCGCCTCACGTTGAATAAGGACCACATCAACCCCCGGGATCAGCGTTAGATCCCCCAAACGCAGTAAAGCGGAATACATGAGACCAAGGGACGTCCGCGCGAGAGCCTGGCGCTGATAAAGCTTTTCGAAGAGTTGCGTAGTCAAAAAAGGTCGGACCGAAAGTTCGATGCCGCGTTTAGCCAAAGGATCGATGAATTGTTCCAGCCGGTAGCGAGTCGCCGCCGCTTGCACTGGATAGGAGGCCAGTCCTAAGACTTTCATTAGCTTAAGAGGCAGAAGGAGAAGCTGTTAATTCTGGCTTCTGTCCCGTGCCCACCCACCCAAAACTAGCAGTCACCATTTGCCGCTGAAGGCCGGCGCGATTTAGCCACCCTTCCACCTCTGAGCGCGTGTAGCGGTTTTCAACCGGCGCTGAGAAACGGTCGAACTGATCATTGACACACACCCGAAACGGAAAGTTTGAATACTGTTTCATTGGAATCTTTTCAGCCAAGCCACGCAGACCGGGAATTCGCTTGATGATTCGGTAAGGCCAAACAAAGAATAGGAATGCACTCATTGCGGTCGGATATGCCAGCGCGTAAATGGCACTATGAGGTATTTTGGTAGTTAACGTCCGTGCCGCGGCGATTCCTGACAGCAACAGAGCCTTGATGGGCTGTCTCTCAGGTTTCCAGTATAGATATATCTGGATCTCTCCCCCCGGCTTCAGGTAATGGAGGAGATTTCGAAAAGCTTGCTCTGGATCCGTTAGGTGGTGCAGGACGCCAATGGAGTAGATGAAATCGAAGCTCTCCAGTGCAAAAGGCGGCCGATGTAGATCAGCCTGCACTACTTGTACCCTTCCTGTCGGTTCGGTATTTCGGTGGGCCACTTCAACCGCTGGGCCGAGATCCATGGCCCAGACTTCAGCGCCATACTTACCTGCGTAATAGGCAAAACGTCCGTTTCCGCATCCAGCATCAAGGACCCTCTTGCCGCCGAAGAACTCGGCACCGTGGGGCTGCATATAGTCAAGAAATTGCTTCTCCCATTCGGCGTACATCTGCGGAAAACGTTGCCATTCAAATCCGAAACTGAGAGCGGTCTCCACCTGCGTGGCATCCACTCCGCTGGCGGTGCGGTTGTCCAGAATTGCTTCCCGGAGTGGCGGAAGCAAAAGGCGTGCGATTCCGTCCCTGACAGGGAAATGCATGGCGCACTCAAGACACACGAGATCCTTCTCTTCGCCCGTCTCCCCTTGAGCTGCTGCGAAAGATAATCGGCCCAGGCACCCGGGACATCGAAGTGTTTCCAACAACTTTTCGTCTGCTAGAGACATCTCTTTTAGTTTCTGTTTAAGACGCGCTCGTACAATGAGGCATAGCGTTTTGCGCCTACTCTTCGAAGATCAAAAAGACTCTCCGCTACTGCGCGCACTCTTGCTCGCACCTCAGGATGGTAAACGAGCTTTTCCATTTCAGCAGCAACACGATCATATTCCTGCGAATTGAATTCGTTGACCAATGAGCCTACGTTAAACTTCTTAGCCAACGCGTCGGAGTCACCTATGCCCGTGTTAATGATCGGCGGCAGCCCGCAGGCGAGGTACTCGGAAACTTTTACTGGCGACGTTGCCAGTTTGGAAAACCCGGGCTTATAGAATGCAATACCGGCGTCGCCAGCCGACAAATAGGATGGCACATCAGCCGGGGCCAACTTTTTTATCAGGTAATGAGTGGGATTTATGCTTCGCTCGTTCATCAACGACGTTATCACTTTTGGATCTCCCGGAGTCAGCCAAAGAAAATAAGCGTTACCAATGCATTTGAGCAACTGCACAAAGAAATCAGCCATTTTCTCAGACAGATACCAGCCACCAATTGAACCACTGTAAATGAGCGTGAACCTATCACCCAAATTCAATTCTCGTCGTCTGCGTTCGCGATCTGCGGCATTAAAGGTGAATGAGTCCAAATCAATGCAACACGGAATCACTGAGTGTTCTACGTTGCGGCTCCGTAGTCCGTCCCAACTACTGATGATTGGCCAAATCTTTTCAGTAAGGGTGACGACACCATCTGAAACAGCCAAGGCTCGACGTTCCATCGTCTTTGTTAAGCGATAGGCAATACTTTTCTGCTGCCAATGCTCGGCATCCACATACTCTTCAGCCATCAGCCCCCTTACATCAAAGATCATTTTTATTCCAGTGCGCTTCTTTAGAGCCAGCGCAATTGTGGCTGGGATATGGCTGCGCGCATGAACCAATTCGATTTGATCTCGTTTGACTAATGCGAGTGCGAAACGAATCCCGGCCGCCACATCGTAGGCAGTCGCTGGAAGCGATGGCTTCTGATGGTAACGCAACCAGTGCCAGGTAATGTTGGCAGCAGCAAGCTGATGCCGTAAAGCTTCGCACTTTCCGAGGCCAAAATCGGCTAGCGTGGCTGGGCGTTCAAAGCTAATCAAGGTAAACCGAATGCCTCGTTTTGCCAGCTCGCGCAGATAGGGAAGAACCTGGCTTTGGCCCAGCGGGTCGAGCATTCCTGTGTAGGAAATGTAAAGCACGCGCCTTCCTTCAAGCCCCATCGCGTATCCTTACCGGTTCGCTCTTGAGATGAAGTTTGTCTTTTATCAACCAGTTCAATGTACCGACGATCGCTGCCAGATCAATCAGTGCGATTAGAGGAACGACAAGCGAAAGGCGCACAAAATTTCGAGTAGGAGTCATGGGATAAGAACGGCGATTCCGCCAAATTGCCACCATCGCTCGTGTGGTCAACATTGCCAGCCAGGCCGGTATCACCACCCCAAGCCACCACCAGCCAACGAAAAACGCCGGTACGCTTAGCAACAGGAGAAGGCCATACCGTTTGAAAATCGCAGCCTGCCAGTCTCGCCAAAGGCCCGCCAGAATGTTGTTGCGCGAGTAGACCACGAATTTCTTGAAAGTTGTCCACCAAGTTGGTCGCAGAGACCAGCGCACTACAGCCCCGGGAGCGTAAGAAATGCGCGAAGCGGTCGCCGCCACTTTGTTCATGAACAGGAGATCTTCTGCCGATCTCAAGTGCTCCGGAAAACCACCAGCCTTTTCCCATACTGACTTCCGCATGAGGGCCGAAGTGATTGAGTGAGGCCGCATCAGAGAGCCATCTATTTCGACTAACGGCGGAACATAAGCAATGGCCGCGCACTCTTTGAAAAGAGTATCGACGATTGGCTCATAGGAACCGTAAACCACATCAACCCCTTCATCCTTAGCCACGGCACGAGCCAACGACTCCAGCCAGACGGTCGATGGAACCACTCCGGCATCGGTGAATGCCAGCCAATCAGAACAAGCCTGGGCAGCCGAAAGGTTTCGTCCGCGGCCCGGCAACGCCATCCTTGTGCGAACAAGACGCAGAGGAGTCCCTTTACTAACGTATTCTTCAATGATCTTAACCGTAGTGTCAGTCGAACCTCCATCCGTAATTACAATCTCCTCCGGCTTCAACGTTTGTTCCAGCAATCGATCCAGCAACGAACGTATTGAGGTTGCCTCGTTGCGAACCGGAATAACGACACTGATTTTCATTTGGAACTCTGACGGGCAGGTGTCATCAGGATAAGAAGACGCTTCAAGTACTAGCGGATATTGCCAACCATTTGGAATCCGCGGTTATTCTTAAAAGTGTTATTGTTCGAGTTAGCTGAGACTACTATTCTTCCATCAGCCGGTCCGTTGCCGCTGTAAGTGTAAGTGTTGTTAACGATTTGGCAATCGGTTGCATTGACGGTAAAACCCGGGGTACCGCCGCCACCAACGTCGTTCAGTTGATTGTTAGTCACTGTGATGCGAGTGCCTTCGATACTTATTCCGCTCTGCCCGGTACGCGTAATCACATTATTCCTTATGGTTACGTTGCGCATCGTAGGGCCAAAAACGTAGATGCCGTTACTCAAATGGTTGGTAACTACCCCCTGGATGGAACCACCGATAATCTTATTATTCTCAACAAGAATGGGACCAACATATGAAGTGCCTGAAGTCGCTTGCACAACAATGCCGTTACCAGTTGTCGGCATTTCTGAGTCGCGGACATCAATGAGGTTATTTCTGATAATTACGTTTTCGAGATGATCGGTAGTTTCATTTGGCTCAAGATCGATGTTCGTATTTCCGGGTCCGCCCGTTTGCCCGGACGCGATAAACCGATTTCCCTCGAAGATAATGTTTCTGCCGTTAACGAGCGCAAGATTTTGCGAGGCTACGCGCGTGAATAGGCAGTTTGTGACTTTCGAATTCTCCGCAAGATTGCCATTTGAAGATGAACCCCCAAGTGCTATACCGATCGATCGCGTGCCATTAACCCAGACCTTATCCACAAGACATCCGGTACAGTTCCCAAGGGAGATGGCTTGAGGCGCGGAGTTGAAGCCCGGATTCGCGCCTTTGATCTGCACATTACGAATCACCAAATCGGCATCCGCTGAACCATTAACGACGGAGTTGTTGTATGCACTGATGACCGTAAACTGGCCCGGTGCGGTCGACTCGCTTATGATCGAATCCCATCCAGAACCGATCACAGAAGAACGCGGTTTCAATAGAATCGGAATATTTGGAGTGGTGGCGGCATATGTACCCGGCATGAGCCGCAATATGTGATCTGAAGAGATGACAACCTGTGTGGAGATCATGCCACCACCTCTTACTGCTATCTCCCCGGGCTTTAGGCCGAGAGCTTTATCAGCCGCGTTGATTTTTGCACCAATATCCTGGCCTGGGTAGTCGTTCGCATAGACAACCTGGGTTCGTTGCTGTTGACCACTTGCAAAGAGCACGAAATTCGTAACCGTCGAAATTAGAATAACGCTGAAGATCCGAAACAGAAAAATCAGCAAAGAGTTTGATGTTGGTCTCGAACCTCTAGCATAGAATGTCTTTAACACCGTGAGTTAATGTTACCACTCTCACTATTCTGATGCTAAGCACCGCTGCTTGATCCCACACTAAGCACTCATCCTGTGACCGAACCTCGCGAGTACATCAACAACGTATCGTTGCTGCTCCTCCGTAATCTCGGGGAAACAAGGCAACGCTAGTGTTTGTTTGGCTGCACTCTCAGCTTCTGGAAACTGGCCGTTACGGTAGCCCAAGTAAGCAAAACACTCCTGGAGGTGAAGGGGAACAGGATAATAGACTTTACTACCGACACCATGCAGCGATAGATGCTTGATTACCTCATCACTTTGCTGAGGCGCTCGAATTACGTATTGATGAAATATATGTCGTACCGACGATCTGACAAACGGCGGAGTGAATTCCACATTAAGACCCGTCTCTTCTAAGAGCTCAGTATAGAACGCCGCTTTCTCGCGCCTTGCTTCGGACCATTCGTCCAGATGCTTAAACTTGACCCGCAGAATTGCAGCCTGCAAAGCATCCAACCTGCTATTGATCCCTACTTCGTCATGATGATATTCGGTCTTTCCGCCATGAACGCGCAGTCGTCGCAGACGTTGCGCTAAAGCCGGCTCATCGGTTACGAGCATACCGCCGTCGCCTGCCCCACCAAGATTCTTGGTTGGATAAAAACTAAAACAGCCGATTTGGCCCATAGAACCAGCGCGGCGGCCACGGTCCTCGGCTCCTATCGCCTGGGCCGCATCCTCTATGATCGGCAATCCATGGCGCTTACTGATCTCGAGCAACCTATCCATATCAGCGCACTGGCCGTACAAATGGACCGGTAAGATGGCTCGAGTTTTCGGGTTTATCGCCGCCTCGACCTGTGCTGGATCTATGTTGTAAGTTCGCGGGTCAATATCTACAAAACGAGGATGAGCTCCGAGGCGGGTAATTGATGCGCCAGTGGCAAAAAATGTAAATGGAGTTGTGATTACTTCGTCGCCCGCTTTGAGATCGAGCGACATGAGGGCAAGAAGCAAAGCATCTGAACCGGAGGCGCAGCCGATGGCAAATTCAGCTGTGCAGTAATCAGCAATCTCCTCTTCCAAAGCTTCAACTTCAGAACCGAGTACGAATTGCTGTGAATCGATTACGCGCTCGACGGCTTCGAGCAATTGGGGGCGCAGGAATTGGTGCTGCCCTCGCAAGTCGATTAGCGGGACCTTCATTTAGGTTTCCGCAGTTTCACCAGTCATGTCTTCTGGTTTCTCATCGTCAGCGTAATAGCTCGAATAGTAACCAGCGTAATAGTAATTGTGCGTTTCGAGCTTCACATTGTTCAGCACAACGCCAAAGATACGCGCGCCCACATCAAGCAACTGCTGTTTGGCGCGACGCACGACTGCTCGCGAGCTTTTTCCGCCGTGAACGACCAGCACAACGCCATCAACCATGGTCGACAAAATGGATGCGTCGGTAAAGGATATTACCGGCGGCGTATCTATAATAACGTGTGCAAAACGTTCACTCATAATGGTCAAAAGCTTTCGCATCTCATCCGAGCCAAGAAGTTCCGCGGGATTAGGAGGGACTGGACCAGAAGTCAAGAGTTTAAGATTGCCTTGCAGTTGATAGGTCTGCAGTAGACCATCAAGATCGGTTTCTCCTGAGAGCCAGTTGGTCAAGCCCTTTGAATTAGGTATATCAAAATGAGCATGGAGCCTCGGCCTTCTCAAGTCGCAATCCACAATTGCCACTTCCGCGCCTGTTTGCGCAAGCATGAATGCAGTGTTGATGGCAGTTGTCGTTTTGCCCTCTGACGGCTGACTCGAGGTAACTAGTATCGTTTTCGGAGGCTGGCCGGCAGAGGATAACAATAACGATGTTCGTAAGTGTCGATAGGATTCAGCGATCGGCGAGCGGGCGTCGCTAATCATAGCCAGGGCCGTTGTGTTGGCAGCCATTGGCGGCGGCGAAGCACCGGCAATCACTGGCAAGCGAGAACGATCGCGGCCTGCGGGAATCAAGGCTAACGCGGGCAAGTGTATGTAACGGTCCACATCGTCCACCGACTTCACAGTATCGTCAAGGAAATCCAGGAGAAAAGCCAGGCTGATACCGGCCGCCAAGGACAGAAAGAAAGCAATAACTATGTTACGTATGCGCTGAGGTCCAACCGGAGATTTCGGCAGCCTGCTATATGTAGAAATGCTAACCTCATTTGACCGGTCGCCGGTGGAGACTTGCAGTTCGCGTTGGCGTTGGAGCAGGGTGTTGAGGTATTGCTTGTTAGTCTCAAGTTCCTGCGTGATAGCCATCAAATCAATTGTGTCGCGCATCTGCTGCGTTGTGGTTCCCTTCTGCTGTTCATACGAGCTTCGCAAAAGTTTCTCCCTGGAAACGGCTGCCTCATACCGCCGTTGCATCGCAGTCATAAT
>Ga0070708_100002772_pt1 | contig 13612 bp, 11 predicted proteins | sample KBSK5503metaG_FD_65469 | JGI IMG/M metagenome (GOLD analysis project Ga0070708, IMG submission 65469) | Corn, switchgrass and miscanthus rhizosphere microbial communities from Kellogg Biological Station, Michigan, USA - KBS K5-50-3 metaG | ecosystem: Host-associated > Plants > Roots >...
AAGACGCTCGACGATCTCCGCCGGGTTCCGCGGATCACGAAGCAGGACCTGCGCGACTCGGAGGCCGCGCACCCGCCGCTCGGCGACTACCGCGGCGGGTCCGTCGCGGACAGCATCCGCCTATCGACGTCGACGGGTACGACCGGCCGGCCGACGATCAGTCTGTTCACCGCGAAGGATCTGGCCGTTGAGTACGACGCCGCGTGCCGGTCGTTCGCGCGACAGGGATACCGGCGCGGCGACATCGTCACGCACGCCCACCCCGGCGGACTGAACGGCGGCGCCGCGCTGCTCGGCGGGGCGATCGAGGCGTACGGCGCGCTGAACGTCCCCGTCGGCCCACCGATGTCGAAGGCGGACGCCGAACGAGCGATCACGCTCTGGCGCGAGCTGAAGCCGAATCGTTTCGAGATGTTCGGCCCCGCGCTGCACACCTTCTGGGAAACCGCGAAGGAGATGGGGCTCGACCCGGCGGCGGACCTCGGCATGAATCCTCCGGCGGACATGCCGCCGTGGCGGACCGTCTCCGCCGGGCTCGAGTGCTTCGCCTTCCTCGGCTCGGCGTGCGCGGAGTTCAACGGCGCTCACGTGTGCGAGGACGAGGCGATCGTGGAAGTGATCGACCCCGCGACCGGCGACGCGGTTCCGGATGGGACGCGCGGGCATCTCGTCGTTACGACGCTGACGCGCGACAATTTCCTGCTGCGCTACGACCTGCAGGATCTCGTGCGGCTCGATCGCTCACCGTGCCCGTGCGGCGAGACGCACCTGCGCGCGTTCTGGGATGGTCGTTCGCAAGACGTCGTCCGCGCCGCCGACCGCGCCCTGCTCCCGATCGACGTGTTGCAGGTGCTCAAGGAGATCGATGAGGTTTCCCGCCCCGCCGCCGAGTTCCAGCTCGTCCGCACCGCCGACGCGGGCGCACTGCGGGTGCGCGTCGAGGCGCCGGCTCCGTCGTCTGCGCTCGAGCAGCGGGTCGCCGCGCTGCTGGAGGAACGGCTCGGCGTTCCGGTGCGGCTGGAACTGCTCGCCGCCGGTGCGCTGCCGCGTCCCGCCTACAAGCCGGCCCCCGTCGTCGACGAGTAGGCTCACCGGCGATGGCGTACGAAACCCTCAACTACGAAGAGGCCGACGGCGTCGCGTGGGTGACGCTCAATCGGCCGGACGTTCACAACGCGTTCAACTCCGTGATGATGCGGGAGCTCCAAGAAGTGTGGACGACGATGCGCGGCAACGACGACGTGCGCGTCGCCGTGCTGACCGGCGCGGGCGAGAAGGCCTTCTGCACCGGGATCGACCGCGCCGAAGGAGTCGCGGGTCAGGCGCCGCTCCCCGGCGGGAGAGTCGTCGGTTCGCCGGGCGCGACGCCGTTCATGTTCGACGACCCCGGCGACGTGATCGGCCCGAAGACCAACGACCTGTGGAAGCCGGTGATCGGCGCCGTGAACGGGATGGCGTGCGGCGGCGCGTTCTACCTCCTGGGTGAGTGCGACATCATCATCGCGTCCGATCAGGCGACATTCTTCGACCCGCACGTCTCCTACGGGATGACGGCATCCTTCGAGTCGATGCATATGGCCTACAAGATGCCGTTCGGCGAAGCGGTACGCATGCAACTGCTCGGCAACGACGAGCGATTGTCGGCGAAGCGCGGGCACGAGATCGGTCTCGTCAGCGAAGTGGTCGCCGCGAACGAGCTGCGCGGAGCGGCTCAGTGGATCGCGGATCGCATCGCCGAGAAACCACCGCTCGCCATCCAGGGTACGTTGCGCGCGCTGTGGGCGGCGCGCGATCTCCCGCGCTCGCAGGCACTCGCGCTCGGCTACGCGTTCGTGAAGATGGGGACGAACTCCGAGTCGATCAAGGAAGGCCAGCGCGCGTTCGAAAGCGGTAAGCGCCCGAAGTGGCGCTTGCGCTAGGTCGCCGTCTCTATGCTCGTTTGCCCTGAGGTTCCCAGGTAGCTCTCGACCAGCGTCTCGTCGTGTTCGAGCTCTCCGGGCTCGCCGATGAAACGGATCCGTCCCTTGTGCAGGATCACGACGATGTCGGCCAGGCGCAGCGCGTGACGCACGTACTGCTCGACGAGCAGGATCGTCGTTCCGGAGTCTCGGATCGCACGCACGTCCTCGAAGAGCTGGGTGACGAGGCGGGGCGCGAGCCCGAGCGACAGCTCGTCGAGCATCAGCAGCCGGGGGTTCGTGATGATCGCGCGCGCCAGGGAGAGCATCTGCTGCTCACCGCCCGATAGCGTGCCGGCGGTCTGGGTCTTCCGCTTTTCGAGCACCGGGAACAGCTCGAACACCCGCTTCATCGATCCGTTGCCTTCACGGCTGCCGTAGCCCGCCATCATGAAGTTCTCGTGCACCGAGAGGCCGGGAAAGATCCCGCGCCCCTCCGGGATATGGCCGAGGCCCATCCGCGCGATCTTGTAGTCGGCCAACCCATCGATGTGCTCCCCGTCGAAGATGATCTCGCCACGCGTCGGCGCGAGCATGCCCGAGATCGTGCGAAGCATCGTGGTCTTCCCCGCTCCGTTCGGTCCCAGCAACGCCACCACCGACCCCTCGGGGACGACGAGGGAGATGTTGGAGAGAGCGATGAATCGGCCGTAGGCGGCGTCAACCCCGCGCAGACGGAGAAGCGGGCGCGTCATCGTCCTCCTCTCCGAGATAGGCGCTGCGGACCGAGGGCTCCGCGGCGACTTCGGCCGGCGTACCGTGCGCGATCATCCGGCCGAAGTCGAGGACGTAGATCTGCCGGCAAACCTCCATCACGAGATCCATGTCGTGCTCGACGAGCAGGATCCCGATCCCGTGATCGGCGTTGATGCGCTGAAGCGTCTGACCGAAGGCTCGGGTTTCGTTCGTGTCCAGGCCCGACGACGGCTCATCGAGCAGAAGGATCTTGGGATTCGTGCACAACGCGCGTGCGAGCTCGAGCATCCGTCCCGTGCCCACCGGCAGGTCCGCCGATCTACGGTCGGCCGCCCACGCGAGATCGAGCTCGTCCATCACCTTCCTGGCGATGTCCTCGCAGCGTTTCTCCTCCCGTGGCCTTCGGGGCAGGTGCAACAGGTCGGACGCGATATCGAGCTTGCTCTCGGCGGATTCCGCGGCCACGAGCAGGTTGTCGAGGACCGTCATCCGATGAAACAGCTCGAGCTTCTGGAACGTGCGGCCGATGCCGAGCCGTGCGCGCCGGGAGGGGGCGAGTTTCGTGATGTCGTTCCCGTCGAGCTCGATCGCTCCCCGGACGGGTTCGATGAAGCCGCAGATGGCGTTGAACAACGTCGTCTTTCCCGCTCCGTTGGGCCCGATGAGACCGACGATCTCTCTCTCGGGTACGCGCAGGGTCGCGTCGTCGACGGCGATGAGGCCGCCGAAGCGGACGGTGACGCCCTTGGCGACGAGCTCGCTCATTCCTGACCCCCCGCAACCGGGACCGGCTCGGGTCTGCGTCTCTTCCCGTTCCCGAACACGCGTAAGACCGCGTTCCCGCCTCTGCGCATCTCGCCGAACATCCCCTCGGGATTCTTCGCGAGCGCGACCGTCGCGCCGAGCCCGAAGAAGATCAGCTGCAGGTCGAGGATCGCAGGATGACCCGCGAATACCTGCTGGAAAAGTCCGAAGAACAACCCGGCCGCGACCGCCCCGCCGATGTGGAAGAGGCCTCCCACGATCGCGATGGTGAGGTAGATCATGGAGTAATAGGCGACGAAATCGAGACGCGCGGCCGACTCCTTCTGCATGCTGGCCAGGATCCCGGCGGCCGCGCACATGAACGCCGACAAGCTGAAGATGAGAACCTTGTATTTGGTCACGCTGATGCCCAGCGAACGCGTGGCCGTCTCGCTGTCGCGGATCGCCGCCAGTACCCGGCCGGTGCGACCGGAGCGCAGGTTCGCGGCGACCACCGCGCTGACGACGAGCGCGATCAGGGCGAGGTAGTAGAACCTCACGTCGCTGTGGAACCCGGATGGCCGGGGCAATGGAACCGATCCCTCTCGTCCGGAAATCGATGAGTTGCCGAAGAAGAGCTCTTGGGCCATGAAGGCGAACGCGAGCGTCAGCATCGCCAAGTACAAGCCTTGGAGCCGCACCGCGATCACCCCGATCAGTGCTCCGGCTGGGACGGCCGCGAGGCTTCCGAGGAGTAGGGCCGCCCAGCTCGACCAACCAAGATCGGTTGCGATGTGTGCGGCCGTGAACGCCGCGGTCCCCATGAAGGCGGTCGTCCCGAGCGAGATCTGTCCTGAGAACCCGGTGAGGATGACGAGCGAGAGAAAGACGATGGCTTGGATCATCCCCGTCGCGAGCGACCGGTTCCACGAGATCGAACTGACCACGAGGGGGATAAAAGCGAGTAACGCGAAGAACACCGTGGCCACCGAGAGGCGGACGTTTCGCGACGCGTGCGCGGCGAGTTCACGGGTCTTTACTACGAAGCTCCCACCTGTGGCGAGGAGCCGCAATCTTCGCGGAGCGGCCAGCAACAGGATCGTCACCATGAAAAACGGTGTCGCCCTTCCGAGGCTTCGGCCGGATCCACTGGACGGTCCGTAGCGCGCGGCGATTGATTCGATCACTCCCAGCAGGAGACCGCCGGCGAACGCGAGGGGCAGGCTCTGCAGGTACCCCACCATCGCCGAAGCGAGGATGAACGAGATGATGAAGAACGGAAGGATGATCGGGTCCAATAACAATCTCGGCGCGATCAAGATGCCCGTGAGAGCCGCGATCGAGGTGCCGAGGGCCCACGCGAGACCCGAGATGAAGTTGGTGTTGAGCGCCATCAGTCCGGCCACCGGCCGGTTGTCGACGACGGCGCGGAATCCCACCCCGAGCCGGGTGTAACGAAGCATGAGCGCGAGCAGAGCGGCGCCCCCGAAGGCGACACCGATGATCATCAATTGATCCACGCCGAGCGTGGCGCCTCCCACGATCTTGACCGACCCTTGCGGGAACAGCGATGGGACTGTGCGTGTGTCGCTCTTCCAGATCTTGTAGATCACGCCTTGGAGAAGAACGATGATGCCGACGGTCGCCATGAGGCTGATCACGATCGGCTGATCCTCGATGCGACGGAAGAGCTGCGAGTCGAGGAAGAAGCCGATGGCCGGGGCGATCACGAGGACGACGATCCCCGCCGACAACCAGAGCGGCCACCGATAGTTCACCGAGAACTGCCAGTAGATGAACGTGGTGAACACGGCGATCGCGCCGTACCCGAGGTTCAGAACGCGAGTCGTCTTGAAGGTCAGAACGAGTCCCGTTGCGGCGAGCGCGTACACGCTCCCGCTCGCCAGCCCGATCAGGATGGTCGAAAGGAGGACGTCCACGGCGCGCGGGTCTAGTCGGTCCCGCAGAGCTTGCAGGCTGCGAAGCCCGCGGAGACCGCCTCGGGCATCGTGAGCTCAGAGCCGTCTTTCCCTTCGACGATGGGACACCCGGCGAGGTGGTAGCTGCGTCCGCCGGGGACGATGTAAACGTGACCGTCGTCGCTCCGACGCGGCGAGGCAAGCGGCGCGCCGGCAGCGGATCGCGGCGCCGAAGCAACCGCGTGCATGAGGTCGCGTCGCAGCTCGCGATTCTCACGTTCGAGCGCGGCCGAGGAGCCGATGACGCCCGCGACGATGATCAACGCCATTCCGAGCAGCCCCCCAGAGATGAAGTAGGGGATCTGTTCCGTGAGGATGTTCGTGTTGGCGGCGCCGTACCAGCCGAGGATCACGAGCAGGATGCCGAGAACCAAGAAGACCCCCGCCAGCACGAGCCGGACGTTCTGCCGCACGAAAGCTCCGATGCCGGTGGTGCTCTTCGCTTTCGACTTCGGCTTGGCCTCAGCGCGGACTTGTTCGTGACCTGTGGCCTCGTTGGTTACGTCCCTAGACGGTTCGTTCGGGAGCGCGGGCGCGATATCGAGGTGCGCGCGACGAGCTCCGCGTCGCAAGCGACGCTTCGCCTTCCCCTTGGGGGTTAGAGCTCCGGGGTCGCTCGCCATCTCCGTAACGATGGTCCGAAGGTAAGAGCCATTGCAAGTATGAAGAAGCCCAGGCCGGCGCCGTAGAGCGCTGCGGAGGGAAGTTTCGCGACCAATCCCGTCAGACGCTTCGGGCTCGTCGTACCGCCCGAACCGCCCTGCGGCACGTCCGTGCCCGGTGGGAACCCGTTGCCGAACTCACCGCCGACGGGCGGCGGGAGGAAGCCCCCGCCCGGGCCTCCGCCGATCGGCGGCTCGACGAATGAGACGCCCTGAACCGCGACGCTCTGCGAGCGAACCTTGCCGATCGAGAACGTCGTGACCACTCCCGAGCCGGGGCCGGGAACGATTTGTGGGCTCACACACACCGGGAGATCGATGGCATCTCCGAGCTGCTTCGGCAAGAAAGGCCTGATGTTCTGTTGGTAGCAGATGGACTTCCGTAGCCGATCCTGCACGGGATCCGGCAGCCGCGGGGTGATCACCTCGTAGACGAGCTGGCCGACGATGTCTGGGACGAAGACGTTGGGCACCTTACCCGTGAACGTGACGAGCAAGCCGCTGAGCGAGGCGTCGCTCGAGATGTCTTCGACGGTCTTCGTTCCTTGCGCGGCAAAGATCTGAACGCCCGCGTTCGAAAGGATCAGACCCAAGGTCTGATTGGCATCACCCGGGACCGTGTCGGGAACGAGCCCGCCCGAAAGCGGCGACGGGAGCGGAACCTGCGGCGCGCCGACCAAGTGAATCCCGTCCTGGTCGATCGTGGCTTTGTACGTGCTCCCGTTCATCAACGCCGATACGTCGGAAAGTTTCAGTGACGTATCCGCGGTCGGTGACGCACCGTCGGAGGAAGTGCGCGCGAGCGCGTCGAGGGAGCCGATCCGCAGGATCAGTTGCGGGGTCACAAGGATCGAGATGTCGTGCGCGATCGTTTCGGCGACGTGATCCACGTGATCGGTCGAGCGCACGCTGACGCTGTCGGACGCGAGACTCCCGACCGTAATGAGGGGTGCTCCCGTACCGAGCGATACGAGGTTCGTCGTTACCGCGCCGCTCCCGCGCGTTTCGGTCGCCGTCGTCTTGATGTGTCCGGTGTCCACCGAGAGAACAGGTCCGGCGGTGATAACACCCGGTATCGCGGGCCGTTTGATCGAGTCGCTCACGTGCGAGTCGTCGGGCGCGTCGGCGGCCTGCTCTCGGGGGTAGACGGCTTGGCGATAGCCCGGGAAGGCCTCCCCGACCGCGCCGATCACGAGATCGCCCGGGAACACTTGCGCGGCGGCTCCGCGCGAGGCACCGCCGCCCTCGGAGGTGACGGCGCTCTTCGCCTGCGGCATGCCGAGGTCGAGGAGACGTTCGAAGATGCTGCCCGAGAAGGTGAAGGACACATCGAGTCCGCGCGCCTCGCCCTGGGCTTGATAGCTCTCGATCGTGGGCCCGGCGGCCGGCGCGGAGGTTGCCCCGACGAACAGAAGCGCGCACGCCACGGCGGCGGCGATCATCGCCGCGCCTAGTCGCGTCTTCCTCGTCATCAACCCTCCATATGAACAACGACCCATTCGGTAGAACGGGACACTCCCCAGCCCGGAATCGGGCCGTTTAGCACGTGGTCACAAATTGGTCTATCTCCGATCGATCGGGGAAATCTGGCTTGTGATGACAGAAATAATCCCACCAGTCGAACAGGTGGCTTACATCCCAGAAATCGGTGGCACCCGGAGGGCCGCCCTTGTTGTTCGGCTGTATCTCGACGAACTTCCCGTTGCGCACCTGAACGAGTAGGTCCGACGAATAGATCTTGTGATCGCTTGGGCGCGTCGGCGACAGGAATCCGTTGTCCGAGAAGGAAGGGATCGCGTCGATCTCCTTCAAGACACATTTGCGGGTGAGGCCCGCTCCACATTTCGCGACTGCCTGGACGAACAGCGCCGCCTGGCCCCAGCCGGGAGCACCGAAGCTTCCCGGCGTCTTGAATCCGGGCTCGAAGCGGTGGAGAGCTCGCACGTAACGGTCGAGTTCCGGGTGGCTGCACGGCGGAACCGGACGACCTCTGCTGTCGACGCTCGCGCACCGTTCGAACGGGATCTGCGGCATCGCGATGAACGCACCGTCCGTGGACCTGCGCGGGCTCCCGCGCTCGTCTCGCGTGAAGGACGGCAGGTATGAGGTGAAGGTCGGCGCGTAGACCTTGTGCGGCACCCCTTGTTGCAGCATCGCGTCGGCGAGCTTCACGTTGTTGCTGTTCTCCATCGTGGTGTAAACGGCGAGCGGGCCCGCGCTGGTCGGGCATTGCGCCTTCATTCGCTGCGCGTAGGTGCTGAAGTTGTTGTCGAAAACGTTCGATTCTTGCTCGAAGCAGATCTTGATGCGGCCGCTCGCGTTGTGCTCGCTCGACTTCAGCATCGCGGCTTCGAACCCCCACGCGTTCGCCTTCGACACGAGCGACTCGCCAACCCACAGGATCGCGATCTGCTTCACCCCGTACAGACGGTTGAGGTATTCGCTCCCGCTTGCGGCGACGCCGATCAGGTTGCGCTGCAGCTGGCCGGGCACGCCGTAGGTGAGGCGGCTTTCGCTGCGCTCGTAGGACAGTGGGAAGCCGATGTCGGGGATCCCGTAATCGCGTGAGACCTTCGCGACACCGCCGTCGCTGTCCGGAGCGGAGATGCTCCCGACGAAGGCGAAGATACCGATCTCCTTCGCGAGTTCGAGCGCTCTGGTTTCGTCGGCACCGCGGTTGCCGCCGTCGTCACGGATGAAGAGCTGGAACTTCCGCCCGCAGACACCGCCGGCGGCGTTGATCATCTTCAAGTAGGCGTCGACGGCTTCGATGTTCGGATCGAATTGCCCGGGGAACGAACCTGTCTTCGCACCGACCAGTCCGAGTTTCACGGTCGTTGCGGTCACGCCCTTGTCGGTCGCGCCGCCCCGGCAGTTGGCAGTCGTGCCGGGAAGCCCAGGCGGCAATCCTTGAGGGCCACCGGGTCCGGTCGTTGGTCCGACGGAGGGTCCGACGCCCGGTATGGCGCCGCCGGTCGCGGTCGGGTTGGCGATCGGCTGCCCACCGGGGCCAACCGCGTTGATGTTCAGAGGAACGACCCGCGATCCGCAGGCGACGACGACGAGCGTCAGCACCGCGGTGAATGCGGCGATCCGAACACCTCGGCCCATCCCGGCTCCCTGGGTCGTGCGAAAACGTCCGACGAGATGTTTCCCGCTTCGGAACCTATTCAACTCGCGCGGGCGGCATCCTGCCAGGGGTGCTCACCAGCAGGTGAATGGCCGTTCGAAAGGGGATCTTCCGGTCGACATTCAGGTCTCCGGGAGCGCGGGGTATGGGCGGCCGGCCTCCTGACGCCTACCCTCGAGGTCCTCAAGTACGGTATCGGGGAGGCCGCCCCAGACATGACCGAAGAATTCAGGCTCCTTCCCGCCGTCACTCCCGACACCGAGCATTTCTGGCGCGGTGGCGCGCGCGGTGAGCTCGTGATCCTGCGCTGCGCCTCGTGCGCCACGTACATCCACCCCCCCGCCCCGGTGTGCCCTTCCTGCCTCAGCCGCGAGCAGAAACCCGAGACGGTGAGCGGCCGGGGAGAGGTGGTCACGTTCACCGTCAATCATCAACAGTGGAATCCGACGGTGGCCGTTCCTTACGTGATCGCGCTCGTCGAGCTCGACGAGCAGCCGGGCCTTCGGCTCGCCACGAACATCGTCGGATGCCCCCCGGAGGAGGTCAGGATCGGGATGCGCGTCCGCGTGACGTTCCTCGAGCGCGACGACGTCTGGCTTCCCCTCTTCACGCCGGACGTCTGAGATGGAAGAGATCCTGGAACGGCGAGCGGTGATCTCGGGCATCGGGCAGTCCGACGTCGGACGCCGCCTCAACCGCGGCGAGCTCGATCTCACGATCGACGCGTGCCTCGAGGCGATCGCCGACGCGGGGCTGACGCGCGACGACATCGACGGGATCGCCGCGTACCCGGGAGGTGGGCTCGCGATCGGCGGGGGGTTCGCCGGGCCCGGCACGCCGGAGGTACAGGACGCGCTCCGGCTGAAGGTGGGCTGGCACGGGGCCGGGCTCGAGGGTCCGGCGCAGCTCGCTCCGGTCGTGAACGCGTGCATGGCGGTCGCGACGGGCCTCGCCCGTCACGTTCTCGTCTATCGGACGGTGACCGAGTCCACCGCACAGGGTGCGGGGAAGCGCGGCGGCATCGGGCTCAACATGGGAGGAGGCGGCCGTGCGCACTCGTACATGCAGTGGCTGCTCCCGTACCACGCGTACTCCGCCGCGAACTGGGTCGCGTTGTATGCGCAGCGGCATATGCACGAATACGGCACGACGCGCGAGCAACTCGCCGCGATCGCGCTCAACGGTCGGCGCAACGCCGCCCGGAACCCGAAGGCGATCTTCCGTGAGCCGCTCACGATGGAGGACTATCTGTCCGCGCGGGTGATCACGACGCCGCTCGTTCTTTTCGACTGCGACGTGCCGTGTGACGGCGCCACTGCGGTCGTCGTCTCGCGAGCCGAGCATGCCGCCGGTGCGCCGAACGGTGTGGCGCGCGTCGAGGCGGTCGGCACCGCCGTCCGCGGCCGTCCCATGTGGGACCAGTGGGAGGACATGACCACCATGGCGTTGCGCGACGCGGCGGCCCAGCTGTGGACGCGCACCGATCTTCGTCCCGCCGACGTTGACGTCGCCGAGCTGTATGACGGTTTCAGCTTCATCACGCTGGCGTGGATCGAGGCGCTCGGTTTCTGCGGCAAGGGCGAAGGGGGTCCGTTCATCGAGGGCGGGGAACGGATCGCGCTCGAAGGCGAGATCCCCCTCAACACCTCCGGCGGTCAGCTCTCGGCCGGCCGGCTGCACGGGTTCGGGTTGCTGCACGAAGGGGTGACGCAGCTTCGAGGGCTCGGCGGTGAGCGCCAGGTACGGAACCCTGAGGTGGCGGTCGTCGCCGTCGGCGGAGGCCCGATCGCGGGGTGCATGCTGTTGACCCGCTGAGTCAGATCTTCTTTTCGCGCCCAGCCCAGTAGGGATCGCGCAGCTCGCGCTTACGGACCTTGCCGTTCGGGTCGCGCGGCAGCTCGGTGACGAACTTGATGACGCGCGGACACTTGTAGTGCGCGAGGTTGTCGCGGCAGAACGCGATCAGCTCGTCCGCGGAGACCGGCGCCCGCGGCTCGACCACGGCGAGAACGGCTTCACCCCATTCGTCGTCGGGGATGCCGATCACCGAGCAGTCTCCGACGGCCGGGTGGCGGTACAACGTGGCTTCGACCTCGGCGGGATAGATGTTCGCGCCGCCCGAGATGATCATGTCCTGACGCCGGTCGGTGAGGAACAGGTACCCATCGGCGTCGAGGTAGCCCATGTCGCCCACCGTGTACCGGTCGCCGCGCCAGGCCTCGGCGGTCTTCTCGGGAGCGCCAGCGTAGCTGAACTTCACGCCGCCCATCGGCGAGACGTAGATGACCCCGACTTCGCCCGGCGGCAGCGCGTTGCCGTCGTCGTCGAGGATCGATAGCTCGAGGTTCGGGGCGGTCTTCCCGACGCTCCCCGGCTTCGCGAGCCACTCGGCCGGAGAGATGATCGTCGCCAGCCCCTCCGTCATCCCGTAGTACTCCCAGACGGTGTCGGGCGGGAAGAACTCCATCACGCGGCGCTTCACGTCGACGGGGCACGGCGCGGCCGCGTGCATGATGCGCTTGACCGTCGAAACGGCGTGCCTGGCGCGCGTCTCCTCGGGGAGCGCGAGGATACGGATGAAGTTGATCGGCACCATGTGACTCCACGTGACGCGCTTTTCTGCGATGAGGCGAAGGCTTTCCTCGGCGTCGAAGTGCTCCATCAGAACGATCGCGTGACCGAGGAGCAGCGCGTAGTTCGCGAAAGCGCACGGCGCGGTGTGGTACAGGGGGCCGCACACGAGGTGGACTTCGTCCGGCGCCGTCAGGCCCGCGAGCAGCGGATAACCGACCACGCCGGCGAGATAGGTGCCCAGATCCGGCGACGGACGCTCGACGGCTTTGGGAACGCCGGTTGTGCCGGAGGTGTAGTACCGGAAGAACACAGGCGCCAGGTCGCCGGTCACCGGGTCTGCGGGTTCGATGTTCAACGCTTGTTCGAAGTCGTCGCCGAGATGCAGAGCCGGGAATCCTTGCATCGCGGGCCGAGCGTCCGCTTCCGCGACGATGAGCTTCGCGTGGGAGTCGGTCACGATCGATTCGACCTCTGCCCGCTTGTAGCGCCACGACAGTGGGATCACTTGTGCGCCGAGCCGCGCCGCTCCGTTCGCGGCGATCAGGAATTCGGGTCGATTGCGCAGCGCGACCGCGACGCGATCGCCCTCGCCGACGCCGCGTTTCGCGAATGCACGCGCGGCCTGGTTGACGCGTCGGTCGAGTTCCGCGTAGGTCGTTCGCTCGTCTCCGAAGAGGAGTGCCGTTGCGTCGGGGCGCGCTGCAGCGTTGGCCGCGATACCGAGCACAATGTCGTTCATGCGCGGGCGAAGACTTCCGCCGCGAGTGCGTCGCGATGCGACGCCGAGTCGCCGAGCATCGTTTGGTCGGCGAGCGCGCGCCGGTAGTAGAGATGCGCGTCGTGCTCCCACGTGAAGCCGATCCCGCCGTGGATCTGGATCGAGTCGGCCGCAGCTTTGACGAACGCCTCGCACGCGATCGCCTTCGCCGCGGAGGCGGCGATCGTCGCGTCCTCCGCTCCATTTGCGATCGCCCACGCCGCGTACCAGACCGCCAGCCGTGCGGCCTCGACGGCTCGCCACGCGTCTGCGGCGCGGTGCTTGACCGCCTGGAACGAGCCGATCGGCCGGTCGAACTGCTCGCGCTCCTTCGCGTACGCGACGGCCATGTCGAGCGCCTTCGCCGCGCCGCCGGCCGCGTCGGCCGCGACGAGCACGCGCGCGCGGTCGCGCAGCGCGCCGAGACCCGCCGGTGCGAAGCGTTCCTCGATCTTCGAGCCGTCGAACCGAACGCGCGCGATCGGGCGCGTGAGGTCCGCTCCGCCGGCCGGCTCGATCGAGACTTCCTTCGAGCGGACCAGCAGCGTGGTGCGGCCTTCGGGCGTGTCCGCCGCGAAGACGACGTGATCGGCAACCTCTGCGCACGCAACCGCCGCTTCTGCTCCGCGAACGCGATTCCGTACGACGCGCATCGTCCCGCGACTCATCGCCGCCGCGACGATCGCTTGGCCGCCGGCGAGGGTCGGGAGCCATGTCGAGCGCTGCTCGTCTGATCCCCCGACGATCAAGGCTTGGACCGCGCAGAGCGTGCCGAGGAACGGGCCGGGCAGGAGCGCACGCCCGGCTTCCTCCGCCAGCAGCGCGGTCTCGACGAACGACAGACCCTGCCCGCCGTGCTCCTCGGGGACGTCGACGCCCAGCCATCCGAGCTCGGCGATCGAGCGCCAGAGCGCCGGATCGTGCGCTCCGGGAAGCTCGATGAGCTCGCGGACGCGCACGCGTTCGGACAGGAAACGCCGGGCCGTCTGGCGGAAGGCCTCTTGCTCCGAAGTCAGTGCGAAGCGCATCGGGAGCAACGTAATCGAAAGTGTTCAGCGTTGAACACTTTCCGCTAGCCTCTGCTCGTGGCTCACAGGAAGGTCGCGATCGCA
>Ga0070708_100002774_pt1 | contig 13602 bp, 12 predicted proteins | sample KBSK5503metaG_FD_65469 | JGI IMG/M metagenome (GOLD analysis project Ga0070708, IMG submission 65469) | Corn, switchgrass and miscanthus rhizosphere microbial communities from Kellogg Biological Station, Michigan, USA - KBS K5-50-3 metaG | ecosystem: Host-associated > Plants > Roots >...
CTGAACCTCACCTCGCCACGTCGGCGCACCGGCTCGCCGAGGTCGTGCCCCCATCCTCCGTCGCGCACCAGACCCGAAGCTTGCCGCCCCTGGCCGACTCCACCCAGAAGAGTCCCCCGGAATTGCCTTCGGAGCGCACCACGTCGACCTCGACTTGCGCCGCGTCGGGCACTGCGATCGCGGGGGCATCGCAGTTTCGAACCGTCCACGAGCTGCCCCGGACGTGGGCGAGGGTCTCCGCGATGACTCCGCCCCAGTGGCACCGGTCCACCGAGAAGTCGCGCAGCTCCATCGAGCTGGCCTCGGCGGCGAGGAGCCCCGCCCCCGCCGTTCGCAGGATGGAGACCGATTCGATCGAGCCGCGGCACCCGCGCAGGTGGATTCCGTCCCCCGCGCTTCCGCCCTTGTCGGTGACGTCGGAGATCGCGCCGTCGCTGATGGAAAGGGTGCTCTGCCGACCCGCCAGGCCGTAGGCCTCCGGGCGCTGGAAACGGAATCGCCGCAGCATCACGGTCGAGCCGACGAGCTGGACCGCGCCGAAGCTTCCGCTGTCGATCGCGGTGACCTCCTCCAGTTGCGCCGTGGAGCGGGTCAGGGCAATCGCCGCGCGCTCAGCGCCCACGGATGAGAAGCGAAGAGCGCGAACGGTGCACCCCTCGCCCCCTTGAAGAGCGTACTCGTGCCCGTAGACGTCGACGTCGAAGAGCTCCAAGCTCCCCTGCGCGCAGAAGACCGCCGGTCCCCGGCCGCTGGCGAAGCGGGTTCGCGAGGCCCGGGCGCTTCCGCCGACCTGGTGGATGCCGGTCACCGGGCCATCGAACGTGGACTCGGCGATCGCGACCCGCCCCGGCGCGTTCAGCTGGAGCGCCCGCCGGTATGGCCCCTGGAAGGTGCATCGGCCGAGCTCGGCCTGGGCATTCGACTCGATCCGGACCGCGGTGCCCTCGGAGACTCCGGCGGAAAAGACGGCGCCGCTCGCCAGCAGCCGGCCCGAGCGCTGGTGAACGCCGAGGCTGCGTTGCCCGCTGAAGCTGACGTCGCTCAGGCGCAATTCGGACGCGGCTTCGATCCCCACCTCGCCTCCCTGGATGATCACGTTCTTCAATGCCAGATATCCCCCGGCGCTCACCACCGCGCCAGGGCCGTCCGCGAACAGCACCGCGGCCCCGGTCCCCACGAGCTCGGTCCCGCCCGCCGGCTGGAAGGGTCCGCGGTAGAGGCCGGCGGCCAGGTGGATCCGGGCGGCCGATTGGCCGGCGCGAGCCAATGCCGCGCCCAAGCTCTTGAAGGGTCGCTCCCGCATCCCGCTCCCGCCGGGCGACGCGGAGGCGTCCACCCACCACTCCGCCAGGCCGGCAGAACTGGGTTGGTCGGGCGCCGGGGGCGGTGCCGTGGCGAGGACCGCGAAGATGGCCGCCAGTGGCAAGCACCCGATCACGATGCAAGCGTAGTGGGTTTCTGATCGCCTGTCCCGTGGCGATCAGAAATCCGGGGTCAAGTGATCGCCAGGCCAAGGCTTTTCGAGCACCGCCGGATCAGAAAGGGTCTATCGCACGGCGCGCCCGCCGCTTCTTGTCGCGGATCTGAAGAGATTGCCGGAGCGGAGGACGTCTGTCTTTACGACTTGGGGACATTTGACTTCTCAAATGGGTATTTGTTAACAACGATTATTCAGCTTCAGGGGTGAAGATGACCAAGGCGCAGCTTGTGGAGAGGATTGCCGCCGAAGCGAGGATGACCAAGAAATCCACTTCTGAGCTACTCGACAATGTCTTCCAAAACATCCTCGATGCCGTAAAGACAGACGCGCGCTTCAGCTATCCTGGTTTCGGCACCTGGCTGCTCCGCCAGCGCAAGGCGCGCAAGATCCGAAACCCGCAGACCAACGAGCTGATGAAGCTGGAGCCTTCCCGTACGATTGGTTTTCGTCCAGCGAAGGAGCTGAAGCAACGGCTCTAGAGGGGGGCTGCGGGGGGCTAGGCTTGGGGGTTCCCGCTCTGGGCGCCGAACTTCTGTACCATCTGCGCCGCCGACATGCCGGTGATCCGCGAAAGCTCGTCCACGGCGTCCGCGGCGCGAATGAAGAACAGATCGTCCCCGTGGAAGAGCGAGATGAAGGCTCCCGGACACCGAGGAAGCTTGAAGCCGCGGCTGTCCAGAAAGTAGACCAGACGGGGCAGCAACGTGCCGGTGAGATACTCCAACGGCTCCGACGCCGGGAGGACCGCCTCGTAGCTGACGGCGGGTCGACCGTCCGGCGATTCTTCAATCCGCATGTCTGCGATTGCTTGGTTGGCGTCCGCGGCTTTGACCCGGGCAAAGGCGCGATCGAGCAGCGATTGGAGCTTGGCCTCGTGCTCCATCAGCCACCGTTCATCATCCGGCGAATGCGGACGAGGGCCTCGTCGATGTCGCTTTGCGACACGTCGAGATGACAGACGAAGCGGACGCTCCTGGGGGTGCGTCCCTCGGCGTTGGCCAAGATGCCGACCGAGCGGAGCCGGGCCACCGACTCCGCGCCGGGAGAGGAGAGCTCGGCGAAGACCATGTTCGTTTCGACCCGCGGCGGGTCGACCTGAAATCCATGGATCTGACTCAAGCCCTCCGCCAGCCGGCGAGCATTGGCATGGTCTTCGGCGAGGCGGTCGATGTTGTGGAGGAGCGCATACAGCGCGCCCGCGGCCAGGATTCCAGCCTGACGCATCCCACCGCCGAGCCGCCGCCGAAGCCTCCGGGCTTCCCGGATGAGCTCCTTGCTCCCGCACAATGCCGATCCGACCGGCGCGCCGAGCCCCTTCGAGAAGCAGATCTCGGCGCTGTCCGCGATTCCGGCCCATTCCGCGGCGGGAGTGCCGCTGGCCACCTGGGCATTGAACAGCCGCGCCCCATCGAGATGAACGCTGAGCTGCGCATCGCGCGCGGTGCGGACTACCTGGCGGTATTGCTCGATCGGCCAGACCGTGCCGCCGCCGTGGTTGTGGGTGTTCTCGATGCAGACCAACCGGGACCTGGGAAAGTGATCCCCCGGGGGCCGGATGCTCGCCTTCAGCTGCTGCGGGGTGAAGATGCCTCGATCGGTGGAGATCGGCATGGTCTGGACGCCCCACAGCGCGGCGACCCCTCCGGTCTCGAAGTTGAAGCAGTGGCTTCCGGCCTCGGTAATCAATTCGTCGCCCGGCCGGCAATAGACGCCGATGGCGATCTGATTCGCCTGCGTCCCCGAGCTCACGAACAGCGCGGCGGGCAGCCCGACGAGATCGGCGGTGCGTTCCTCGAGCTCGCGTACGGTTGGATCTTCTCCGTACGCGTCGTCGCCCACCTCCGCTTGCGCCATCGCGCGGCGCATCGCTTCGCTCGGGCTCGTGACGGTGTCGGAGCGCAGATCAATCACTCGCATCGCCTCGAACTAACAATTCCCACGATTTCCTTCCATCCCATTCGGAGTGGTTTCGTGGGATAAGCGGCCCCGAACGTGCGTGAATCCAGGGAAGACAAACGCCGGCGCGCGGAGGCGGTGATCCATCGCCTCGACGCGCACATGCCCAACGCGAAGATCGAGCTCGGCTATCGAACGCCGCTGGAGCTCCTGGTCTCGGTGATTCTCTCCGCGCAGTGCACGGACAAGCGGGTGAACATCGTCACCCCGCCTCTGTTCGAGCGCTACCGGACCGCGCAAGCCTACGCCTCGGCTCGGCCAAAGGAGCTCGAGTCCATGATCAAGACGTGCGGGCTCTACCGCAGCAAGGCGAAGAACATCATCGCCGCGGCCCAGGCGCTCGTCCGCGAGCACGGCGGCGTGGTGCCGGTGTCGCGGGCGGAGCTGGAGTCGCTCCCGGGCGTCGGCCGGAAGACCGCGGGAGTGGTCACCATCCACCTCGGCGGCGACCCCGCCTTCCCGGTCGATACGCACATTCGACGGCTGGCGCACCGCCTCGGCTTCACCAAGCAGACGGACCCGGACAAGGTGGAGCTGGACCTGCGCGCCTTATTGCCGAGCGACCTCTGGGCCAAGGCGCATCAGCTGCTCATCTGGCACGGTCGACGCACCTGCTTTGCCCGCTCACCGGCGTGCGACCGGTGCGTCGTCGCCGAGCTGTGTCCGAAGATAGGGGTGCCAAAGGCTAAGCGGAAACCGGCGCTTCGGCCCGCTCGGCCTTTAACCGCTTCATCCGCCTCTTGATCAGGTCGCGCTTCAGCGGGGAGAGGTAGTCGACGAACATCGTTCCCAGGAGGTGGTCGGTCTCGTGCTGGATCGCCACCGCGAGAAGCCCCTCCGCCACGAGCGTCTGCTGCTGGCCCGAAACGTCGAGGAATTTCACCGTCACCTTGGCGGCGCGGTCGACCTCTTCGGCTTCGCCCGGCACCGAGAGGCAGCCTTCCGAGTACCGCAAGGCGCCTTCCTTGGCGATGATCTGCGGGTTGATCATCGCGACCGGCTTGGCCTCGGGTTGTCGGGGGGTGGTGTCCAGAACGATGACCTGCTTGAGCACGCCAATCTGCGGCGCCGCCAGCCCGACACCGTCGGCGGCGTACATCGTTTCAAACATGTCGTTGACCAGGTTCCGAATCGAGTCGTCCACGCGGGTAACCGCGGTCGCCGACTTCTTCAAGATTGGGTCCGGCCAGATCAGAATTTCGCGAACCATGCTTTCCTTTTTAATGCGCCGCGGGGGCTCGGGCAACCGGCGGCCCTCGTGGAAGCCCGGCCAGTCTAGCGCTCAATCCACCAGATTTCCTGCGTAAGCGGTGCGCAAGCGGTCATTCTGGAGGGTATGGGCGGCCTCGGCGAGCAGGTCCTGGATCTGCGCCGCCTGGGCCAGGAGGCTGGGGTCGAGATGACCTGCGAACTTCAGCGGATTGAATTCGGCGGAGAGCACCTCAAAGGCCTGCCGGACCTCCTCGCTGCCGGCCGAGCGGGAGAGCCCAAGTACGGCGAAGTAATCCGCCTCCCGGATCTCCTCGAACTTCGATTGGAGGCGCCGGATATCGACGTCCGGCCCGGGGGCCCCCGGCCGCCGGCTCCCCGGTCGGACTTCGATCGCGCGGAGCAGTCGGGCCAGGCGCAACAGCTTGAGCGCCGGTTCCTGAGGCATCGCGGCGCCCAAGAGCAGCTCTCCGACGCTGGAAACGCCGTCCACCGCCGCGAGGAGGGCCAGCTCGGCCTCCGTCAGGCCGAGGTTTCCCAGCGCGGAGGGCGGCTGCCGGGGAACCGGGACCGCGTCGAGCCCCCCGAACGAGGCGAGGATCGACTCCTCCGACATCGTCCGGCCCAGAGCGCGCGGGAGGAGCTGGATCACGGGGGTTGGGGAAGGCGCGGCGATCGCGCCACCCTCCACGCCCTGATAACTCAGACGATAGTCGCACTCGTCCTCGCTGAGCGCTTCCAGGGCGATCTGCTCGGCGTTTCTCTGCACCAGCGGGACCACCTCCACCTCGCGCAGGTAGCCTCCCGTGCGCATGGCGCGGATGAGCTCAGACGCTGAGCTGGCCGGGAGCGCGCGAAGCTCTTTTTCCTGTTCCCGGTCGAGCAGGCCGTCCGCCCGGGCCCGGCTGAGGAGGGATTCTTCGTACAACGAGGAAGCGGCGGCGAGCAGGCGCCCGTCCTTGAGCCACAGCGCTCGGTTGGCCTCGGAGCTGGTCGTCTCCAGGCGGACCGCCACCGGGGAGTTGGACAGCCTCATCACCAGCTGCGCCAGCTGCTCCATCGTGAGCTTGCCGTGGGAGGGCGCGGGGAGAGCGGCCGGCTCGGGCGGAACCAGGCGGGTAGGCGTTGGATCGTTCGAGGCCGGGACCGGGTACCACCAGCTCGGCGCCGCGCCGGGCGCCTCGGGGGCGGGGGGCGTCTCGGCAGCGGGGGGCGTCTCGGCTGCGCCGGGCGCCTCGGCGGCGGGGGGCGTCCCGGCCGCGGATTCCGCGCCGGCCACCATCTGCAAGAGAACCGCGCCATCCAGCGGGAGGGGAACCACCGCCCCTGGGCGACCCTCGACGGCATCCCCGAGAAAGAGCACGCTCGCGGGCAGCGAGCCGGGGTGCCTGGAAAGCTCTTCGAGGACGAACCACCCGCGGCCCTCCTCGACCTGCGGATCGAGGATGAGGATCCCGGGGGCGTAGTGCCCGTAGGCGATCATCGCGTCGGCGACGGAGGTCGCGAGGACCGACTCCAGGCCTTCGCGCTCGAGGAGGCCGCGCACCATGGCCACCAGGGCGACGTCGTCGCAAACCAGGAGGATGGGTCGGTCCATCGCGGACGATTCTACAGCAGCGCCCCGGGGTCCACGTCAATTGCCACTTTGACCGACCCCGCCAAGGCGGGCTGGCGCTCTTCGACCGTCTGGACGGGGCCGGACAGCGCCTCGTAAGTGGGTCCTTTGAGCAGAATCTGCCAGCGGGTCATGTTCTTGATCCGGGTCAGGGGAGCCGGCGCCGGTCCGAGAAGCCGCACCCCCCGGGACGCGGAGGGCAGCTGCTTCGCCATCAGGGCGCCCAGGTCCTTCGCCGCCGCGGCGGTCCGCTGGGCATCCGCCCCTTCGATCCGGATCGCCACCAGCCTGGAAAACGGGGGGTAGGCCAGCGCGCGCCGTCGCTCGAGCTCGAGCCGCGAGAATCCCTCGAAGTCGTGGGTGAGCAACCGACTCACCGGCTCCGAGTCGGGGTTGTAGGTCTGAACCATCACCCGGCCCGGATCGCTCCCCCGCCCTGCGCGACCTCCCACCTGGGTCAGCAGATGAAAGGTCCGCTCCGCGGCGCGAAAGTCGGGGATGGCCAGGGACGAGTCGGCGAGAATGACGCAGACCAGCGTGACGCCCGGAAAGTCGTGCCCCTTGGCGATCATCTGCGTCCCCACCAGCACGTCCAGCTCGCGCCGGGCGAACGCCGCGAGCATCGACGTCAGCCGCTCGGTGCTGGTCGCCGAGTCGCGGTCGAGGCGCCCGACCCGGGCGCTCGGAAAACGCGACGCGACCTCCGCCTCGACCCGCTCGGTCCCCGCCCCCAGCTTGAGCAGGGCCCCTCCGCATTCCTCGCACCTTTGCGGCACCCGGCCGGCGAAGCCGCAGTAGTGGCAGAGGATCCGGTTGGAGGAGAGGTGGTGGGTGAGGCAGACGTCGCAGGACTTGCAGCGCAGCGAGCTTCCGCAGACTTCGCAGACGAGAAACGTGCTGTGTCCCCGCCTGTTGAGGAAGAGGATGGTCTGTTGCCCGCGGCCCAAGACCTCCTCCATCGCCGCGAGCACGGGGGCGGAGAGCAGGGGCGGCTCCTCGGTCGATCGCACCGCCTCCCGCGGGCGTTCCATCCGCAAGTCCACGATGGAGACTTGAGGCAATGGCCGATCGTCCACCCGGGCGCGCAGCGGCAGCAGCTGGAACCTGCCGCGCTGCGAGTTGTAGAGCGTCTCCAGGGAAGGCGTGGCGGAGCCGAGCACCGCGGTCGCACCGAGCTGGCTGGCGCGGACCAGGGCGAGATCGCGCGCGTTGTACCGCAGCTTCTCCACCTGCTTGAACGACGGGTCGTGCTCCTCGTCGACCACGATCAATGACAGGTCGCGCACCGGCGCGAAGATCGCCGAGCGCACCCCGACCGCGATTCTTGCCTTGCCCGCCCTCAGCGCCTGCCAGTGGCGCAGCCGCTCCCGGTCGCCGAGGCCGGAATGGAGCACCGCCACCTGCCCGCCGAAGCGGCTGCGGAAGCGGCCCACGAGCTGCGGGGTCAGCGCGATTTCTGGCACGAGGACCAGCGTGCCCCGGCCTTGCGCCAGCGCCGCCTCGGCGCAGCGCAGATACACCTCGGTCTTTCCGCTCCCGGTCACCCCGTGGAGGAGAAAGGGGTGAAAGCCCCCCGCCTCCAGCGCTTCGACGATGGTCGTCACCGCGGCCTGCTGCTCGCGGGTGAGAGCCTCGGGGCGCGCTTGCCCCCACCCGCCCCGCTCCGCCTCGGCGATCTCCTTCTCTTCGATCCGCACCAGCCCGCGCTCGGCGAGCTTGCGCAGCGACTCGCGCGAGCCGGGAATGGCATGGGCGATCTCGGCCAGCGGCGCGCGGCCGCCCACCGCGAGAAGGTAGGCCAGCGCGGCCGCCTGGGCCGGAGCGCGCCGGGACGCGACGGCCTGCTCGGCGCCGGGAATCGCCTGGACGAACTTCTCCATCTCCGGCTTGCCTTCGGGAAGCTCGACCGGCTCGGCCAGGCCCGGCGGCAGGGCCACCCGGATCGTCTCGCCCAGCGGGTAGCGGTAGTGCTTGGAGGCAAAGCGCAAAAGCGCCATCACGTCCGCGGGCAAGGCGGGTTCGGCCTCGAGCTCGCGCTCGATCTGGCGGAGCTTGCCTCCCTTGGGCGCGACGCTCGCCGGACCGAGGTAGAAAGCGAGCGCGGTGGTCCGTCCGAAGGGGACGAGCAGGCGTTGGCCGGGAGTGAGCCTGCCCACGAGCGCATCCGGAATCTCGTAGGTGAAGGCGCCGTGCACCGGACGACCGACCGCGCACGATGCGAGAGATGGGGAGGTCACTGGCGGCTTTAGCTTAGCGGCGAGTCCCGACGCGGTCAGAACAGCTTATCGGCGAGCGCGCTGCGGGTGTCGGACTTCAGCCCGGCGAATCGGAGGAGAAGCTCGCCGTCGCGGTAGAGCTCGACCACGCGGGGAAAGGATTCGCCGCTCACCGGCGAGCCGTAGTCGAGGAAACGGATGTCCCAGAGCTTCTTCTCGGCGTCCGTCCAACGGACGCGCGCGGGAAGGAAGTTGTCCTTGTAGACCCAGAACTGCGGTTGTCCTTCCGCCGCGGCGCCCAACACGTACGCGACCTGGTTGCCGAGGCGGCCGAGGGTCGTGGCGCGAACGTCGACCTTGAGCGCGCGCAAATGCCGATCGACGGCGGCCCGGGTTTCCGCCTCGGTGCTCGACCGCGCCGCCAGGAATGAACAGATCTGCCTCAGCACCGCGGAAAGCTCATCCAGCGGGGCCCCCTCGGTGCGCTCCTTGCCGTGAGACCAGACCGCGACGGAGCGGGATCCCTCGGGCGTCGTCGCCTCGAGCCGACAGCGGCCGGGCAGCTTGATCAGCAAGAGAGCATCCGTCTGGAAGTCGGAGCGGCCTGGGGCCCCGAGCGCGGCGCCGGCGGCGCGGGCGCCCGAATTGGCGAAGGTGAGCATCCCGTCGACCCTCACGTTCGAGACTTGAAGGTCCTCGCGCGCCTCGCTCATCCGGCGCAGGATCGAAGCGGCGGGAAGGATGTATCCGCTCGCGGTGACGGCAACGAGAAGAGGAAGAAGGCCGAACCGGTGCCAGGGCCGATTCACGCGCCCTTGACCTCCCGCACCAGCTCCGCGAGCCACGCCAGCAGAGGTCCGCGGAGGTCATCGCGCTTGAGCGCGTAGGCGATGTTCGCCTTGAGATATCCGAGCTTGTCCCCGGCGTCGTAGCGGCGCCCTTCAAACTTGCACCCGATCAACCCTTCGCTCGCGCGCAGCTTGGCCAATCCGTCGGTGAGCTGAATCTCCCCTCCCACGCCCGGCCCCTGCGTCTCGAGGATTCCAAAAATGCTCGGCGGCAGCACGTAGCGACCGATCACCGCCAGGTTCGACGGCGCGGTCCCCGGTTTGGGCTTCTCCACGAGATGCGTAATCCGGACGGTGCGCTCGTCGATCGACTCGCCGGCGGCGATCCCATACAGGTGAGCCTCGCTGGGCGGCACCTCCATCAGGGCGATCACCCCCTGGTGGTGCTTCTGGAAGGCGCGGGCGAGCTGGCGGATGGCCGGCTCGACCGAATCGATCACGTCGTCGCCGAGGATGACCCCGAAGGGCTCGCTGCCGATCAGGTTCTTCGCGCAGAGAACCGCGTGTCCCAGACCGAGCGGCTCCTTCTGCCGCACGCTGACGATGTTCACCAGGCTGGAGATGGCGCGCAGCTTCTTCCACTCCTCTTCCTTGCCGCGCGACTTGAGGACGGCCTCCAGCTCCACCGCGAGATCGAAGTGGTCTTCGATGCTCGACTTGCAGCGCCCGTTGACGAGGATCACGTCCTCGATTCCCGCCGAAGCCGCCTCTTGAACGATGTACTGCAGCGTCGGCGTATCGACGATGGGCAGCATTTCTTTGGGGATGGCCTTGGTCGCCGGCAAGAAGCGAGTACCCAAGCCCGCAGCCGGAACGACGCATTTGCGAATCAGGCGAGGCTCCGGCATTGAGGAGGCCAGTGTAGCGTTCCCCTCTTCAGCCTTCAAGCTAGGATGCGCCACATGCGACGAGCCCTGCTTCTCCCACTGCTCCTCCATCCTCTGATCGCCCTGGGGCAGAACGAGACCAACCTGAGCGATCTGATGCGCGCCCGCAACTATGGGATGGGCGGAGCGTACCGGGCCATCGCGCTGGGCGGCGAGGCGATCACCGGCAGCCCGGCGGCGCTTCCGCTTCGCCGCCGCTATGAATTCGAGCTCTCCGGCGCCTTCGATTCGCAGACCAAATTCGGCTACGGCAGCGTCTCGGTGATCGACACCCAGACGAGCGATCTGGCGGCAGGCCTAAGCTACAATTTTGCTTCGCTTGGCCGCGGAGATCAGCAGCGGTCGGTGAATCTGACCACGCTGGCGTTGGCCACCGCGGTCACGGAGAACGTCTTCATCGGCGTGGGGGTGAAGTACCTGCTCGAAAGCGGCGCGGTCTCGGCGAACGCGGTGACCATGGATGTGGGTTTGCTGGTGCGCCTGAGCGATTCGCTGATCGCCTCGTTCACCGGCCAGAACCTGATCGATATCAGGAAGAGGGACCTGAGCCGGTATTACGCGCTCGGCCTGGCCTACGTCGCGGGGCCGCTCACCGTGGCGGCCGACGCGCGCGCCGACTTCACCGGGCCTTCGACCCTGTTCGCCTATCACGGCGGAGTCGAATACGTCCTCGGGGCAGCCTTCCCGCTTCGCGCCGGCTACGCGCACGACAACATCATCGGGACCGACTACGTCAGCGGGGGGATTGGTTATGCCGGCAAGGGCGGAGGGATCGATTTTGCCTATCGCCACGAGCTCGGCGGGAACGGGGGGCGGCTGTTCGCGCTGAGCCTGCGCCTATAGAGATCCGAGCGAGCTAAGCCGTCGAAGCGATCCGACCTGCGGCTTAGGAAGATTTTGACGATGGCCGGTTTCGGGCGCTTCGAACGGGCTACGGTTAGCTGAAGAGCCGACGGGCTCCGTCTAGCACCTTCGCAAGGGTCTGCGACGTGAGTCTTCCAGCGGGGTTTTTATCGAAGGCGTCCAGCGGCAACGCGAAAAGCTGATGAGTCTCAATGATGCTTGCATTCTGGAGAAAGGGCAGCTCCGCAATCGTGACTGGAATACTGTGACCCGGAACTAGAGGAACGGGACGGCCTTGCTGTGTGGCACTGCGAATAATGGCCACGTTCACGAAAAGCCGTCTACCGCCTTGGGTCGCAATGAGAGCGTTGGGAGACAACACTACGCACCGATGACCGACATCCTGTCCTGGTGCGAGCGTAACGTCGGGAAAGAAAACTTCACCGCGTAAGGGAGTCCTGGGCATTGCCTTTAGTCAGCCGCGTTGTAGGCGCGGATCTGACTCTCGGCGAGCGGCGCAAACTCATCAGCACTCATCTGTTCGACGGTGCGCAAGCCTTCCGCGTACGCCGCCTTGATGCCTTCTGCAAAGAAGTGCGCTGCGACCGACGACGGGCCGTCATTCTTGAAGCGTTCATCGTACATAAGGTACCAGTCGAAGAGGTCCTCGAGGTCCTTCGGTATCGTCAGGTTTACGCGCCTGCTAGAACTCACGATCCACCATCGCTTTCAACGCCACACAGCTCACAACCCGCCGTTGTCTTCCAAGGCTACGGTATGGATAGCAGCACCAAATTGCAACACAACTTTGTGCGCAGTCTTGTGTACAATTTTGTGTGCGCTTAACTTAGCAGTTAAGCAGTTGAATCTAAAGGCTTTCTCAAACTCGAGTGCTCGCGCGTGCTCGAATTGTCAGAGCACGACGGGGCCGACTCCATGAGCGAACACAGACCCTCCCACGCCGTCTCCAGAATCCGCTAACTTACGCCTTCCTCGACCCCTCAACCAGGGGAAACTATTGACCCGTGTTGTTGATCAATATCCAGACCTTGTTGGAACGCGAGTTTGCCGCGGCGAGGTCCTGCCGCCCGTCTCCGTTGAAGTCTCCCACTGCAAGGGAGCCGCCAGGCCCGAACTTCCGTGGCCTCTGGAAGCTGCCGTCCCCATTTCCAACGAGAACCGAGATGGAATTGCCGCCGCTGACCATCGCCAGGTCCTGCACTCCGTCGGCATTGAAATCCCCCACCGCGATGGTCCCGGCGCCCCTGCCGACAAAGTAATCCTGCGGCGACTGGAAGCTTCCATCCCCGTTGCCCAGGAGCACCACCGCGTTCCCCGTTCCGCATCGAGGAGTCGTACAGTATGTGGCCACGGCCAGGTCCTGCACGCCGTCGGCATTGAAGTCGCCGATCGCAACGGACAGAGGACTGCTTCCCACATTGAAGTTTCGCGGTGGCTGGAAGCTTCCATCTCCGTTACCCAAGAGGACTGAGATGCCGGCCGAAAAGGAGTTAGCGACGGCCAGGTCCTGCGCCCCGTCGCGATTGAAGTCGCCCACTGCGACGGATTGAGGACTTTGTCCGGCGAAGAAGTTGCGAGGCGCCTGGAACGTTCCATCGCCGTTGCCCAACAGCACCGAAACATTGTTGGAAGGCCCGGTCGCCACGACCAGATCCTGCACCCCGTCCCCATTGAAGTCCCCCACCGCGATGGACCTTGGACTGCCCGCGATCTCGAGGTTGCGAGCCTGCTGGAAGCTCCCATCCCCATTGCCCAAAACCACCGAGACGCTCCCGTCGTCGTACCGCGGATACGTACCCGCGTTCGCGACCGCCAGGTCCTGCACCCCGTCGCCATTGAAGTCCCCCACTGCGACGCTCAAAGAAGTGGTACCGGTCCCGAAATTGTGCGCCTCCTGAAAGCTTCCATCGCCGTTCCCCAGGAGCACCGAGACATCGTTGGAGCGAGCGTTGGCAACTGCGAGATCCAGCACCCCGTCGCCATTGAAGTCTGCAACGGCAGTGGACGAGGGAGCATCCCCGACGTGAAAACCCGGCGGTTCCAGGAGACTCCCATCGCCGGTGCCCAAAAGGATCGAGACGGTATCGGAAGAATTGTTGACCACGACCAGGTCCTGTGCCCCGTCGCCATTGAAGTCCCCCACCGCGACATAACGAGGATCATCGCCAGCCCCGAAGCTTCGCGCCGCCTGGAACGTCCCATCTCCTTTTCCGAGGAGCACCGTGACATAGGTGGAGAGCTCGTTGGCCACCGCCAGGTCCTGCACCCCGTCGCCATTGAAGTCGCCCACCGCCAACGCAACAGGATAGGGTCCAGCGGAAAAGCTCCGCGCGTCCTGGAAGCTCCCATCGCCGTTGCCCAAAAGCACCGAGACTCCCGCGTCGTCGTGCAGCGGGCCCCAGTTGGCCACCGCCAGGTCCTCGAGTCCGTCGCCATTGAAGTCGCCTACCGAAATGAAAAGGGGAACGTTGCCGGCGCGGAAATTTCGCGCCTCCTGGAAGCTCCCATCCCCGTTGCCCAGGAACAC
>Ga0070708_100002775_pt1 | contig 13598 bp, 11 predicted proteins | sample KBSK5503metaG_FD_65469 | JGI IMG/M metagenome (GOLD analysis project Ga0070708, IMG submission 65469) | Corn, switchgrass and miscanthus rhizosphere microbial communities from Kellogg Biological Station, Michigan, USA - KBS K5-50-3 metaG | ecosystem: Host-associated > Plants > Roots >...
GTTTCTCTTAGCGCTGCGGGGACAATCAGCGGAACCGTCCAGTGGTCGGGGCCGGTGCCTCGTCCGTCGACCTTTCCCATCAATAAAGACAATTCGATCTGCGATCCGGAGAAGGTCGGCATTCGCGACCTGGAACGGCTTAGTATTGGATCCCGGGGCGGGGTGGAAAATACCGTCGTGTTCCTGAAAAACATTTCCCGAGGAAAGCCGATGGACATACCTGAACCGCGGCGCTTCCTGGACCAAAAGCACTGCCGTTACCAGCCCCACATTTTGCTGGTGCCGCAGAACACGGCTCTGCAAATGAAGAGTTCTGACGCGGTCCTGCACACGGTTCACATGGACGGCGTCGCCACCTACAACTTGCCTTTTCCTTTTACCAACCAGGTTGTTTCCCGCTCCATGCCCTCTGCGGGATTGGTCAACCTCAAGTGCAACGGCGGGCATGTATGGATGAACGCCGTGATTCTGGTGATTCCTCACCCGTACTACGCGGTGACCGATGAAAACGGAAAATTCGAGCTGACCGATGTCCCACCTGGGGAGTACGAAATCGTGGCCTGGCACGAGGGTTGGCAAGTCTTGCGGAGCGAATCTGCGTTTGATGTTCTCAGCGAGCGCAGGGTACAGCGGCCCGTCTTCTCAGATCCTAAAACATGGGGAAAGAGCGTCCACGTGGATGCGAGCGACCACGCCACGGTCAACTTTGTCATTGCTGAAAAGTAGCAGTCCAGCTCCTTCGTTCTCACCCACTTCGGGTTGACTGTCATAGGTTCCGGACCCGGTTAAGAGTGGGGCTCCGCAGCATAGGCGCTAACTTAAAGGACAGTTCTTGCGTTCCCCGCACGAACTTCTCGTGGCGGCTGCCGGCCAGTGATTGATCGTTAGAGATCGAGCGCGTCACTTCAGTGCATCTAGGAACGACCCATCGAATCAAGCTGTCCCCGGATTATTTCGCTTGCAGTAAATAGGCCCGGAGCCAAACTCACACAGTCCTTACAGTTCGTACCAGTGTTCAACCACGCAGACGCTTGCCAAGGTCACGGAATCGTAGAAATCAGCATTCCTTTTAATACTCGATGGTCATTTGTGGTTTCAGCCTTTGCCGTGCGGAACGGTAGAAGGAATACCCACTGAATAATTCAGGATCGTATTCATATTGACACTGGTTACCTACAGGAGCAGAATCGAATTTGCTTCCCACAGGTTTTCGTCTAGCTCTCCCGGCTCATCAAGTTTTTTCGGCCAAAGTTCAACCACAGGGGGTTGGAACATGACTGCCTTCATAGGGGTCCATCTTCTTTCCGGGTTTGTGAGGAACACCTCGTACTTGGTTGCATGCCTTTCCGCGCTCGGCGTTCTAACATCCCCGGCAACAGCGCAGGTGCCCCCGCAGACGCAACAGGCCAGCCAAGGCACTGTCTTACCGAAGCAAGCCTTTGCCTCGGCTTTTCAAAAATACCGCGACTCAACGGCGGAGGTTCATCCTGTAACCAGAGCAATGGCAGAAGTGAACCCACAACCCGGGGCAGCTCAAAGGACAAAGCAAGGCAACGCTGCGGCTGCGGCGCAACACGAAGTTCAAAAGCAAGGCGCGGCTGCGAGGGCCCAACAGACTTATTATGACGTGAACGCTGTTAACAAAAGGCTGACAACCCTCAAAGAAGATATTTTCGCAGCTATCCCTCAAGATGACGCACCCCTTCGACGCTACGTAGAGGAACAATTTCCAAGTGCTCTATCGGGAACGAATGGGTACATAACCCAGCAACAATGGGATCAAGCCAACACGGAGGCTCGTAGTCTCAATATGGAGCTTGGCGTTATGGATCGACTCCAGATTGATTTCAAGGTGAATAGTGTCCCCGATAACGCAACGTTCACGTTCTTTGCCTTTCTAGACAAACCAGCCTCGATTAATACCAACAATACGATTACGGGTATGTGGCGTGGAACCTACAGTTATAAAGTCGAAAGGCCCGGCTTTGTTCCAGTCAAAGGCACGTTCAACACGGTACAACTCGCTTTTACCACGTTTGAATGCACTCTGGTGGTAGACCAAAAGGAAACTCCACTGGATGGTGGACGATGCGTATTCAAGTAGAGGGACATGGCCCAGACAGATTCAAAAGCCAAGCTTCCCAATGTTGCAACGCAGTGGGTTCGATACCTACTAGGGTTCAGCGTGAGTATTGGAGTGGGTCTCGCTCCCTATCTTGGAAAAGTCAATGTTCCCCTATTCACGCCGATGCTGTCGTTCATTCCGCTATTTCTGCAAGACACTGTGATCCCACTTTCTTCAGCCGTAATGGGTATCGTTGCGGTTTGGGTTCAATGGAATGGCTCAACTCGGGTCTCCAAAAGCTGGGCTTCCCGAATGTTCACCCGAATCCTCCTGACAGCGATCGTCTCACTCCTAGCCCTAGTCGTTGTCGAAATGTTGGCGGTGGAACGCATTCACATTAACGCAAATGGTGAAACCGTTTCGTATGCTGTGGGGTTCTCATATCCAACCTGGGATGTCTGCAAAGGGCTTAGTCGAGCGGATTGCATTGAAACCCAGCTCACCCTCAACCCAGCCAAGATCGCCACCTACTTTGGGCCTCAACAAGTGCGTTTAACTGAGTTGCTGTTGGTATTGTCATACACAGTTTTTATGAGTTCGTTTGGAGCTTTGGTGGGGGTGTTGGTAATCACGCGGCGTGTCCGTGCGCGAAAGAACGATCCAAAAAGTTGAATCAGAGCATTCGGGCGGGTGGCCCGTCCATTTCGCCTCTTGCAAACGATGGGATTCCGGACTGTCGGGGCGATCTGGTTTTTCTTAGGCAGCGGGGATGGCTACCCGCCCGTTGGGTTGTAGGTCAGTTTGAGATCCATCCCGCCTTCACTAGCATTTCGAGCGCGACATCGGTCAACAAGCGATTCTCGTTGCCGACAGCAAGTCCTCTAATCGCGCGCAGTCAAGCATGGACATTCAATTCCCCAACCCGAGCAACGGATTCCAGCTGCGATATCCCTAAATCACGCATCTGTACGCGTCGCTTCATCGAGTCGATGCTCGCGGTGAGACGGCGGACGGAATCATGTCGCGACAGAGTTTTAGTTGAGCACCGTTTTCGATTGCGCGTGCTACTAAGAATCGCTGTACGCCCAAGGCGGCAGTTCCTGCAGATAGACCGAAGGTTGTTGTACATCACGCCATCGCTGCGGGCTGCGGACGGAAGATGAGCGAGGCCGAGCGCATCCAGCTCGATTGCCGCATAGACAATCTGGCGTTGAGTAAGAATATCCGACACCTCGGCCAGGACAGCTGTTTTGCCGGCTCCTATGGGCGGTTGACGGGCAAAAAGGAAGTAATTCTTAAGAAGCTCGGGCTGATGGTGACCGGGACAGCTATCCGGAACCGAGTTGCGGGGAGTCTGAAGACCTTCGAGAAGATCGTGGTTTTTCCATCTGCAAGCGTTTTTCAACTTCTGAACGGCCATAGAACCTCAGTTTTCCTTTAGGATCGAGGTCAGTTACGCGGAGGATCAGAACCCGCGAGGATCCGCATAGAAAGTAATCTCAACATTAGGTTGGAGCTCGAAGCTCCGGTTCTTGGGTCGAATGCATCCAAGCTCTGCGAGGTAGGACAGCCCCTCTTGACATTGGGCATCGGCCGGGGGAGTTTTTGCGCCCTGGTAGGTCAGCCCGTTGAGAATCCTCGTGGCGGACAGCGGAGGGACTCGTGAATAGTTCAACATCGCGATCAGTCGTAGCGTTGCCTCAGCGGCGAGTTCCGCGTCTGCGTCCGCATCGGTCCCACCCTCCTCCGCCAAGACGATCCGGGCACAGTCGATCGCCGACGGGAGGTCAACGACCAGCGCCATGGAGCGTTGACCGGATTCCTCACGGGTCCACAGCGTGTGTGCGGTTGACTCTGATAACGTCGGCAGCCGCAGCCCTCGGTCGACGATCGCCGAGGCCACGCTCGCGGCCGCCTTCGCACGCCGTACTTTCCACCAAGCATCAACAAGTCGGATCGCGAAGTTCGCGCGGATCGCGGGGGCCGTCTCGACTCGGAATGCCTGCTCCTCGACCAGTCGGTTGGGCGCGGTCAACAACGCGTCGAAAAAAGGTCCGATTCGCGCGCTCGACTGGTTGGCACTCCTCATCAACCGGTTGTAGCGACGGGAGATAGAGGGATGGGTATCGGTAATACGGTGCTTGTTGGTTTGGCGCAAAATCGTGATTAACATAAAGAGGCCTAGCCCCATACCTGCCATTAGGCCGGGGTTGTACGAGCCCGCAATAGTCAGCGCAGCGAACTCATCGCTCTTGTGCTCCTCCTCATGCTGGTCTGGCAATGCGGGCAACAGGGCATGCGCCAGTTCGTGCAGGATCACAAATGCCTCCGCTCCCCATTGAAGTTCATTTGCGAGTTGGACGCTCGGCCCGTCTCTGGGAAGCGAAAATTGCAATTCAATCTGTTTTCCCTGCGCATGTTCCAGCACCAACTTTAGCTGGTCCGTTAACTTTTGGAAAAGGGCCGGGCGCTCACGCAGGTTTCTTAGGCGAAGTCCCTTCCCCGGAATGAATCGGACTGTTGCTCCCACAATTAGCTTTGCGGCGACGCTGATGCCATCATAGATACCTGCGCCGATCTCCAAAACCCTAGCACCGGGCTTGGGCGCGCTCGCATTGAAACCGTCGCCGAATGGGGATACTACCTGCATCGTCCTCGCCGCCGCGACAAACAGGCGCCACGTCGGGTATCCGCCCAGACCGGCAGCATCGCCTAGTAGGTTGATCAAGTGAGCGCGATCTATCATCGCGAGTGCAGGCTGATTGTTCTTTAGCCAGGTCTCGAAGCAGTTCGTCAGATGACCGAATCGGTCATCAATGATTCGCTGAGTGTACAGAAAGACTGCGGTAGGCTCCTCACTAAGAAAGGCCCGCTGTTGCTTCAACTCCCGCGCCTCGCGCGATTGCCCGAGCCCCTGTCTTCGGAGCGACCGAAGGGAGGCACTAATTCTTGCCACGTAGTAGCGGGCTAGAGACTCGCACAACTCCGGACCAGACTCTCCTACCTGCGCCGCAATCTGCTTGTAGGTGTCCTGAGCCAAGAAAGCGGCCGCTTCAGAGTCCGGCGCCTTGTATTTTGTGATGGCCACTTCGTTGATCCCGCGCGCCCTCACGGCTTCAAAAAGTCATTGGTTATATTCTTAATCAACGCGTCGCGCCGTTCTTTCAGTTCTGCCTTTCCCTTTTCGTCCTTTGTCTTGGCAAGCGTGGAATTGATCTTATCGACTTCGGTGCGAAAGGTCATGTCACTGTACAGCTTCAGCGCATCCACCAAAGGACCCAGGGCCGCCTTCGCCCCGTCCTTGAGGCCATAGAACTGCGTCAACGCCGCGGCCGTCACAGCGCTAGCCGCGAAGTTCACCAAGTCCGGTCTCGCCGTACCATCAACGGCGAGAATCACATAGGGAACGTCTCCTCGATAAGGTTGCCCCTCGCGATTGACCAGTTTTCCTGCTTCAATCTGGTAGTCTCGCCGCAGGCTCGAATCCAAGGCGTCCAAATTGCCTGGAGTAACCAACATAAAACCGGCGATCGCTGGCGCTGCTCCCGGCAGGGCGAGGTCGATCGCTTCGCTGGCCGCAAACGCCGGTTTCCCATCGAACAACATCTCGCCAACAGCCCCAGCGATTCGAGTCACCTCGCTGGCAGCGAGCAAATACATGCTTTTGGTCAAGAAGATGGGAACGCCGGCGGCCGACTTGAGAGCTACACTGACAGTGTCGAAGAACTCTTTTGGGAATTCGTCGAAAACCATCGAGAGGTCTACAGTCATTGAAAGGTCGGTCATCGCTGGCGAATAAAAAATCACCGGTGTCCCCTGCTGGTTTGCCCCCGGGCGGTTTATACGACTGTTCTTTGCTGTTTTTCGGGTGAGGAAATTAAGCGCAAGGGGCTTCGCATCGAAGGCGGCGATGCTTTTGGTTGCTGATGCGAGTAGCATTGGCTTCTGGGAACCAAAGGCCGAGCTCGGAAACTTCCCCGTGTAAACCTCCCGGATTTCGATGGTGAGCGGTTTACCCACACCAATGGGCTGCCAATCCACCATCTTCCGCCGATTATCCCTTGCCGACGCGGCCACCATTTCGCTCGACAACTGTCCATTCGGTAGATCCAGTGGAGCGAGGTTGCGGCCGCCGCGCAGACCCTCCAGCAGTTTCGCCGCGCGAGTCCGCACCTGGCTTTTCTTCGCTTCTTGCGCGGTCAGTATCGACGTCCCGTAGGAGTAATAGAGCATGGCTACATCCTCTCGGACCTATTATGATGAGCACGTTGTGCGGATTTTGCAACTACACACGGAGCGTGACGTACTAACCTTCCAGTTGTCTTCAGCTATCGCCATTCAGAAACAATAGGCCAACGAAATCAGAGGGTCTCGGCTTAAGGAACAGGTTTTCGTGTTCGTGAACCTATGCTTGGTGAATGCGTATCGACGAAGAGAACTGGAAAGTACTCGCTTCATTGTTTCCCGCAGGATGGCAGCAAATGGCGTGGCAGTCGGGTGCGGTCGAGCGATTGCGCGCGTTCCCATCGCACCGGACGTGTTGTTGCGTCTGCTACTGCTGCATATGTCTCTAGGCTACTCATTGCGGGAGACGGTTGTGCGTGCCAAGATGGCGAACTGGACCGACATTTCGGATGTTGCCTTGCTCAAACGCCTGCGTAACAGCGAGGAGTGGCTTCGTTTTATGTGTGTCGAATTGCTTAGAGAAAACGCACCGTACCCACCCGAAGCCGCTAGCAGTCGGAGAGTCCGTGTTGTGGATGGCACGATCGTCAAAGAACCAGGCAAGACGGGAAGCCAGTGGAGGATTCTGTACAGCGTCAGACTGCCAATCTTGGCGTGTGACTTTTTCGAAGTGACGGCCACGACAGGCAAAGGCAGCGGCGAGTCATTGAACCGTCTGCCCGTTGGTCCGCGCGAACTTATACTAGCGGATGCCGGCTACTGCTCAATCGCTGGGATTGACTATGTTCGGCAGCACGGTGCTGATGTGTTGGTTCGTGTCAACCCTCAGAGCTTCCTTGCGTACTCCGCGTTCGGTAGACGTATCTCGCTTCTTACGCGATTACGCACTTTGTCCAAAGAGGGGCAGATCGGCGAATGGCGGGTTGTCTTGCACGGTCAAGGGTCGGCATTTGTGGGCCGGTTGTGTGCAGTACGAAAGAGCGATTGCGCGATTCAACAGGCTCATCGGCGCTTGCAGCGCAGAGCGAGTAAGAAGCAAATGATCACCAGAGCGGGAACGTTCGAATTTGCCAGTATGTGATTGTATTTACGACCAGCTCCAGCGGTTCGACAGCCGAAATTCTAAAATATTACCGATGCGGCCATCTAAGCCAAGGAGAGCCGCGATTGTTGGATGGTTTGAGATTGGCTCGGCGACCAAGGTCTTGACCGCCATGTTGCTCGCTGACATGGTCCGCAAGGGCGAAGTCGCGACCGACGCGTGACCGGACTGCTCGTCTACCCTCCGCGCGGACAAAAGGCGGTACCCGCGGACAGAATACGCTCGGATCGCTTGATACGAGAGAGGCGCGCCAGGCTGTCCCCCTTCCAAAAGTAAATTTTTTGTCAAATCTTTGGCCAAAGCACAATTCGGATCGAAAGTCGCTTTATATTCACCTTTTGTCGAGAGCTTACCCTTAAGAGATTCCAGATGATTGCAGCCCCATCCGTTTATAAACGGAAACGAAACCGCGCCGCGCGAGAACGCGCGCTCGTACTGGCGGCGGGGAAGTTATTTGCGTCCCGCGGCTACGACGCAGCCACTACCCGCGAAATCGCGGCGCTGGCCGGGTGCGCCGAAGGATTGATTCATCGCTACTTCAAAGGTAAGGCGGGTTTACTGGCGGCCTTGATCCAACATCGGGGGACGCAAGAGGTGGTCGATCTGAACGAAAGGCTTCCGCTCGCCCCGACGGTCGAAGAAGAGATCAATCAACTGGTGAATTGGGAATTAGAAAGGATGTGGGCGGACCGCGAATTCCTGCGAGTAATCATCCCGCAGGCTTTGCTGGACCCCGCCCTCGGACGGCTACTGAGAGAGACCAGGCCACAAATTCGGGGCCGCGCGATCGGAGAACGGCTTAAGAAATTCAAAGAGTGCCAGACGCTGTCGGACTCAGACCTTGAGGCTGTGGCCCAGTTTGTGTCCGTGATGGGATTCATGTTCGGTTTCATGCGCCCGGTTGTCCTGCGACAAGACCGGGAAGATGCCAGAAAAATGGCCGCGGCGATTGCCAGATTGCTGGGCCGCACCTTCCAGTTCGGTGACCTTCCTCAAGACGAGCAGACTTACCCACCTGAAGTCGGATCTCCGTTTTTTTCTTGACGAGGTTCTTTCGTTAGTGGTATTAAGTGCGCCTGCACGCACAAATTGGGTGCAGGTTCCGGTTTTCGGTGGGCAACCATGTCACCCGAAGACTTTCTCGGATGTTGATCGGGGAACGCTCTCACGCGCCGACAAAAGGGTTTGTTGGTTGCCGGGATGTCTTTCGTCTGTAGTGGTCCAACCACCAGACAGTATGGCTGTATGGTGGTTTTGGTTATGGGTCGTTGGTGATCGTTTGACGGATGGTTTAACTCAGCACCAGGAGGACTCGCATGACCTCTCTTCGGAGGAGCCACTCAGGTGTTTTGATTCTCGTCTGTTTCTTGTTCCTGGGTGGGCTCGTCCAGGAAGCTCGAGCCATCCCCGCCTTTGCCCGCAAGTATGGCCTCCCCTGTTCCGCCTGCCACGAAGCTTGGCCCAAACTGAACAGCTTCGGACAAAGATTTAAGGACGAAGGCTACCAGCTGGGCAATGAGAGGGACGCACCCATCTACCAGCAACCCACCTACTGGCCGATCGCGATGCGAATCACGCCGCATTGGCACCTGGAAAGCGCCGGTCGCACGCCAGTCGATACCAGCGGCGGAGTCGCTGAGCGGACGGTGAATACATCGGGCTTCGACTTGACCGGCATTGACATCCTGACCGGCGGCACCCTGGCCAAAAACATCTCATTTCTGCTGGTGCCTTCGATTGATGTGGGATCGGGCACCATCGGCTTCGAATCTGCCAACGTACGCTTCGACAACCTGTTGGGATCGCCGTGGCTGAACTTCAAGTTTGGCAAGTTCGAACAGGATTTGCCGCTGTCCGAGAAGCGCATAATGGCGCTTTCCAGCGTCGGCGGTGCCTACCAGCTCTACCATTTTGTGCCTCCGGGCGATGCCAACGATGACGCTAGTGCGAGCCTTGGTTCAAACCAGCTCGGCATCGAACTCATGGGCCATTCCGAAGATGATCATAGCCGCTTTGCCGCGTCACTGATGAGCAGCACAAACGGCACGCCGGGGCTGCCGTTGGGACGAAGTTATGACGCATATGTCCACCTCAGCCAGGGTTTTCTCGTGCCCCGCCTGGGGCTGCAACGTGTGGGAGTATATGCATGGACGGGACTTAGGCCAACCTACTTTCTCACTTCCGGCGGCCTAGCTATACCCGGTGCCGGTCAAGGCAATCGCTCCTTCTATCGAGCCGGCGCTTACGGGACTCTCTATATCAGTAAGTTTGACCTGACCGGGGTTTATCAACGTGCCCAGGACAATGTCTTCCTGGCTAACGCGACTCCGGCAAATCAACCGGGGTCGCTTGCTCCCGGTGCGCAGGGTCCGGTCTGGAATACGGGCACGATTGAGGCCCACTACACCTACTCTCCTCAGCTTTTCTTCATTGGCCGCTACGAGTTGACCCGGATCTCCCGGCAAGCTCTGGCCAGCAATCCATCCGACCTCGGCAATGCCAACGTCTTTACACTGGGATACCGGTACTATCCGTTCATCCATAGCCGCGACGGCTTGGCCTGGCATCAGGAATTCTCCAGCATCAACTACAAAGGGCTTGCCTCCAGCGGCGCGGATCAACGCACCAGCAGCTACTTCATGGGCTTCGACTTTGCCTTCTGAGAAAAGAGGAAAAGCATGCGAACCAGTCACAACACAGTCTTTCTCGGAGTCATGGCGGTGGTTCTGGCATCCGGAGTAGCGACTGCCCAGAATTCGGGAGTTTCGAGCGGTTACCCCGTGCCGAAGGGCGACCTGACGCCTCCGCAACAAACCGGTGCGGGTCTCTACAAGCGTTATTGTGTCGGATGCCACGGCGTTAAGGGAGACGGCAACGGCGAGAACGCTCCCTACATCGATCCCAAGCCCCGCGATTTCACGCTGGCTCAATTCAAATGCCGGTCGACGCCCACGGGCACGCTGCCTCTGGATTCCGATCTAATTCATACCCTGCAGCGCGGAGTGCGTGGCAGCAACATGCCTTCCTGGTTGCCGCTCACTCCCGAAAACTGGGACGACCTGGTCGCCTACATCAAGACGTTCTCGTCTCGCTGGAAGACGGAGAAGCCTGGAGATCCAATACCCATTCCGACCGAGCCCGAGGTGACAGCCGACCGGGTCAAGGCCGGGCAACAGCTCTTCCAGCGACTTGAGTGCTGGAAGTGCCATGGCGTCGAAGGACGAGGGGATGGCCCTTCAGCGCCCACCCTCACAGATAGTAAAGACCGGGCCATTACACCTTATGACTTCAGCCAGGGCGGCAGGTTCAAGTGCGGCGCGACCGATCAGGATTTGTATCGCATTTTCATGACCGGACTGGATGGCACGCCAATGCCATCCTTCGCCGACAACGTCAAGCCCGAGGAAGCGTGGGACTTGGTTTTCTACCTGAGGACCCTGCAACCTATGAAAACGAAGGAGAGGGCGATTGCGAAACAACTCGGTTTGAAGCCGATTGATCCGAACGCGCCAGCGGCGCCAACACCTCAGCAATAGGCTGCACCAGAATTTACCAAGGAGATGTCAATGAAAGCCCGCTACAACTTCGTTGCCGTGAGTTCCGTCCTGCTATTGCTCGGGTGCAGCCTTTTGTTTTCGACCCGGAACGTAAGCGCCGCCGCGGAAGGCAAGATTTCCGGCACCATCAAGCTCGACGGCACGGCGCCGCACCAGAAACCGATCGACATGTCGAAGGAGCCGAGTTGCCAGAAGATACACGAAGGACATCCGGTGACGACCGAGACGGTGGTGACCGGGTCCGGCGGAGGTTTGCAGAACGTAGTCGTGTACATCTCGGAAGGTCTGCCGGTCGCGGCTTCCAACGAAGTGCTGGCTGAGACACCGGCTTTTGACCAGAAGGGATGCCAATACATCCCCCACGTTTTGGCGCTGGATGTGAATCAGCATTTCAGGGTCACCAACAGCGATCAGACCTCCCACAACATTCACCCCATGCCCAAGCCGGGGGGTGGTAACCAGGAGTGGAACAAATCGCAGCCGCCGGGCTCTCCGCCCTTTGACGTATCCTGGAAAACGGAGGAAGTTGCGGTGCACGTGAAATGCAACATTCACCCCTGGATGAGTGGCTACATGGCGGTGATCAAGGGACCATACGGCCGGAGCGACAATAGTGGCTCGTTCACCATTAACAACGTGCCTCCGGGGAGCTACACTCTGACTGCCTGGCAGGAAAGCTACGGGACCCAGACCCAGAAAGTGTCAGTCGGAGCAGGGAAGCCGGCCACCGCGGATTTTACATTTAAAGCCAAGTAACCCGTGCATCTCCACCAGGTGGCTTCGTAGAAAGAAGCCGGTAAAAAAGCATGGGCAAATTCTTCGCCATCACGATTGTGATCATTGCGCTGGCTTCGGCGGTTCCCATTGTCAGGCACACCTGGGCGCCGCCCCAGAACATCTCCGTTCACGGATCAGCCATTGACGATCAAATGTCAGAAACCATGGTCGAGGCCGGCTTTTCCTTTCTGGCGGCGCAGTTCGTGCTCGCGGTTTTGGTGTGGAAATTTTCCAGCCGGCCCCGGGACGCAAAGGTCACAAAATTTCCCGGCGGCGCGAAGGGTCTGGTGATCGCTGCCCTCATCCTGGTGGGCTCGGAGATCCTTGCGCTCGGAATTCTGGGACAGAAAGCCTGGGCCAGCGTCTATTTCACTCCTCCCGCTGCCAATGCCATCCCAGTCCAGGTTCAGGCCGGGCAATTCGCTTTCTACTTCCGCTATCCCGGCCCGGACGGAAAGTTCGGTCCCCTTCACCCTGAAAAGATCGACGAAGCTAATCAGAATTTTTTTGGTCTCGACGTCGATCACGATCCCGAGTCCAAGGATGACATTGTGACCGCGGAACTGGCCATTCCCGTGAACCGCGACGTCCATCTGCTCATGCACTCGAAGGACCTCGGGCACTCGTTTTACGTGCGCGAGTTACGCATCCAGCAGGACTTTGTGCCGGGCCTGGACCTCTCGCTTCATTTCACTGCGACGAAAACCGGCAAGTATGAAATCGTGTGTACCCAGCTTTGCGGTCTCGGGCACTACAATATGAAAGCGTACCTGGAAGTGATGCCCCAGGAAAATTTCGACAAGTGGCTGGCGCAGCAAGCGGCGCTGCAGTAGCGCCCTTCTCAAGGGAGACAAGGGCAGCAGACATTACCAGCAGACTTTAAGAGACAAGGGACGACATGCACGATCACGCACAGGCGGCGCAACACGCGGCTCCAACCGGATTTATCCGCAAGTACGTCTTCAGTCTCGACCATAAAGTGATCGGCAAGCAGTATTACGGATTGGGCCTGCTGGCAGTTCTGATCGGCATGGTGCTCTCCTGGCTGATGCGAATTCACCTAGTGTGGCCGAACACACCGATTCCGGGTTTGGGCCTGCTTTCGAAGACCGGCGCTCCCGGCGGCGTGATGACGCCAGAGTATTACCTGCAGTTGATGACCATGCATGGAACCCTCATGGTCTTTTTCGTACTCACCAATGTTCCATTCGCTGGCTTCGGCAACTACTTTTTACCCATCCAGATCGGCGCCGAAGACATGGCCTTCCCCCGTTTCAATATGATGTCGTTCTGGACCACGTTTGTGGCTTTCCTGGTTCTGATGGCCGCATTTTTCGTGGGCGATGGACCGCCGCTCGCCGGTTGGACCGCATATGCTCCGCTGAGCGCGGTGGGCGCCGATTCTGGCCCGGGAGAAGCTGTTGGTCAAACGTTGTGGGCGATTTCCATCGCCATTTTTTGCATCGGCCAGTTGCTGGGATCGTTGAACTTTATCGCCACCACCCTCGACCTCCGCACCAAAGGAATGACCCTGGCGCGGATGCCGGTAAGCACCTGGGCCTGGTTCATTACTTCCTGCATTGGGTTGCTGGCCTTTGCCGTGCTGCTGCCGGCTTGTTTGCTGCTAATTCTGGATCGCGTGGCCGGAACCAGCTTCTTCATCCCCGCCAACCTCGTGGTCAGCGACCACCTACAGCCCCACTCCGGTGGATCGCCGCTATTGTGGCAGCACCTGTTCTGGTTCTTCGGGCATCCCGAGGTCTACATTGCCATCCTGCCGGCCATGGGCATCATCTCCCACGTGTTGATTACCAGTATGCGTCGGCCTTTGCTCAGCCACCGAGTGGTGATCGCTTGCATGATGTCCATTGGCTTCCTCAGCTATATGGTTTGGGGACACCATATGTTCGTC
>Ga0070708_100002777_pt1 | contig 13596 bp, 12 predicted proteins | sample KBSK5503metaG_FD_65469 | JGI IMG/M metagenome (GOLD analysis project Ga0070708, IMG submission 65469) | Corn, switchgrass and miscanthus rhizosphere microbial communities from Kellogg Biological Station, Michigan, USA - KBS K5-50-3 metaG | ecosystem: Host-associated > Plants > Roots >...
CGATCCGAACTGAGACCGGCTTTCTGGGATTCGCTCATCCTCGCGGAATAGCAGCCCTTTGTACCGGCCATTGTAGCATGTGTGCAGCCCTGGACATAAGGGGCATGATGACTTGACGTCATCCCCACCTTCCTCCGAGTTGACCCCGGCAGTCTCCTACGAGTCCCCGGCATTACCCGCTGGCAACATAGGACAAGGGTTGCGCTCGTTGCGGGACTTAACCCAACATCTCACGACACGAGCTGACGACAGCCATGCACCACCTGTGTAGGGCCCCGAAGGACACCGTATCTCTACGGCTTTTCCCTACATGTCAAGCCCAGGTAAGGTTCTTCGCGTTGCATCGAATTAAGCCACATGCTCCGCCGCTTGTGCGGGCCCCCGTCAATTCCTTTGAGTTTTAGCCTTGCGGCCGTACTCCCCAGGCGGGGCACTTATTGCGTTAGCTGCGGCACAGAACCCGTTGATAAGGCCCCACACCTAGTGCCCAACGTTTACGGCGTGGACTACCAGGGTATCTAATCCTGTTTGCTCCCCACGCTTTCGCTCCTCAGCGTCAGTACCGGCCCAGAGTGCCGCCTTCGCCGCCGGTGTTCCTCCCGATATCTGCGCATTTCACCGCTACACCGGGAATTCCACACTCCCCTACCGGACTCGAGCTAAAGCAGTATCGAGCGAAGGCTCCAGGTTGAGCCTGGAGATTTCCCACCCGACTTGCTTAGCCGCCTACGAGCTCTTTACGCCCAATAATTCCGGACAACGCTCGCCCCCTACGTATTACCGCGGCTGCTGGCACGTAGTTGGCCGGGGCTTCTTCTGCAGGTACCGTCAATTTCGTCCCTGCTGAAAGGGGTTTACAACCCGAAGGCAGTCATCCCCCACGCGGCGTTGCTGCGTCAGGCTTTCGCCCATTGCGCAATATTCCCTACTGCTGCCTCCCGTAGGAGTCTGGGCCGTGTCTCAGTCCCAGTGTGGCTGATCGTCCTCTCAGACCAGCTACCCGTCGTAGCCTTGGTAGGCCGTTACCCCACCAACAAGCTGATAGGCCGCGAGCCCCTCCCGAAGCGGAATCCATTTCCTCCAATGACCATGCGATCTCTGGAGGGCATCCGGTATTAGCACCGGTTTCCCGGTGTTATCCCAGTCTTCGGGGCAGGTTGCTCACGTGTTCCTCACCCGTTCGCCGCTAGGTCTTCTCCAGGGTTACCCCTGAATGGACCTCGCTCGACTTGCATGTATTAAGCACGCCGCCAGCGTTCGTCCTGAGCCAGGATCAAACTCTCCGTCGAGATCTATGGCTCCGAGCCCTGGCTAGGGCACCTTGCCTTCGATCAGAGAGCCCGGTGCCGAGGGCTACTGAGCCCGGGCACCGAACTGGCATTTCATTGTTGCTTGACAGCCGCGTCGAAGACGCGGCCGCCCGCACTGGCTTTTGCTGTCCTGTTCCGTTGTCAAGGAGCGGGTCGCTCGAGAGACACACGTCCTCACGGACGTTGGTGTCCCCACAAGCTCGCTCTATTCACAAGGGTTGCGGGTAGGTAACTGCGTCCCGCACTTCCTCGGCAGGAGCCGTACTACCTGGCTCCCGAGCAGCGAAACAAGATAGGCCCTGCTCAGCACCCTGTCAAACGGCTACTCGAAGCGCACCAGGTGGTACTGCTTCTTCCCACGGCGCAGCACCAGGTATCGCCCGTGCAGCAGATCGTCGGTGAGGATCCGCCGGGCGGCGTCGGTCTCCCGGACGCCGTTGAGGTACACGCCCCCCTGGGCGATGGCATTCCGGGCCTCGGACTTCGACGTCACCAGCCCGGTACGGGCGAGCAGATCGACGAGCTCGACGTCGCCGTCGGCCGGGGCCGAGCTGCTAGGCGCCTCGGCGAAGACCTCGAGAAGCAAACCCTCGTCGAGGCCCCGCGGGTCACCTCCCCCAAAGAGCACCGCCGACGCTTCCTGTGCCCGCGTCGCCTCGGCGGACCCGTGAACCCACGCCGTGATCTCGAACGCCAGCCGCCGCTGGGCCGCCTGCGGGTCGCTTAGCACCGCGCTGATCTCGTCGCCCGGTAGGTCAGTGAACAGCCGGAGGAACCGCTCCACGTCGGCATCGGGGGTGTTCACCCAGAACTGGAGGAAGCGGTACGGGCTCGTCAACCGGGGGTCGAGCCACGGGTTGTCGGGCTCGCTCTTCGAAAACTTCCGACCGGTTGCCGTCGTGAGTAACGGCCACGTCGCGCCGTAGGCGGTCGCCCCGCGGACGCGGCGGATCAGGTCGATGCCGGCGGTGATGTTGCCCCACTGGTCGCTCCCACCCAGCTGGAATCGGCAACCGAACTCATCGAAGAGGTGCAAGAAGTCGTACGCCTGCAGGAGCATGTAGCTGAACTCGGTATAGGAGATGCCCTGCTCGCGCTCGGTGAGCCGCCGGCGCACCGACTCCTTGCCGATCATCACGTTGACGGTGAAGTGCTTCCCGATGTCGCGAAGGAACTCGGTGAGCTTCAGCTCTTGCAGCCACCGGGCGTTGTCGAGCATTTGCGCTTGGGCCGGCCCGGCGCCGAAGTCGAGAAACCGCTCCAATTGCGCGCCGATGCGCTCGGCATTCGCGGCGATCTCCTCGGACGCCAGCAGGCTGCGCTCGGTATCGCGTCCGCTCGGATCCCCGATGAGGGTCGTGCCGCCCCCGAGCAGCGCGATCGGCGCATGGCCGGCTCGCTGCAGGCGCTCGAGGAACTTGATGCCGACGAGGTTGCCGGCATGCAGGCTGGGGGCGGTGGCGTCAAACCCGGCGTAGGTGACGACCGACTCGCGGTCGAGGAGCGTGGCGAGCTCGGGATCGGTGCTTTGGTGCACCATCCCCCGCCACTCGAGCTCCTCCCACAGAGAAGCTTCAGCCATCGATGGCGTTGGCCCGGGCGATGGAGCCGAGCCACGACGCGCTCGGCTTGGGCCGGCGCTCCATGGTCTCCCGGTCGACGGCCACGAGCCCGAACGTCGGACTGTAGCCGAGCACCCATTCGAAGTTGTCGAGCAGGCTCCAGTGCACGTAGCCGCGCACATCGACGCCGTCGGCCAGGCAACGTTGCACGCCCTCCAACGCGACCGTGGTGTAGGCCACGCGCCGCGTGTCGTCATCGGTGCCGATCCCGTTCTCGGTCACGAGCACGGGAAGGCCCGTCATTTCGGCCGCCCGCCGGATCGTGCCCTCCAGCGCCTGGGGCCAGAACTCGTAGCCCATCTGCGTCGTCTCCACTCCCGGCTCGGGCGGGAGATCTCCGTCGGGGCCGACGAGCGCTCGCGTGTAGGTCTGCACCCCGATGAAGTCGTCGCCCCGCGCCGCCTCCAGGTAGACGTCCTCCCGCCGCCGGCGCCGCCGTTCCAGCCGCTCATCTCCCCCGTCGACGGCCACGTAGTCGGCCATCGAGAGGGTCAGCCCCACGGGTGCCTCGCCGGGGCCCGCCCGCAGGGCACCGGCGGCCCGATGATGAGCCTCGATGAACACTTCGTCGACCTCTCGTCGCAATGCGGGGTCGTGGCGACCCGGAGGGAACAGCCCGGCGTTGAATCCGAGCATGGACACGACGTTGGGCTCGTTGATCGTGCACCACCAACCGACCAGATCACCCAGGTGCCCGGCTACCGCCTCGGCGAAGCGCCCGAAGCGGTCGACCGTCGTCGGGTCGCACCAGCCTCCGTGATGGGCCACCCACCGCGGGGTGGTGAAGTGGTGCAGCGTGACGATCGGCGTGACGCCGTGGTCGCGGCAGAACCCGCACATGCGCCGGTAGTGCTCCAACGCCGCTCGCGAGACGTGACCTTCTTCGGGCTCGATCCGGCTCCACTCCACAGAGAACCGGTAGGCGTTGAACCCGAGGTCGGCAAGCAGGCCGATGTCCTCCTTGTACCGGTGGTAGTGGTCGCATGCGTCCCCGCTGGGCTCGACGCACGGCGACGCCGGGTTGTGCTCCCAGGCCCACCAGTCGTTGTTCCAGTTGCCCCCTTCAACCTGGTGCGCGGCGGTCGCGGTGCCCCACACAAAGTTCTCCGGGAAGAGAGACATGCGGGCAGGTTAGGGTGCGCGACGTGTGGGCGGGCGATGAGGTGCGGATGTGACGAACCGCCGGCCCCTCTGGGTGCTCATCGTCGCCGTCTATGCCGGGTTTGCTGTCGCCGCCCCCGCGGTCATCGCCACCCGGAAAGCGCGCGAGAACGACAACAAGGCGGCCCAGCCGTCGGCGGCCGCAGTGCCGACCCCCGAAGGTGGCGCCCCTGCCTCCAAGGAGGGCGCAGCTCGGGGCACCGTGGTCATGCAGCAGATCGCGTTCAAGCCCACGCAGCTTGTCGTGCGCAAGGGCGCCGAAGTCCTGTTCGACAACCGCGACGTCGCTCCCCACACCGTGACCGAGAAGGGCGGCTCGATCGACTCCGGGCTGCTGAACCCCGGCAAGTCGTTCCGGCTCGTGGTCGACCGATCGTTCGAGTACGTGTGCACCCTGCACCCGAGCATGAAGGCGCAGATATCCCTGTCGGGGTGAGGACGCCATGGACGTCATCAAGTCGCTGAACGACATCACCAACGGCAACCTCCTGTTGTGGAAGGTGATCCTCGCCACGATCGTCATCGCCCTCGCCGGCATCCAGGTGGCGATGGCTGCCGGCTTCTACGAGGTGGCGTCGCTGCCGGGCATTGGCCCCGGCACCGCCGCCCGGGTCCACCGCGTGAGCGGGCGCATCGCCGTCACCCTGGCTGTCGTCGTCGCCTATACGTGCCTAGCGGGCCCGGCCGGCCCGACAAGCCCCACGCGCGTGGCGCTGCACTCGGCGTTCGGGACGCTGGTCTTCGTCCTGCTGGCAGTGAAGTTCGCGCTGCTCAAGCTCACGCGCGCCGGGGGGCGCGCCATCCCCTACGTGGGCATCGCCCTGTTCCTGACCTTCGGCGCCATCTGGGCCACCAGCGTCGCCGACTACGTGGCCGCGAGGTAGCCAGTGCACTCGATGCGAACACTCCTTCGGATCTGCGTCACCGCCGCGCTTCTCACCGGGCTCGGGGCACCGCTGACACGGGCGGGCGCCCAGACCGGCACGGACGTCACGATCGTCAACTTCGACTACTCGCCCGTCTCGCAGACCATCGACGTCAACACCAAGGTCACGTGGACGAACACCAGCGATCGGCCCCACACCGTCACCGATCGCGGCGGCACCTTCGACACCGACGCCATCGCCCCGCGGAAGACCGCGGCGCTCACCTTCACCGTGCCTGGGACATATCACTACTTCTGCCGCATCAACCCCTCGAAGATGAACGGGATCCTGGTCGTGAAGCCTGTAGGGGCCGCCCCCGTGCAGCGGGTGGAGGCCGTCGATCCCGCGCTGCCCAACGAGAGCCTGCGCTTCGACCCCCCACAGCTACAGACGACCACCGGCTCGGCAATCCTGTTCGCCAACGTCGGCGGGAAACCGCACACATTCACCGCCGACGATGGGTCCTTCGATAGCGGCGTGGTGCCGCCCGGGCCCGAAGGCGGCCGGTTCGCGGGCACCAACGTCAGCGTGACGGTCACCAAGCCGGGGACGTTCGGGTTCCACTGCGAGATCCATCCCGCGGCGATGAAGGGCACGGTCACGGTGACCGGTGAGGCCCGTGCCGGTCCCGCGGCAGCCTCGTCGGCGTCGCGCAACGTCGGCATCGACATGGAGGATTTCCAGTTCGTGCCTCCGGAGCTCTCGGTCGCGCCCGGCGGGAAGGCCACGTGGACCAACAAGGGCAAGGCGCCCCACACCGCGACCTTTGACGACGTGGCCCTCGACACCGGGCGGGTCGAGCCGGGAGCGACCGGCTCCATCACCGCACCGGACAAGCCCGGCAGCTACAGCTACCGGTGCAGCATCCACCCGGCCAAGATGCGGGGCGTGCTGGTGGTGGTCGGCGAAACCACCGCCGATCCCACCAAACGCGACGCCGCCGCGCCCAACACGCCGGTGGCGGCCACCGGCCCGAAGGGGCCCGGTGGGGGCGTCACCACGCTGGCGCTGGTGACGGCGATCGTCGCCTCGTTCCTCGGCGGCTTCGGCATCTCCGCCTTCGCCCGCCGCCGCCCCCCGTCAGGAGCGGCCGCCTAGCGCCGAACGCCGCGACAGGCCGGGCTCGCCGGAGACGTAGAAGCGCCACGGCAGCTCGGCGCCGGCGGTCAACCCGATACGGCGAGAGGTCGCCGGCACCACCGGCGGGGCGACACCGTCGTCGGCGATCCACACGCCGCGGTCGCCGCTCACGAGGTCGGCGCCGTCGAACGAGCGGTCGAGCCCGAGCGCCTGGCACAGCTTGGCCGGTCCGCTGCAGAGATCCCGTTCGTCCCGGCGAGCGCGAAGACGGCGCGCCCGCATGGTGTCGAGGCCTTCCAGGGGCGCCGCCGCCCGCAGCAACACCGCGGTCCCCACGCCCGCCTCGCCACACACGACGTTGGCGCAGTAGTGCATCCCGTAGGTGAAATAGACGTAGAGGTGCCCGGCGGGGCCGAACATGGTGGCGTTGCGCATCGTCTGCCCGCGATAGGCGTGGCTCCCTGGGTCCTCGGCGCCGGCGTACGCCTCGACTTCGATGATGCGGCCGACGAGCGGGCCGTGAACGAGCAGCTTGTTGAGGAGCTCGGGCGCCACCACGCGCGAGTCGCGGGCATAGAACCGCCGCGGCAGGCGCCGCCGCGCCTTTGTCACCGGGCCAGTCGGGCCCGGTCTCGCTCCAGGCGCTCCCCGAACCGGAGCAGTTGCTCGGCGACCGGCGCCGGTCCCGCTCCTCCCGGAGTCGTGCGGCGGAGCACGGCCGCCCCCGGCTCGAGCAGCGGCAGCGCGTCCGGTCCCAGGTCCGGGTGGGCCTCGACCAGCTCGGCGAGAGGGACGTGGCGCTGGGCGGCGTCGCGCACCAGCCCCCCGACGATGGCGTGGGACTCCCGGAACGGCATCCCCCGGCCGACCAGGTACTCGGCCAAGTCGGTGGCCGCGGCCTCGGGAGCGTCTGCCGCCGCGGCCATGCGGGCGACGTCGAACACCGCCGTGGCCAGCAGGCCGGACATCGCCGACAGCGCCCGCTGCACCTGCTCGACGCTGTCGAACAGCGGCTCCTTGTCCTCCTGCAAGTCGCGGTTGTAGGCCAGCGGAAGCCCCTTCAGGGTGACCAGCATCCCCGTGAGGTGGCCGACGAGGCGGCCGGCCTTCCCTCGGGCCAGCTCGGCGATATCGGGATTGCGCTTCTGCGGCAGCATCGAGCTGCCGGTGGCGTAGGCGTCGTCGAGGCGGAGAAAGCCGAACTCCTGCGACGTCCACAGGACGATCTCTTCGCCGATCCGCGAGAGGTGGGTGCCGAGCAGGGCGAGGACGAACAGCGCCTCGACCACGAAGTCGCGGTCCGACACCGCGTCCAACGAGTTCTCGAAGCGTTCGCTGAACCCCAAGTCGGCGGCCACGCCGTCGGGGTCGAGCGCCAGCGACGATCCCGCCAGGGCGCCGGCGCCCAGTGGCGAGACGTCGGCCCGGGCGCGCGCTGCCAGCAGGCGGTCCACGTCCCGGGCGAACGCCCACCCGTGCGCCAGCAGGTGGTGCGCCAGCAGCACCGGCTGCGCACGCTGCAGGTGGGTATAGCCCGGGAGAGCGGCGTCTCCCGCCTCGATTGCCCGACGCCGCAGAACGTCCTGCAGCGCCAGCACGCCCTCGGCGACTTCGGCGAGCGCCCGCTTCGTGTACAGGCGAAGATCGGTGGCTACCTGGTCGTTGCGGCTGCGACCCGAGTGCAGCTTTCCGCCAACCGCGCCGGCGATCTCGATCACCCGGCGCTCGATCGCGGTGTGGATGTCCTCGTCGGTCGGGACGAACGCGAAGGACTCGGTCTCGACCTCCTCGGCCACGCGATTCAGCGCCGCCACCAGGATCCCGGTCTCATCGGAATCGAGCACGCCGGCGCGCTCCAAGCCACGAACATGGGCCAGCGAACAGGCGATGTCGTCCGGGGCCAGGCGGGCGTCAAAGGCGATGCTGGCGGTAAAGGCCCAGAGCTCGTCCGCCGGCGGCCCGTCGAACCGCCCCTGCCAGAGCGTCACAAGCCCGTCACCGTCTTGGGTCGTCAACCGGGCTCTCGACGACCTCGTCGCGGCGTTCCTGGCGGGCCGCCCACGTCTGCACGCTCTGGCCCCAGAGCCGGACGAAGCCCTCGGCGTCCTGATGCCGGAAGCGGTCGGCGGCGTCGTAGGTGGCCAGCCCGTAGTCGTACAGGCTGACGTCGCTCCGGCGCCCGACGACAGTGCAGCGCCGGGGTTCGCACCGCAGGCGGACTTCGCCCGTGACGAACCGCTGGCTGTGATCGACGAACGCGTCGAGCGCGCCCTTGAGCGGCGAGAACCAGAGCCCGTCGTAGACCAGCTCGGCGTACCGGGGCTCGAGGCGGATCTTCTCGTGGGCCAGATCGCGTTCGAGGGTGATGCTCTCGAGATCCTGGTGGGCCATGACCAACGCCAGCGCCGCCGGGCACTCATACACCTCGCGGCTCTTGATGCCGACGCGGCGGTTCTCGACCATGTCGATGCGCCCCCACCCGTACGAGCCGACGACCCGGTTGAGCTCGGCGATCAACGCCGCCAACCTGAGCGGCCGCCCGTCGAGGGCGACGGGCACGCCCTCTCGGAAGCTCACCGTCAGCTCGACCGGCTCGGTGGCCGTGGGCACGGTCATGGTGAAGACGTCCTCGGGCGGCGCGTGCCACGGGTCCTCGAGCACGCCGCACTCGATCGCCTTCCCCCACAGGTTCTCGTCGATCGAGTACAGGCTCTCCTTCGTGACGGTGATGGGAATCTCGTAGCGGCGGGCGTACTCGACGGCCTGCTCGCGATTCAGGTCCCAGTCGCGGATGGGAGCCAGGACCTCGAGGTCGGGCGCTAGCGCTCGTGTCGACACCTCGAAGCGCACTTGGTCATTGCCCTTCCCGGTACAGCCGTGGGCAACGGCGTCGGCACCGTGGGCCCGGGCGGTGTCGACCAGGTGGCGCACGATGATGGGACGCGACAGCGACGAGACCAGCGGGTAGCGGCCCTCGTAGAGGGCGTTGGCCTTCAGAGCCGGCGCCACATAGTCCTCGGCGAACTCGTCCACGCAGTCGACGACGAAGGCGTCGACCGCTCCCGCGGCCAGCGCCCGCTGGCGCAACGCCACGAAGTCGCCGCCCTGACCGACGTCCGCGGCCAAGGCGATCACCTCCAGGTCGCGTTCCTCGCGTAGCCACCGCACCGCTACCGAGGTGTCCAGCCCTCCGCTGTAGGCCAGCACCACCCGTTTTGCCATCGAGACTCCTCGCGTTCGCTCTGCTCAGCTGCCGGCCAACTGGCGCAGGCGGCGCGCCACCCGGGCGCCTCCCACAGCCTCGGTGACGACCAGCAAGAGGGTGTCGTCGCCCGCCACCGTTCCGAGGATGTCGGGCAGCCCCGCCCGGTCGATCGCCGACCCGACCACGTGCGCCGATCCCGGCGGGGTCCGCAGCACGACGATGTTGGCAGAGTGCGACACCTCGACGACCCACTCGCCGAAGACGCGGCGCAGGTGGTGGTCGGGGGCCGGGCGCTCGTGGGCGTGCTCGGGGATGGCGTAGGCGGTGGCGCCACCAGCGACGCGCACTTTCACCGCGCCCAGCTCCTCCAAGTCCCTCGACACCGTGGCCTGCGTGGCCGGCACCCCTTTGGCCTCAAGCAGCTCGACCAGCTGCCCCTGGCTCGAAACCTGGTTGTGCTCGAGCATCTGGGTGATCAGGTGCTGGCGCTGCGGCTTCGGCAACGCCCGCCGCGCCGTCACTGTGCCCGCTCCATCAGCCACACCAGGAGGCCCCGCTGCGCGTGCAGCCGGTTGGCGGTCTGGCGCCAGACCCGGCTCTTCAGACCGTCCACCACCGCGGCCGCGGCCTCCTCGCCGCGGTGGACCGGGAGACAGTGCAGGAAGATGGCGCCCGGCGCCGCGGCCCCCATGAGCTGCTCGTCGACCTGAAACCCGGCGAAGGCCGCCCGGCGGGCGGCGGCGTCGGCCTCCTGTCCCATCGACGTCCACACGTCGGTGTACACCGCGTCGGCGTCGTCGACCGCCGCCGCAGGATCGGAGCCCACTTGGACGTCGCCGCCGAGTTTGCGGGCCCGGTCGACCACCTCTTCGGCGAGCTCGAAGCCGGCGGGCGTCGCCACCCGCACCGGCATGCCCACGAGGGCGGCCGCGAGCAGGAACGACGCGCACACGTTGTTCCCGTCCCCCACCCATGCCGCCGTGCGACCGTCCAGCGAGCCGAACTCGTCTTCGAGGGTGAGGATGTCGGCCAGCGCCTGACACGGATGGGCGTCGTCAGACAGCAGGTTCACGATGGGCACCGAGCTGGCCGCAGCCATGCGCTCGAGCGACGGGTGGCCGAAGACGCGGGCGCCGATGAGCGCATGGAACGACGCCATGGTGCGAGCCAGGTCCTCGGCGGTCTCCCTCGTGTCGAGGCCCACCTCTTCGTTGCGCATCGTCACCGGGTGGCCGCCGAGCTGGACCACCGCCACCTCCATCGAGCTCCGAGTACGAGCCGACGGCTTCTCGAAGAGCAGGGCCACGCTCTGGCCGGCGAGCATCCGGGGTGGGTCCGGGTGCCGAGCCAGCGACAGGATCTCGGCCAGTTCGGTGGCGTCGACGTCATCGACGTCGAGAAAGTGGCGGGTCACGCCAGGACCCCGGCGAGGATGGCGGCGGCCTCGTCGATCTGGTCGTCGGTCACCAACAGCGACGGGGCGAAGCGCAGCGTCGTCGTCGCGACCGCGTTGACCACCAACCCCGCGTCCAGCGCCTGGGCGGCGACCGCCGCGGCCTCCAGTCCCGGTGCCAACTCGGCCGCGAGCAGGAGACCGAGACCCCGAACGCTGGTCACGCCGTCGAGCGCCTCGAGTCGCTTGCGCAGCCGCCCGCCGGCGGCCTCGGCGCGGGCGGGGACGTCCTCGTCCTCCATCACCGCCAGCACGGCGCGCGCCGCCGCGGCGGCCAACGGCTGGCCCCCGAAGGTGGTGGCGTGGTCGCCGGGCACGAAGGCATCGGCCACATCCGCGCGTGCCCAACAGGCGCCGATGGGAACGCCATTGCCCAGGGCCTTGGCCATCGTCACGACGTCGGGGGTGACGCCGTAGTGCTGGAACGCGAACCACCGCCCGGTGCGGCCCAGGCCGGTCTGCACTTCGTCGAGGATCAGCAGGAGCCCGCGGTCGTCGCAGATGCGCCGGACGGCGTGCAGATAGTCGGCGCTCACCGGGTTGACACCGCCCTCGCCCTGCACGCACTCGAGCAGGATCGCCGCCACCGCGTCGCCCGACGCCGCCCGATCCATCGCGTCGATGTCGTCGAAGGCGACGTGCAAGAACCCCTCCGGCAGGGGTTGGAAAGCCTCGTGCTTCGTCGGCTGGCCGGTGGCGTGCAGGGTGGCCAGCGTGCGCCCGTGGAACGAGCCGTAGGAGCTCACCACCGCGTAGCGCCCGGGGCCGGCCCATTTGCGGGCGAGCTTGATGGCGCACTCGTTGGCCTCGGCACCGGAGTTGCAGAAGAACACCCGTCCCCCTCCGCCGATCAGCCGGTCGAGGGTGGCGGCCACCTCCGGGGCGAGGACAGTCCCGTAGAGATTGGAGACATGCAGCAGAGTTCTGGCCTGCTCGGCAACAGCGCTGGCGACTGCGGGATGGGCGTGACCGAGGGACGTAACCGCCAGGCCCGACAGGAAGTCGAGGTAGGGCTTTCCGTCGGCGTCCCAAAGGCGGCTGCCCTCGCCCCGCACAAACGTCACCGCCGGGTCGGGATAGGTGCGCATCAGCGCCGACCGATCGACCGCCGCCTCGCTCACGGCTCCACCATCGTGCCGACGCCCTCGTCGGTGAAGAACTCGAGCAGCAGCACGTGCGGGACGCGGCCGTCGAGGATGTGGGCCCGGCGCACGCCGTTGCGCAGCGCCTGCACGCACGACGCCACCTTCGGGATCATGCCTTCGCTGATGGCGCCGGCGTCGACGAGCCCCTGGAGGTCGCCGGCGGAGATGGCACTGATCCGCGAGCTCGGATCGTCGAGATCCTTCCGCAGGCCCTCGACGTTGGTCAGATACACGAGGCGCTCGGCGGAGAGCGCCTCGGCGATGGCACCGGCGACGGTGTCGGCGTTGATGTTGTAGCTCTGGCCGGCGACGTCGGCGCCGATGGTCGCGACGACCGGGATCAGCTCCTGTGCGAGAAGCCGGTCGAGGATGTCGGCGTTGACGTTCTCGACATCGCCGACGAACCCCAGTTCGGGCGAGCGCGCGACAGCGCCAATTAGCTGGGCGTCCTCGCCCGACAGCCCGACGGCCAGGGCGCCGTGGACGTTGATCGCCGAGACGATGTCGCGGTTGACCCGTCCCACCAAGACCATGCGGGCGATGTCGAGGGTCTCGGCGTCGGTCACCCGCAGCCCGCTACGGAACTCCGGCGTCTTGCCCAGACGGTTCATGAGGTCGCCGATCTGCGGACCGCCGCCGTGGACCACAACCGGACGCATGCCCACCGAGCGCATCAGGACGATGTCCTCGGCGAACAGACGGGCGAGGCGTTCGTCCTCCATGGCGTTGCCGCCGTACTTGACGACGACCACCTTGCCCGAGAACCGGCGGATGTAGGGCAGCGCCTCGGCGAGGACGGCCGCCTTCTCCGCTGCGGGCAGGGCGTCGGGCTTCTCGCTCCGCAAGCCCTCGCTCGCTGCGTCGTTGCCGGCGCCGATCGGTTCGTCAGGTTCGCTACGCATCGGCCTTCGGAGCTCGCATCACGACGTCCGCATGTTCTCGTCGATGTAACCGGGCGTGAGGTCGTTGGTGAGCACAGTGGCCTCGCCGCGGCCGAGGCCGAGATCGGCGGTGAGCTCGACGGTGCGTTCCGCCAGATGGGCGCGCACCGCGGCGGGGTCGTGAGGCGCGGCGATCCCAGCGGCGCACACGACCGTGCCGCCGTAGGCCACCTCAACCAGATCGGGATCGAAGCCGACGCCGGCGCTGCCCAGCTCGCTCACCACCCGGCCCCAGTACGGGTCCGCGCCGTAGAAGGAGCACTTGACGAGCTGGCTCTCGGCCACCTTGCGGGCGGCGGCGTAGGCGTCGGCCGCCGTGCGGGCGCCCTTCACCCGCACACGGATGACCTTGGTGGCGCCTTCGGCGTCGGCGGCCATCTGGGTGGCGAGGTCGGCGCACGCCTGCGACGTCGCGTCCCGAAGCGCAGCCAAGGACACGTCGCCGCCGTCGCCTCGGGCCAGAAGCAACACGGTGTCGTTCGTCGAGGTGCACCCGTCGACGGTCAAGGCGTTGAACGAATCGTTGACGGCCGCCACCAGCGTGCCCCGCAGCACCGTCGGGTGGGCGCGGGCGTTGGTGGTCAGCACCGCCAGCATCGTGGCCATGTTCGGCGCCAGCATCGCCGCACCTTTGGCCATCCCCGCAACCCGGCAGCCGTCGATGTCGACCACCGACTCCTTCCTGACGGTGTCGGTCGTGCGGATGGCCTCGGCGGCGCGGCTGCCGCCGTCTTCCGACAGCCCCTCGACCAG
>Ga0070708_100002778_pt1 | contig 13593 bp, 9 predicted proteins | sample KBSK5503metaG_FD_65469 | JGI IMG/M metagenome (GOLD analysis project Ga0070708, IMG submission 65469) | Corn, switchgrass and miscanthus rhizosphere microbial communities from Kellogg Biological Station, Michigan, USA - KBS K5-50-3 metaG | ecosystem: Host-associated > Plants > Roots >...
GGATTCGCGAGCCGCACGTCCTTCCCCAGCCGCGGATGAAACACGGTCATCCCCTTCACGTACTTGCCCGAGACCACCCGCATGAACGCGATCCGATCCCGGTGCATCGGGTCCATGTTCGCCTGGATCTTGAACACGAAGCCGGCGAAGCGCGGGTCGGTCGGGCTCGCCAGGCCGTTGGTCGTCTTCCGCGGCGCGGGCGGCGGCGCCAGCGTCAGAAACGTATCCAGAAACAGCCGCACCCCGAAGTTGTTCATCGCGCTGCCGAAGAACATCGGCGTCAACTGACCCTGATCCGTCTTTTCCCGGGCGAAGGTCTCGCCGCCGACGTCGAGCAGCTCGATCTCCTCGCGTAAGGTGGAGGACTCGCGATCGGAAAGCGCCGAGCGGCCCTCCGGCGAATCCATCGGCACCGATCTCTCCCGGGCCTCCGACTCGCCGTGCGTCCCTTCCGACGCGTACAGATGCAGCATCGCCGAGTTGCGCTCGTAGACACCGCGAAAATCGGGGCCCATCCCGATCGGCCAGTTCATCGGATACGCGCGGATGCCCAGGACCTGCTCGAGCTCGTCCATCAGCTCCAGCGGCGCCTTGCCGAAGCGATCCAGCTTGTTGATGAAGGTGAAGATCGGAATCCCGCGCATCCGGCACACCTGGAAGAGCTTGCGCGTCTGCGGCTCGACCCCTTTGGCCGCGTCGATCAGCATCACCGCGCTGTCCGCGGCGGTGAGCGTCCGGTAGGTGTCCTCGGAGAAGTCCTGGTGGCCCGGCGTGTCGAGGAGGTTGATCGCGTGGTCTCGGTAATTGAACTGGAGCACCGAGGTGGTCACCGAGATCCCGCGCTCCTTCTCCAACTCCATCCAGTCGGACGTCGCGTACCGCCGCGCGCGCCGGGCCTTGACGCTGCCGGCCAGGTGGATCGCCCCGCCGTAGAGCAAAAGCTTCTCGGTCAAGGTGGTCTTCCCCGCGTCGGGGTGACTGATGATGGCGAAGGTGCGCCGGCGGGCGACCTCGCGTTGAAGCTCGGGTTCTGGCATTCGCTTAACTGCTCGCGGAGGTGTACTTGCCGATCGATTGGAGCCACATCAGGCGCGCCAGCACGGCGAACACCGCGGCTCCGCAGACGGCGGTTATGAAGGTGGACGGGCTCAGCTTTCCGAGCATCGCCTGGGCGGGGAAGGTGGTCATCAAAGCCAGTGGAATAACAAAAGTGAACACGATGTGCAGGATCCCCCGAAAGACGGAGGAAGGCCACCGCGCGGCATCAAAAATCGACTCGAAGAAGTAGGTCAGGTTGTCCACCTTCACCACGTAGAACGCCGCGCTCACGGTCAGGATCCACAAGGAATAGAGCAGCACCGTGGCGGTGCACAGAAGGGCGAAGGCCTCGGCCAGGCCCTTGGCGCTGGGGGAGGTGCCGAGCAGGTGGAAGCTGTAAGCGAAGATGCCGAGCGCGGTGAGCACGTTGAGCGACCGCCAGGGCTGAAACTTCGCGGTCGAGACGAGAAACTGCGCATCCGCCGGCTTGAGCAGGACGAAGTCCAGCGTCCCCTTGCGGATGTGCTCGACCACAGCGGTGAGGCTCGGGTTGATCGCGCCTTCGAGGATGGCCTGGAGCAGGGTGAACCAGCCGATCACCATCAGCGCCTCGCCGAAGCTCCAGCCCGCGAGCATCTTCGTGGTCCGGAAAACGACGAAGATCGGCACCAGGGCGGTGACGATCCAGAAGGCCTCGATCAGCCCGTCGATCAAAAAATCGTACCGGTACTGCATCGCCAGAAGCGCCGAGGCGCGCAGCTGAACACCGAGCAGTCGAACGTAGCGCAGCAAAGCTATCCTCCGTACGCCGCGAAGCGCCGCAGGCCCCCGCGCCACAGGAGCGTGACGAAGCCGGCGAACATCGCCACCCAACCCCATTGCCGGGCGAGCATCGACAGCGCCTGGCCGCGCCCGATCGCCGAGGTCATCAGCTCCACCGGAAAGCCGATCTGGTACTGAAACGGCAGCCAGCCGGCGATCGTCCGGATCCCGTGCGGGAAGAGCTCGATCGGAACCATGTACCCGCTGAACACGAAGAAGAGCGCCAGCCAGATCCCCATGAACTTCTCGCTGCTGTCGATGTACAGCGCCAGGCAGCCGATGAGAAGGTTGGCCAGGAACGTGATCAACCACCCGCCGAGCATCGCCATGCACCAGATTCCCCAGAGCGCCGGGTCGTGGGTGATCCGTCCCCAGCCCACGAGGAGAAGACCGACCACCGCGACGGGAACGGCGACGATGAGGCGCATCGGCAGCGCCGCCACGTTCTCGGCCGCGTAGGAGAGGAACGGATGGATCGGCCGGAGCAGGCGCATGCCGAGCGTCCCCTGCCGCACCTCGAAATTCATCTGCCAGGCGACCCACGCGCCGGTGAGCTGGCGGACGATGAAGGTGGCGAGGAAGTAGGCCACGAAATCCGCCTGGCCGAACCGCCCCACCGGCGCTTCGCGGGCCACCGCGCTCCACAGCGCGAGCATGATCAGCGGCATCGTGGTCGAAAGCACCCAGACGAGAAGCTCCGCCCGGTAGGCCACCGCTTCCAGAAATCCCACCTTGAGCAGCGTGGGCAGGACTCTCGCTGCCTTCCCCGGGCTCATGCGACGCCGATCTGAACGCCGTTGCCCGTCTTGCCGTTGGTCTCAGGGGTGGTCGGCGCCAGGTGGTTGCCGGCGAACAGCTCGCTCATCACCTCTTCGAGCGGCGGATTCTCCACGGTGAGGTCCTTGACGGGCAGATGGGCCAGCGCCCGGCTCACCGTGGCGCTCACCGCATCTTGCGGAACTTGAAGGACCGCCATCGCGTGGTCGTTGGACACCACCTTGCCGAGCGTGAGCAGCGCGCTCTTGTCCACCGCCTCGTTGAGGTAGAGCACCACCCGCTTCTCCGGCCGGATCCGCCGCACCAGGTCGTCGAGCAACCCGTCGTAGGACAGCTGCCCCTTGTCGATCACGATGACTCGAGGACAGAGCGCGGCGACGTCGTCCATGTAGTGGCTGGTCAGCATCAACGTCGCGCCGTAGCGCTCGTTGTACTGCTTGATGAAGGTGCGGATCACCGCCTGCATCGAGACGTCGAGCCCGATGGTCGGCTCGTCGAGGAACAACACTTTCGGCCGATGGATGAGCGCCGCGGCGAGCTCGCACTTCATCCGCTCGCCCAGGGAGAGCTGGCGGGTCGGCTTGTCGATCAGATCGCCCAGGCCGAGCAGCTCGGTCAGCTCCTTGAGCGTCGCGCGATATTGCTCGCGCGGAACCTCGTAGATCGCGCGGTTCATCTCGAAGGTCTCGGCCGGCGGGAGGTCCCAGAGCAGCTGCTGCTTCTGTCCCATCACCAGCATGATTTTTTTCAGATACACGTCTTCGCGGCGCTTCGGGACGTGGCCGTCGACCTTCACGTCGCCCTCGCTGGGGTGGAGCAGCCCCGAGAGCACTTTGAGGGTGGTCGTCTTTCCGGCGCCGTTGGGGCCCAGGAACCCGACGCGCTCGCCCGGCCCGATCTCGAACGAGATGCCGTCCACCGCTTTGACCGTGGTGTACGTGCGGTGGAGGAGGGAGCGAAATGCTGCCTTCAGACCCGGCGGGCGCTTGTGCACCTGGTAGTACTTGCGAAGCCCATGAACCAAAATCATAGGGCATGCACTTAACCCGGACGGGGCGACAAATCGACCCCCCTTGCCTTGGGCGAGTGGGCGTTGGTGGGCTATGAAATCGGCCTTGGACAGAGAGCTCGAAGACTGGGTCCCCCGATTGATCGCCGTGTGGCGAAGGTCGTCGTCATCGGCTGGCGGGCGGGACGATCGTCTCGGTCGAGACAGGTCCGGCCGGCGAGACGACCGCTTCGCTCAAGACAGGTCCGGCGGGCGAGGCGACCGCTTCGCTCAAGACAGGCCCGGTGGGCGAGACGACCGCTTCGCTCAAGACAGGCCCGGTGGGCGAGACGACCGCTTCGCTCGAGACGGGTCCGGCGGGCGGGATGACTGCTTCGCTCGAGACAGGTCCGGCGGGCGGGATGATCGTTCCGGTCGAGACATGTCCGCCGGCCGGGATGACCGTTTCGCTCGGAACACATCCGGCGGCCAGGATGACCGTTTCGATCGAGACACGTCCGGCGGCCGGGATGACCGTTTCGATCGAGACACGTCCGGCGGCCGGGACGATCGTTTCGGTCGAGGCAGGTCCGGCAGTCGGAACGACCGTTTCGCTCGAGATAGGTCGTCGCCCACGGCCGGCATGCGGGACCAGCGTCTCACGTCGGCCAGGTCATCGAAGTCGTCCGGCGGACGGGACCGCCGTTCCACCGCCTCGTCGTCGCAGTCGTCCGGCGGACGGGACCGCCGTTCCACGGCCTCGTCGTCGGCCTCGTCTAGCGGGCGGGACCGCAATTTCACCCCCTCGTCGGCCTCGTCCGGCGAGCGGGACGGCCGTTTCGCTTCGGCCAGGTCGTCGCGGCCGGCCAGCGACGCCCGCTTAGCCGCGGCAAGATCGTCCTTTTCGACTGGCGGACCGGACGATCGCTTGACCTCAGCCGAGCTGCGTCAGATCGCCGCCGGAGTGCGCCGACTCTCGCTCGGTCTGACCCGGGACCGCAGCTTCGCCGGGGCGAAGTATATGGACGACCCGCAGCTCCTCGGCGCCTACCTGCTTTTCTACTGGCTCATCTCCTATGCGCAGGCGAGGACGGTGCTCGGCGAGCTGCGCAGCACTCCGCGAAGGGTGCTCGACCTCGGCAGCGGCCCCGGCCCGTTCGCCTTCGCCGCGCTCGATCACGGAGCGTTGGAGGTGATCGCCGCGGACCGGAGCAAGAAGGCGCTCGCTCTGGCGCGCGAGCTCGCGATCGAAGCGGGCGAGGGCCTGTCCACCCGCGAGTGGGACCTGAAACCGCACCACGGCAGCGTGCTCTCCGGGCGGTTGGGCGGCGACGAGAAGTTCGACGTCATCGGCCTCGGGCACCTGCTCAACGAGCTGTTCGGCAGCGATGAGCGGGTGCTCGAACGGCGCGCGGATCTGCTCGAGGAGGCGCTCGGCAAGTTGAGGCCGGGCGGCAGCGTCGTGGTGATCGAGCCCGCGCTTCGCGAGACCTCGCGCAGCCTCTTGGCGGTCCGCGATCTGATCGTCGCCCGAGGCTACGCGGTGCGGGCGCCTTGCCTCTTCCGGGGAAACTGTCCCGCGCTGGTGAAGGACAGCGATTGGTGTCACGCCGAGCACGGCTGGCAACCGCCGCCGCTGGTGGAGGAGATCGCGCGCGCCGCCGGGCTGCACAAGGAGGCGTTGAAGATGAGTTACCTCGTGCTCGCCCCCAGAGGAGAATCCTGGCGGGAGCCTCCGGCGGGAAGGGTTTTCCGGATCGTCTCGGAGTCTCTCGAGGGCAAGGGCCGCCAGCGCTACATCGGCTGCGGCCCCGAGGGGCGACTCGGGCTCGCGCTGCAAACCAAGCACCGCACCGACGCGAACGCGGACTTCTTCGAGCTGCACCGGGGCGACGTGGTTCGTGTCACAGAGCCCGAGCCGCGCGGCGATGGACTCGCGCTGAGCGATCGCTCCGAGGTCTCGGTCGTGGCGCGCGCGGGGCAGCCGGTCCCGGATCGGTGACTCGCCAAGAATCAGAGAACCGACAGGTCACACTTTCGCGACGGGGAGGCGGCCGGAACGGATGCTGTCCGAAGGGGTGGAACTACTTATAGGTCCCGCTGTATCAGATGAACATTTTTCATGATCCGGTTTGTCGACGGAATACGCCCTTTACTCAGGGGGGCGATCGCACGGGGAGGAGGGACTCCACCGGCGTCGTCCTTCGCATTCGACGAAACAAAAAACATGCGGAGGGAAAAAACGTGCATCAATACAAAACAGAAGAGGGGGAAGGTCATCCACGGGCAAATTCGGGCGAGGCCGCTGAGCTTGGGGCGTCTGTCCATGCAAGCGAAGCGCCAGGGGCGCAGCCACAGAGCAATCCGGCTCCACGCGCCCCCGAAAATGCCAGCCAATACGCCGTTGCCGAGCTGCCTGCGAGCTCGAACGGCTCGTCAGGGGCGCAGCCGCAGGGCAATCCGGTTTCAGCCCCGCCCGAAAACGCGACCCAACAGGTCGATGCCGGGCCGCCTGCGGGTTCCAACGGGGGGTCAGGGGCGCAACCGCAGGGCAATCCGGCTCGAGGGCCGTCCGAAGACGCGACCCAACAAGCCGATGCCGGGCCACCTGCGAGTCCCAACGGGGCGTCAGGGGCGCCACAGACCAATCCGGCTCTAGCTGCGTCCGAAGACACGACCCAACAAGTCGATGCCGGACCGCCTGCCAGTCCCAAACCGGCGTCAGCGGCGCAACCGCAGAGCAATCCGGGTTCAGCTCCGCCCGAAAACGGGAACCAAGGGTCCGGGGCCGAGGTGGTTCCGATCGCAACTGCCGGAGCGACTACTGAGCCCCAGGTCAATTCAGTTTCGACCGAAACCACGGTACCCGAATCTCAGCGTATCCCCGTCGATCGCATCGATCCGTTCCCCTATCAATTCCGCCGGACCTTCGATGAAGACAAGCTGCGGGAACTGAGCGAATCGATGCGGCAGATCGGGCTCAAGCAACCCATCCTCGTCCGTCCCGTCAGGGACCGGTTCGAGGTAGTTTCGGGCGAGCGGCGGCTGCGGGCCGCGAAACTGCTCGGCTGGACTTCCATTTCGGCCGTCGTGCAGGACCTCTCCAACCTCGATGCTGCCATCGGGGGATTGGTAGAGAACGTACAGCGCGAAGATCTGACGCCAATCGAACGAGCCCGCGCGTTCAAGCAATTGAACGACCCGCCGTTCAATCTGAGCCAACGTGAGATCGCGAGGCGCGTCGCACTGGACCAATCCGTCATCGTCCGGACCGTTGAGTTGCTCAAACAGCCGGAGCAGATTCAGGAGCTGCTATCCCGCGCCACCCTCTCACCAACGCACGTGCGTGCCTTGAAGGCGGTAAAGAGCGACTCGAAACGCGCCGAATTGGCCGCCCAGGCTGCCCGAGAGCACTGGTCCGTGGAGGAGACCCACAAGCAGGCGCACAAATCGGGGAAATCCGAAAAATCTCACGCAAGGGACTCAGGCCACGAATCAGAAAAAGGGGACCTGCCCGGCTGGGATTGGCTGCATCGGGTACCGGAGATCCTGCGAATGCTCACGTTGCTGCGACGCCTGGGCAAATGGCTCCTCGCGTTTGCGGTGCGGCTGATCCCGCGCGGCGAAGGGTTCTCCCGTGTAGGTTTCATCCCGCCGGCGCGTGACATCACGGACCCTCCGAAGGAAGATGCGGCGCCGGAGCATCCAACCCCGCCAGGCACGAAAATCGGTACCTGATAACCCTCGTGAAGCAGCGCCTCGCAGCGATGTCCCAGGTGCCGTTCGGACCGAGCGGCTGATCAACAACCGGGGGCCATAAACGACGAACGAGACGTCCGTTTTCGGCGTGTCTCGCTCGACTTGCTGGTGCGGACGATGCGGGGCGTACTCGCGGGGACCAACACCATGTTGGAGGCCCCTCGTAAAGACGGCCCGCCGCGACTATGTCTATTCCGCACGAAAATTCGAGCGCTTCGTTCGAAAGGAGCAAGGACATGATTGTGGCGCTGCATCACGCTCAGATAACGGTGCCGAAGGGTGCCGAATCAGAGGCCCGCAAGTTCTACTGCGAGCGCCTGGGCCTAAAGGAGGTACCCAAGCCCGAAGTACTCCTCGCTCGAGGCGGCTTTTGGATTCAGCTCGGTGCCATTCAAGTGCACGTGGGAACCGAGGATGGCGTCGACCGCCGGAAGACGAAGGCTCACCTGGGCTTCGAAGTCGATGACCTCGCGAAGATGCGGGCCCTCCTCCTGGGCGTGGGACTGGAAGTCATCGAAGGCGAACCGATCCCTGGGTTGAATCGATTCGAATGCAGGGATCCGTTCGGCAACCGCATGGAGTTCGTGCAAAAGACGCGCTGACCGCCTGCTTCCTTGCTTCGCGCCGATGGTCGGGACATCAAAGATTCCCAACGCTGCTTCACGGTGATGGCTTGAGCCATCACTTATCCACAGCCCTCCTCCGTGCTGATGGCTTGGGCCATCAAAGACTCCCCAACGCTGCTTCAGGGTGATGGCTTGGGCCATCACCTATCCACCGCCCTCGTTCGCGCTGATGGCTTGGGCCATCAAAGATTCCCAACGCTGCTTCAGGGTGATGGCTTGAGCCATCACTTATCCACTTCCCTCGTTCGCGCTGATGGCCTGGGCCAGCAAAATTCCCAACGCTGCTTCACGGTGATGGCTTGAGCCATCACTCATCCACCGCGCTCCTTCGTCCTGATGGGCTTGGGCCATCAAAATTTCCCAACGCCGCTTCACGGTGATGGCTTGGGCCATCAAGAATTCCGAGCGCTGCTTCACGGTGATGGTTTGAGCCATCACTTATTCGCCGCCCTCCTTCGTGCTGATGGCTTGAGCCATCAAAATTTCCCAACGCTGCTTCACGGTGATGGCTTGAGCCATCACTTATCCGCCGCCCTCCTTCGTGCTGATGGCTTGAGCCATCAAAAATTCCCAACGCTGCTTCAGGGTGATGGCTCGAGCCATCACTTATCCACAGCGTTCCTTCAGGCTGGTGCCTCCGATAATGCGATCGAGATTGCTTCGATTCGGTAAGCGCCCTCGAGCAGTGAACGTTCCAGCGAGCACCCGAGGGAATCTCGCAACTTGCACAACGGTCGTCTTTTCAGCGATTTGCAGTCGGGCTTTCGCAACCCAGCGTAGTCCGGCCCGCTGACGGGGTTGATCCCGCCGACCGTAACCGATCGAGTTGAGTGGTAGCGCGATGGATCGGACCCAGCCTGGGCTGTCCAGAGGAGGCGCGATCCGCACCAGCTCGCCGCGCCGGACTGTCGCGGCGCTCATGGCGCAGGTCTTCGCCCCCTTTGTAGCCGCAGCAAGCCTACCGGAGTGTGTTGTTAATCAACACCGAGGCGTAGTTGGTGCTCACGGCCAGGTCTGGCTTCCCATCGCCGTTGAAGTCCCCTACCGCCACGAAGGAGGGTCGCACGAGCACACCAAAGTTACGTGCCACCTGAAAGGTCCCATTGCCGTTGCCCAACAGTACCGACACGTCGTCAGAGTCTATGTTGGCTACCACCAAGTCTGGCACCCCATCCTGGTTAAAATCCCCAAGCGCCACGGAATTTGAATAGCGGCCAGCGATAAAAGTGTGCCGAGCTTGGAAGGTCCCATCCCCGTTGCCTAACAGCACCGAGACGGTCCCTCGGGGGATAGAGTAGTTGGCCACGGCCAAGTCAAGTATTCCATCGCCGTTCAAGTCCCCTACCGCCACCGATGAAGGAGTGAGTCCGGCGGCGAAGTTCCGTGGCGCCTGGAAGCTCCCATCGCCGTTGCCCAGAAACACCGAGACGTTCTCATAGAGGCTGTTGACTACCACCAGGTCTGCCACGCCATCGCCGTCGAAATCGCCTACCGCTACGGAGACAGGGTGGGAGCTCGTGTCGCCAAAGCGGCCCGCTGGCTGGAAGGTCCCATCCCCGTTGCCCAGCAGCACCCAGACGTTGCCACCCGTGAACGGAGGCACCGCACCCCCGTTCACCGCTGCCAAGTCCAGCACCCCGTCGCCGTTGAAGTCCCCGATCGCCACGCACCAATGAAAGTTAGTGCCATAGCGGCCCGCTGTTTGGAAGGTTCCATCCCCGTTGCCCAGCAGAACCCAGATACTGCCAGTACCCGCAAGGCTCCTCCCGTTGGCCACGGCCAAGTCCAGCACGCCATCGCCGTTGAAATCGCCCACCGCAATGGAACGGGGGGCCTCGCCCGCGTCAAAGTTGCGTGCCGTTTGAAAGCTGCCATCGCCGGCGCCCAGCAGTACCGAGACGTTGCCGGAGGCTACGTTGGCCACGGCCAAGTCCAGCACTCCATCGCCGTCGAAATCTCCTATCGCGACGGAACGAGGACCAAGGCCGGCGTCAAAGTTGCTTTCAGCCGGAAAGCTCCCATCGCCATTGCCCAAGAGCACCGAGACGATGGGAATGATGCCGCCAACAGCCAGGTCCGGCGCCCCATCCCCGTTGAAGTCCCCTACCGCCGCGGCAGAGGCTACTCTGCTGCTGCCAATGCTCCGGGCGGCCTGGAAGCTCCCATCCCCATTACCCAGGAGCAACGTGATGTTGCTGTCATCCCCCCCACGCGGTCCATTTTGGTTAGTCACGACCAAGTCTGGCACGCCATCGCCATCGAAATCCCCCACCACAATAAGAAAAGGAGTGTTTCCGGCTGTGAAAAAGTGCGGTGACTCGAAGCTCCCATCCCCGTGACCCAGATGCACCGAGATGTTGTTGTCGACACTGTTGGCCACGGCCAGGTCCAACCACCCGTCGCCGTTGAAGTCACCGACCGCAAGAAATGAATGGCCAAATCCGGCAGGGAGAGAACGCGGTGACTCGAAGCTCCCATCCCCATTGCCCAGAAGCACTGAGACATATTGGGAGCCAGGCCATGAGCCGGCATTGGCCACGGCCAAGTCCAACCACCCGTCGCCGTTGAAGTCACCAACCGCCACGCACCGAGGAGCGCTCCCGGCGGCAAAGGTCCGCGGCGCCTCGAAGGTCCCATCCCCGTTGCCCAAAAGCACCAAGACAGAGTCGGGGTCGTTGGCCACGACAAGGTCTGGCCACCCGTCGCCGTTGAAGTCAGCCACGGCGACATAGAAAGGGCTGCTCCCAGCCGCGAAGGTTCGGGGGGATCGAAAGCTCCCATCCCCGTTACCCAGATGCACCGAGACGTAGCCAGATCCCAAGTTAGCCACGGCCAAGTCGACCACCCCATCGCCGTTGAAATCTCCTATCGCGACGGAACGAGGTTCACGGCCGACGTCAAGGTTGCGTGCGTTCTGGAAGCTTCCATCTCCGTTCCCCAAGAGCACCGAGACGTAGCCGTGGTAGGCGTCCCAAGTGACCACTGCCAAGTCCGGGACCCCATCCCCGTTGAGGTCCCCCGTGGCCACGGCAGTAACGTTACCGTCAACTGCAAAGGTTCGTCGGGCGATGAACGATACATCCTGCGCTTGGGTTATGGGTGCGGCGAGCATGTTTCCGAACGCGAGTAACCCGCAAAGTAGTCCTGTCGCCCTCTTCTCCATCGCTGCCCTCCCCGACTGGTCGAGTCCGGCCAAGACATCAAGCCGAGTGGCACCACATTAACGCTCAGTACGACGCATGAGCAAGGTGAGTCTCATTCGACGCCCAGCGTTAATCCACTCTGAAGGCTTCGCGACGGCGCGCCTCGAGGCAAGTAGCAGCGCGGTCCAGCTTGAGATTCCCGGGTGAGTTGGAGAGCGTACCTTGAGCGCTAGGGGCAGCGAGAGGCCTTCCCGCACGATCCCCGAAACGCTCGGCGGGCCGTGCAGTCGCAAGGTCCCTGCTGACAGCCGTTTTTAGGCTGTCGTCCCGGACTTCGAAGTGAGCCCGGGAACGGACACCCGCCGGCACGCGCGCCGACTCTCCCTCCCGCGGCGCCAATCGGCTGACGTCTCGTCAGTGCGCCGACCGCAGGAATCCAGAACACGGATGGAAATCGCATGCTGCGAAGCCGGCGCTCGGGCCACGATCTGTGTTGACGCCGCTTCTAAGGAAGCGTCACGCCGGCCACTTTGGCGGCAAAGCGCCCGACGACGGGATACATCGCCCACTCGCCGCGCCCCGCCTTCACCGCGTAGACGATCGCCAGCACCAGCATCACGACCCAGGCGCCCATGAATCCCAACCACAAGGATCCAAAGAGGAGAAAGAATCCGATCGGCGGCTGCCTCGCGTCCATCGGCGGAAAGGTGGCGATGGCTCCGATCGCAAACAACGCCATCAACCCGCCCAGCAGCACGAGATAGGCAATGTGCAAGAGCAAGACTTGCAGCGCATGGAACCTGACGAACTTCGACTCGCGCTTGATCAGGAGAATGATCAGCGGCGCGATGAATCCGGAGATGAGCTGAAGCGCGTGCGCGAGCACCGCCAGCGTCTTCTCGTCCGACGTGGGCTCGGGCAGAACGGGGTTCGCGATGGGAACGGACCACCCCGTTGTCGTCGACATCTTCGCCCCCTACAGGGTGCTGGCGAGCTCTTCGTACAGATAGATCGCGCTCTTCACCGCTTTTTCCCAGTCGCCCAGGTGCAGGCTCTCGTTCTCCGAGTGGGCGTTGGTGTACGGATCCTCGACGCCGATGAGCAGCGCGGGCACGCCGCCGAGCTCGTTGGCGAAGGGCTCGACGAAGGGGATCGACCCGCCGCATCCGATCGCCACCGCATCCTTTCCATAGCCCTTCTTCAGCGCGCGGAAGCCGGCCTGGAACGCCTTGTGCGACGAGTCGGTGTACCACCAGCTCACCGCCTGCTCCGCCTTGATCGTCACCTCGAGGCCCCACGGCGTCGACTTCTTCAGCGCGTCCACGAGCTTCTTCTGCACGTCCACCGGGTCGAGGTCGGGGACGATCCGGATTCCCACCCGCGCCCAGGCCACGTCGACGATGATGTTCCGCGCGTCCTTGCGCGTGCTCGCCTGGATCGCGTTCACCGCGATCGAAGGCTGCCGCCAGTTCGTCTCCCAGGGGTGGCGCCCGCCGAGAAGCTGCACGCCGGGGAGCATCCCGGCCTGCTTGCGGAAGTAGTCGTCGTCCCCGGGCAGCGATTGGATGCTCTTCCGCTCGGCCTCGGTGAGCGGCTTCACCTTCTCGACAATTCCCGGGATGGCGATCGAGCCGTCCGGCTTCGTCAGCGAGGCGAGCATCTTCGCCAACCCCATCACCGGGTCCGGCACCGGCCCGCCCCACATCCCGGAGTGGACGGACTGCTTGAGCCCCCGCACCTCGACGTCCACCGTGACCAGGCCGCGCAGCGCGGTGGTGATCGACGGTAGCCCGGTGTCGAAGTTTCCCGTGTCGGTGAGCACGATCGCGTCGGCCTTGACCAGCTTGGCGTGCTTTTTCAGGAACGCGGCGAGGTGCCCCGAGCCTATCTCCTCCTCGCCCTCGATGATCACCTTCACGTTGAGCGGCAGCGCCCCCGCCCCCTTGAGCCAGGCGTCGACCGCCGAGGTATGGACCACGATCCCCGCCTTGTCGTCCGCCGCGCCGCGGGCGTAGAGGCGACCGTTGCGCTCGGTGGGCTCGAAGGGCGGGCTCTGCCAGGCCTCGGCGTCCCCCGCCGGCTGGACGTCGTGGTGCGCGTAGAGAAGGAGGGTCGGCTTCCCCGGCGCCTTGAGGATCTCCCCGTACGCGTAGGGGTGCGCTCCGTCGACCTCGAGCAGCTGCACGTTCTCGAAGCCGCGCTTTTTCAGGAGCTCGGCGGTGGCCTCGGCGCTGGCGCGCACGTTCTTTGGTTCGAACCCGGCGAAGGAGACGCTGGGGATGCGAACGAGGGTCTTGAGGTCATCCAGATACGCATTCTTCTGCTCGGCGAAGCGCCGAAGGGCTTTGTCGGTGGACATGGCCTAGGCATACCCTTTTTCCGGGCTAAAGGGCGAGCACTTGATCAGACCTTGGCCAAGCCGTTCGCTTGCGGTTAAACA
>Ga0070708_100002780_pt1 | contig 13589 bp, 3 predicted proteins | sample KBSK5503metaG_FD_65469 | JGI IMG/M metagenome (GOLD analysis project Ga0070708, IMG submission 65469) | Corn, switchgrass and miscanthus rhizosphere microbial communities from Kellogg Biological Station, Michigan, USA - KBS K5-50-3 metaG | ecosystem: Host-associated > Plants > Roots >...
ATTGCAACCGCGTTGGACCTCATCACGGCAACTGATGCGCTCGGTTGGTTTACTCATTGCGGCTATCCATCCCCGAGCTCAACAGAAAAGATTCAAGAGTTATGAACACAGCTCTAGTGCCTGATACGCAACCATTCTCACCTGCTGCTGGAAACGCCATCGAGCAACCATGCGCAAATTATCAGGCACATCGATGGTGCATGGTCTGAGTGGCTGAAGACAGACTTCACCCTTGGCTATCTCGGCAAGAAAGCTCCGGATGCAAAAAATAAGTATCGGCAATTTGTGGAAGACTTGCTCGAAAGTGAATACGAAAGTTCATTGAAAGCAACGATAGCCTCGACTGTATTAGGAGGTCGAAATTTGTCAGAGAAGTATCTGATAGGTGCCTGCCACATTTTCCGTTCGCCTTGCTCGGGAACTATCACGAACTGGTTGAAGGAGACCAGAAATGATTCTGCAGATTTCATCCACCCAACTCTCGCGCGGCATACCGAGCGATGATGTCGCCCGCGTTCAGCAGGTGCTTCAGGCGCTCGGGAGAGGTGTCCCGGCTGACGAAACAGCAGACCGAGGTCTGAGTGCTGGTACGGTTGCTGTCGTGAAAGGGCTGCAGACAGAGCTAGGGTGGCAGTTTCCGGCATCAACAATACCAGGATTTTTCAAGGCGATTCATGACAAGCATGCCAAACACAGGAAATTAGGAGAACATCTGCAATGACACAGCATAACAACAATCTGTCGCTTCACCAGCAGGGCAAGGACGTGGCCCTTTTGCAAAGCCGGCTCATGACTATGGGGCACACGATCGCGACCTCAGAGGTCCTCGGTGAACTCTTTGGTGAGAGTACGCAGCAGGCGGTGATCCAGTTCCAGCAGGCGGAGGGACTCCCTATCACTGGTCGCGTCGATGACGCGACGGCGCAGGCAATCGTGATCAGCTTTGAGGCGGACAAGACAGTCATTAAGCACACGCCGTTGCCTCTCCATCCACTGGCAACGCAAAGTAAGCCAGTTGTTGGCGGCGATCCATTGCCAGATTCTCCAGTAGATGAAGGTGGCGGGGGCATCGATGTGCAGCCACCTCCGACAACAGGCGTTCCCGTTCATACTTCGCAAGGAGACGGCCATCAACTGGACCCCACCTTGACGATACGAGAAGAAATAGGAGGCAACGCGACCATGCAACAACGACTAGCGCAAGTGTTTATCGTCAAGGGACAGGTGCAGTTGGTGAACGGCAAACCGGAGGTCGGCGTGTTGGTGCAGGCCTACGACCGGGATTTGCGCAGTGAACAACTCCTGGGTGAGCAGAGAACGGACAGCGCCGGGCACTATGAGATCAGCTATACCGCGGGACAGTTTGCGCGTGCCGAGAAAGGGAGCGCCGACCTGCGCGTCAGCGCCAGCAACGCCGATGGGCGCGAACTGGTCAGCTCGCCGATCTCCTTTAATGCAGGACCCGCCGCGACCATCGACCTGGTGATCGGCGGCGCGGCGGTGCTCGGCCCATCGGAGTATGAGCTGCTGCTGGCCGCTATCACGCCTGTGCTGCAGGGCCTCTCACCGGCTCAGCTGACCGAGGATGATAAGAATCAGGACGTGAGCTTCCTGGTGAGCGAGACCGGCGAAGACCCCGAGCACCTGATCTTTCTGATCCAGGCCTATCGTCTGAGTGCCACAACCGCTATCGCGCCCGATATCTACTATGGGCTTTTCCGCCAGCGCATGCCCACCGACCTGCTGACGCTGCTCTCACGCGGCTCTGCTGTCTTGCGCCAGGCGCTGGAGCTATCGCTGGCCCAGAATATTATTCCGCCGCGCTCAGAGAGAGAGGTCGATGCGATCATCGCTAGCCTCTCCCAACTGGCCATTCGCCTGGCAGCCCAACCGCCCGCTGGCGAGCAGAACGGCCATGCCGTGACGCTGGGATCGCTAGCCGGTACGGTGCTCAACGATCAGCAGGCCCAGAGCACGTTCGTTGAGAGATATGTCAACCAGAAGGGCACAATCGACGAGTTCTGGGAAAACCTGGAGGCAGAGCCGGGCTTCAAGGGCCGGGTACCCGAACTGCAATTGGCTATGCAGCTCGGTGCCCTGACCAGCAATCACCTGCCACTGGTGCAGGCCCTGCAAAAAATGCAGCAGAGCGGGCAGATCGCGCAGTTTAGCGACCTAGCGCGCTTTGACGAGGCGGGCTGGCTCAAGCTGGTCCAGCAGCCGGGAATTGGCGCGCCATCGACTATTGCTGGCAAGGACGACAACGAGCGGGCGCAGATCTACGCGCGCGGCCTGGCCAACCTGGTCGAGGACGCCGTGCCCATGGCCTTTATCACCCAGCGCCTGCACAGCGACGAGAAGCTCGCGGGCCGGGAGGACCTGCTGACTTTCTTTCAGAAGAATGCGGACTTTGATCTCACCTCGATCCGCCTGGAGGGCTACCTGGCGAAACATCCCGAGGCACTGCAGGAACTGAAAGATCCTGCCGGCTTCAAGGCAGCGCTGACCGGCTTGCAGCGCATCTACCATATCGCCCCGCGCTATACCCAGGCCAGCGTGCTGCTCAACGCCGAGCTGAACTCGTCCTATCGCATCACGCGCATGGGGCCGACGCTCTTCGTGCTCAAACATGGCGCGGCACTCGGCGGCGAGGCTCAGACCAGGCAGATCTATGAGCGGGCCGAGCGCACCAGCGCGATGGCGCTCAATCTGCTGGGCAAGTTTGGACTGAACTCCAGCAAATTCAGCGGCCAGTCCAGCCTGCCGATCATGCATGAGACCGCCGTGGAGCAGGTCGAGGGCATCCCCGACTGGGCGACGCTCTTTTTTGGCTCGCTGGACCTCTGCGCCTGCAAGGATTGCCGCTCCGTCTATAGTCCGGCAGCCTATCTGGTCGATGCCCTCCACTTCCTCAAGGATCGCGGACTGGTCGATCCCCAGAGTATTGTCCGCGACGCCAACGGCCTGATCACGAGCGTCAACTTCCAGCACAAGACCCAGTCCGACGGCCAGATCGTCGAGCTGAACGTGAAAGATGTGCTCTTTGAGCGCCGGCCCGACCTGGGCGAGATTGAATTGACCTGCGAGAACACCAATACGCCCCTGCCCTATGTGGACCTGGTCAACGAGATCCTCGAAAACGCCATTGCGCCGCTGCCACCGTTTACGCCCTTTTCCCTGGCCTCAGCACTGGTGAGTGACCTCGATAGCTCGACGCTTTCACAACAACTCAAGAATGCCTTCACGCCGCCGCTCTCGCCCTCGGCCAGCATTACCGTCAAGCAGGCCGGGAGCTGGTGGACCATCGATGAGCTAGCCTTCACCTATACCATCCGCAACGAGAGCGGCACCTGTAACGTGAGCACGCGCAGCCTACAGACCAGCGGCTCGCCCCAGGAGCGCGCGGCCAATCCGCAGTATATGAACTCCGCCGCCTACGACCTGCTGCCCCAGCAGGTCTATCCCTGGAGCCTGCCCTTTGATCTCTGGCTGGAGACCGTCCGTGCCTACCTGGGTCAGCTCGGCGTCCAGCGGGCGATGGTGATGGAGACCTTCCTGCCCGGCGATCGCCCGACTGTCCTCGCCGATGTCGATCTCGCGCGCGAATATCTGGGACTGAGCACAACCGAGGCGCTGCTGATCACCGGCGTGACCACCAGCCAGAGCGGCGCCGCCACACCCGGACCATGGAATCTGTGGGGCTTTGTCCAGCCGACACTCGACGCCACGCACAGCATTCCCGATCCAGCCAATAGCATTGTCCCGATTAGCAGCGGCAACTGGCTGGATGTGCTCAGCGGGCGTGTTGATGTTTTCCTGCAACAGTCGGGCCTGAGCTTTGTCGAACTGCTCAACCTGCTCGGTACCTATGCCATCAACCCGCTTAGCAATGGCACGCGCCCTATCAGCATCCAGACCCAGGATGGGCAGCAGCAGGACCAGGACACTTGTGACCCCAAACTGCTCAAGCTGGTCGGCTTCGATCCGTCGATGCTGGCGAAAATCGTGCGCTTTGTGCGCCTCTGGCGTACTCTGGGTTGGACCATGCGCGAGCTGGACCAGGCGCTGGCAGCACTTCAGCCTGCAGACCTGAATGATGCCTTCTTCGTGCAGCTTTCGCACATCAAACGCCTGCAGAGCGCCCTCAATCTGCCCGTCGAGAGCCTGCTCAGCTTCTGGGCAGCGCTGGACAGCGCTGCCTACCTGGACTATAGCAGCACCGAACTGGCGCCTCTGCCCTCGCTCTACACCCGGCTCTTCCGCACGCGCACCGTGGTCAATCAGCCTGACCCGGCCTTTTCCGAGGACCCCAGCCAGTTGAGCGGGAACCTGAGCGAGCAGAGTACCGCCATTATGGCCGCTCTGAGCATCAGCGCCGACGATTTTGCCTTGCTGCTCAACGATAGCAACATCATCCCGCAGGTCCCCGATCCCATGCATTCAGGCGCGACCATGCCCGACGATACGCTCTCGCTGGACTCCCTCTCGCGGCTCTACCGCCATGCCACGCTGGCCAAGGCCCTGCAATTGTCGATCACCGACTACCTCTCGGCGCTCAAACTGGTGAGCAGCACACCCTTTGCCTCGACCGCAACTGTCGTGCTCTTTGTTGAGCGCGTGCAGAAGCTGCAGAACTCGCCCTTCTCGCTGCTTGAGCTCAACTACCTCCTGCGCCACGACTACAGCGACGCCAGCGGCGTGGCCCCGACCGACGATGGCATCGCACTGCTGCTCGAGGCGATGCGCGCCGGCCTGCAAAAGATCGCGGCGGAGAACACCTTTAGCGCTGATCCCGCCAATCCAGCGGGAGCGACCATCGACACCAACGGCGATCTGACGCGTAAGAAGCTGGCCCTGCTCAACTGGGAGAGCGCGCTCATCGCCCAGGTCATCACCACCCTGAACAACACGCGCACCTATAGCGTCACGCTGAGCGCGCTCGATCCAGGGATCGTCATCCCCGCCGCACTCCAGAACACCCTCACCTATGACAGCGACACGCACATCCTGAGCTTTGCGCGTGCGATGACTGAGGACGAGCAACACCAGCTGCTCAGCCACAACGTCAATCCGAACGACAACGGGCCCTTTATGGCGGCGATCATTGCGCTTTTTGACGCACCGCGCACCTTTATTGCGCGTAATATGCACAGCTTCTCAGTGCCTGACTACCAGGCCCCGCTGGCCGGGCTGCCGGCCAGTGTGACCATCCCCAGCGCGCTCTGGCGCAAGGTCTACTACAACTCCACCACAGCGGTCCTCCACGCCCAGGGCGCGCTCACCGAGAGCGAGCGTGATACCCTGCTGGCGCTCTCGACCAACGCGGCTGATCCCAACAATGCCGCGTATAGAGCCGCGATCAACGCGCTCTATGCCGCACCCGATAGCTTGACGCCGACGGACACCGACACCTTCCTGCTGCCCGCCGACAGCTCGGCCTTCTTTGACTCGGCCAGCGATGGCAGCGGCGCGCCGATTACGTCGGAGAGGCGCTTCAGCCTGGTGCTCCAGAAACTGCTGCCCTATCTGCGCACGACGCTGAGCCACAACCTGGTCATCCAGCAGTTGGGCGAGGCGCTTCAGGTAGAGAATAAGCTGGCCCAGGCTCTGCTGGCCCAGTGGATCAACGTGCCCACCGTAGCGGGTCAGAAGGCCATCGAGATCTTCCTGGTCGATGCCTTTGCGCAGAGCAATCCCAAAAATACCATCACGCGCGCGGCCTTTGGTGATCAGTTTACGACCTATACCCTGCTCTACAAGGTCGCGCTGTTGATCACGCGCTTGAAGATCACAGCTCTCCAACTCAACTGGCTCTTTGCCTATCGCCAGCAGCCCGGCGATCCCACCGCGGCCTGGCTGGACCTCAACGCCCTGCCGTTGAGAAAGCTTGACGACGGCTCCGGCCTCTTCACAAGCTGGACGCGCCTGCTCGATCTCTGTACGCTGCGTGCGAGCCTGCCAGGGGGCGAGACCACTCTCAACGTGGTCTTTGCCCAGGTGCGCGCACCGGGAGCCACGCTGGACGCGCTGCTGGCCTATCTGAACACCCAGGCCAGATGGGCGCTGCCTGAGCTGACCTTCCTGACTGGCACACAGGGCTTTCACGACGCTTTTCCTGCAGCCTTCGAGGACGAGATCGCCCTGACACGTCTCGCAGCCTGCCTGGCGCTGCTCACGCGCCTGGGCATGTCCTCGGCGCTCTGTCACTCGCTGAGCGATGCCGCGACCATGGCTAATCCCACGCAGGCCAAGGGCGTGGCCCTCGCAGTCAAGCAAGCGGTAAAGGCCCAGTATGACGAGGAACAGTGGGTCAACACCATCGCGCAGCCGCTGTGCGATATCCTGCGCGAGAAGCAGCGTGCCGCCCTGGTGGCCTACCTGGTGACGCATCCCGACCAGATCCACGGCCAGTACTGGCGCACGAGCAACGACCTCTACGCGCACTTTTTGATCGATGTCGAGATGAGCCCCTGCCAGATGACCTCGCGTATCAAACAGGCCCTGAGCTCGATACAGCTCTTCGTGTTGCGCTGTCTGATGAACCTGGAACCGGAGGTGATGGCCAGTACCGAGGTGGATATCCACTGGCAGCAGTGGACCTGGATGAAGAGCTACCGCATCTGGGAGGCCAATCGCGAGATCTTCCTCTATCCCGAGAACTGGATCGAGCCTGAGCTGCGCGACGATAAATCGCCGTTTTTCAAGGAACTGGAGAGCGAGCTGCAGCAGAACAGCCTAACCAAAGACACGGCGGAGGCGGCCTTCCAGCACTATCTGGAGAAGCTGGATGCCGTGGCCCACCTGGAGATCGTCAGCCTTTACCATCAGCAGGAGTACGACGCTGTGGGCAATCTGGTGGTGGACATCCTGCACACGGTCGGGCGCACACGCGGCGCGACGCCTGTCTACTACTATCGCCAGCGCAAAAACACTAACGGGGCCTATTCCTGGACGGCCTGGCAGAAGATCACCGCCGATATCCAGGGAGACCACATCTTCCCGCTGATCTGGAACCGCCGCCTGCATCTCTTCTGGGCAGTCCTGAGCACGCTGCAACCACCGCAGCCTATCAGAATGCCCCAGCCGAACAATACTATTCCGGAGAGCACCTCGTTCTGGAAGATCCAGCTCGCCTGGAGCGAGTTTCAAAACGACAAATGGACCTCCAAGACGCTCTCCAAGGACTACCTGCGTTGCTGGAAATCGGGAGGTGACGGTGACAATGTCGGTGACTTTGACGAGAATGACAACGTCCCCCAGCACCACGGGCAAAGCCTGTTTACCTTTAAAGCCGCTATCGATCCTAACAGCGATAGCCTGGATATCCTGTGTGTGTATGATAGGTTGAACGCAGGTATTATAGGTACTCCTTGTGAGCACGAAAGGTTGGGCAATGGTATTTTTGGCCTCTTCCACTTCGCGGGATGCAGCAGCCTGCCTGTAGCTGTGGATCTGAGCAATCTCCTACAGGGGGCGCAAAGTAATCTGCTCACGCCCAAACGCACACGCGTCCAATATATGACCTTTAGCGAGTTCGATCCCAGCGATAAGAGCCCGTGGTGCTTTGCCGAGAAGTTCGACCCGGCCGACGACAGCCTCTACCTGGTGACCAGCGACTTCCCGCTCGGGGCAACCCACGACCAGATGGAGAGCTCCAAGGTCGAAATACCTGTGCTGGCGAAAACGCCGGGGCTCTTCCAGCTTGTCTATCCCTACCAGGACGAGCAGTTTACCTCGCAGCGCCCCTTCTTTTTCCAGCACGACAACCGGGCATTCTTTGTCGAGCCGCAGGTCTCCTCTCCCCCAATCTGGTGGTGGCTTGAGCATGTCGACCCGGGCACGGTCACCAAAATCGCACAGAAATATTCTACCACTCAGCCTAGTCTCCCTAATCCCATCGGGCCCGTCTCCAACCCCGGCGATCCGTTGATCTTCACGCCCTCGTATGAACTCGGTCAGCCACTTGGTGCCAACCTCGGTGGAGCGCTGGTCAATGGAGACCTGGCTGCGGCAACCATACTCCAGGCAGGCCAGACACATATGGCTACTACGGTCAGGAGCGGGGCCAACGGAGCGGGGATCGCGCAGGCGGCGCTGGTGACGCGGCCTGGGAGCATGAATGTGAGCGGAGCCACGCTCGACCAGGTGATCATTCCCGTCGGCCTGCTGAACGCTGTCAGTGCACCCAACATGATTTTCCTGCCGCCGATTCAACCCAGCACTAAAATCTACCATTTCTCGCTCTTCTACCATCCTTATGTCTGCGAGTTTGTACGCGCGCTCAAGCGCGATGGTGTGGATGGGCTGTTGCAGCGTCCGTTACAACTGATGCAACAGGAATTTTTCGAGAACGACTACGCGCCGTTTATACCACAGTTCCGGTTCTGGAGTGGTCCCGTCGTCGAGCCCTATCCTCAGGAGAAGGTGGATTTCTGCAGCGATGGCTCCTACTCGCTCTATAACTGGGAGCTCTTCTTCCATGTGCCGCTGCTGATCGCCAGCCGTCTGAGCCAGAACCAGCAGTTTGAGGACGCGCAGCACTGGTTCCACTACATCTTTGATCCAACCGACACCTCCAGCCTGCCTTCGCCCGAGCGCTTCTGGCGCACCAAGCCCTTCTACCTGACCTCGAAAGCGCAGTACCAGCAGCAGGATATCAGCGCCATCCTGAACTTTCTGGCTAGTCGCGGCAATCCCCAGGCCCTCTCGCAGCCGACCTCTGATCAACTGAAACAGCTTCAGGATCTGGAAAACGACGTTGCCCAGTGGCGCAAACAACCGTTCAACCCGCACCTGATCGCGCGCACGCGCACAGTGGCCTATCAGAAGAGCGTGGTGATGAAATACCTCGACAACCTGATCGCCTGGGGCGACAGGCTCTTCCGCGGCGACACGCTTGAGCTGATTAACGAGGCTACGCAGATCTATATCCTGGCCGCCAATATTCTTGGGCGCCGCCCCGACGAGATTCCGCCGCGGGCCATTCCTGAGGTGCAGACCTATAACTCGCTGGAGTCGTCGCTGGACAGCTTCTCCGACGCCCGGGTGCGCATTGAAGAGTTCGTTCCGCCCTCCGCAGCCAGCGAAACTCAGCCGACTGGCCAGCAGCCACAGGTCACGCTGCCCTCGATGCTTTACTTCTGCGTGCCCAAGAACGACCAGTTACTGGGCTACTGGGATACCATCGCCGACCGATTGTTTAAGATCCGCCACTGTATGAACATCGAGGGCGTCGTGCAGAAGCTGCCGCTCTTTGAGCCGCCAATCAACCCGGCCCTGCTGGTCCAGGCGGCGGCGGCCGGCATCGATCTCAGCAGCGCGCTCAACGACATCAATGCAGCGCTGCCCTACTACCGCTTCACCTTTATGGTCCAGAAGACCAGCGAACTGTGCGGCGAGCTGAAGAACCTGGGCAGTGCCCTGCTCAGCGCACTGGAGAAGCGCGACGCCGAGGCCCTGGCCCAACTGCGCTCTATCCAGGAGGTCATCATGCTCAACGCTGTGCGCCTGGTCAAGCAGCAGCAGGTGGACGAAGCCACAGCCTCGCTGACGGCGCTGCAAAAGTCGAGCGACATGGTCAACGAGCGCTACAAGTACTACAGCACCATCGCCTTTATAAATGCCTGGGAGAACACCGCCATGTCCTTGCAGGGAGAAGCGCTGAACTTGAACATCATGGAGGCCTATGCGCTGACCGTTGCGGTCGGGCTGTACCTGACCCCCGATATCAAGATCGGCGCGCCGACCTCGGTCGGCGCGACCGAAGGTGGCAGTAACGTAGGGCAATCGGCCGACAAACACGGAGCCACACTGGGTACGTATGCCAACATCCTGAATGCGATGGGCAGCATGGCAGCCACCCTGGGCAGCTACCAGCGGCGCAAGGATGACTGGGATCTCCAGGCGCGGCTGGCTCAGAAGGAGCTGGCGCAGATCGAGCAGCAGATTGCCGCAGCGACAATCCGCCAGTCGATCGCGGTGCAGGAGCTGGCCAATCACGATCTGCAAATCGCCAACGCCCAGGCCGTGGATGACGTGCTGCACAGTAAATTTACCAACCAGGACCTCTACGACTGGATGGTTGGGCAGATCGCTGGCATCTACTTCCAGAGCTATCAACTGGCCTACGACCTGGCCAAGAAGGTCGAGCAGACCTATCGCTACGAGCTGGGACTGCAGGACAGCAACTTTATCCAGTTTGGCTACTGGGACAGCCTGAAAAAGGGGCTGCTGGCAGGCGAGCTGCTCGCCTACGACCTCAAGCGCATGGAGCTCTCCTACATAGATCAGTGCAAGCGCGAGTACGAGATTACACGCAGCATCTCGCTGGCCCAACTGGACCCGGTGGCGCTGGTGCAGCTCAAGCAAGGCGGGCAGTGCTTCTTCACCATTCCCGAGGCGCTCTTCGACCTCGACTATCCCGGCCACTACCTGCGGCGCATCAAGTTGGTCAGCGTCAACATCTTCTGCGTGACCGGACCCTACATCAACGTCAACGCAACCCTGAGTCTGCTCAGCAGCTCGGTGCGCAAGAGCAACACCCTGCTGGGCGGCAAATACACACGTCAGACCAACGACCCGCGCTTTAGCGACAGCTCCGGCATCGTCCAGTCGATCGCTACCAGCAGCGGGCAGAGCGATAGCGGGCTGTTCGAGACCAACCTGCGCGACGAGCGCTACCTGCCCTTCGAGGGATCTGGCGCGATCAGTTCGTGGGGTTTGGAACTCCCCCAGGTCTTCCAGCAGTTCGACTACAACACCATCAGTGACGTCATCTTGCAGATCCGCTATACCGCTCGCGAAAGCAGCGGGCTGTTAAAGCAGCAGGCGGTGACCGAACTGCAGAGCGCGCTCAACGCCATCGTGCTCGACGAGAACCAGAAAGGGCTGGCACGCCTGGTCAGCTTGCGCCACGAGTACCCGAGCGAGTGGTATCGCTTCCTGCACCCTGCCGGCGCGACAGATATGCAGTCGCTGACCTTCGCGCTGACCCCCGAGCGTTTCCCATTCCTCTCCCAGGGGCGGCACATCACGCTCGGCAAGTTCGAGGTCTTTGTCCAGGTCGACAACGCCTTCGCCGGGACGCATAACGCGAGTACGCTCAACTTCGTCCTCGCCGTCGGCAACAGCGCGCCCACGCCCACTACGGCGCATTTGAGCGATATACTCAGCATGGCAGTCTGGAACGGCGTCCTGCGCGGCGAAAAGACCTTCAGCAGCGCGCCCGGGAACTGGACGCTCAACGGCTGGCTCGCTGGAGGCGCGCAGCTGGACCCCAACGCGATCGAGGATATTGTGGTGGTCTGTCACTACGCGATGTCGTAACTAGACGAAAAGAGAGAATGAGTGTGGTCAGGATCTCTGGCCATTCTCCAGTCTGCTTGTGCAGACTGGAACAGTGGAAGCTTTTTCTGAGCAGCTAACAGCGTTCTCTATCCCATACTTGATAGACCCATCGTTAGACGAGTTCTGTCAAATGGCCCAATTTTGCTGGGATCGTTGTTAGGATGTTGTTAGTGAGGCGCGTCCCGTGCTATCTTACCCTCGTTGAGGGGCGGGGACGCCGCTGTGGTGCGTGGTGTCAGGGCCGACCGTGGTACATGGCATGAGACGTATGAGCTCGCTTCGTTGTTTGGTCGCCCGCCCGAATGACCTTAACTGGGACTGTCAAACTAGACAGAGCCCGAATCGGTGAGTGATCATCCACCAGCCCAAATGACGCGCCTCATCCACCCACATGGTTGGTTCGGCCCTACGCCGAAGTTCTGATCGGAGGAACGTATGACAACAACATCCCCGCCACTGCGTTTTGTTGCCCTGGATATCCACCGCAAGTATCTGGTGGTGGGAGCGGTCGATCCCCACCAGCAGGTCGTGTTGACCCCACGTCGTTTTGGCTTCGAAGCCTTCTCTGTTTGGGCAACAACCCATTTGGGCCCCTCTGATGCCGTGGTCCTGGAAGCCACTTCCAATGCCTGGTTGCTCTACGATCAGCTGGAGCCACTGGTCGGCTCCGTCACGGTGGCTCATCCGCTGGCCGTCAAGCTGATCGCGGCTGCTCGGGTCAAAACCGACTCGCGTGACACCATCAAACTAGCTCATCTACTCGCCGCCAATTTGGTGCCGGCCGTCTGGGTCCCGCCGGGGCCTGTGCGCGAACTGCGAGCGTTAGTGAGCCATCGCAAGCGCCTCGTCAACCAGCGCACACAAGTTCGCAATCGCTTGCATGCGGTCTTGCATCGTCACAACCTCACGCTGCCGCCAGGCAAGCCTTTTGCCGCGCATCAGCAGCAATGGTGGCTTTCGTTGGACCTCTCATCCTCAGAGCAGCTGCGTGTGCAACAAGACCTCTCTCTCTTGCACTCCCTGGAGGAACTGGTAGGAGCTGTTGAGGCAGAGCTGGGACGACTCTCGACGTGTGACCCCTGGGTCAAGCAGGTTCCCTTTCTGGTGCAGCTTCCTGGTTTGGGAGTGCTTTCCGTCATGAGCACCCTGGCCGCCATCGGCGACATCACGCGCTTTCCTTCTGCCAAGAAGCTCGTCGGCTATGCCGGGCTCGGAGCAAGCGTGCATGACTCGGGGGAAACTCATCAGGGCGGGCATATTACCAAAGAGGGTCGACGCGATTTGCGGGGCGTGATGGTGGAAGCCGCCTGGGTCGCGGTGGAGCACCATCCCCATTGGCAAGCCCAATTTGAGCGCCTGACCAGGCGGATCGGCAAACAAAAGGCCATTGTCGCCATCGCGCGCAAATTGCTGGTCGCGGTGTGGCATGTCCTGACCGAGCAGGAAGCCGATACGAATGCTCAGGCACAAGCCGTTGCGCGCAAGCTGATGAACTGGATTACCCATCATGGGGTGATCCCAGGCCAGCATCGTGATCGCCTGCTCCTGCTGTATCAGCATCTTGACGAACTGGGATGAAGCGAGGAACTCGAGGAGATTGACTACTACGGCACAACCTATCGCTTGTCGGTGAGGCAGCAACTGCTTCGGGAGGCCCAGCAGAGCAAGAGCAGCTAAGGCTCCAATCAGGCTGTCAGGAGTCTCCCGCGCAAGCTGACCCAAGTCACACTCATGGAACTGGAGCACGAAGCCACCTGAGTGTCAAGCCCTGCTGTGCTCTTCAAGAGGACCCACTTCGCTCCACCAGACGTGCGGAGTGCTGGGTCTCCATCCCCACGTTTCTGCGAGCCAGTCGCGCGGGCGATGCCGCCCTTGACAGGGATGGGTGAGCGCTGCGCGCCGAGAGCGATCTGGTCCTGCATTGATGAACCGCTTCAGAGGCCAGGTCGCTCTCGCTCTGCGAGTCTACCCACCCCTGTCAAGGGTCGATTCTCTCGGCATCGCTTGCTCCGCGCTCCTGGCATGAGCGGGCGTTTCAGCACCCCGACCGAGCCTCAAGCTCCCAGGGATGCTTGATGAGCCTCCGGCTCTCTTGCTCCACACGGCAGAAGTTTTACCCTCTTGACAAACTACACACATCGGTGTCATATCTGCTGTTCTGTGACACGTCTCTGTCCGTTATGACGCATTTGTTGACCGTCAGTCCACTTTGGGGAAGCACGATTCGAGAGGGAGAGATGGAC
>Ga0070708_100002783_pt1 | contig 13588 bp, 10 predicted proteins | sample KBSK5503metaG_FD_65469 | JGI IMG/M metagenome (GOLD analysis project Ga0070708, IMG submission 65469) | Corn, switchgrass and miscanthus rhizosphere microbial communities from Kellogg Biological Station, Michigan, USA - KBS K5-50-3 metaG | ecosystem: Host-associated > Plants > Roots >...
AATCCCGCGCAGGAGCTCCCGCGGCTGCGACTTGATCCGCTGCGCGTGCGCCAGGTGACAGGCGTCGTGCATCGCCACGCGCCGGACCAAAGGCCGGCGCGTGGCGACAGGCTGGATCGCCGCCAGGAATTCGTTGATGTCCCGCACCTTCGCCGCAAACTCCTGTGCCCGCGCGTCCTTCGGAAACAACCGCGCATAGTCCTTGAGATGCGACCCACAACCGGCGGCGTTGATGATGACGAAGTCAACCCGTTCTCGCGAAAACCGCTCGATCAAGTCCTGCGCGAACTCCAACGACTCGTGCTCGCGTCCAGCGTGCATGGAGAGCGCGCCGCAGCAGCCCTGACCCCGAGGTACGATCACGTCGCAGCCTTCGGCTGCGAGCACCCGCAGCGTGGCCTCGTTCACGCCGGGATTGAACACGCGCTGCACGCACCCCGCGATCAGCGCCACCGTGTACCGCTTCTCTCCCGACGCCGGAACCCGTTCCGGTAGCCGCGCGAACAGATTGCGCGCGGTGACCGGCGGCTGCAGCGCCTCGAGCTGGCGAAAGCGCGGCGGCAACAGCTTGAGGAGGCCGCTCTGGCGCACCAGCCAGCGCAAGCCCGTCCAGACGTAGACGAGCAGGAACGCCACCATCGCGCGAAGCCTGCGGGGGTAGGGGAACAGCTGGAAGATCATCGACCGGTGCAGCCGGTCGAGCAGGCCGCGGGAGTACTTCTGCTCGATGAAGGCCCGCGTCTCCTCGATCAGCACGTCGTACCGCACGCCGGACGGGCACGCCGTCACGCAGGCCATGCACCCGAGACAGCGATCGAAGTGCGCCACGACCGTCGGCGTCATCTCCGTCTCGCCGGAGCGCAGCCCGCGCATCAGGTCGATGCGCCCCCGCGGCGAGTCCATCTCCTCGCCCCAGTTCTGGTACGTGGGGCAGTGCGGCAGGCAGAAGCCGCAGTGGACGCAGTCGTCGATGAGCTCCCGCTGCGGCGCGCTCATACCAGGAACCTTCCCGGCGCAAGCAGGCCGCCCGGATCGAGCCGTTCCTTCACCGAGCGATGCACCGCCCACGAAGTGGGCGGGGGACCCCAGTCGCCGTCTGCGACGAGCCAGCCGCCAAGCGCCATCAGCTCCCGCCGCGCTGCCTGCACCGCGGCTTGCACCGCGGCGGCATCCGCCGCCGCGGAATATGCGAACCCCACTCCGACGGTGGGAAGCCACTCAATCCGTGCGCCTAGCGGCGCCAATGCCTTCGCCACCTGCGCAACGTGGCTCGGCAGGGCGCCAAACCGGATCCGCAGCGGCCCGGCCGCCGGCGCGGGCCAATCGGTTTCCTCGAGATCGCGAAGCTTGTCGCGCTGGGCCCGGACGCCCGCGCCGAATCCCTCGAAGCGCAGGTACACGTCCCAGCTCGTTCCCTCCCGCACCGCCATCATGGCCGCAGGCTCCAGCTGCCTCCCCCGCACCCGCCGCACCAGCTCGAGCGGATCCCCCCCGCGGGCGCAAAGCGTTACGGTCTGCTCGGGCACAGGGTGCACCCGGAACGTCGCCGTGGCGATGAACGCCAGCGTCCCCCACGACCCGCACATCAGCTTGGGCAGATCGAATCCCGCGACCGTCTTCACCACCTTCCCGCCGCCCTTTGCCCGCGTCCCGTCCGCGCGCACGATGCTCACCCCGATGATCAGGTCCCGCACTGATCCGAAGCGCGTGCGCAGCGGACCGAACGAGTTGGACGCCACGATCCCGCCCAACGTCGCCTTCTCCGGCTGGGGCGGATCCAGCGCCAGCCGTTGCCCATGTTTGCCCAGCTCCTGTTGGAGCTGGGCAAGAGTAACCCCGCACTCGACGGTGACCACCTGGTCGGCGGGGGCGTACTCCACCACCCGATTGAGGCTCGAAGTCGCGACTTCCAGATCCACCGACGGCCCCGGCGGCATCGCCGTCCCTCCGCCGACGAAGAGCACGCGCCGCCCGCCTTCGGCGAGCAACGCCTGCGCCTCGTCCACCGAGCCTGGCGTCACGCGCGCCACGCTTCTCCCGACAGCTCGGTGGGGTGCGGCTGGTAGAGGCCCGGCTTGTCGCCGCAGAGGCGCGGGGAGGGGAAGACCTTCCCCGGGTTGAAGCTGCCCGCGGGATCGAAGGCGCAGCGCACGAGCTGCATCGTCTCCAGGTCCTGCTCGGTGAACATCTCGCCCATGTACTGCGCCTTGTCGGCCCCGACGCCATGCTCGCCGGTGATCGACCCGCCGTGCCTGAGGCAGATGCGCAGGATCTCGCCGGACATCTCCTCCGCCTTCTTCTCCTCCCCCGGCTCCCGCGCGTCGAAGAGCACCAGCGGATGGAGGTTGCCGTCGCCGGCGTGGAACACGTTGGCCACGCGCAGCCCGAACCGCTCCCCGAGCTGGGCAATCTCTTGCAACACCTTTGCGATCGCACTGCGGGGAATCACGCCGTCCTGCACCAGGTAGTTGCGGGCGATGCGCCCCACCGCCGCGAAGGCGCTCTTGCGCCCCTTCCACATCAGTTCGCGCTCGGCCGCGTCCCGAGGCACCCGGATCTCCAGCGCACCCGCCTTGCGCGCCAGCTCGACGGCGACCGTGGACGTGTGCTCGCACTCTGCCGTGACCCCGTCCACGTCCATCAAGAGCGCCGAGTCGACGTCGGGCCAATCCACTCCGGTGGCCGCCTTGGCGGCGACGATGGCCAGCGTATCCATCATCTCGATGGCCGCGGGGACGATACCGGAGGCGATGATGGCGCTGACCGCGTTCGCGGCCTCCGTGTTGGAGGGGAAGGTGGCGAAGAACGTCCGGGTGGCCTCGGGCTTGCGCAAGATCCGCAGCACCACCTCGGTGACGATGCCCAGGAGGCCCTCGCTGCCCACGATGATTCCAGCGAGGTCGTATCCGGGCGCGTCGGGGACCGGACCGCCGATGTCCGCCACGGTCCCGTCGTAGAGCACCATCCGCATGCCCAGCGTGTGATTGACGGTGAAGCCGTACTTCAGGCAATGGGCGCCGCCGGAGTTTTCGGCGACGTTGCCGCCGATGCTGCACACGCTCTGGGAGGAGGGATCCGGCGCGTAGTACCAGCCCTGCGGCCCGATGTGCTTGCTGACGTCGAGGTTGATCACCCCCGGCTGCACCCGGATGTACGCGTTGTCGTAATCGACCTCCAGGATCCTCCGCATCCGCGAGAGCCCGATCAGCACGCAGCCGGGCACGGGGAGCGCGCCTCCGGAAAGGCCGGTCCCGGAGCCTCGCGCGACGATGGGCAACCCCGCCTCGCGCGCCAGCTTCACGCACGCCACCACTTCCTCGGTGGTGGTGGGCAACACCACGACGCCGGGCGTCACCCGGAAGCTGGCCAACCCGTCGGACTCGTAGGTGCGGAGCTGCGCGGCCTCGTGGATGCAATACGCATCGCCCACCACCGCCGCGAACCGGGCGACCAGCGGATCCGGCAGCGGTCCCGCGCGCTGCTTCAGCTCCGCCTGGGTCGCTCCTGGCGTCTCCTGCTTCATTCGAGCTGCTCGTACGCCGGCAAGGTGAGGAACTCCACGAAGTCCCCGAGCACCAGATCGTCGAGGATGCGCCGCGCCTGCTTCAGCTGCGGGCTGTCCGGCAGCTTGGCCAGCTCCTCGTCCCGGAACTTCTCGTACAAGGCGCGGTCGACGAGCCGGCCGTCCGCGAGCTTGGCCCCGTTCTGCACCCACTGCCAGAGCTGCGCGCGCGAGATCTCCGCGGTGGCCGCGTCCTCCATCAGGTTGAAGATGGCGACGGCGCCGTTTCCCCCCAGCCAGGCGCTCAGGTATTGCAGCGCGACGGAGATGTTGTTCCGCACTCCGGCTTCGGTGATGGTGCCGCCCGGCACCTTGGTGTCCTGCAGCTCGCGCGCCTCCACCCGCACTTCCTCGCGCAACCTCTCTTTTTGATGCGGCTTCCCCAGCTTCTTGTCGAAGACTTCCTTCGCCACCGGCACCAGGTCCGGATGCGCCACCCAGGTCCCGTCGAACCCGTCCTTGACCTCGCGCTCCTTGTCGGCGCGCGTCTGCGCCAGCGCCTTCTCGTTGACCTCCGGGTTCTTGCGGGTGGGAATGAACGGCGCCATCCCGCCCATGGCGTGGGCGCCGCGCCGGTGGCAGGTCTTCACCAGGAGCTCGGTGTACGCGCGCATGAACGGAACCGTCATTGTGATCTGTTGGCGGTCGGGGAGGATGAGGTCCTTGCGCGCCCGCAGCTTCTTGATCAGCGAGAAGATGTAGTCCCAGCGCCCGGCATTCAGCCCGCTGGAATGCTCGCGGAGCTCGTAGAGGATCTCGTCCATCTCGAAGGCCGCGGGCAGCGTCTCGACCAGGACGGTGGCCCGCACGCTGCCGCGAGGGATGCCCAGCTTGTCCTGGGCGAAGACGAAGACGTCGTTCCAGAGCCGCGCCTCGAGGTGCGACTCCAGCTTGGGCAGGTAGAAGTAAGGCCCGGTGCCGCGATCCAGCGTCTCCTTCGCGTTGTGGAAGAAGTAGAGCCCGAAGTCGGCGAGCGACCCGGACATCGGCTTTCCCTCGATCCGCAGATGCTTCTCGGGCAGGTGCCAGCCTCGCGGCCGTACCAGCAGCGTGGCGATCTTGTCGTTGAGCTTGTACGCCTTCCCTTCGGGCGAGGTGAATGCGAGCTTTCGCCGCACCGCCTCCTTGAGGTTCGCGTGCCCCTGGACCACCGCGCTCCATACCGGCGAGAGCGCGTCCTCGAAGTCCGCCATGAAGACGTCCGCGCCGGAATTGAGCGCATTGATCATCATCTTCCGCTCCACCGGCCCGGTGATCTCCACGTGGCGTTTCTGCAGATCGGCCGGCGTGGAGGCGACCTTCCAGTCGCCCGCCCGGACCTTGGCCGTCTCGGGCAAGAACTCGAAGGAGCCGCCGGCCGCGAGCTTTCGATAACGTTCCGCCCGCTTTTGCAGAAGCTCGAGCCTTCGGGCGTCAAAGGAGCGATGCAGCTCCTCCAGGAACGCGAGGGCGGATTTCGACAAGATTTCCGGGGACGCGGCGGCGGTAACCTCGATCATGGGACCCCGGGATCGAGCACAAACTCGCCACTTCTTCAAGAGGGGGACTTCCGATCCGACAAAAGGGTGGCGTATACAGTCCGGCCGCCGTCCAACCAAGGAGAGAACAACACATGTCGAGAAGGCTGACGCGAAGGTCGCTGCTCAAGGCTGGACTCACCGCTTCCGCCGCGTTGGCGACGCCCACCATCCTGGCGCGCAAGGCCTCGGCGCAGACCGAGGCCACGCTCAAGGTGGTGCAGTGGAAGCACTTCGTTCCCGATTACGATCGCTACTTCAACCAGTTCGCCAAGGAGTTCGGCGACAAGCACAAGTGCAAGGTGGAGGTCGACTACGTCGCCACTCCGGACCTGCCCACCGCCATCGCCGCCGACATCTCGCGCGGCGGCGGACACGACGTCTTCCACCTCAACGGGGTGGGGGCCTGGCTCTACGATCAGGCGCTCGTCGACGTCACCCAGGTGGCCAATCGGCTGGAGAAGGAATTCGGCGGCTGGATCCCGAACTCCGAATCGATCGGCAAGGTCAAGGACAAGTGGCTGGCGATCCCGTACTGGTACATCGCCTATCCGATGATCATCAACCGCGGCTACTTCACCCAGGTGAAGGCGGACTACACCGACAAGACCACCTGGAACGATCTGCTCGACTCGGGAGCGAAGCTGAAGAAGGCCGGCTATCCCTTTGGAATCCCCTATTCGCAGACGCCGGACTCCAACGACGACCTGTACCCGCTGATGATGAGCTACGGCGCGTACCTCTTCGACAAGGACGGGAAGATCAACTTCCGCCGCAAGGAGATCAGCGACGTCCTCGAGTACGGGAAGAAGTTCTTCGAGCAGACCATGACCGACGAGGTGCTGAGCTGGGACGACAGCTCGAACAACCGCTTCATCGCCTCCGGCAAGGGCTCGATGATCTGCAATCCCATCAGCGCCTACCGGACCGCCGCCAAGGACAACCCCGACGTGTACCGGAACCTCGAGGTGGAGAAGACCCCCATCGGGCCCAAGGGGCGGAAGAACGGTTCCCGCAGCATGTCCTACGGCATCTTCAACTTCTCCAAGAACCAGGACCTGGCGCGGGAGTTCCTCTACGCCATGGTGGCGGACAGCAAGCGGGGCATGCAGGAGAGCACCGGCTACAACCATCCCTTCCTGAAGGAGTTCACCAAGAAGCCCATGCCGGTGATCGGCAACGAGCCCAAGCTGAAGCTGCTCGAGGACTTCCAGGACGACGTGATCTTCATCGGCTATCCGGGCCCGATGACCAAGACCGCCACGGCGATGTACGCGAAGTTCATCGTCCCCACCATGTTCGCCGAGGTGGCGAAGGGCAAGCCGGTCCGGGCGGCCATGGACGACGCGGAGAAGAAGCTGCGCACGATCGGCTGACGATGGCAGACGTCGTTCTCGACAAGGTCGTCAAGCGGTTCGGCGAGACGGAGGTGGTCGCGGGCATCGAGCTCACCGTCCGCGACCGCGAGTTCTGCATCCTCGTCGGGCCGTCCGGCTGCGGGAAGACCACCACCTTGCGGATGATCGCCGGCCTCGAGCAGGTCACGGCCGGCGACATCCGCATCGGCGGCCAGTCGGTGACGCACACCGCGCCGCGCGACCGGGACATCGCCATGGTGTTCCAGAGCTACGCGCTCTACCCGCACATGACGGTGCGCAAGAACCTCTCCTTCGCCCTGGAGCTGCGCGGACTCCCCAAGAAGGAGATCCAGCGGCGCATCGACGAGGTGGCCGGCATCATCGGGCTCACGCCGCTGCTCGACCGCAAGCCGCGCCAGCTCTCCGGCGGGCAGCGGCAGCGCGTGGCCGTCGGGGCCGCCCTCTGCCGGCGCTCGGGGGTGCTCCTCTTCGACGAGCCGCTCTCCAACCTGGACGCGAAGCTGCGCGTGCACATGCGCACCGAGCTCAAGCGGCTGCACCAGCAAGTCGAGTCCACCATGGTCTACGTCACCCACGATCAGATCGAGGCGATGACCATGGGCGACCGGATCGTGATCATGAACCTGGGTCGCATCATCCAGGTGGGCACGGCGATGGAGGTCTACGACAAGCCCGCCACCCGGTTCGTGGCCGGCTTCATCGGCACCCCGCCCATGAACTTTTTTGACGGATCCGTCACGCCGCAAGGCGTGATGCTGCCCGGTGACCTCAGCATGCCGTTGCAGCGCCCGCATCTTGCCGGCATGTCCGGCCGCAAGGTGGTCCTCGGCGTCCGGCCCGAGCACATCTACCTGCGCCAGAACGGAACGAAGAATACGAGTCGCGTTCCTGCCACCATCGACGTGGTCGAGCCCCTGGGCCACCGCACCATCCTCACCGCGCGTTCCCCGGCCGGCCTGCTCCAGCTGGAGGCGGAAGCGATGCCCGGCTTGAAGCCCGGCGATCAGGTGGATCTCTGGTTCGACCTCGGCCGCGCGCACCTCTTCGATCAGGCCGACGAATGCGTCATCTGAGCCCGGCTGCCGAAGGCAGCTCAGGGCTGGCGCGGCGGATGCGGATCCCCTTCACCCAGCGCGAGGCGCCGTTCGGGTACATGCTGGTCCTGCCCGCGGTCCTCTACCTCACCGCCTTCATCGCCTATCCGTTCGCGATGAGCATCTGGCTCAGCCTGAGCGACGCGCAGGCGGGCGCGCAGAAGTGGAAGTTCGTCGGCATCTCGAACTACTCGAAGGTCGACAGCTACGACCTGTTGGTCAACGACTTCGTCCTCTTCGACGGCAAGCCGGAGGAAGCGAAGGCCTTCGCCGCGGCCAAGCACCAGGCGACGCTGGCCACCCTCCCCGACGGGCAGCGCTTCAAAGGCGCCATCGTGGTGAACGGACAGACCATCCCGCTGGTGTCGGCCGACAACGAGGGCGACGCCAGCTACATCGCCAATACCATCCTCAACGACCTGGACTGGCAGGTGCGCGGCGGCAAGGTGGTGGCCCACGCCGGCGATTCACCCCTCGCCTTCGGGAACTTCGACAGCGCCGGCGCGGCGAAGAAGGCGGAGAAGCAGAATCTGTTGGTCAAGGCCGACACCCAGCTCAAGGCGAACGGGACGGGCGTCGCCCAGGATCCCAATTTCGGCCTGGCGGTGAGGAACACGCTCAAGTACACGTTCGGCACCGAGCTGGTGAAGCTGTTCTTCGGCATCCCCTGCGCGCTGCTCTTGTATCGCAAGTTCCGCGGCCGGCAGCTCTTGCGCGGTCTCCTGGTCATCCCCTGGGTGATCCCCATCGCCATCTCGGGGCAAGCCTGGCTGTGGATCCTCGACTCCACCTACTCGGTCATCAACTGGATGCTCGTGCACGCCGGCATCCTCTCGCCGCAGAACATCCTCAACTTCAGGGGGAACCCGGATCTGGCGATGCTCTCCCTGGTGGTGATCAACGTCTGGCGCGGGTTTCCCTTCACCACGGTGGTGATCCTCGCCGGCCTCACTTCCATCCCGGACGAGATCATCGAGCGGGCGCGCCTGGACGGCGCCAACGCCCTGCAGCGGTTCGTCCACGTGATGGCGCCGATGGTGCGGCCCATCCTCATGGTGTCGCTCCTCTTCTCGGTGGTGTTCTCCTTCACCGACTTCAACACCATCTGGATCATCACCCGCGGCGGCCCCTACGACCAGACGCAGGTGCTCTCCACCTACGCGTACCAGGTGGGCGTCAACGCCGGCTACCTGGGGAAGGGCGCGGCCATCTCGCTGTTCCTCTTCCCCATCATGGCGGCCACCGTCTTCGGGATGCTCCAGTTCCTGCGCAAGGAGAACATGTGACCGCGATCCCGAACTCGGCGATGCGGGTCTCCTTCTGGCAGGCCGTCAAGCACGACGTGTTCTCCTGGGCGTTCTTGCTCCCCTTCCTCGCCTTCGCGCTCTTCCCCTTCTACTGGGGCGTGATCACGTCGTTCAAAGCGGACGCGAACCTCTACGACCTCTCCCGCAACCCGCTCTGGATCTCGAAGATCGACGGCCGCACCGGCAAGCCGTACCACAAGGACATCATCGTTCCCGCCTCGTACACGGAGGCGCCGATCCACTGGCAACAGCCTCTGGGATCGAAGACGAACCGCAGCGACGCCGAGACGGATCCCAAGCCCATCGCGCTGGTCGGCAACCAGCCCATCTTCAGTCCGGTGACGGGCACGCTCGCGCGCATGGACTTCAAGGACGGCGAGATCGTCAAGCCGAACACGCCGGTGGGCGACATCCACGTGGAGAACCCGACGCTCTCCCACTACAAGTTCCTCACCTCCACGCCGTTCTATCGCTGGATGCGGGTCAGCCTGCTCACCGGCCTCGCCGTGGTGGTCATCACGCTGCTCGTCGCCGTGCCCGCGGCCTACGCGCTCGCGCGGCTGAAGTTCAGGGGCAATCGGGGCATCGGCATCGCCATCTTCCTCACCTACCTGATCCCGCCCACCATCCTCTTCATCCCCTTCTCGCAGCTGGTGGGCGGGCTGCACATCGACAACACCATCTGGTCCTTGATCCTCAGCTACCCGACCTTCACCATCCCCTTCTGCACCTGGCTCCTGATGGGATTCTTCCGCGGGGTGCCGAAGGAGATCGAGGAGAGGGCCCTGCTCGACGGCGCGACGCGCCTGCAGATGCTGCGCCGGGTGGTGATCCCGGTGGTCCTCCCCGGCATCCTCACCGCCGCGATCTTCGCCTTCACCCTCAGCTTCCAGGAGTACGTCTACGCGCTCACCTTCATCTCCAGCACCGCCAACCGGACGCTGCCGGTGGGGATCTCGGTGGAGATGATCCGCGGCGACGTCTACTTCTGGGGGCCGCTCATGGCCTCCGCCATCCTCGGCTCGCTGCCGGTGGTGATCGTGTACGCGCTCTCGCTGAACTACTTCATCAGCGGAATGACGACCGGCGCTACGAAATAAGTAGAGCCCGCTGCGGCATGTTCTTGCTCAAAACGTAGTCGCTAAGCCGCCTTCGGCGGCCGCGACTAGCACGGTGCAGGAGCGCGCTCCGTGCGCTCCCATCACCAGCGCTTGCTCGATGTCGGCGGTCTTCGACGGGCCGGAGAGCCACATGGAGAAGCCCGGCCTGGGGATGGAGATGCGCGCGTAGGCTTCGTGCAGGTTGTGCACCAGCGCATCCGCCCGGACGACGACGGCCAGGTGCTGGGTGAGGAACGCGGCTGCGCGGTTCTGGACTCCGTGCTGGACGATCCAGCAGGCGCCGTTCTCGGCAACCCCCAGCTCGGCGGGCAGGACGCAGAAGTCCACGTCGTGCAGCTCGTGCGGATCGGCCACCGCTGCGAGGTCCACGTTCGCCTTGGCGACGCCCGGTACGAGCGAGACCACCCGGCGGGCCGCGGCGTACTCCGGGATGGTCCGCAGCGCGTCCTCCAAAGCGCCCTCGACCTGGATGCATCGTCCGCCGACCTCGACCACGCTCTGGGCGAATCGCTCGCGAACATCCGGATAGCGGACGGCGTTCAGTCGCTCGACGTCCGGCAGCGGGACTTCCGCAGGCGTTGCTCGTCGCAACGCCTGCAGCACCTCATCGCGGCCGGACACGTTTCCTCCACTGCGAGCGGAAGCTCTCGCGCGGCATGGGCGGCAGGTCGCGCTGTCGCGTCCAGGGATTGGGGATGCGCGGCGCCAGCAGCCGGAGCAGCTTCCCGAAGACGCGATACGCCCAGGTCCGCGCCAGCACCCAGGCGCCCACCCGGGAGACGACGCGCTTGTGCAACGGCACCAGGCCGCGCGAGGCCAGCTCGCCGCGCCAGGCGAGGAGCTGGTGGTGCAGATCGATCCGGACCGGGCAGACGTCGCTGCAGGAACCGCAGAGCGAGGAGGCGAAGGGGAGGTCGGCGTGCTTCTTGGCGTCGACGTGCGGCGCCAGGATCGAGCCGATCGGTCCCGCCACCGTGACGCCGTAGCTGTGGCCGCCGCTGCGCCGGAACACCGGGCAGGTGTTCATGCAGGCGGCGCAGCGGATGCACTTGAGCGAATTCCGGTACTCCTCCCGCGCGAGGATGCGGCTGCGGCCGTGGTCGAGAAGGACGATGTGCATCTCGGCGCCCGGCCGCGGTCCGTGGAAATGCGAGGTGTAGGTGGTGATCGGCTGGCCGGTGGCGCTGCGCGCCAGCAGCCGGAGGAAGACCGCCAGCTCGCGGGGCGAGGGGATGATCTTCTCCAGCCCCATGCAGGCGATGTGCAAGGGCGGCAGCGAGGTCCCCAGGTCCGCGTTGCCCTCGTTGGTGCACACCACCACGCCGCCGGTCGAGGCAAGGGCGAAGTTCACGCCGGTGATCCCCGCCTGCGCTCCCAGGAACTTCTCCCGCAGATGGACGCGCGCGGCTTCGGTGAGCTGCTTGGGGTCGGAGAGCCCCACGGGCGTGCCGAGCTTGTCGTGGAAGAGGTCGCCGATCTCTTCCTTCTTGAGATGGATCGCCGGCATCACGATGTGCGAGGGCGGCTCGCGCCGGAGCTGCACGATCCGCTCGCCCAGGTCGGTGTCCACGATCTCGATCCCCTGCTCCTCGAGGTACTCGTTGAGGTGGCACTCCTCGGTGAGCATGGACTTGCTCTTCACCACCCGGGTCACGCGGTGCTCGCGCAGGATTCCATGCACGATCTCGTTGTGCTCGTCCGCGTCGCGCGCCCAGTGGACGCGCGCGCCGTTCGCGGTGGCGTTCTTCTCGAACTGCTCCAGGTAGTCGGGCAGCCGCGAGAGCGTGTGCGCCTTGATCTGCGAGCCCAGGCTGCGCAGCTCCTCCCACTCGGGGACGAAGCTGCGGGCGACGTCGCGCTTGTTGCGCACGAACCAGACCGCCTGGTCGTGCCAGTGCATGCGCCCCTCGTCCGCCACGAATTCCTTGGCGCGCTCCGCGTGCCCGGTCATCGCGTCGCTTCCTCCAGCAGCTCGGCCACGTGCAGGATGCGCAGCTTCCTTCCGTCCCGCCGGATCAAACCTTCCAGGTGCATCAGGCAGGAGACGTCGCCTCCGGTGATCACCTCGGCGCCCGCCCGCTCGTGATCGGCGATCCGGTCCCGGCCCATCGCGCAGGAGACCGCTTCCTCGGTGATGGCGAAGGTGCCGCCGAAGCCGCAGCATTCGTCCGGGCGGCTCAGGTCGGCCAGCTGCAAGCCCTCGATGCCTTCGAGGAGCGCGCGCGTCTTGGAGAAGGCGGGAACGAGCCGCTCGGTTCCGCTGCCCAGGCGCAGCTCGCGCAGGCCGTGGCAGCTGTGGTGGAGGCCGACCCTGGCGGGGAAGCGGCCCCGCGGCTTGACGTCCAGCACGTCGTGGAGGAACTCGCACAGCTCGCGCGTCTTCGCGCGGAGCGCCGCGACGTTCGGGTCGCCGGGCAGCAGCTCGGGGTAATGGTTGCGCACCATGCTGGTGCAGCTCCCGGAGGGACAGACGACGTGCTCGTACGGCGCGAAGACGTCGAGCATCCTGCGCGCCAGCTGGCGGGCATCGTCGAAGAAGCCGGAGTTCGCCATCGGCTGGCCGCAGCAGGTCTGCGCCTCGGGGAAATGCACGGTGACGCCGTACCGCTCCAGCAGCTCGGCGGTGGCGAGACCGACCCGCGGGTAGAGCTGGTCGACGTAGCAGGGGACGAAGAGCGCGACGTCCATCGCGCGCGATTGTACCCTCTCACGCCTCCCGGCGCCGCAGCGCGGGGGCCTGGATGCGGCGAAGCAGGATCATCGCCCCGAACCATGCCAGGTAGAAGGCGAGCAGCAAAGCCAGAGCGACGGGCACCGCCGCCCCGGGAAGGCCGGCGCGGATGAGCACGACGTACATGTCCCCCGAGAAGCCAGGGCCGAAGAGAGCCAGGGCGACGAGCAGCATCCTGGAAGCAAAGTCGTGGAACCGCTCGGTGTCCCGCCCGCTCTCCACGATGCGGTGATAGGCGGCCGGCGCCATCAGGACCATGGTAGCCAGCGCGACGAGGCCCAGGCTGGCCAGGTGGACGATCTGCGCGGTCCCGGGGAGCTTCTCGAAGGTCTCCATCAGCACGATGGCGAGCTGGAAGCCGAGCAGCGCCTGCGCTCCGGGGAGCAGCACCCGCGCCTCGGTCAAGACCTCCACGATCCGTTGCTCCAGGGGCGTGTCCTCCATCTCGTCCTCGCTCTCTTCGCTGCCCTGCTTGCGCCGCACGGCATAGGGGCCGTACCAGAAAGCGATCGCCGCCGCGAACGTGAGCGCGCCCGCCGCCGCGCCGGTCCACTTGCCGCCGACGGCATCGCCGGCGATCGCCAGATCGCAGCTCAGGGCCGCCGCGAACGGCAGGAGGGTGGATCGCATCACCGACGTGGTGAACCGGTGGAACCGGGCGCTGTCGCGGCCCTTCTCCACGATGCGGTGGCGGGCGGCCATCAGGAACAGCGACCCGATGGTCACGAGCAACGCGAACAATCCCACCAGCTGCAGCGCGCGCTCGCCCGGACCGAGCTGATCGTACTTCTTCTCGAAGAACCCGCGGTACTGGAAGCCCAGCAGCACTTGCGCGCCCAGCACCAGCATGCGCGCCTCGTCGATGGCGTTCTTCACC
>Ga0070708_100002786_pt1 | contig 13585 bp, 16 predicted proteins | sample KBSK5503metaG_FD_65469 | JGI IMG/M metagenome (GOLD analysis project Ga0070708, IMG submission 65469) | Corn, switchgrass and miscanthus rhizosphere microbial communities from Kellogg Biological Station, Michigan, USA - KBS K5-50-3 metaG | ecosystem: Host-associated > Plants > Roots >...
GGCGCCGGTGAACGTCGCCTGGTCGATGCGGAACCGCTCCCCGCTCGTCCGGATCCCGGACCGGCGGGGCTTGAGCACGCGATGCGAGCTTCGCATGCCCGATCCGTCCGCGAACCCCTACCTCGCGCTCACCGTGCAGCTCGCCGCGGGGCTCGACGGCGTGGAGCAGAAGCTGGAATGCCGCGAGCCGGTGAACCGGAACATCTTCCGGATGAGCTTCCGCGATCGCCGCAAGTACCGCATCGACGAGCTGCCGCGCGACCTCCACGAGGCGCTCGAGTACTTCGAGAAGGACGCCGTGGTCAAAGAGGCGCTGGGCGAGCACCTCACGGAGCGGTTCCTCGAAGCCAAGCGGGAAGAGGTGGCGCAGTACAATCTCCAGGTGAGCCCGTGGGAGATCGACCGGTACCTCGGACGGTATTAGGGGCCTCTGCCCTCCTTCTCGATCTCGACGGTACGTTGTACGGCGGCGGCGCGGCGGTCCCGAATGCTCCGGAGACCGTCGACGCACTGCGCCGTGCGGGGGTCGCGTTCCGCTTCGTCACCAACACGACCAGCCGGTCGCGAGCGGCGCTGGTGGAGCGGCTCCGCGGGTACGGCTTCGCGGCCGCGCCGGAGGACGTGCTCACGCCGGCTATCGCGGCAGCCCGGATCGCGCGCGACCACGGCGCCACCGTGGTCGCGCCCTTTCTCCCCGCTTCGGCGCTCGCGGACCTCGAGGGGTTCGACCTCCGCGGCGGCATCTCGGGACGTCCGGCCGGGCCGAGGCCGCAAGCCGTGCTGGTCGGCGATCTCGCCGAGCAGTGGACCTACGCCCTGATGCAGGAGGCCTTCGCCTACGTGCTCGACGGCGCGCTCCTCATCGCTCTCTCGCGCGACCGGTACTGGCGGCGGGGGACCGAGATAGCTCTCGACGCGGGACCCTTCGTCGCGGGGCTCGAATATGCCACATCGCGCACCGCGGTCCTCGCGGGGAAGCCAAGCCCGGAGTTCTTCCGGGCGGCGGTGGCCGCCCTCCCGCCCGGGAGCGACATCCGGACGGTGGCCATGATCGGCGACGACGTCTGGTCCGACGTCCGCGGCGCGCAGGAGGCGGGATACAGCGGCTGGCTGGTCCGCACCGGCAAGTTCCGCGAGGATGTGTTGCGAGAGAGCGGAGTGGTCCCCGACCGGATACTGGGCAGCGTCGCGGACCTGCGTGAGGCGGCCGAGGGACTCCTCGCGTGACCGCCCGCCGGCTCGCGGCGCTCGGGCTTCTCCTGGGCGCCGCGCCGGTCGCCGCGCAGACGCCGGCGGACTCGGCGCCGCCCCCGATCATCCGCGGCGTGATCATCGACCGCCAGGACGTCTTCGAGCCCGAGGAAGCGCGCGCCAGCTCCCTCGCCCGTTTCGGCAACGCCATCCACTCGACGACCCGGCGCCGCGTGGTCGAGCGGGAGCTGCTGTTCGCAGCGGGCCAGCCGTTCGATTCGGCCAAGGTGGCGGAGACGGCGCGGAATCTCCGGGCGCTCGGGATCTTCCGCCGGGTGCTCATCGACAGCCTCCACACCGACTCGGGTACGGTCCTCAGGGTCACGACCAAGGACGGCTGGAGCACCCGCCCGCAGTTCGATTTCAACAGCACCGGCGGCCAGACCGCGTGGGCGGTCGGCCTCCAGGAGCTGAACCTCTTCGGCAACGCCGCCTTCGGCGCGATCAACTTCGCCGACACGCCCGATCGCACCGCGCTGACGCTCTCGTTCTACCAGCCCCGCCTGATTGCGAACCGGATCTACGCGTCGGCAGGGTACCAGCACCGGTCCGACGGCCGCTCGCTCAGCGCTGGCGTGGGGCAGCCCTTTTTCAGTTACGCGTCCCGCTCCGGCCTCACGCTCGGCGCCGTGGATTTCGACGGCGACGTGCTCCGCTTCGTCGACGGGGACCCCGTGCCCGCAGTCGTGCTTCGCCGGCGCTACGACCTGGTCCGGGCTGACGGCGCGCTGGGGCTCGCCGCGTCGTCCCACGCGTTCATTCGCCTGGGTCTGCTGGCGCAGCTACGCCGGGACGATTTCCTCGACACCACGCTGGTCGCGACCTCGCCGTTCCCCCGCTCGGTGACGGGTGCGGTCGGGCCGTACCTATGGCTCAACCGCGCCTCGTTCCTCGTCGTCCACAACTTCCGGAGCTTCGCGCGGGAGGAAGACGTCGATCTGAGCCCGGCCCTGTTCGTCGGGGCGTACGCGGCCCCCCGCGCGTTCGGCTACGAGCACGACGGCCTCGGCCTCCAAGGGAGCGTCGGGGCGGGCCTCCGCACGCCCGGGGGCTTCGCGACGATCGGGGTGAGCGCCACGGGGCTCGCGAGCTCCGCGGGTCTCGACTCGGGAACGGTCCGCGTGACCGGGCGGTGGATGACGCAGCCGAGCCGGCTCCATACTCTGGTCGTGCTGGGCCAGCTCGGGTGGCAGAAGAATCCGGTGCCGGGCGACGAATTCGACCTGGGGTTGGCGCAAGGTCCGAGGGCCTTCTACGCGCACGCGTTCACCGGCGACCGGCTGGTGAACCTCCTCGTCGAATACCGCTGGACCATGCTCGAGGACCTGTGGGACGCGCTCGGCATCGGTCTCGCCGGCTTCGTAGACCATGGTGGCGCGTGGTACGCCGGCTCGCCTCGACGCACGGGCACGGACGTGGGGTGGGGCCTCCGGCTGGGGCCGAGCCGGGGGACCGACACCGACGCCGTGATCAGCATCGATCTCGCGCGCCGCTTCCGGACCGACGTACAGGCCGCCGGCTGGTCGGTCGTGGTGCGACGAGGCGTGCGGTTTTAAGGGGAGCTCAGCGCGGGTCCGAGACCATCAGGCCAACCGTCGCCACTGCCAGGAGGCCGAGCGGGAGGCCCACCGCGAGCGCGACGCGCGGCCAGCGGCGGCGCAGGGGCCGGTGCGGTGCGGGCGGGGGTGGGGCCCCGGCCGCCACATTCTCCCGCACCTCTACGCATATCTCCGGCACGGTCACGCGGTGCGTGCCGAGGTCGAGCACCACCATGCCAGGCAGATTGTCCTCGCGGCGGCGACCCTGGCACACGGAATACCAACGGTTCGCTTCGCAACCGTCGGGCGGAATCACGCGATGGGCAACGAATCGCGCCTGCCGGCGCGATGCAGCTAGCGTCGTCTGCCTCACTCGGGGAGCTCCCGGAACCAAAGATCCAACGTGACTGCTTGGGAAGGGAACTACGATAACACCGCTCCCCCCTTGGGGAAAGGAGCCGCGGGGGCGGGTGGTGTGCGCTTCGGCGACCTCCTGAGCTTGCCCAGCGGGCGAGGCACTCCCACCTTTCGCGCGCCCGGCCCGCCGGCGGGCGCAACCGGGAGGGGCCGTGGGAACGATCCGGATCATCGGGGTGCCGCTGGATCTGGGCGCGAGCCGCCGCGGCGTGGACATGGGGCCGTCAACACTCCGCATCGCCCAGCTCGCCGACCGCCTGCGCGGGCTGGGGCACGAGGTCGAGGACGTCGGCAACCTGCGGGTGCCCGACCGCGCCTCCCTCCCGCCCGTCGAGAGCCCCCTCGGCTTTCTTTCCACGATCACCGATGTGTGCCGCGATCTTGCGGACGCTTGCGCCCTCGCCGTGCGCGAGGGCAGCGCTCCGCTGGTGCTTGGCGGTGACCACTCGCTGGGCGCGGGGTCGGTCGCCGGCGTGGCGACCGCGTTCGCAGAGGCGGGCAGGCGGATCGGACTCCTCTGGCTCGACGCGCACGGCGATCTCAACACACCGATGAGCACGCTGAGCGGCAACGTGCACGGGATGCCGGTTGCCCATCTGCTCGGGCACGGGATCCGGGGATGGCCCGCATTGCGCGGCCGGCGCCCGCCGTGCGGCCGGAGAACGTCGTGCTGGTCGGCATTCGGGACCTCGATCCGGCAGAGCGCGAGCACGCGCGCCGGTTCGGCATCCGGGTGTTCACGATGAGGGAGATCGATGAGCGCGGCCTGCGCGCAGTCATGGACGATGCGCTCGCGCTCGCGGGGCAGGGAACCGACGGGCTGCACGTCTCGCTCGACATGGACCGGATCGACCCGGACGAGGCTCCGGGCGTCGGAACGCCCGTGCGGGGCGGGGCCACCTACCGCGAGGCACACCTGGCGATGGAAATGCTCGCCGACGCGGGACGCATGGTCTCCATGGACGTGGTGGAGATCAACCCGGTGCTCGATCTCTACAACCGGACCGCGGAGCTGGCCGTGGGGCTCGTGGGTAGCGCCTTCGGGCTCCGGATTCTGTAACTCCTCCCCCCGAAAGCCGCAGCTTGAAACAGGCAGCCGAGCCCGCCGTAGAGCCAGCAGGGGTCGGGTGTCTTGCCCCGCCGGGGTTCGATCGTCATATATGTAAGAGGCGGCGAGCCGCCGCCGGTGCTGCGATCGGCAACTCCATGCGCCTCACACTCTTAGAATCCGACCGGCGGTTTATTCAAACGGCCGAGTGCGCGATGCTCAGCATCGTCGCGCACGCCGCGATCGTGTGGGCTGCCTTCGCGGTAACGGAAGGTGGCCGTCAGTTGCCCGCGGACGAACGGGACGCGCGCATCTTCTTCTTGCTCCCGCCCAACCGCGTCGACGTGCGGTCGCGTCAGATCGAGGTGGATCAGTGGGGGAAGCTGGGGTCGGATCTTGAGAACGGTCGCCGCAGGATGACCGCGACGCCGGGCCTTTTCCTCCGCCGTCCCGCGACCGGCCGACGCGACGTCTCCGACAAGGCCGGCGCTCGCGGCCAGTTGCCGCTCGGCCTCGACGTGGGCCGCCCCGACTCCATCTTCAGCGTCCTCCAGGTGGACTCGACCGTGGAACGGTTCGAGGGCAGCGCCGCTCCGGCGTATCCACCCGAGCTGCTGGCCAAGGGCGCCGAGGGGACGGTGTACGTTCAGTTCGTCGTGGACACGACCGGACTCGTGGACACGAGCTCGGTGCGGGTCCTCTCGAGTCCGGATCCCCAGTTCGAGCAGTCGGTGCGCCTGGCACTCGGGCAAATGCAGTTCCGGCCGGCCAAGCGAAGCGGACAGAAAGTCCGCCAGCTGGTCGAGCAACATTTCCGCTTCATCATCACCCCGCCCCGGCAGATCGCAGACAACCATCGCGTCAGCTAGCCCCGGGGCGGAGCGTTCAGGGTTTGAGGCTGAACGGCCCCGAGCCAACCGCGGCCATGAGTAGCGCCGTGCCCAGCAGCGCCAGATTCTTCATGAACATGACCTGTTGCATCGTGGTCGCCGCGGGGTCGGTCAGGCCCCAGAAGCGGTGCAACATGAGGGTGACGGGGACCAGGAACAGGACCAGCAGCCAGGCCCCCCACCTCGCCTTGTAGCCGAGCGCTACGCTCAGGCCGCCCAGGATTGCCAGGACTCCGGAGAGGGGCACTGTGACCGACGCGAGCGGGACGCCCTGCGCCGCGGCGTAGGCGATGGTGGTTGCCCGGAAATGGCCGGGGCCCGCGATGAGGAAGATGGCGCTGAAGAGGAGGCGCCCCGCCGGCGCGAGGTACCGGCTGAGGGCGGGGAGGCCGGCGTCGTGCCAGAGACTGCCGACGGAAGGGGTCGAGATGGTCGTCACGGAAAAGCTCCTGTTCCGAGTTCACGACACGCGTGGCATAGTCCACATTCGTCGTCGGACCGAAGCATGAGCCACCGGACGACGCAGAGCCATCGGCAAACGACGGCGTCTGTCGTCTAGGCGACATCGAAGGGGAGCTGTCGTGTTCCCGTTGCTGGGGCTGGAGTGCGGGTCAGCGAGCGGGTCGTAACCGCCCCCTCGACCTTTCGGCCGGCGTCCCCGTTATTAGTTCAGGCCGGGGTCAGCGACCGGCCACCTTGAGGAGGCGACGTTTTGGTCCGAGCGGTAGGCTGGTACGCGATCGTCGGTGGTCTGGGGCTCGCTCTCGCCGGGTGCGGCGGCGATACCCCCATGGGTCCCACGCCGCTGATCGGTCTTGCCGCGAGCTCTGCTATGTTCACGGCGCTCCAGGGCGGAGCCGCTCCCGCGTCGGTCGCCATCGCCGTGCGCGATGCCGGGGGCGGGACGCTCACCGGTCTCTCCGCCGGGCCCGTCGTCTACACGGGCGCGTCGGGGTGGCTCACCGCGACCCTCGACAAGACGACCGCCCCGGCGACGCTCACGCTCACCGCCATGACGGGGAACCTCGCGAGCGGCAGCTACTCGGCCGACGTGCCCGTCAAGGCGACCGCGGGCAACAGCCCGCAGCACGTCGCGGTGAGCTTCCTAGTGTTGAGCAGCTCAGGCGGGACGACCCTTTCCGCTGCGGGGCGGGACACCGTGTTCCTCAGCTCGCCCAACACCGCCGTCCAGCTCAGCGTCCAGGCCGGCTCGCAGTATCTGATCGCGGTCGTGAACACCGACAGTAGCCACGCCGTGACCGAGGACTTCACCCTGGCGGGCGCGCTCCTCTCCGCCCCGGCCACCCGGACCGTGCCCCTTCCGGCCGCCGCAACGCCCGCGACCCGCTCCGCCACGACGTCTGGGGCGCAGGGCCCGACCTTCACGCTGAGCGGAGCGGATCAGGCAGCGCTCGCGACCATGCAGCGGCTGACGCAGAACCACTTGGCGATGCTGGAGGCCAACCGCGAAATCTACGAGCGGCGGGGTAACCCGCGGGCGGTGCGAGCCCGACTCCAGGCGGCCGGCGGACGATTGGCGCCGATCAGCGCCGCGGTGACGGCCACGATCGGCGCGGTGAACAAGGTGTACGTCAAGAAGCAGCTGAGCGGCGACTGCACCAACGTGGATTCGATCGGCGCCCGGACGGTGGCGGTGGGCCAGCACATCATCGTGCTCGCGGACACCAACCGCACGACCTGGCCGCAGACCCAGCGCCCCGATTCGTCGTTCTACCAGAGCTTCGCCACCGAGTACGACACGCTCACCTGGCCGCACATCCTCACGAACGTGGGCAACCCACTAGCGTACGACACCGCGTTGTCCAAGCTGGGCAAGGCGACGGTCACGATCACCCCGGTGCTGAACGGCATAGGGGGCGGGATCGTCGCGTTCGTCAACGGCTGCGACTTCTTCCCCTTCGCCGCGTCCGGTCCCGACGCCGATTTCAGCAACGTCACCGAGATGTTCTACTCCCTGACCCCCGCCTCAAACGGGTTCACCGTGACCCAGTGGGAAAAGGAGCTGCGCGCCACCTCTTCCCACGAGACCAAGCACCTGGTCTCCTACACCGACCGCATCCTCAACAACAGCCCGGTCTTCGAGCAGATCTGGCTGGAGGAGGGGCTGGCGCAGGAGTCGTCCGAGATCTGGATGCGGCACTTCAACCAGGCCACTTGGAAGGGGAACGCGAACTTCCAGCAGACCGTCGCGTGCGAGATCAACCTCGGCGCGGGGGCGCCGTGCGACCTGGCGGACACCAAGCCGCTCGCCCTGGTGATCGGGCACCTGCCGTTCCTGTTCATGTATCTGCAGACGGAGAGTCAGTCGAATTCGGAGGGCCTGGGGGTCGACACGCCCTCGAATTACGGCGCCGGCTGGGCGTTTGCCCGGTGGGCCACGGACCAATACGCCACTCCCGACGAGGGCACGTTCATCAAGTCGCTGGTGAACGAGCCCACGCTCAACGGCCTGGCCAACCTGAGTCTCCACACCGGCCAGACGATTCCGCTGCTGCTCGTATTCTGGAATCTCGCGTCGGCCATCTACGCCACGCCGACCTACACCGCTGCGGACGCGCGCATCACGATTCCCAGCTTCAACTTCGCCGACATTTTCAAAGTGGGCCAAACGCAGCTTCTATGCAGCGGCAAGCCCTGCGGCCTGTTCACGACCTCGGGAACGCCGGTCTACCCGGTGCAGCCGATTGCCCTCACCGCCGGCGCCTTCAGCCACACGGTGCACGGCGTGCCCGGGACATCGGCGGCGTTCTTCCTGCTCTCCGCCTCGGCAGCGGGCACGCAGGCGCTCCAGCTCGAGAGCGGCACGGGCGGGACGATCCCGTCATCCAGCGGCTTCCGCATCGGGATCATCCGGACCAACTGATGCTACAAGCTTCCCCACACCGGGTTGCCGCCCTGTGTGCCGCGCTCGCCGTCGCGGGGCCCGGCTGCCACCATGCCGTCGGCGCGCCCCCGGGCCAACCTGCCGCCGATTCGCTGACCGGCACGGTGCAGGTGGTCGGCGTCGAGGCCGCGCCGATGATCACCCTGGTCCCCGATGGGGGTGGGCGGGCGGTCACGCTCACCGGAGCCCCGACGCTGGCGCGGGTGGACGGTCTGCACGTCGCCGTGGTCGGCCGACGGGCGGGGTCGGCACTCGGCGTCGAGCGGTTCACGGTCGTCGCGGCCAACGGGCTTCCGGCAACCGACGGCCGACTCGTGGCGGAGGGGGACGTCTTGTATCTCGTGACGGCCGACGGCCTGCGTCACCGGTTGGTGCGCCCATCACCGGTGCTCGCGGCTCACGTGGGGAGCAGAGTGTGGGTGTCCGGGCCGATCGACCAGGAGCCGGTGGCTTACGGGATCATCGAGTAGCGTGGCCGGGCCGCGTTGCGTAACTCGTGAGGCAGGAATAGGTTTTCCACGCCCGGCGCGGTAGCCAAGTGGTAAGGCAGAGGTCTGCAAAACCTCCATTCGACGGTTCGATTCCGTCCCGCGCCTCTTGCTATCGCAAAGACTTAGGGCCGCTCAAGCGAGCGGCCCGAGTGTTTTGGGGCGGTTTTTGGGGGTGTGTAGATGTCGAAGTTCTCGTAACTCAACATGTAGCCGCCGTCGGGCAGCGTCGCGAGGCCGCCAGTCGGCTTCCCGGCCCCAAGCTCCGCTGCCTTGCTCTCAATTTGTTCCCTCGCCTGGTTCGCGGAGACGGCGTCCAATGCGGAGGGTCCTCGTGCGACGCGCGGCGCCTCCGTCACTACTACCCTGTTAGGGTCGGCTAAGTCCCTGACCTTTAGGTGGGCGGCTCCATCAAATGAAATGACGCTTGTATGTGGAGGAGACATTGGAGCTCCTCTTCCCTCTCGGTTGGTGGGGTCACGGTCGCCTCGCGTGAAAGGCGTTGGACTGACTGAAACCCCGTGGTGCTCAGGTGGAACCCGTTCCTCGCCTGAGCGATTCTCCGGTCCAATTGGCGCGACCTACCCGCTGCGGGCCGGTGATGGGGCCAACAAGCCCGCTAAGGCCCCGACCGCGGCCGAGCCTATGGCCGTGAGCGCGTCGGGCACGGCCGCGGATCCCCTGAGGCCCAGCCACAGCGCCCCACCCGCAGCGATGAGGACGGCAAGCCCCAGCGCGATGACGACGAGCCGGTAAACCGCTTTGTCTGTCTGGAGAGGAGATTGAGCCAGCTCACGGAGCTTGTCTGGATTGTCTTTGATGTCCTGGGCCAATTGGGGATTGTTGGCGACCAGGTCTGCGAGCTCCGCCGCATACATTACGCGTGCCATGGTCCTTTCCTCCGATCTCGGAACGAGCCTGCCCTACAGGGGAGAGTTCGAAGGTACGGCCCGGACCAGGGCGGGATAGGCCCCAGATGCGTCAGCGAGGGCCGGTTTTGCGACACCCGAGCCGTTCGACTGCGGCTTTGAAGCCATTATTTCGTCGCCGTCAGCTGATCGTAGTCGCCTCTGATGTGCTCTCGGAGACTTGCTACGGCCTTGGCGGTAGCATCGGCGAAGGTCCGGCACACGTCCTCTGGGGCCCGCCGCTTCTGCGCCGCAGCATAGGCGTTCTCCACGCATTCCGTCTCCACTTCGATGGCCCGCCGGGCACCCTGCCAGCTGTCAAACACCCCCGAGGACGGGGCAAAGACCAGGAAGAGATCCATGTCGAGATCCTCACGCTCCAACCGCCACCGCTCCTGGAGCTTGTTGGTCCCCTCCGCGATCTCGTCCCTTTTATCGACTGCCAGCGAGTCGAAGTCGCCGTGAGCCAGCCTAAGTCGCTCGTCATTTGCCTTCAGCATCTCGGCAATGGCGCTACTCGCGCGCTTGGCCGCCTCGCGCTCCAGTTGTCCGCGCTCTCTGACGCTGGTGAGAAGTGCCTCGGTTTCCTTCAGCCCTCTCTGTGAGAGGTACCCGGTGACTGACGTAACTAGCACGGTCAGCACCGCCATCACGGCCGGGACAACCCCAGCGGTCTCCCACCAGGCCTTCGGCTTTTCGGTCTGTCTGAGTCTTAGTACCTCGGCCATGAACTGCTCGTGCTTCAGCAGGTCCTGAAGGTCGGCGTCGGATGGCATAACCTCAACGGGGCTCGACCTTCGTGACGGCGGTGTCGTTTGCCGCGGGTTTCGCGGCTTTCTTGGAACGCTTGTGGTGAGTCTCGGTGCTGGGAGGTTCCTCCGCCGCCGCGTGCGTGGTATCCGCGGCGGCGGGCGGGGCCTCGGTTTTCTTCGCCGTGTCGGGTGCAAGCTGCCGAGGTGCAATCTCCTTTGGACTGTCCATATGCCCCGACGACCCCTCCGGTTCCTGGGCCACGGCGGGTACAACAAGCAGTGTCGCGCTCAGGGCGACAACGGCGAGCGAGAGCTTCCCGGACATACCATCCTCCTAAGGCGAATCGCTCGTACCACAACGGAGGTCATCCTCGCGCGGTCTTGCTTACAGGGCTGCTCATCTCTGTCCGGCTCAGGCTGCGGATTCTCCGCGCGGATCATCGGGCCCGCTTCTGGGCCGCCGCAGAGTCTTGAGATTTCGTCCCAGCGCTCGTGTCCGGGGGTGCGGGCTGCCGAGCCGGGATCTCGGGCCGGGCGGAGGCTGGACTTTCTGATGAGCCTGGGGCCAACGCAGAGTCCTGAGATTGCCTCCCAGCGCCCGTGTTCGGGGGTGCGGGCTGCCGAGCCGGGACCTCGGGAGGGGCGGCGGCTGGGCTTTCTGATGAGGCCGGGGACTCGGCCTTCTTCTCACCGGCGCAGCCTGAAAGCAGGGCAAGCACGCCGAGAACTCTTGCGCGAGTCATAGGGTCGTTTCCGGCACAATGGTGGACACGTCGCGGCTGAGCAAAGCGGTCTGTAGACTCTAGACGGACCGGGTGGGCCAACTTCCCTCGAGCGCCTCTTCAACCAGATTCACGTCGATGCTCGTCGCACCGTTGCAGCGGGATCTCAAGGCGTGCGCGCCCCGGGGCGATCTTGGGGCGATTCGCGAGTAACTCGATGCAAACGGTCGCAAGGCGACACAATGAGGGGAGTGGGTCAAGCCTAGTTACGGCGATGACTTAGCAGAAGGCAGCAACAGCCGCAAAGTCAGCGGCAGAACTGCAAAACCTCCATTCGACGGTTCGATTCCGTCCCGCGCCTCTTGCTATCGCAAAGACTTAGGGCCGCTCAAGAGAGCGGCCCTTGGCGTGTTGGGAAGGTTTTTGGGAGGGTTCTCGCCCTCCTGCAGCGGCCGCGGAGCCGTGACGCGGCTTTCCGCACGATCTGCGGTCGCTGCCCATCGTGAAGCACGGGTTCACAGTATAGGTGGGTCGTCCCGGAGCACGCGCCGCTTGATGTGGTCGGGTGCCTCCTCACCAGGGCGCAGGAAGTACCTGAGGCACAGAATGATCGACAGGACCACGATGACGCCGGCCGCCACGGCAACGGCGTAGTCGAAGGGCCCGTGCGGCGCCTCCATGCGGCCCATCGCGGAGGTCGCGAACTGAACGGTCACGGTTTTGGCGGGCCCTTCGCCCGTACGGCGGCGACGGTCTCTGCCGTCGTGGTCGGCGCCTTGTTGCCCCAGCTCGTGCGCTCGTGGTTGATGATCTCCGCGATCTCCGCGTCCGAGAGCTGCGGCCCCCACGCCGGCATCTGCGCCGCATAGGCCACGCCTCCGATGGTCTTGCGCGAGAGGCCGAAGAGCACGGTTGCGACGTGTTGGGTGGGATCCTGATCCGTCACGACCGGATCGCCCGCGAGCGGCGGGAACGCGCCGGCCACCCCCTCTCCATTGGACTGATGGCAATTCGCGCAGCTCGTGCGGTACAAGGTCGCGCCCGCGCCGCCGCCCTCCTCAGTCCTTGGCGCAGGCGCGGCGCCGGTCCGCCACGCCGCGTAGGTGGGCGAGCGCGCGAATTCCGGCGGCGGACTCCATTGCCGGGCGGCGTAGAACATCGCCCACGCCACCACCCCGATGAACAGCACCCACGCCCAGGTTGGGATTGCCCTAGGTGTCTCCGCGCGGGCGGGCTCCCAGTGCTCGTCATAGGCGGCGCCGTACGCGTTGACGAGGACGGACACGCGCCCTTCGACCACGTCGCCGGGCCGGAGCCCGTCCACGGCGATGCCGGGCCCGTTGCGCACCTCGAATGGGATCCGGCGCACGCCGCGGTGTCCCGGCGCGTCGGTGGCCACGATCCGGAGCTCGTGCGGCCCGTCGGGAAGCCCCTCGGTGTCCAGGTCGAAGCGCGCAGGCGGCCGGTAGACGCCGATCGGCTCGGGATTGTCGTCGAGATAGATCTCGACCCGGCTCGGAGTCGGCTCAGTCATGCGTCCTTTAACTCCCCGCGGGGCCCTGGCGCCGAACGGCCGACACGTCCGCCGGCTTCACCGTCGGCGCATGGTTGCCGAAGCTCGTGCGCTCGTGATTGACGACCGCCGCGATCTCTTCGTCCGAGAGTTGCTGTCCCCAGGCGGGCATCTCGCCCGCGTAGCTGACGCCGCCGATGACGGTCCCTTTGCGCCCGAAGAGGACGACGCGAACGTGCTCGGCCGGGTCCGCCGCGGTCACCACGGGATCGCCGGCCAGCGGCGGGAACGCGCCGGGGAGACCCTTGCCATTCGCCTGGTGACAGGAAGCACAGCGCGACCCGTACAAGGAGGCGCCGGCGTCTGCCGCGGCCGGCTGCGCGCCACCAGTCGTAGTCGAAGCGGCCTCCACCGCTGCGCCCGGCAACCGCGGCTGCTTGAGCGCAAGCAGGTATGCCACGAGTGCCTGGGCCCGCGCCGTGGCGACGACTTTCCCCCGAGCCGGCGCGTACGGCGGCGGGATGGGCACCACTACTGCGTCCGGCGCGGGGCGCTCCTCGACCTCGAAGAGCCACGGAAAGGCCGCCATGACCGACCCCGGCACCACGGAGCGGGGCTGGTAGAGATGGATATACTGCCAGGTGGCGGCCGGCTGCCGATTGCCGACGTCGCTGAGGTCGGGACCGGTGCGCTCGGTGCCGAGCAGCCCGGGCGGCGCACGCCAGACGTCGAGCCGGGCGAGGCGGGCGTAGTCGCCCGGGACCGAGGGGCGCCCGAACGGATGATCCTGCGGGAGAGGACGGACCTGCTGCGTGTGACAGAAGAGGCACCCTTCGGCGACGTACACGCGGAGCCCCTCCATCTCCTCGGTCGTGAGCTGCGCGGATCCCGGCAGGGGTGCATTGTGCGCGTTGACCCAGAGCGCGGGCCCTACCGCGATCACCGCGCTCAGGGCGACGAACCCACCGAGGATGAGGCCGAAGAGGAGTCGGTGATCCCGATGCAGGTCGAGCCTCATGCAGCGGCCTCCAGGCCCTCCGCGCCGGGCACCGGCGCCGGCGTGGGCCGCGGGCGCATGCACCACACGTTGTACGCGAACACGAGGTGGGAGAGGAACATGAGTGTGCCGCCCACGGCCCGGGCGGTCCAGTAG
>Ga0070708_100002787_pt1 | contig 13584 bp, 10 predicted proteins | sample KBSK5503metaG_FD_65469 | JGI IMG/M metagenome (GOLD analysis project Ga0070708, IMG submission 65469) | Corn, switchgrass and miscanthus rhizosphere microbial communities from Kellogg Biological Station, Michigan, USA - KBS K5-50-3 metaG | ecosystem: Host-associated > Plants > Roots >...
GGCGTTACGCCGACGCGCGGGTGGGCGAGCTGTCCGGCGGCGAGCAGCAGCGGGTCATGATCGCGCACGCGCTGATCGGCAGGCCCAGGCTGCTGCTGCTCGACGAGCCGCTGGCCAACCTGGACATCTCCAGCGAGCAGGGGATCGTCTCCGTGCTGGCCAGGCTGGCCCGCGCGGAGGGGATCGCGGTGCTGCTCTCGGCGCACGACATGAACCCGCTGATGCCGGTCATGGACCGGATCGTGTACGTGGCCGCGGGCCGGGTGGCGGTGGGCCGCACCGACGAGGTGATCCAGCCCGAGGTCCTGTCCCGGCTGTACGGCCAGCACGTGGACGTGATCCGGGTGCACGGGCGGGTCCTCGTGGTGGCCGCGCCCGAGGGCGTCGACGAGGCCGAAGCCGCCGCCGAGGACGCCGGCGTGATCCTGTGAACGTGTTCAGGTACGTCGTGGAGCCCGGCTTCTTCGGCAGCGGCCCTGTGCACATCGCGCTGGCCGTCGGGACGGTCGTCGCGGTGACCTCCGCGGTGGTGGGCGTGTTCACGGTGATGCGCGGCCAGTCGTTCGCCGGCCATTCCCTCGCCGACATCGCCACCACCGGGGGCTCCGGCGCCTTCCTGGTCGGCGTCAACCAGTTCTGGGGCTACCTGGCCTTCGGCGCGGGCGCCGCCGCGTTCATGGAGATGATCGGCATCCAGCGCCGCCGCGGCCGGGACGTGGCCACCGGCGTGGTGCTCGGCGCCGCGCTCGGCCTGGCCGCGCTGTTCCTGTACCTGGGCACCGAGTACAGCTCCACGACCGGCGCGTCGTTCACGATCTTGTTCGGCTCGATATTCGTGCTGACCACGTCCACGGTGCCCGCCCTGATCACCTCCGCGCTGCTGGCCCTGGGCACGGTGGTGGCGCTGGCCCGGGTGCTGCTGCTGAGCTCGCTCAGCCCGGACATCGCGGCCGCCCGCGGCGTGCCCGTGCGCGCGGTCGGCGCGGCCTACCTAATGGCGCTGGCCGTATCGGTGGCGCTGTCCGCGGTGATCATCGGCGCCGTGCTGAGCACCGCGCTGCTGATCGGGCCGGCCGCGACCGCGCTGCGGGTCGCGAAGGGCCCGGTCCGGGCGGTGGCCGTGGCGGCGGGCCTCGGGGTGGCCGCCACTTGGCTCGGCATCCTGCTCGCCTACGACAGCTACTACTGGCCGCCCGTGGGCCGGGGCTGGCCGGTCAGCTTCTTCGTGGTGACGCTGGTCACCGGCGGTTACCTGGTCACCTACCTGCGGCGGCCGGACCGTAGGCCGTCCGCCCAGGAGAGCCCGGACGTGGAGCAGGTATGTTCACCGGCCTGATGCTGAACACCTGGGTCGCGGCCACGGCGGTGGCGGTGATCGCCGGGGTGACCGGGTTCTTCGCCGTGCTGCGCGGGTCGACGTTCGCCGCGCACGCCATCCCCAACGGGGCCTTCGCCGGCGCCGCCGGCGCCAGCCTGCTCGGGCTCAACCCGTTCGCAGGCCTGGCCGTGTTCTCGCTGGCCGGGGCGCTCGGCATCGCGGGACTAAGCCGCCGAACCCGGCCCGACGTGGCCACCACGCTGACGTTCGTGATGATGCTCGGCGTCGGCGCGCTGTTCGTGAGCTGGAGCAGCCAGTACGCCCAGGAGGCGTACGCGCTGCTGTTCGGCGAGGTGTTCGGGGTCAGCGCGGAAGAGGTGCTGCCGATCCTGGTGTTCGGCGCGCTGTCGGTGGCCGCGATCGTCGTCATGTTCCGGCCGCTGATGCTGTCCTCGGCGCTGCCCGAGGTCGCCGAGGCGCGCGGGGTCCCGGCCCGCCGGATGGAGCTCGCGTTCCTGCTCGTCATGGCCCTGGCCACCAGCATGACCGTGCCGGTGGTCGGCGCGCTGCTGATGTTCAGCCTGATGATCGGCCCGGCCGCGGCGGCCAGGTCGCTGACCGCCCGCCCCGGGCTGGCGATGACCCTGTCCGTGGTCATCGCGCTGGTCACGGTCTGGGCGGGCATCGCGATCTCGTACCAGTCCAACTGGCCGCTCGGCTTCTTCGTCGGCGTCATCGGCGCTGTGTTCTACCTGGGCGGCCGCGCGTACGCCGCCGCCCGCCGCCGTCTGGGGCGTACGGCGAGCCTAGCGGCGTAAGCCGCCATCGCACGGTCCGCGAGGGGCCGCAGGCCCCTCCGGCCGCGTGATACTACGGTGAGCACCACAGCGGGTAGCGGGGGGTTCCGAGGGGTCGTCCCCCCGGGCCAGCACTGGTCGTCCCCCCGCCCACGCGTAGCGTGGGGAAAATGAACCGGCTTAAGGATTCGACGAGCCCTTACCTGCTCCAGCACGCGGACAACCCGGTGGACTGGTGGCCGTGGTGCGACCAGGCCTTCGCCGAGGCCGCCGAGCGTGACGTCCCCGTCCTGCTCTCGGTGGGCTACGCCGCCTGTCACTGGTGTCACGTGATGGCCCACGAATCGTTCGAGGACCCAGAGACGGCCGCGCTGCTCAACGAGCACGTGGTCGCGGTCAAGGTGGACCGGGAGGAGCGGCCCGACGTCGACGCGGTCTACATGACCGCCACCCAGGCCATGACCGGACAGGGCGGCTGGCCGATGACGGTGTTCATGACGCCGGACAAGGAGCCCTTCTTCTGCGGCACCTACTACCCCAGGGATTACTTCCGGCAGCTGGTGCTGAACATCTCGCATGCCTGGCGCAGCCAGCGCGACGGCGTGACCGGCCAGGCCAGGCAGGTCACCTCCGCCCTGGCCGAGAACGCGGCGGCCACCGCCCGCGCCCTGCGCGACGCGGCCGGCGACCCGGACTCGGGGTTCGCGCAGGCCACGGACGCGGCGGTGCGGGCGCTCGGCCGCGACTACGACGCGGCCCGCGGCGGGTTCGGCGGCGCGCCGAAGTTCCCGCCGTCGATGGTGCTGGAATTCCTGCTCCGCCACCACCAGCGCACCGGGGCGGCGGCCGCGCTGCGGATGGCCGAAGGCACCGCCGAGGCCATGGCCCGCGGCGGCATGTACGACCAGCTCGGCGGCGGCTTCGCCCGGTACTCGGTCGACGCGGACTGGGTGGTCCCGCACTTCGAGAAGATGCTCTACGACAACGCGCTGCTCGCTCGCGCCTACGCCAGCCTGTGGCGCCGGACCGGTTCGGAACTGGCCCGCCGGGTGGCGCAGGAGACCTGCGACTGGATGCTGCGCGAGCTAGGGACAGGCGAGGGCGGGCTCGCCGCGTCGCTGGACGCCGACAGCGAGGGCGAGGAGGGAAAGTTTTACGTCTGGCGCCCCGCCGAGCTGCGCGCGATCCTCGGGGCGCAGGACGGCGAGTTCGCCGCCGAGGCCTTCGGCGTGACCGAGGCGGGCACGTTCGAGCGCGGCGCCTCGGTGCTGCAGCTCCGCTCCGACCCGGCCGACGCGGAGCGGTTCGCCCGGGTCCGCGGCGCGCTGCTGGCCGCGCGCGGCGACCGGGTCCGGCCGAGCCGGGACGACAAGGTGGTCGCGGCGTGGAACGGGCTGGCCATCTCCGCGCTGGCCGAGTGCGGCCTGCTGTTCGCGCGGCCGGACTTCACCGCGGCCGCGCGCGACGCGGCCGGCCTGCTGGCCGCGGTGCACCTGGCCGGCGGGCGGCTCGTCCGCACCTCGCGGGACGGGACGGCGGGCCAGACCGCGGGCGCGCTCGACGACTACGCCTGTACCGCCGCGGGTTTCCTCGCGCTCTGCGGGGTGACCGGCGAGGCCCGCTGGCTGGAGCTGGCCGCAGAGCTGCTCGAGGTCGCGCTCGGCTCCTTCGGCGACGGCCACGGCGGCTTCTACGACACGGCCGCCGAGGACGAGCCGCTGATCTTCCGGCCGGCCGACCCGGCGGACAACGCCACGCCGTCCGGCACGTTCGCGGTGGCGGGGGCGCTGCTCAGCTACTCTGCCCTGGCCGGCTCGGCGCGGCACCGGGCGGCCGCCGCGGCGGCGCTCGGCGTGCTGCCCGGCATCGCGGCCAGGTACCCGCGCGCGGCGGGCATGGGCCTTTCCGTAGCCGAGGCCTGGCTGGCCGGCCCGGCCGAGATCGCCGTAGTGGGCGACCAGGAGGACGAGCGGACCGGAGCGCTGCACCGGGCGGCGCTGCAGGCGGCCCCGCCCGGCGCGGTCCTCGCCCTCGGCGACGGGTTCAACGCAGGCGCGGTACCCCTGCTCGAGGGGAGAGGGCTGGTCGGCGGGGCGCCCGCGGCGTACGTCTGCCGCCAGTTCACCTGCCGCGCCCCGGTCACCACCCCGGAGGAACTCCGCGAGGAGCTGGCCCGCCCGGCCTGAACCGGCACTGGCCGCACCCAGCCCGCGCCCGGTACGGTGTCTTCGGGGGATATGTTGGGACCGATGCACGCGCTCGCCGACGCCGTACGCCGTCTTTGGCGACGGGCGGCGCACGTCGCTCCTGGGCTCTCAGGTAAGCCGGGGCGCCTGGTTCCCATCCTGGTCAGCGTGCTGGCGGTGGCCGGCACGGCCACCGGCGCGGTGCTGGCCACGGTGGGCGGCAAGACGGCCACGGCGGGCGGGCCTTCCGCCGGGATCCCGCGGACCAGCCCCGCCCCGGCGATGAGGACCAGTTCCGCCCCGGTGGTGCCTATGCTCGGCGGGAACGCCGACGGCAGCGGCAAGCCGATCACGGTACCGGTCGCCCGGGCCTCCGCCTCGGCCTCGGCGAGCACCGGCGCCCAACTGGTCAAGCACGTCCCCGTCGCCCCGCTGCGCGGCCTGAAGCAGGCGGACCTGCTGGTCGTCGCGCCGTTCTCGCTGTCCCGCGGGGTGCTGGCCGCGGTGGCCGGGCTGCGGGACGTCACCGGCGCCGAGCCGATCGAGGCCGCCAAGATCAAGATCAACGGCGCGTACACCGCGGTGCTCGGCGTGGATCCGTCCAGCTTCCGCGGCTACGCCGCCCCGTCCACGGCGGCCTCGAGCAAGCTCTGGCAGGACGTGGCCGACGGCGGCATCGCGGTCTCCTACACCATGGGCACGCTGGACAAGCTGTCCCTGGGCGGCCAGGTCACCGTGGCCGGCCGGCGGCTGGAACGGCTGCCGGTGGTGGCGTTCGGCACGGTCGGCATCGGCGGGGTCGACGCCGTGATGGCGGACTCGGTGGCCCGCTCACTCGGGGTCCCGGCCGGCAACGCGATCGTCGTCAGCGCCTCACCGGACAGCGTCGCCTCGCTCGTCACCCGGATCAAGGCCATCCTGCCGCACGGCGCGGCGGTCGAGCCGCTGGTCACGGAGGTCACGCGGCCAGGCGGCCCGCCCCCGGTCGGGACCATCCCCGGCACCTCGGTCGGCGGCGGCACCATGACCGCGGCCCAGCTGACCGCCGCGCTGCGGGCCGCGGAGAGCAGGCGCGGCCTGCCCTACGTGTGGGGCGCCGCCGGGCCGTCCTCGTTCGACTGCTCCGGCCTGGTCCAGTGGTCGTACGCCCAGGCGGGCGTCAGCATGCCCCGGGTCGCCGCCGACCAGGCCCGGGCCGGCGTGGCCGTCCCCGTCACCCAGCTCCAGCCCGGCGACCTGCTCTTCTACCACACCGACCCCACCGCCCCCGGCTACATCTCGCACGTGGCCATCTACCTGGGCAACGGGTGGATGATCCAGGCGCCCCAGCCGGGCATGGACGTCGAAGTGGTGCCGGCCAGCTTCGACTCCCAGTTCGCGGGCGCGATCCGTGTCTACCCCCACATCGCCGCCGCCCTAGCCGGCGGCCTGGCCTGATCGTCCGGTCCTCCGCGGCGGCGCGCGTCCGCGTGCCGCCAGTGTTTGACCAGCTCAGGCCCGAATGTAATCATAATTACATGAGTACGCAGCAAGACGATTCCGCTCCCGCAGACGAGGCGAACGAGGCGAACGAGGCGGCCGGGACGGACGGCGGTACGAACGCTAATGCCTCCGGCCGCGGCGGCACCACGGGCATCATGGAGGAACTGCGCGGCTGGTTCAGCGGCCGGCTGCCCGCCGACTGGTTCACCGCCGTGCCGCGGATCCAGGCGGACCGCGAGGAGATCACCATCGTCGGGACGCTGCCGCCGCCCGAGACGGCCGGGGCGTCCGACGCCGAGCGCGCCGCGGCCGCCGAGGGCCGGATCCGCAGGTTCCGCGAGGAGAGCAGGGGCCGCCGGATCGAGATCGCGCGGGAGGCCGAACACAGGTTCCGGCGGAAGGTCTCATGGGGGGTCACCTGCGCGGACGCGACTGAGATGTTCACCACACTCTCGGTTCCCGTGATGACCAGGCTGCGCCAGCCCGAGCGCCGGGTGCTCGACACGCTCGTCGACGCGGGCGTGGCGCGCAGCCGCAGCGACGCGCTGGCGTGGTGCGTGCGGCTGACCGGAGAGAACGCAGATTCCTGGCTGTCCCGGCTGCGTGCGGCCCTGCGGCACGTCGAGGACGTGCGGGACCAGGGCCCCGGCAGCGCGTGATTTCCCGGTCTATTGGTCCAGGCCATTGGTCTATACCAGGTAACCGGCGCATTAATAGGCGATTAGAAAAGCCCTGAGGTCTATACCTTATCGCCGGAGTTCCGGGGTCTTCGGCGCGAAACCGAGCGCAATAGCGGTGCCGGTTCCGGGGTACACTCCACGAAATCGTGCTGGCCCGTACGCGCGTGCCCCGCACGCAGGCCGGCGTGCCCGTTCGGGCGTGGAGTGCAGGCCCAGGAGGAGGAACGACAGTGGCGTACCAGGTGAACGGCTCGCGGGTGGAGTGGAATCCCACCGCGGCGCGGTTGCGCGAACTGACAGAGCAAATGCCGAACGCCTCAGTAACCGAGTTCGGAAACGTCGCGGTCAAGGCTCGCGTTGACTCCCGCAGCGCCCGGTCCACCTACATCGTCGACGATTCAACCAACTCCCGCGGCCAGACCATTACCCGGGCCGAATATGACCGCGTGGCCGCGATCCAGGACGCGCATATCGCGAAGTCGCACATGGTCGCCGTGGACGGTTATATCGGCTCCGATCCGCAGTTCCGCACCCGGGCGCGGCTGATCATGGAGGCCGCCAACGCCAACGTGGCGGGGATGCAGCATCAGCTGTACTACCCGGTCGACGCGGACTACGACCCGGCCACCTGGGAGCCGGACACCACGGTGATCTACACGCCGACCGTCGAGGCCCTCGCCTACCCCAACGACCGGCTCATCGCCGTCGACCTCAACGCCAACATCACCCGCGTGCTCAACTCGGACTACTTCGGCGAGTCCAAGAAGGGCGGCCTGCGGATGTGGAACAACATCGTCTACGACCGCGGCGGCCTGGCCCTGCACGCCGGCTGCAAGGTCATCCCGGTCAACGGGGCCAACAAGACCCTCCTCATCGTCGGCCTGTCCGGGACCGGGAAGACGACGACCACCTTCACCACCCAGCTCGGCAGCAAGCCCGCCCAAGACGACTTCGTGGCGCTGATGCCCGGCGGGCGCGTGTACACCACAGAGAACGGCTGCTTCGCCAAGACCTTCGGTCTCGACCCGAAGTTCGAGCCCATCATCTACAACGCCACCACCAAGCCCGACGCCTACCTGGAAAACGTCTCGGTGGACGAGAACGGCAAGGTGGACTTCTTCGACACCTCCTACACCAAGAACGGCAGGACCACCTGGCCGTTCTCCTACGTCGACCCGTGGCCGGCGGATCAGATCGCCCCGGCCGAGTTCCTGCTCATCCTGAACAGGAACGAGAACATCGTGCCCGGCGTGGCCCGGCTCGACCCGACACAGGCGGCGGCCTATTTCATGCTCGGCGAGACCACGGGCACCTCGGCGGGCGGCAAGGACGAGGAGGGCAAGTTCCTTCGCGTCCCCGGCACCAACCCGTTCTTCCCGCGCGACATGGCCGACATGGGCAACCGGATGCTCGACCTGCTCAACAGTCACGAGCTTCAGGCGTTCGTGCTGAACACCGGGCGGGTCGGCGGCGGCGATGACCATCCGGGTTCCAAGAAGGTAACGATTCCCTACTCCTCCGCGATCGTGCAGGGCATCGTCGAGGGCACCATCGAGTGGACCGAGGACCCCGACTTCGGCTACGAGGTGGCGGTCGCGATACCCGGCGTGGACGACATCGAGATCCTGCAGCCGCGGCGGCTTTACGCCAGGCAGGGCCGGGCGGACGAGCACGACGCGATGGTGGCCAGGCTCAAGCGGGAGCGCAAGGAGTTCCTGAACTCCTTCCCCGGGCTGGACGAGTCCCTCGTCAAGTCGCTGGGCTGACCCGGCTAGCCCGAGGGGAACGATCCCCCCCGGACCCCCCCTGCTCTTGGGGGGACTGCCCGTCCCCCCAAACCCCCCTGGCCCCTTGGTTAACCTGAGCGTCGTCATCGTTGGGTACGTTTGCCATTGATGATCACGCTGATGAGGAGGGCCGCCAGCATGGGACTTCGTGACCTGGTCTACCGGCTCTACGAGCGCAGGCTGCAGGCATCCCTCTCACCCGGCGCGATCCCGCGCCACGTCGGGGTGATGTGCGACGGGAACCGCCGGTGGGCCAGGTCAGCGGGGTTCCGCGATGTCAGCAAGGGGCACCGCAAGGGCGCGGACAAGATCTTCGAGCTGCTCGACTGGTGCCGCGAGACCGGCGTCGAGGTGGTCACCTTGTGGCTGCTCTCCACCGACAACCTGACCCGCCCGGCCAGCGAGCTCGTGCCCCTGCTGAAGATCATCGAAGACACCGTGCAGGGCCTGGTGGCCGAGCAGTGGCACGTGAACCCGGTCGGTGCGCTCGACCTGCTGCCCGGCGAGACGGTCCGGGTGCTGAAGGACGCGGGCGAGGCCACCGCGAATCATCCTGGCCTGCTCGTCAACGTGGCGGTCGGGTACGGCGGGCGGCGGGAGATCGCCGACGCGGTCCGGTCGCTGCTGCAGGACCACGCGACCAGGGGCACCACGATCGAGGAACTGGCCGAGGTGCTCGACGTCGAGCACATCGCCGAGCACCTCTACACCGCGGGCCAGCCGGACCCGGACCTGGTCATCCGCACCTCCGGCGAGCAGCGCCTCGGCGGCTTCCTGCTGTGGCAGAGCACGCACTCGGAGTTCTACTTCTGCGACGCCTACTGGCCCGCCTTCCGCAAGGTGGACTTCCTCCGGGCGCTGCGCTCCTACGCGGCGCGTAACCGGCGGTTCGGCTCCTAGCGAGCAATTTCTCCTGGTTACGGGCGAAACACCTGCTAGTAACCTCGCGGTGCTTTTGCCGTAACACGAACGCGGGTACCTTCGATAGTGGTGGACGGCGCGGCGCCGTTCCCGGGAAGGCCCTCGGATCTTCGTGCTACGCGCTTTGCGTGCAGGCGAGATGACAGAAGGGCCGGCGCGGCCCTTCTGGGGGCCAGACCCGGCCCATCCGACACGTCTGTGTCCTGTCTTGGCGCCGGGCCAGCCCTGGCGCCTAGGGGAGTCTGCGTGGTCAATTCTCAAGGTCGCCGTACGTACGTACTCGACACCAGTGTCCTGCTTGCCGACCCGGCAGCCATCGCCCGCTTCGACGAGCACGCGGTAGTGCTGCCGGTTGTCGTCATCACCGAGCTGGAAGCCAAGCGGAACCATCCCGAACTGGGCTACTTCGCCCGCCAGGCCCTGCGTCACCTCGATGACCTGCGCATCGAGCACGGCAGGCTGGACGCGGAACTGCCGGTCGGCACGCTGGGCGGCACGGTCAGGGTCGAACTCAACCACTCGGACCCGCAGGTGCTGCCTGCCGGGTTCCGGCTGGGGGACAACGACTCGCGCATCCTGTCGGTGGCGTCCAGCCTCGCGGCCGAGGGCGAAGATGTCGTCCTGGTCAGCAAGGACCTGCCGCTGCGGGTCAAGGCCGCCGCGATCGGGCTGGCCGCGCAGGAGTACCGCGCCGAGCTGCCGGTGGACTCCGGCTGGACCGGGATGACCGAGCTCGACATCGGCAGCACTGAGATCGAGCAGCTGTACGACACAGGCACCTTGGACTGCGAAGCGGCCCGCGACCTTCCCTGCCACACCGGCCTCGTCCTCTCCTCCGCCAACGGCAGCGCCCTGGGCCGGGTCAAGCCGGACAAGTCGGTCCAGCTGGTGCGCGGCGACCGGGAGGCCTTCGGCCTGCGCGGCCGCAGCGCGGAGCAGAGAGTAGCCCTCGACCTCCTCCTCGACCCGGAGATCGGCATCGTGTCGCTCGGCGGCCGGGCCGGCACCGGCAAGTCCGCGCTGGCCCTGTGCGCCGGACTCGAGGCGGTCATGGAGCGGCGGCAGCACCGCAAGGTCATCGTGTTCCGGCCGCTCTACGCGGTCGGCGGCCAGGAACTCGGCTACCTGCCCGGGTCCGAAGCCGACAAGATGAGCCCGTGGGCGCAGGCGGTCTACGACACCCTGGGCGCCGTCACCACCCAGGACGTCATCGACGAGGTCCTGGCCAGGGACATGTTCGAGGTCCTGCCGCTGACCCACATCCGCGGCCGGTCGCTGCACGACGCATTCGTAATCGTGGACGAGGCGCAGTCGCTGGAGCGCGGCGTACTGCTCACCGTGCTGTCCCGGATCGGCGCAGGGTCCCGGGTGGTGCTCACCCACGACATCGCCCAGCGGGACAACCTGCGGGTCGGCCGGCACGACGGCGTGATCGCGGTGATCGAGAAGCTCAAGGGTCACCCCCTGTTCGCCCACGTCACCCTGGTCCGGTCCGAACGGTCCCAGATCGCCGCCCTGGTCACCGAGATGCTGGAGGACTCCGGCCTGTAAACCGGTCCCGGTAAAGAGCCGCCGCGGGCGCTGGCTGCGGTACCGTGACCAGCGTCATGGAATACCCACCTGTATCCGTGGTGATGCCGGTCAGGAACGAGGAGCGGCACCTCGCGGAGTCCGTCGGGCACGTGCTCAGCCAGGACTACCCGGGCGAGTTCGAGCTCGTGCTCGCGGTCGGTCCTTCCGCCGACCGGACCGAGCAGATCGCGCGCGATCTGGCCGCCGCCGAGCCGCGGCTCACCGTCGTCGCCAACCCGGCCGGCACAATCCCGGCGGCCCTCAACGCCGGCGTCCGCGCCGCGCGGCACGCCGTCATCGCGCGGGTGGACGGGCACGCGTTGCTGCCGCCCGGCTACCTGAAGACCGCGGTCGCGACGCTGGCCGAGACCGGCGCGGCCGACGTCGGCGGGGTCATGGCCGCCGCCGGCGTGACGACCTTCCAGCAGGCCGTGGCCTGGGCGATGACCTCCAAGGCGGGGGTCGGCTCGGCCGCGTTCCACACCGGCGGCGAGGCCAGCCCGGTGGACAGCGTCTACCTCGGCGTCTACCAGCGGGCCGCGATCGAGGCGGCCGGCGGCTGGGACGAGGGGATGCTCCGCGCCGAGGACTGGGACCTCAACTACCGCATCCGGGCGCGCGGCGGCCGGATCTGGTTCACCCCCGACCTCCGCGTCACCTACCGGCCGCGGGCCAGCGTCCGCACCCTCGCCTCGCAGTACTTCCACTACGGCCGCTGGCGCCGGGTGATCGTCCGCGAGCACCCGGAGACGGCCAGCTTCCGCTACCTGGCCCCGCCCGCGGCGGCGGCCCTGGTCACCGTCGGCCTCCTCACCGGCCTGGCCGGGCTGGCCGCCCTCGTGGCCGGCGCGGGCGGCCTGCCGTGGCTGACCGCCGGCTTCGCGATCCCCGTCGTCTACCTGGCCGGCGTCACCGCGGTCGCGGCCGCCCTGGCCCGCGCCGTCCCGGCCAAGGTCCGGGTCCGGATACCGCTCGTCCTGGCCGCCATGCACATGGCCTGGGGGACCGGCTTCCTCACCAGCCCGCGCGGGCTGCACCGCAAGTCCGACACGCGTGTCGGCCAACCGGACGCGGCCAAGGAAAGCGCCGCCGCGGCCGGGGCAGAATGAGTCATGGACTTCGACCTTCCCGGGCTGCTCGCAGCCCACCGCGACGACGGATATGAGCTGTACGGCCGGTACCTGAACCCGCAGCAGCCCAAGGTGCTGCACATGATCGGCTTCGACAAGGTCTACGAGCGGGCGGAGGGCGCCTACCTGTACGACGCCGCGGGCCACCAGTACGCCGACTTCCTGGCCGGCTTCGGCGTGTTCGCGGCCGGCCGCAACCACCCGGTGATCCGGAAGGCGCTGCACGACGCGCTCGACGCCCAGCTGGCCGACTGGACCCAGTTCGACTGCGGGCCGCTCCCCGGGCTCCTGGCGCAAAAGCTGCTGGCCAAGGCGCCGGGCCTGGACCGGGTGTTCTTCTGCAACAGCGGCGCCGAGGCGGTCGAGGCCGCGCTGAAGTTCGCCCGGTGCGCCACCGGGCGCCGCCGGGTCATCTACTGCGACCACGCGTTCCACGGGCTCACCACCGGGTCGCTGTCCATCAACGGCTCGGTCGAGTTCCGCCGCGGGTTCGACCCGCTGCTGCCCGACACCCCGGTCCCGCTCGGCGATCTGGACGCGCTCGCAGCCGAACTCCGTAAGGGCGACGTCGCGGCGTTCATCGTCGAGCCCATCCAGGGCAAGGGCGTGCACATGCCGCCGGACGGCTTCCTGGTCGCCGCGGCGAAACTGCTGCACGAGCACGGCGCGCTGCTCATCTGCGACGAGGTGCAGAGCGGGTTCGGCCGCAGCGGCAAGTTCTTTGCCTACCAGCACGAAGAGGTCGTGCCGGACATCGTCACCGTGGCCAAGGCGCTGTCCGGCGGGTTCGTGCCGGTCGGGGCGATGCTGGCCAAGCGACGGATCTTCGATAAGGTCTACTCCTCGATAGACCGGGTCATGGTGCACAGCTCCACGTTCAAGGGTGGCGTGCTGGCCATGACGGCCGGCCTGGCCTCACTGGCGGTGCTGGACGACGAGGGTCTGGTGGAGAACGCCGCACGGACCGGGACCGCTCTGCGCACGGCGCTCACCATGATGGCCGAACGGTTCGACGTCCTCGCCGATGTGCGGGGCCGGGGGCTCATGATTGGCCTTGAGTTCGACAAGCCGTCCTCGCTGCGCGCCAGGACCAGCTGGAACATGCTGCAGAAGGCCCGGGTGGGCCTGTTCGCGCAGATGGTGGTGGTGGCGCTGTTCCAGCGGCACCGCATCCTCACCCAGGTGTCGGGCGATCACATGGAAGTGATCAAGCTGATCCCGCCGCTGATGATCGGCGACACCGAGGTGAAGCTGTTCACCGAGGCGTTCGGCGAGGTGCTCGAGGACGCCAGCAAGGGCAGCGGGCTGATCTGGGAGTTCGGCCGCACCCTGGTCAAGCAGGTGGTCCGCGGCTAAGCAGCGCCTCGGCCACGGCGAGGTCCTGCGGGTACGTGACCTTGATGTTCCGCTCGCTGCCCGGCACGATGTGCACGGCCACGCCGGGCAGGTAGCGCATCACCACGCCGCAGTCGTCGGTCGGCGCGAAGTCGGGGTCCGCCGCGGCCAGTTCGTGCGCGCGGGTGATCACGGGGAGCCGGAAGCACTGCGGGGTCTGGCAGCGGTGCAGCGTCTCGCGCCGCGGCATCGACCGCATCACGCCATTCTCGGTGACCACCATGGTGTCGGACGCGGGCACCGCGACCCCGGCGGCATCGTACACGGCCAGCGCGGCCACGCAGTCCGCGATGATCCGCTGGTCCACCAGCGGCCG
>Ga0070708_100002788_pt1 | contig 13582 bp, 11 predicted proteins | sample KBSK5503metaG_FD_65469 | JGI IMG/M metagenome (GOLD analysis project Ga0070708, IMG submission 65469) | Corn, switchgrass and miscanthus rhizosphere microbial communities from Kellogg Biological Station, Michigan, USA - KBS K5-50-3 metaG | ecosystem: Host-associated > Plants > Roots >...
CTGGTGTCCCGCCGGGCCTGGTGTCCCGCCGGGCCTGGTGTCCCGCCGGGCCTGGTGTCCCGCCGGGCCTGGTGTCCCGCCGGGCCTGGTGTCCCGCCGGGCCTGGTGTCCCGCCGGGCCCCGTTGGCCTCCCCCCGGTGCCGTCCCTGCCCGGCCCGCCAGCCCGCTCCCGCCAAGGCGGTTCATGATCGCGGAGGATTCGGGTGCTCGAACACCACAAAGTTTCCGGGATCATGAAACGGTCGGACCTGGTTCCTTACTCCGCGTCGCACTGGTCTCATTCAGCTCATTCGCCTCACTAGTGCGCCCGCCTCATTCGCCCTAACCACCCCAGCCGCCGGAACCCGTCGCTCGCGGCTGACTGTCAGAGGGTCCCGGTACGATTAATGCCAATGACTACCTATCGCGACGCTGCCGGTGCCGGGGCTCAGACGGTCGATCTTGAGCTTGAGCTAGAGACGCACCGCCGTGAGCTCACCGGCTACTGCTACCGCATGCTCGGCTCGGGCTTCGAGGCGGAGGACGCGGTGCAGGAGACGCTGGTCCGGGCCTGGCGTGCCATCGACACCTTCGAGGGCCGAGCGTCCCTGCGGTCGTGGCTATATCGCATCGCCACCAACGTGTGCCTCGACATGGTCCAGGGACCGCAGCGCCGGGCCAGGCCGATGGACCTGGGACCGTCGTCCACGGCAGCCGCGCTGATTCCCGATTCCCTGCCGGAGACAGCCTGGCTGCTGCCCGTGCCCGACGCCAGGGCCGGACCGGCTGGCAGCGACCCCGGCGAGGTCGCGGCTTACCGCGACTCGATCCGGCTGGCCTTCGTGGCGGCGCTGCAGCACCTGCCGCCCCGCCAGCGGGCGATCCTGATCCTGCGGGAGGTGCTGCGCTGGCAGGCCAGCGAGGTGGCCGGGTTGCTGGACACGACGGTCGTGTCCGTCAACAGCGCGCTGCAGCGGGCCCGGGCGACTCTCGCCGCCGCGGGCGTCAGCATCGACGGCAGCGAAGCCGGCGACCTGGACTCGGATCAGCAGGAGTTGCTGGCCAGGTACGTGGACGCGTTCGAGCGCTACGACATCACCGCCTTCGTGTCATTGCTGCACGAGGATGCGACGTTCTCGATGCCGCCGCACCCGATGTGGCTGCGCGGGCCCGGCGAGGTCGCCCAGTGGCTCGGCGGCCAGGGCATCGGCTGCCGGGGCTCCCGGCTGGTGGCCACGGCCGCCAACGGGTGCGCGGCGTTCGGCAGCTACCGTCCGGCCGGGCCCGGCGCGCACGAGCCGTTCGCCCTGCAGGTGATCGAGACCTCCGGCGGGCGGGTCACGGCGATCCACAACTTCCTCTTCCCCGAGATATTCGCTGCCTTCGGGCTGCCGCCCAGGCTGGAACGGTAGCCGGGTCTGCTGAAAGGCCGGCCCGATGAGTTCCGCGAGGCCGGCCGGCCGCCCCGATCACGGCGGCGCCCTACCGAACCGCACGCGTCCGGGGCCGCGGAAACGGCGGGGGAACTGGCCGCCAGCGCCCGGCATGGCTACATTCGTGCCCATGTTCGAATCGGCGAGCTGGCTCGAAAAACTGAACGACGAGCAGCGGCGCGCCGCCACGCACCCGGACGGTCCGCTGCTCGTGCTGGCCGGTGCCGGGACCGGAAAGACCGGAACCCTGGTGGCACGGGCAGCCTGGCTTCGGTCGCAGGGCGTGCAAGCTGGCCGGATTCTGCTGCTGACGTTCACCCGGCGCGCTGCCGATGACATACTCGCCCGGGTCGCGCCCGGGGCGGTGACCGCTGATGAGCGGATCTGCGGCGGGACGTTTCACGCCATCGCGCACCGGATCATCCGCGCGCATGCGGAGTCGTTCTCGCTGCCGCCCGAGTTCAGCGTGATCGACCCGGCAGACGTCGCGGACGTGCTGGACACACTCCGGGCGGATCATGATCTGGTGGCCGCCAGGCGGCGTGCACCGCGGGCCGCCGTCTGCGCTGACATCTACACCCGCTGCGTGAACACGCATGCCCCGGTAGCCGACGTCGTGCGGGGCACCTTTCCCTGGTGCGCCGACTTCATCACCCAGCTCTCCGGGCTCTTCCGTGCCTACGTGGCGCACAAGCGCCGTCACGGCCTCGTCGACTTCGACGACCTGCTGCTGCTTTGGCAGGCGGCGCTGGCCGATCCGGCCGCGGGGCCGGCCCTGCGCGGCCTGTTCGACGCGGTCCTCGTGGATGAGTACCAGGACGTCAACGCGGTGCAAGCGGAGATCGTGCGGCTGCTTGCGCCCGACGGCCGCGGCCTGACCTGCGTCGGCGACGATGCCCAGGCTGTGTACGGCTTCCGCGGCGCGGATCCGGCGCACCTGCGGGCGCTTGCCGATACCTACGAGGGCCTCGACGTGATCCGGCTGACCACGAACTACCGGTCCAGGGCGTCGGTGCTGCGACTGGCCAACGTGGTCAGGCCGCAGTCCCAGGGCCTTGAGCTCGCGCTCACCGCGGACCGCGGCGGCGGGCAGCCGCCCCTGCTGGTGCGCTGTCACGACGAGGCGACCCAGGCGCGCGAGATCTGCGTCCGGGTGCTTGCCGCGCATGAGTCCGGCCTGGACCTGCGCGAGCAGGCGGTGCTCGTCCGGGCCGCGCACCATAGTGATGTGCTTGAGGTCGAACTGTCTGCCCGCGGCATCCCGTTCGTTAAATACGGCGGCCTGAAGTTCACCGAGACGGCGCACGTCAAGGATTTCCTTGCGGCGGCCCGGGTGGTGGCCAACCCGTCCGACGACCTCGCCTGGTTCCGGCTGCTCCGCCTGCATGAGGGCATCGGGCCGGTGCACGCGCGGCGGATGATCGACGCCCTGCGACTGGCAGTTCCTTCGCCGCTCGACCGCTGGCAGGAAGCGCTCGGCGCCGTTCCGCAGCGGTCCCGGCCAGCAGTGGCCGCGACGATTGCCGGGCTTGCCGCCGCTGCCGATCTCGAGCAGGTCGCGGACCGGGCCGGCGCCATCCTGGCGGCCATGCTCGACGCGGTCCGGGCTCGCTATCGGGACGCCGCGGTGCGCATCGCCGACCTGGAGCGGCTGGCCGACGCGGCGGCAAGCAGGCCGTCGCTGCACGATGCGCTGGTCGAGATCGCGCTCGATCCGCCGGTGTCCACCGGCGACCTGGCCGGGCCGCCGCGGCTGGATGACGACTACCTGGTGATCTCCACGATGCATTCAGCCAAGGGACTTGAATGGCCGGTCGTGCACCTTCCGCAGCTGGTGGACGGCGCCGTGCCGAGCGACATGGCGCTCGGCACCCCGGCCGGGCTGGCCGAGGAGAGACGGCTGTTCTACGTCGCCGTCACCCGGGCCCGCGATCAGCTCTACCTGTACGCGCCGCTGCGGGTGCATCACCACCGGATGGCCAGGGACGACCGGCACAGCTACGCGCCGCTGACCCGCTTCCTTGACGCCGAGGCCCTCGCGCAGTGCGAGATTACCGAGGCGGCGCCGGCCGGGCCGGTCATGCCGCGAGTCGGTGCGCTCGCCGCGACGGTCGATGCGGCGCTCGATTCGCTCTGGACCTGAACCGGCCGAGCTACGCTGCGGCGTCAGCCGACGCCCAGGCTCGAGCACGCCGCCGATGGGACTGATCAGCACGATGCGCCCGCCGCCCTGGGCCCGCAGCGTCGGCAGCGCCGCCTGCACCACCCGGACGCAGCCCCAGAAGTTGGTCTCAAGCTGTGCCTTGGCCTCGCCGACCGCGGTGAGCTCGACCGGGCCGGCCACCCCCCAGCCTGCTGCCGCGACGATGGCGTCGAGCTCTCCCCATCATCCGCGCGCTGCCCTGCCCACCCTATGCGGCGGCGACCCGCGCAGATGTTCCGGCCGGGCGGCTACGGCCTCGCCGTGGCGGCCTTGACGGAATGCCGCAGCATCAGCGCGCCCACGATCTGCAGCAGGCCCATGACGGCGAACCAGATGCCGAGCAGGGCGGCCAGGAAGGTAAGCGAGGACGTGGGGATGGCGACTACCACGATCCCCGCGATGATGCTGAGCAGGCCGAACACTATCCACCAGGCCCGGCCCTGCCGCGAGCCCCCGGACACTCCTGCGACCAGCGATACCACGCCCTGCACTATCCACACGGTTCCGACGAACAGGCCGATGATGGCCTTGGTCAGGTGCAGGTGCCGGATCAGGACCACGCCGGCGACGATGAACAGCAGGCCGGCGATGCCCAGCCAGATCCGGTGCGGTTCATCCGCGTCGAACATCCGGCTGAGGTGGAAGATCCCGGAGATGAGCATGAGGACGCCAAGCAGAACCGCGACCACGTTGAGCGATCCCGCCGGGTGAAAGCTCACGATGACCCCGAGGATCAGCGTCGCCACGCCGAGAAACAGCGACGTCTGCCACGCTCCGGCCAGCGGGCTGGCCGGCGTACCCGCCGTGACCGGCTGCTGGGTCTGCGTATGCATGGTTGCCCTCCCTCCGCATTGCGCGGCCATGGTGTCCGCGCGTCGCGTGACCCGATTTTCGGCGACCGGCGACCTGCTGTCCTCACCCGCAGCAGGTGATAGCAGCGGGCAGGCCGGCGGCTCGCGGCGGCCGAGATGGCCGGCCAGCTAGCGTGGGCAGGCGGCCCGATAACCCCGCGGGCAGCGCCAGCGGGCCGGGGTGCCCCGGCAGCCGCAGACCGGCGGCGGCCACCGACGGGTAGACATCAAGCACCCGGTTCATGCCCGTCATCCTCAGCAGCCTGGTCACCGGCCGCGGCACGGCGGCAAGCGCGAGCGAAGCGCCGTCGCGGATGGCGGCGTTTCGCGCCATGGCGAAGACGGACAGGCCAGCCGCATCACAGAACCGCAGGCCGGCCAGATCGAGAATGAGATGAGCTGGCCGGCGGCCGAGCGCGAACCCGACATGGGTGCGCAGCATCGGCGCGCTGGCCACATCGAGTTCGCCGCTGACGGCGAGGACGATCACATCTGGCCGGTATTGCGTTACCACTTGCAGGTCCGGCGGGTCCGGCCGTGCCGGTTCGTGAGCCCCTCTGTTTATCAATTTCCCCCCTGATCACACTAGTACCGTTCGTATAGATTAGCCAAGCTCACCGGGGAGCAGTCCGTGTGATGACGTTGTGGCATTGACGTGAAGTTCGTCCTGCCGGGCGTTACGGCACTAGCGCACGGCGATTGCGTAAAATGCCTGCCTTGTCGCGATCAGCCGCGTCCGGCCGCCGCCCGTCATCGGGGGTAGCTGCCGGCGGCCAGGCGGCCCCGGCCGGGCATGCCGCGTTGCCTGATCACCAGCGCAGGTCCTAGGTTTCGCTGCATGCACACCGTGGATGCAGCGACTGAGCAGATGATCCGGTCCGTGCTCGCCTACGCGGAGCAGCGGCTGCGGCTGGATCCGGTGCCGCTGGACGGCGGCCCGCCGGATCCGGCCCAACTCGGCGCTGCGCTGCGCGGCATGCTGACCGCCGAGGGCAACGACCCGGAAAAGGTGCTCGGGATCTACGCGGATACTCTCGCGCCCGCCGTGATCTCGGCGGACAGCCCGCGGTTCCTCGGCTTCATACCGGCCGCTCCGACGAAGGCGGCGCTGCTTTTCGACATGCTCATTTCCTGCGCGTCCATCCAGGGCACCTCCTGGCTGGAGGCGGCGGGCGCGATCCAGGCCGAGAACCAGGTGCTCCGCCTGATCGCCGACCAGGCCGGGCTGCCCGCCTCGGCCGGCGGATGCTTCGTCTCCGGCGGTTCGGCCGGCAACCTCTCGGCACTCGTCGTGGCCCGCGAGATGGCCACGCGCAACGCCGGGCCTGCCGCCGCAGGCCGGCGCTGGCGGGTGGCCGTCGGCGCGGACGCCCATTCGTCGGTCATCAGCACGCTCCGGATCCTGGGGATGGACGCGCTCACCGTCCGCACCGACGATCACCGGGTCACCGGCGAAGCGCTCCGGGCCGCGCTCGATGCCGACGGCGACCCGTCTTCCGTCGCGGCGGTGGCGGCGACCGCCGGCACCACGAACGCCGGCATCATCGACGACCTGGCCGGCATCGCTGCGGTGGCGAAGGACCGCGGCCTCTGGCTGCACGTGGACGGTGCCTACGGCGGGGCCGGCCTGTTCGCGCCGAGCGTCCGCCCGGCCTTTGCCGGCATCTCCCGCGCCGACTCGCTCGTCGTCGATCCGCACAAGTGGCTGTTCGCCCCGTTCGACTGCGCGGCGCTGATCTACCGCGATCCGCCGCTGGCCCGGGCGGTGCACAAGCAGGAAGCGTCCTACCTCGACGTCATTCACGACAACCCGGACGAGTGGAATCCGGCCGACTATGCGTATCACCTGACCAGGCGCGCCAGGGGAATGCCGTTGTGGTTCTCGCTGGCCGTGCACGGCACCGCGGCGTACGCCGACGCCATCGAGGCGGCGATCGGCCTGGCCAGGGAGACCGCGGCGGACATCCGCGGCCGGGACTACCTGGAGCTGATCCGCGAGCCGGACTTGTCCGTAGTGCTCTTCCGCCGCCGCGGCTGGAATCCTGCCCAGTACACGCGGTGGGCGGACCAGCTGCTCAGCGACCAGGTCGCGTTCCTGCCGCCGTCGGCCTGGGAGGGCGAGACGGTGGCCAGGCTGGCGTTCCTGCACCCGCATACGCCGATGAGCCTGGTTCGGCAGATCCTGGACCGGATGGCATGACTGCCGCCAGGCCGCGGCATACGCTGACGGCTGACCGGGCGCCGGACCTTGCCCCGGCGCTGGCCGCCGGGATCATCAGGAGGCGCAGATGCCCGAGATGAGCAGCAAGCCAGCCGGGCCGGGCGGCCCGGGCGCGACCCTGGACGCAGCTCGGGACGCACCCGCGCAGATGGCCATCCCCGCCCATGTCGATGTCGCCCTGCGCTCGTTCGGGCAGCCGAACTCGGCCCGGTGGCAATTCGACTTCCTGGACGAGAGCTACGAGTGGCGGCGGGTCTTTTCCGAGCTGTTCGGGACCTTCCTGCTCGTCCTCGCCGCGGCGGGCGGCGGCATGGTGAACGCCAGGTTCGGCGGTCATGTCACCGGCAGCGCCGCGCTGGTGGTAGCGCCCGCGCTGACCGTGACGGCCATCATCCTGTTCATGGGCGCCGTATCGGGAGCGCACCTCAACCCGGCGGTCAGCCTCGCGTTCGCCCTGCGCGGCAACTTCCCGTGGAAGCGGGTCCCCGCCTACATCGGCGCCCAGGCCGCCGGCGCGACGCTGGCAACGCTGCTGATGTGGGCGCTGGTCGGCAAGCATGGCAGCGCGGGCCTGACGCTGCCTGGCCCAGGCATCTCGGCAGGCACCGCGACGGTCTGGGAAGCTGTCCTGACCGTCGGCCTGGTCAGCGTCATCCTCGGCACGGCGTCCGGCGCGCAGCAGGTTGGTTCCTTCGCTGCTATAGGCGTGGGCAGCTATATCGCGCTCGCCGGGCTCTGGGCATCGCCGGTCAGCGGTGCCTCGATGAACCCGGTCCGGTCGCTCGGCCCCGCGCTGGTGCTCGGTGACTGGACGGCCTGGTGGGCGTACCTGATCGGCCCGGTCGCTGGCGCGGTCATCGCCGTCGGCATCGCCTATATCCTGCGCGGCCCGGGCGGCGGGACGCACGGGACCGAGGCGGCCCAGGGCACGCTTGGCACGCTGTGGCGGCCGGGCCACATCGGGGCACCGAGGCCGGCTCCAGAAGCGCCGCCGTCCGGCGCTCCGCCGTCCGGCGCTCCGCAGCCTGGTGCTCCGCCGTCCGGCGCTCCGCCGTCCGGCAGGCCGCCGGGGGCTGCTGGGGCGCCGCAAGCCGGTGACGGCGGTTCGGCTCAGGCAGATCAGGCTTAAACGGATGGTCCGGGTCCACTGCCTGCCTGCGGGCTGGCCCGGCCGGGAGTCCGTGACCGGTCGGCAGTCAGGGACGAGATGACGGCACTCGGCTAGCCACTGCCGCTACCTACTGGCCGCTACCTGCTGCCGCGCAGCGGATGCAGGTCCTTGCTGCCGGGCGGGCGGCCAGCCGGTCGGCAGGAATCGGCTGGCGGCAGCGCTCGCAGTTGCCGTAGCAGCCGTCGGCGATCCGGCCCAGGGCCAGATCCACGTCGGCCAGCCGATTGCGGGCCCGCTCCAGCAGGCCTGCTACCTGCGCCCGCTCGAACGCGATCGTCGCCCCTTCCGGGTCGTGCTCGTCATCGGTGGCTACCGAGGATGCCGCATCGACGATGCCGTCGAAGTCGCGGGCCAGCGCCGAGATCGCCGCGACGGCTGCAGCGCGCTCGGCCGCCAGCAGTTCGCGCGCGCCGTCCAGATCGGCGCCTGGCGGGAGCGGCACCGCACCGTACGCCACATCAGTCACAACAATCCCAAGATCAAATTAGCGGTTAACTTCTGTCCGGTCCTGACCGGCACGATCTTAACCACTCATCGGCCTTGGCTCATCTCGGCGGCGGGGAGCGGGCGGTGACGGCCGGCCCGGTGGCGCGAGCATGGCCGGTGATCGGGCAGGCTGGTGTCATGGCGGAGAAACTCACCCTGATGGCCGTGCACGCGCATCCGGACGACGAATCTTCCAGTACTGGTGGCGTGCTGGCGAAATACTCGGCAGAAGGCATCCGGACAGTGGTCGTGACCTGTACGAACGGCGAGTTCGGCGATGCTCCCGGGCAGGTCAAGCCGGGCGAGGACGGCCACGACGAGGCCTCGGTCGCGAAGATCAGGCTGGCGGAACTCGAGGTGGCCTGCGAGCGTCTCGGCGTCAGCGACCTCGAGGTGCTCGGCTACCACGACTCGGGCATGCCGGAGTGGGACTACAAGGAGCGGCCGGATGTGTTCAGCAACGTGCCGCTGGCCACCGTCAGTGACCGCATCGCCGGGCTGATCGACCGCTACCGCCCGCAGGTCGTCGTCACCTATGACGACAACGGCGGCTACCAGCATCCGGATCACCTGCACGCGAGCCGTGCCGCGGTGGCCGCCACGTCGGCCACCGGCATTCCGTCGAAGCTCTACCTGACCGCGATGCGCCGCAGCGGCTGGCAGGAGGTATTGGAGGCACTGCGGGACCAGGGCGTCGACGTACCCGACTTCGATGACATGGATCCCGGCATGCGGCGCATGATGGACGAGGCCGAGCGGCGCATCACCACGACCGTCGATGTCCGGCCGGTGCTTGACCGCAAGGGCGAGGCGCTGCGAGCGCATGCCAGCCAGATCGAGGACTCATGGTTCTCGAAGATCCCGCCCGATGTCGCGGCGCGGGTCTTCGGGCAGGAGACCTTCATCCGGGCCAGTGATTCCACCGGAACCTCCGTTCCAGAAAATGATCTGTTCGCCGGACTGAGGTAGCAGTGGTCCGGCGCTTTAAGGATCGCGGAGGTTCTTGGGGCCGGCTGCCGCCCGCAATCCTCCGTGATCATGAAACCGTCCCGCCGTCTCGCCGCGGGCGCTGCGGGGTGGTTTAGCAGAGGAGCTGGACGAGGGCTAGCTCATCGGGCGAGGCCTGGTCCAGCCCGCGGGCCAGCAATTCACCGACCTTCAGGCCGCCTGCCTGCAGCCGGACGACCGGTTCCGGCCCGATATCCGATGGCAGGACGCCCATGTGTCCCGGCCGCGGCGCATCCGGCGGCCATACCGGGACTCCGGCGGCAGCCAGCGCCTCCCGGTCCGCGTCACCCCAGAACTGGAGCAGGACGGCGGCCGGAGCCGCCTGCGCCAGTAGCCGTGCCTCCACATCAGTCAGCACGGCATCGGCACCGGGCCGCAGGGCAAGGATGACAGCATCACATCGCTTGCCGAGCGCCGCCTGCGTCAGCAGGCGCGTAGTCACCACCCCGGCGCCACCGCGGCGGAGGTAGTTCGCGATGAACGGCCCGAACGAGTTGTCACAGAGCAGCACGACGCGGCTGCCGTAAACGGCAATCCCGGCGTCGTGCAACTGCTTGACCGCCATCGGCCCGAGGAACGAGAACACATCGACGGCAGGATGCGTCTCATTCGTGCCCGCCACCGGGATGCCGCGGTCCCTGCACGCATCCAGATCGACATCGGACCGGCGGTATTCCCAGCTCTCGTACATGAGCGGGATCACAGCCGACGGCTTAAGCCCGGCGACGGTGCCCGCGTCGATGGGCCGGACCTGGCCGCTGTTGGTCACGATGTCCGCGGCGGCAACCACGTGCTGGCTCTTGTCCCGCACCAACCGCACCCGGTCAGCTACCCGCGCCAGCCGGGCGAGTTCCGCGGTGCCCGCCGCGGTTTGCTCCTCGGTCGAGTAAGACGTGGTCCTGGCGACGGCATATACCCGCGCCCCGGCCAGCGCGGCGAGCACCGGGGTTACCGCATAAGCGCCGCTCGCCGCCTCGGTGAGCACGGTGCGGCCGGACAGGTCAAGCTGACAGCGCTCAATGGCTGCCTGCATTAACGCGACGAGCCGGCAGGCGTTCAGGCCCGGCCGCGCCGCCGCGTTCACGCCGCCCCCGCGTGCACGCCGCTGGCTCGCTCACGCCACCGTCGTGCTAACGTCGCTGGCTCGCGGAATTCAGCGACTATCCGGGTCACGGACACATGATAACCATCCAGGCCGTTCATCGGGCCGCTGTGCAAATTGCTATGCTTCCTCAGTGTATGTGCCAGAGGCCATTGTGCTGCCGCCAGATACGGCATTTAGCCTGGCTAGGCATGAAAGCTGGATGAATTCACCATATTAGCACCCTGAGTACCATGCCTTTTGCTGTTCGGCAGCGGGACCCTGAAGCTGGGTTGGTAAAGTGCGGGAAATGTCGACGGAGCACGCGGAGGACGTCCGGGCCGGCGCGGTGCGCACATTCGAGCCCGCCGATGCCGCGGCGTGGGATGAGTTAGTCGCGCGATCGGTCAACGGAACGCTCCAGCATACCCGGCGGTTTCTTGCTTACCATGGCGACCGCTTTCGCGACCGGTCGCTGCTGGTCACCGATAACCGCGGGCGGCTGGTCGGGGTGTTCCCCGCGGCCGAGGATCCGGCCGCGCCCGCGCTGGTCACCAGCCATCCCGGCAGCACCTACGGCGGGCTGGTGCATGACGGATCGCTGTACGGTGCCGCGGTGATCCGGGTACTCAGCGAGATCGCCGGGGAATACCGTGCGGCCGGCTTCGAGCGGATGCGCTACCGGGCGGTTCCCTACATCTACCGGTCGGCCACGGCCGCTGACGACCTGTATGCGCTCTTCCGGCTCGGCGCATCCAGGTACGGCTGCGACCTCGCCGCCGTGATCGACCTTGCCCGGCGGGGCCGGGTACGGAATCTCCGGAACCGGTCACGGAAGCACGCCGAGGCCGCCGGGGTACGGCTTTCGCAGGACTGGGGACAGATCGCGGGTTTCTGGCGCATCCTTGAGATGAACCTGGCCCGCCGGCACGAGGCGTCCCCGACGCACTCGCTGGCCGAGATCGAGTACTTGCACGGCCGGTTTCCCGAGGAGATCATCCTGGTCACAGCGAAGATCGAGGATGCCCTGGTCGGCGGCTGCGTGTTCGTCCTGGCTGGTCCCGTGCTGCACATGCAGTACGCGGCGACGGCGGTCGAAGGCCGGGCGAGTTCCGCGGCCGACCTCGTACTTGAACGTGGCATTTCCGTCGCCCGCCAGCGGGGATGCCGCTATTTCTCCTTCGGGACGAGCACCCACGGCCAGGGCGCCGAGCTGAACGAGGCGCAATACTGGTTCAAGATCTCATTCGGGGGTGGCGGGGTAACCCACGAGCACTACGAACTGGTCCTGTGAGGCTCCGGGAGTTCCGGGCCTGCCTGCCGCCCCCGGCCTTCCCGCGGCCCGGGCGCTGCCAGCCGCCCCCCGGTCTTCGTTGCGACCCGGGCACTGCTCGCCGGCCTGGTCTTCCCGCAACCGTGGAACTGCTCGCCGGGCCGGTCTCATATGGCGGCGACGCTGAACGTCTCGAAGCTGTCACGCCCGGTCGCCCGCGCCGGGTTGCCCACGTAGACCTGCCGGGGCTTGGTGTCCTTGATCACCACGGCGCCCGCGCCGATGACGCAGTCCCGTGCCACCGAGACGGTGTCGGCGACGCAGCTGCCGATGCCGACGAAGGAACCACTGCCGACCCGGCAGAATCCGGCGATCGCGGCGTGCGGGGCGACGTAGCAGTCATCCTCGATCACGCTCTGATGCGCGACGGAGCTTCCGGTCCAGAGAATGACATTGTCGCCCACCCGGGCGCGGTGCTGGAGCACGCTGTGCTCGAATACGAAGGTATTCTCGCCGATCGCCACGTTGTGCCAGGCGAACGCCTTGCTGCTGACGTAGGAGATGCAGCGGAAGCCGGCTTCCTTGACCTGGTCAAGCAGCCGCCTCCGGATCCGGTTGAGCTGGGTGGCGGAGACGGCCACGAACGCCCGGTGCGCGGCCGGCGGGTAGGCAGCGGCGAGTTCACTTAACGGCACCACCGGAAGGCCGCAATAGACGTCGGAGCAAAGAAACTCCGGCTCGGCGCTGAAGGCAATCACCTCGTGCGGGGAATCGCGGGTCAGGTACTCGAAGGCGATGGCCGCCTGCTCGCCGGTGCCGACAATCACAACGCGTTCGCCTGCCGACTGAGCCTGTAGCCGATGCCGCGATTCCGGCCGCCGCATATGCCTCATGCCGCAGACGATACGCAGTCAGCAAGCTTTCCAGCGACGGGTTGCGGCAGAATTAGGGATCCCGGGTAATGCCGTCGGCCGGCGGCCGGCGGAGCAGCGCGGGCCTGAATCGCGAGCATGAGTTCCGCCGTGGTGCCCGGCGAGTCGAGGTCGCGGCCGATCAGGTATTCCGCCCGGATGCCGCGGCGGGCGCGGCGCGCGGTCACACTGGGGGGATGAGCCAGCGGGTTAGGACGCTCGTCCGGGTCGAGGGAATCGTCCAGGGCGTTGGTTTCCGCCCGTTCGTGTTCTCGCTGGCCACCAGGCTCGGCCTGGCCGGGCGGGTGGGCAACGACGTGGCCGGCGTCTTCGCTGAGGTGGAAGGCCCCGTGGCGGCCGTCAGCCAGTTCCTGCGCTCGCTGCGGCAAGAAGCGCCGCCACTGGCCCGCATCGAGCGGATAACGACAGAAAACCTCAGGATTAACGGGTCTTCGGGGTTCATGATCGCGCCGAGTGAATCGGGCGGGCAGCGCAGCACCCTGGTGTCGCCGGACACCGCCGCCTGCGATGACTGCCTGCGAGAACTCGCGGACCCTGAGGACCGCCGGTTCGGTTATCCCTTCATCAATTGCACCAACTGCGGGCCGAGATTCACGATCGTCCGGGACGTGCCCTACGACCGTGCGCTGACCACGATGGCCGGCTTCGCCATGTGCGCGCGGTGCGCGGCGGAGTACAACGACCCGGCGGACCGGCGATTCCACGCGCAGCCGGTCTGCTGCCCGGACTGCGGCCCGCGGCTGTGCCTCTACGACGCGGCGGGGACGGCGCTGCCCGGCGAGCCGCTGGCGGCGACGGCCGGCTTGCTGCGGCAGGGCCAGGTGCTCGCCATCAAGGGCGTGGGCGGCTATCACCTGGCGGTGCACGCGGGGAACGAGGCCGCCGCCGCGGCGCTGCGGGACAGGAAGCACCGCGAGGACAAACCCTTCGCGATCATGGTGCCG
>Ga0070708_100002789_pt1 | contig 13580 bp, 9 predicted proteins | sample KBSK5503metaG_FD_65469 | JGI IMG/M metagenome (GOLD analysis project Ga0070708, IMG submission 65469) | Corn, switchgrass and miscanthus rhizosphere microbial communities from Kellogg Biological Station, Michigan, USA - KBS K5-50-3 metaG | ecosystem: Host-associated > Plants > Roots >...
ACGCTGACCATCGAAACCGGCAAGCTCGCCCGCCTGGCGGGTGGCTCCGTCACCGTTCGCTACGGCGACACCGTGGTCCTCGGGACCGCCAACCGCTCCGAGCCTCGGCCCGGACTCGACTTCTTCCCGCTCACCGTCGACTTCGAGGAGCGGATGTACGCGGCCGGCAAGATCCCGGGCGGCTTCATCAAGCGTGAGGCGCGCCCGTCCGAGGCGGCGATCCTCGCCGCTCGCCTGACCGATCGGCCCATCCGCCCGCTCTTCCCCGACGGCTACAAGGACGACGTCCAGATCGTGCTGACGGTCCTCTCCACCGACCAGGAGAACGATCCGGACGTCCTCGGCACGATCGCCGCATCGGCCGCGCTGACGATCAGCGAGATCCCGTTCCAAGGCCCGATCGGCGCGGTCCGCGTCGGCCGGATCGACGGCGAGTTCGTCATCAACCCGACGTTCAGCGAGCTCGACAAGTCGGAGCTCGACCTGGTCGTCTCCGGCACGCGCGACGCGATCATGATGGTGGAGGCCGGGGCCAAGCTCTTGCCCGAGGACGTCATGGCCGAGGCGATCCTGTTCGGCCACCGGGCGATCCAGCCGCTGATCGACCTCCAGGAGGAGCTCCGCATCGCGGCCGGCAAGCCCAAGCGGATCCCATACCTCGAGCCGGGCACGGACTCGGTCCTCGACTTCGTGAAGGCGGTCGAGGACAAGCGCGAGTTCGTCGTCGTCGATGTCGAGACGACCGGCACCGACCCGAAGATGGCCGATCTCCTCGAGATCGCCGCCGTCAAGGTCAAGGGCGGCAAGATCACGGATCGCTGGTCCACACTCGTCAAGCCGACCCGACCGATCCTCGGCAACCAGATGCACGGCCTCACCGACAAGGACGTCGCGAAGGCGCCGTCGGCGGCCGACGCCGCCCGCGACGCCGTGAAGTACATCGGCGACGCGCTCGTCGTCGGGCACAACGTCGGGTTCGACCTCGGCTTCCTCGAGGAGGCGCTCGGCGACGGCACCCGCTTCGAGTCGGGTCGCTACCTCGACACCCTGACGCTCGCCCGTGAGGGCTATCCGGATCTCCAGAACTACAAGCTCGACACGCTGTCGAGCTTCTTCGGGATCGATCTGGGCCAGCAGCACCGCGCCCTGCCGGACGCGGAAGCGACGGCGAACCTCCTGATCTGGTTCGCGGACAACCTGCCCGGCCGGATCGCGACCCTCAAGGCCTCGATCGCGGGGTCGATCCGGGCCAGCCGCGGCTCGAAGGACGAGGCGAAGTCCCAGCTCGAGGCCGCCCGCCGCGAGGCCCGGATCAGCAAGGGCCTGTTCGGGCTGATCCACAAGAAGACCGTCCGCCAGCTCGTCCTCGACGAGGGCATCCGGATGGATGGCCGTGCCGTCACCGAGATCCGTCCGATCTCGGTCGAGGTCGGGCTCGTGCCGCGGGCGCACGGCTCGGGGCTGTTCACGCGCGGCGAGACGCAGGCGCTCTCGATCGCGACCCTCGGGTCGTCGTCGGACGTCCAGCGCATCGACACGATCAGCCCGCAGACCGAGAAGCGCTACATCCACCAGTACAACATGCCGCCGTACTCGACCGGTGAGAACAAGCCGATGCGCGGGCCCGGCCGGCGCGAGATCGGGCACGGCCACCTGGCCGAGCGGGCGCTCGTCCCGGTCCTCCCCGACCACGACGACTTCCCGTACGTCATCCGCGTCGTCAGCGAGTGCGTGACCTCCAACGGCTCGACGTCGATGGCGTCGACCTGCGGCTCGACGCTCGCCCTGATGGATGCCGGCGTGCCGATCAAGGCGCCCGTCGCCGGCGCGGCGATGGGCCTGATCAGCGAGCCCGACGGCCGCTTCGCGGTCCTGACCGACATCCTCGGCAAGGAGGATTCCTTCGGTGACATGGACTTCAAGGTCACCGGGACCCGGGACGGGATCACCGCCCTGCAGATGGACATCAAGGTCCAGGGGATCAACGAGGCGATCATCAGGGGCGGCCTGAAGCAGGCCCTCGATGCCCGCCTGACGATCCTGGACAAGATGACCGAGGTCATGCCCGAGTCGCGTGGCCAGATGAGCGACTTCGCGCCGCGCATCACCACCATCAAGATCAACCCGGAGAAGATCCGGGAGATCATCGGCAAGGGCGGCTCGATGATCCGCAAGATCCAGGAAGAGACCCAGACCGAGATCAACGTCGAGGATGACGGCACGGTCGAGATCGCCGCCGTCTCCGGCGAGAACTCGCGCAAGGCGATCCAGTGGATCGAGAGCCTGACCCGCGAGGTCGAGGTTGGGTCGCTGTATCTCGGCAAGGTCACCCGGATCATGGGCTTTGGCGCATTCGTCGAGATCCTGCCGGGGAAGGAAGGCCTCGTCCGGATCGGTGAGCTCGCCGACTACCACGTCCCGACCGTCGAGGACGTCGTGTCGGTCGGCGACGAGGTCATGGTCGTCGTGATGGAGATCGACCGGCAGGGTCGGATCAACCTCTCCCGCAAGGCGGCGATGCAACGGCACCTCGCCAAGGAGCCCGTCACCAGCTGAACCTCCGGGGCAATGCTCCGACATCGAGCCGCCGGCCCCGCCGGCGGCTCTTCGATTCGTCGCCGCGCACCCGGGCCGACGACTCCGCCCGGAGCGGCCCTGAGCCGCTGCTATACTCCCGCCGTGCCCTGCCAGCGACAGTGACAGCGGAGCCATGCCCGACATGACACGCCAAGCCTTCACCGTCGCGGTCGTCGGCGCCACTGGCGTCGTCGGGCGGACGATGATCCAGGTCCTTCTCGAGCGGCAGTTCCCCGTGGGCGAGCTGCGGCTGCTCGCGTCCGAGCGCTCGGCCGGCCGATCGCTGTCGATCGAGGGCCGAACGTACGAGGTCCAGCGGGCGAGCGCCGAGGCATTCGACGGCGTCGATATCGCGCTCTTCTCGGCCGGCGGCGACGCCTCGCGCGACCTCGCCCCGCAGGCGGCCGCCCGTGGAGCCACGGTCATCGACAACTCGAGCGCCTGGCGGATGGATCCGAACATCCCGCTCGTCGTGAGCCAGGTGAACCCCGACGACCTCGAGGGCCACGTCGGAATCATCGCGAATCCGAACTGCTCGACGATGCAGCTCGTGCCCGTCCTGATGGCGCTCCGCGACGCGGTCGGGCTGGAGCGGGTCATCGTCGACACGTACCAGGCCGTGTCGGGGACCGGCGGTGAGGCGATCCGCGAGCTCGAGGGCCAGGTCCGGGCTCACGTCGCCGGCGAGCCCAAGAGCGTCTCGGTGTATCCCCACCAGATCGCGTTCAACGCCTTGCCGCAGGTCGACGTCTTCCTCCCGAGCGGCTACACGAAGGAGGAGTGGAAGCTCGTCACGGAGAGCCGCAAGATCCTCCACCTGGCGGATCTCCGGGTCTCCTGCACCGCCGTTCGCGTCCCGGTCTTCGTCGCCCACAGCGAGGCGGTTCACGTCGAAACGAGCCGGCCGATCGACCCCGACGAGGCCCGACGGGTCTTCGCAGCGGTGCCCGGCGTCGTCGTCCAGGACGATCCCTCGACGTCGACCTACCCGCTGGCCACGGCCGCTGCGGGCTCGGACGACATCTTCGTCGGTCGTGTCCGCCAGGATCCCTCCATCGACGGTGGCCGGGGGCTCGCGTTCTGGGTCGTGAGCGACAACCTGCGCAAGGGCGCGGCAACGAACGCAGTCCAGCTCGCGGAGATCCTCGTCGAGCGCGACTGGGTCCGACCCGCGGCCGAGCGCGGCGCCGCTCCGTACCGGGCGGAGGCGTCCGCGATCGGAACCGGAGCATGACCTATGCCGAGCGCCGTGCGGCGCTCGAGGCGATCGCCGTGGAGGTCCGGGGCTGCACCCGGTGCAAGCTCGCGTCGAGCCGGACCAATGCGGTCCCGGGCGAGGGGAGCCCCGATACCGAGGTGGTCTTCGTCGGTGAAGGTCCCGGGATGAACGAGGATCGCCAGGGGCGGCCGTTCGTGGGCCGGGCCGGCGGCGTCCTGATGGAGCTCCTCGGTTCCGTCGAATGGCGTCGCGAGGACGTCTTCATCACGAACGTCGTGAAGTGCCGTCCACCCGGCAACCGCGATCCGGAGCCCGACGAGATCGCGGCCTGCGCACCCTACCTGCGCCGCCAGCTCGACGTGCTCGATCCGGCCCTCGTCGTGACGCTCGGGCGATACTCCCTCGGCACGTTCATGCCAGGCACCCGGATCTCGCAGGTCCACGGCATGGTCCGGCCCGTCGATCCGGCGACCGGCGCCGCCGACGCGACCGTCCTGGCGCTCTATCACCCGGCCGCGGCCGACCGGTCGCCCGACGTCAAGCGCCAGAGCTTCGAGGACATCGGCCGGGCGCCGAGCGCGTTGCTCGAAGCTCGGGCGAGGCGCGCCGCGGCTCGCTCGAGCGCCGCTTCAACCGGCGAGGACCTCGTTCCCGTCATGGTCGCCCCACCCGGCGCCACGTCGGAGCTCCCGGTGGCGGATCTCGCCATCGCTGACCTCGCCGCGGACGCCGCGATCTCGGACGACGCGATCGATCGCCCGACCGAGGACGCTACGGCGACCGACCTCACGATCTTCTAACCCGCTTCAACCCAGAGGGCAGACACTCCCTTCATGCCAACACCCAATCCAGCACTTCGCATCATCCCGCTCGGCGGCGTCGGCGAGATCGGCAAGAACATGTACGTCTTCGAGTACGGCGACGACATCGTCGTCATCGACTGCGGGCTCATGTTCCCCGACGAGGAGATGTTCGGGATCGACCTCGTCGTCCCCGACATCACCTACCTCAAGGAGCACAAGGCCAACGTCCGGGCGTTCCTGATCACCCACGCTCACGAGGACCATGTCGGCGGGCTGCCGTACGTCCTTCCCGAGTTCCCCGGCGTTCCCGTCTACGCCTCGACCCTGGCCCGGGGCCTGCTCGGCAACAAGGTCAAGGAGCACAAGCTCCACAACAACCCCCTGCTCGCTCTCGAGCCGGGCGACGAGATCCAGATCGGACCGTTCGGCGTCGTCGCCTTCCGGATCGGCCACTCGATCCCGGACGCGATGGGCATCGCCCTTCGGACGCCGGCGGGGGTCGTCGTCCACACCGGCGACTTCAAGTTCGATCACACGCCGGTCGACGGCAAGCTGTCCGACTTCGCGATCCTTGCGAAGCTCGGCGCCGAGGGGGTCATCTGCCTCCTCTCGGATTCCACCCGCGCCGAGAACCCCGGCTACACGCCGTCGGAACGCACCGTCGGCGACGCCTTCCGCGAGATCATGGAGCCGCTCGACGGCCGCGTCATCGTGGCGACCTTCGCCAGCAACATCGCCCGCGTCCAACAGGTCCTCGACGCGGCGGCGTCGTTCGACCGCAAGGTCACCGTCATCGGGCGGTCGATGGAGCAGAACTTCCGGATCGCGAGCGACCTCGGCTACCTGACCTACGACCCGTCGCAGATCGTGGCCAAGGATCGGATCGGCGAGGTCCCGGACAACAAGCTCGTGATCGCGACGACCGGTGCCCAGGGAGAGCCGATGGCCGGCCTCGCACGGATGGCGAACCGCGACCACCGCTTCGTCGAGATCCAGCCCGGCGACACCGTGATCGTCAGCGCCAGCCCCATCCCGGGCAACGAGGAGTACGTCAGCCGGACGATCGACAACCTGTTCAAGGCCGGCGCCAACGTCTTCTACCACACGATCAAGCGTGCCCACGTCTCAGGTCATGCCAGCCAGGAAGAGCTGAAGCTCATGCTCGGGCTGACGAAACCGAAGTACTTCATCCCGATCCACGGCGAGTTCCGGATGCAGGTCCAGCACGGCCGCCTGGCGATCGAGACCGGGGTGCTGCCAGAGAACGTGTTCATCATCGAGAACGGCCAGCCGATCGAGATCGACACCGACGGGACTGCCCGGCGGGGAACGCCCGTGGCCGCGGGCTACGTGTTCGTCGACGGGCTGTCGGTCGGGGAGGTCGGCGAGATCGTCCTTCGCGACCGGAAGTCCCTGGCGAACGACGGGATGTTCATGGTCGTCGTCACCATCGACAAGCAGACGGGCAACGTCGTCGGCCGGCCCGAGATCATCACGCGCGGCTTCGTCCACCAGAACGAGCAGGACCCGATGATGGGCGAGGCGATCGCGCGGATCCTCACCTCGATCGAGAACCCGGGCGACCACATCAGCGAGATCGGCCTGCTGAAGAGCCAGATCAAGGACGGCGTGTCGCGCTTCCTCTACGAGCAGACGAAGCGACGGCCGATGGTCTTCCCCGTCGTGGTCGAGATCTGATGGCGACGCGTCGACGGCCTCCGACGAGGCGGCCGAGCCGGAGCCGGCGGCGACCCGGCGGTCTGCCGATCACGTTCCCGGTGGTCGGACCCGAGGTCGCCCGGTCGATCTTCGGGATCATCCTGCTCGTGCTCGGCGCGATCACGCTCATCGCGTTGACGATCCAGGGCCAGGGGTCGCTGACGACCTGGTGGCAGCGGACCGTCGGGCCGTGGTTCGGCACGCTCCGCTGGATGCTGCCGTTCCTGCTCCTCGGGGCCGGCTGGTACATCGAGTGGGGCCCCGGCAAGCGTCCGAACTCCGGCTGGGGTGCGACGCTGATCGGGCTGGCGCTCACGTACGTGAGCCTCCTCGGCATGATCGAGGTCCTCGACCTGTCGCTCTTCGGCCGGGCGCGGACCGGGGGGATCGTCGGGACCGTGATCGCGACCCCGCTCCGAGCGCTCCTGTCGGGCCCGGGCGCGTTCGTCGTCCTCCTCGCCCTCGCGGTGATCGGGCTGCTGATCGCGTTCAACCTTCGCCTGCGCGAGGTCACGAGCCCGTTCACGTCCCTGGCTCGATGGTTCGGGTCGACGGCGGCCGCCTCGATGCGTCGCGGACCGGACCACGCGCCGGCCGGCCGGAGCACGGCGGCCGCCGAGGCGGCGGTCCGCAACGGCCGGGCCTCGGGTCGCTCCGGCGTGACCGGAACGAGCGAATCGCCCGGCCAGACCCCGATCTGGGGCGAGGGCGGGCGCGAGGAGGGGCGGATCCCCAGCGCGGTGCCGTCGACCGCGCCGACCTCCGCGACCTTCGCCCCGGCCCGCAACGGCAACGGTCCGGGCTTCGGCGCCGTACCGGGCCTGGGCGCGACCGCCCTCGCCGACCCGCTCCTCGCCCTGCGCCCGATCGACGACATCACCGACGCGTCGGACTCGCCACCGACCCGCGACCGGGTCGAGTACGTCCTGCCACCGCTCGCCCTCCTCGAGGATGTCGCCCCTCCGACCGAGCCCGGGGGGAGCGCAGCGGCCCACGCCCGGAACGAGGAGATCATCGTCAAGAAGCTGGCGAGCTTCGGGATCACCGCCCAGATCGTCGAACGCAACGCGGGCCCGGTCGTCACCCAGTACGAGGTCCAACCCGCGGTCGACGTCCGGGTGTCGCGGATCGAGGCCCTCGCCGACGATCTCGCGATGGCCCTGGCGGCCCGCTCGCTCCGGATCGAGGCGCCGATCCCCGGCAAGAGCGCGGTCGGGATCGAGATCCCGAACAAGGATTTCAACGTCGTCGCCCTGCGGCGGATCCTCGAGGAGGTCGATTTCACCGCATCGGGCTCGAAGCTGACGTTCGCCCTGGGACGGGACGTCGCGGGCAAGGCCCAGGCGGTCGATCTCGCGAAGATGCCGCACCTCCTGATCGCCGGTGCGACGGGCTCGGGCAAGAGCGTCATGGTCAACGCCCTGATCACGAGCCTCCTCTGCGAATCCACCCCGGACGAGGTCCGGATGATCCTCATGGACCTCAAGCGCGTCGAGCTCGCCTCGTACAACGGCCTGCCCCACCTGCTCGTCCCGGTGATCACGGAGCCGGAGCGGGCGAAGGCGGCGCTCAAGTGGGCGGTCAACGAGATGGAGGCGCGCTACCGGCGGTTCGCCGGGGCGAGCGCCCGCAACATCCGCGGCTACAACGAGACCCGCGCCGATCCGGACGACCGGATGCCGTACATCGTGATCGTCGTCGACGAGCTCGCCGACCTGATGATGCGCGAGGGCAAGAACGTCGAGGACCCGATCGTCCGTCTCGCCCAGAAGGCGAGGGCGACGGGAATCCACATGGTCCTTGCCACCCAGCGCCCGTCGGTCAACGTCGTGACGGGGCTGATCAAGGCCAACTTCCCGTCGCGGATCGCGTTCGCGATGGCCTCCCAGATCGACTCGCGGACGATCCTCGACCAGCCGGGCGCGGAGGACCTGATCGGGCGGGGAGACATGCTCTACCAGCCGTCCGACCTGCCCCGGCCCATGCGCCTCCAGGGCGTGTTCGTCTCGGACCCCGAGATCCATCGGGTGACGAAGCACTGGACCGACCAGATCGAGAACCCCCATTACGACATGGGGATCATCGAGAACGACGAGGAGAGCACGGGCTCGATCGACGATCTCGCCGACGAGGACGCGGACCGACTCTTGCCGGATGCCGTCGAGGTGATTCGGGAGTACGATCGCGCTTCGGCCTCACTTCTCCAGCGGCGTCTCAAGGTCGGATATGCGCGGGCCGCCCGGATGATCGACCAGTTGGAGGCTCGGGGCTACATCGGTGCGTTCGACGGCTCGAACGCCCGTCCGGTGCTCCGGCGCGACGGCGCAACCGGCGGTGGCGGGCCGTCCGAGCGGGACGACGCCGACCAGGACGGGAACCGATGACGACACGCGACGAGGCGCGACGGGAAACGGGCGACCTTCCGGCGGAGGGCCGGCACGCCGACGCGTCCCGGACGCCGGAAGGAGGTCGCGATCCCGATGCGGACGGTCAGGCGATGATGCCGGCAGGGGTGACCCGTCCCAGCGCGCTGCCGGAGCGGCTGTACGCGGCCCGCGAGCGAAAGGGTGTCGACCTGTACCGGGCCGAGCGCGACACGAAGATCCGTGCCCGGTACCTGGCCGCGCTCGAACGCGGTGAGTACCGCGAGCTGCCGGGCGACGTCTACACCAAAGGCTTCCTGCGCAACTACGCCCTCTATCTCGGGCTGGACCCCGAGGAGATCGTGGGCCAATGGCGCCGCGAGCGCGGCGACACGGCCCCAGCGAAGCCGGTCATCACCGTTCCCCAGCCGATCGCCCAGCCGCGACCGGGCCTGCAGTTCTCGCCCGGCGTCGTCGTTGCCGCGCTCCTGACGATCCTGATCGTCGGCGTCGGCGTCTGGCTCGGCATCCAGGTGATGCGGTTCGCGAAGCCGCCCACCCTGGCCGTGACCTCGCCTCGCGAGGCCACGCTCCAGCTCGACGAGAACGCGACCACCTATACGCTCGAGGGGACGTCGATCCCCGGCGCGACGATCACGATCGAGCTTGCCGGCGGAACCCGCCAGGTGACGGCCGATTCGACAGGGCGGTGGAGCCAGACGGTCGACCTGCGACGGGGCAAGAACGAGTTCAAGGTCGACGCGACCGACCCGGATACCGGCAAGCACGCCGACCAGCCGGCCATGGTCGTGATCGTCGTCCCGTCGCGCGCGATCGAGGCACCGACGCTCACCGTCGACCAGCCGGCCGACGGGACGACGTTCGAGAACGGCGCGATCCCGGTCCAGGGGACGGCGACGAATGCGACGTCCGTGTCGATCGCGGCCACGTACGAGGGCGCGGTCCCGGGGACGCCGGCCGGCAAGGCCGCTTCGAGCGCCCGGCCCGCCGTCGCGCCGATCACGGTGAACGTCGCCGACGACGGGACCTGGAACACCGGCTCCACGCCGCTCCAGCTGACGACCGGCCGATGGAAGATCGTCGTCACGGCGACGAACGCGCAGAGCAGCTCGGCGTCCCTCGAGCGTCACGTGGCGATCGCCTACAAGGGCGTCAACCTCGTCGTGACGATCAAGGGCGGCTCGGCGTGGATCAAGGTCTGGGTCGACGGCAAGATCGAGCCGACCGTCGGTCGGGCCGGGTTCACGTACAGCGACGGCAAGGTCCTGACGTTCACGGGCAAGACGTCGATCGAGGTCCGCACCGGGTCGTCAGGGGCGACGTTCTTCACGCTCAACGGCCAGTCGCTCGGCGCGCTCGGCAAACGGGGGATCCCCGAGACGTGGCTGTTCCAGCCGCCGGCGGCTCCGGTCCAGACCTCGCACTTCTAGCGTGAGCGATCCCGCGACGAGCGGGCTCGTCGAGCTCGCACGGCGGCTGCAGGAAGCGAGCCTCGCCCACGGCCTGACGGTGGCCCTCGCCGAATCGTGCACCGGTGGCCTCGTTGCGGCGGCGATCACGGAGACGCCGGGTTCGAGCGGCTATTTTGTCGGTGGCGTCGTGTCCTATGCGGATGAGGCGAAACGCGACCTGCTCGGCGTGGCGCCCGAGGTGCTCGCTGCCCATGGCGCGGTGAGCGCCCAGACCGCCCGGGCCATGGCCGAAGGCGCGAAGGCCCGGTTCGGCGCATCCGTCGCGGGGTCCGTCACTGGCATCGCCGGTCCCGACGGTGGCACCGACGAGAAGCCGGTCGGCCTGACGTACGTCGCCGTCGCCGACAGCCGCGGCGTCGACGTCCGACGCTTCGTGTGGCCCGGCGACCGCGTCGAGAATCGCCGGGACAGCGGCGTCGCCCTCCTCGAGCTCCTGCTGGAACGCGTCGCGGCGACCGGCGCGTGACCGTCGCCACCGGACCGGGTGCGGGGGTGGCGCCGGCTCGCGACCCGCGTCCGCTCGCGGCCGGCGAGAGGATCCACGTCGTCGGCGTGGCGGGCGCCGGGGCGAGCGCGGCCGCGCTGCACGCCCGCTGGGCGGGGGCCGATCCGGACGGTTGCGATGCCGGCGGCCCGTCCCCGTACAGCGTCGCCGTCGATGCCGCGGGGATCACCCTCGCCTGGCAGCACGATCCCGCCCACGTCACGCGGGTGCCGCCGCCCGACCGGCTCGCGGTGACGAAGGCGCTGACCGCGATCGCCCCCGATCACCCGGAGCTCGTCGCGGCGCGCGGGGCCCGCATCCCGATCGAGCCATGGCAGCAGGTGATCGCCGATGCGGCCGTCGGCCGAACGCTGATCGGCGTCGCCGGGACGCACGGCAAAAGCACGTCGGCCGGCTGGCTCGTCCACGTCCTCGCGGCCGCCGGGCTGGACCCCGCGGCATTCGTCGGAGCGATCCTGCCGGCGGCACTGACCGGCGGGCTGCCCGCGACCGCCCGGCGGGGTGGGGGAGCCGCATTCGTCGTCGAGGCCGATGAGTACGCCGGCAACTTCGACGCGTACCACCCGTCGATCGGGATCGTGACCTCGGCCGATTGGGACCATCCCGATGTCTTCGCCGATCGGCCGGCGGTCGTCAGCGCGTTCGACACGTGGGTCCGGGCGATGCCCGAGGCCGGAGTCGTCGCGATCAACATCGCCGACGCCGGGGCCGCGGAGCTGGCGAGCGGTCTCCGCGACTGGGCGGGGTGGGTCGTGGCTACCGCGTTGGTCGACGACGCCGAAGGGCACGCAGCGACGGTCGGCGCCGGCATGGCCGAGGCCTACCGGACCGCCGCCGGACCGGCCAAGTCCCTCGTCGGGCGCATCGTCCGTCTCGAGCCCGACGCCACGATCCTCGAGATCCATGGGCTCGGCGAGGCTCGCAAGGCCCTGACCGTCCGTTTGCCGTCGGCCGGCCGGCACAACGCCGCGAACGCCCTCGGCGTGGCCGCGGCGGCGGCCCAGGCGGGCGTGCGGCCGGCGGAGATCGTCACGGGTCTCGCCTCGTTCCGGGGGATCGGCCGGCGCCTCGAGCGCAAGGGTGAAGTCTCGGGCGTCGTGGTCTACGACGACTATGGCCACCACCCGACCGCGATCCGCTCGACGCTGGCCGCGATCCGCCAGCGTGAGCCCGGCAAGCGAGTGTGGGCCGTCTACGAGCCGCTGACCTACCACCGGACCGCCGCCTTGCTCGACTCGTTCGCGGATGCCCTCGCCGAGGCCGACGGCGTCGCCATCGCCGACATCTGGGCCGGCCGCGACCCGGACACGACGATCGTCTCGGCCGCTGCGCTGGCCGACGCCGTCGCCGATCGGAACGCGCGGATCGCGGTCGCCGCGCCCGGCAGCGTGGAGATGACGGCGTCCTGGCTCGCTCACGAAGTCCGGTCAGGCGACGCGGTCCTCGTGATGGGCGGCGGCCGGAGCTATCGGATCGCGGAGCTGCTCGTCGAGGCGCTGGCGGACCGCTGAGCTGCCATCCAAGGCATACTTGGGGGCCAGCCGGCGCCCTTCCTCGCGCCGTCGAGCCCCGAGAACCGGACAGGAGGCACATGGCCGGAGAGGTGTCGTTCGACGTCGTCAGCGATTTCGACGAGCAGGAGCTGCGGAACGCGCTCGACCAGGTCCGGCGCGAGGCCGGGCAGCGCTACGACTTCAAGGGCGTGACCGTCGACCTGACGCAGGGCAAGGACGACATCGTCCTGGTCACCGACGACGAGCACCGGGCCGCCGCGATCAAGGACCTGATCGAGTCGAAGGCCATCCGTCGCAACCTGTCGCTGAAGATCTTCGACTGGGGCAAGGTCGAGCCGGCGGGCGGCAACAAGGTTCGGCAGACGATCGCCCTTCGCCGCGGTCTCGGCGACGTCCTCGCCAAGAAGATCTCGAAGCTGATCCGCGAGGAGTTCCCCAAGGTGAAGTCGCAGATCCAGGGCGACGCGGTCCGCGTCTCCGGCAAGAGCAAGGACGACCTGCAGCGGGTCATCGCGAAGCTGCGCGAGCTCGACGAGGCCGTCCCGCTCCAGTTCGAGAACTACCGGTAGCCGGCCGATGATGCCGGGCTCGCGCCTCGCTCGAACCCTGATGATCCTCGTCGTCGCGTTCGTCATCATCGGCATGGTGCTCGCGATGGCGGGCACCCCGTCGGTGCCGTCGGTGCCGTCATGACGGAGGGCCGGGACGCGGTCGAGGTGCCGGACATCGAGGAGCCCCGGGCACCCGACATCGAGGTGCCCGAGACCGAGGAGCCTAGGACCGAGGCACCCGCCACCGAGGAGCCGGACACGGAGGTGCCGGACATCGAGGCGCCGGACGTCGAGGCGCCGGATGCCGGGGAGCCGGCGACCGCGCTGCCGGACACCGAGGGGCTTGCGACGGAGGCACCAGGCGCCGAGACCATCGAGGAAGCCGCGGACTGGGCCGACGTCGACGAGCTCGTCGATGACGCCGCAGGGGAGTCGTCCGACGGGATGACTGACACCGCTGCTGACGACGGGACTCTGCCGCTCGAGGAAGCGGCACTCGAGTCGGACGCCGACGCCTCGACCCCCGAGGCCGAACCGCCGACCGCTCGAACCGTCGGGCGGTTCATCGCCGATGGCCTCCGAGCCGCGGGCGTCCGGTTCGCGTTCACCGTCCCGGGCGAGAGCTTCCTCGGCCTCCTCGAAGGCCTCCAGGGGGCGGGCATCCGCGTCGTCGCGACCCGTCACGAGGGCGCCGCGGCGTTCATGGCCGAGGCCCACGGCCAGCTGACCGGCCGGCCGGCCGCCGCGGTCGGGACCCGGGCCGTCGGTGCTGCGAACCTCGCGATCGGCATCCACACCGCGCGCCAGGACTCGTCGCCGATGTTCGCCCTCGTCGG
>Ga0070708_100002790_pt1 | contig 13576 bp, 14 predicted proteins | sample KBSK5503metaG_FD_65469 | JGI IMG/M metagenome (GOLD analysis project Ga0070708, IMG submission 65469) | Corn, switchgrass and miscanthus rhizosphere microbial communities from Kellogg Biological Station, Michigan, USA - KBS K5-50-3 metaG | ecosystem: Host-associated > Plants > Roots >...
TGAGATCGGCCGCTGCGGCCACGATGAGGGCGAGGAGGATGGGGGTGAGGTTCAAGTGCTCGAAGTTGCTTTGCAACGGCTTCGCGACGGCCGCGACGGTGACCGCGATCGGCGCCCAGGCTCGAGTCCAGGCCCGCCCGCGAGCGAGCGCCCAGCCGAGGCAGAACACGTTCAGCAGGGCCCACCCGGTCTTCGCCGCCGCGAGGCTCCAGCGCGCGACGAGCGCGAACGGCACCAGCCCGAGCGCCGTGAACGGCGGCCACCAGACGCCCTTCTCGGGATTTGCGGCATAGAGCGGCAGGCCGCGCAGCAGCCGCTCGCTCTGGGTGAGCTCCTGGGTGAAGTCGCCGCCCTTGTGAATGCCGATGGGGATGACGATCGCGGCGTAGAGCGCGCCCGCGACGAGGAGCGCTCGCGTGTCCCGGGGGAAGGCCCGGTCCATCAGTCGATACGGCGTCCCGTCACTTCGATGTGCCGGTAGCGCTCGATCCGGCCCGAGCCGCCGACGAACGCCGACGCGAACCAGCCGACGAGCCCGACCACGATCGAGCCGAGGATCGCCGAGCCGAGGCCGGCCAGCTTGAACCCGGGTACGAGCCATGCCACGATCTCGAGCGAGATGCCGTTCACGACCAAGATGAACAGCCCGAGGGTGAGCACGGTCAGGGGCAGCGTGAAGATGAGGATGAACGGCCGGATCACGGCGTTCACCAACCCGAGCAGCAGCGCAGCGATGATGAGGTGGCCCGGGGTATCGATCTCCACCCCTCGGACGATCGTCGTCGCGGCCCAAAGGCCGAACGCGGTGATGACGAGACGGTACAAAAACCCTCTCATCGGGCCTTCCACTCGGCCAGGTTGCGCTCGACCTGGCGGGCATGCTTCTCGAGGTGCTCACCGTAGATCGCGAGCCAGTCTTCGACGGCGTAGCGGCCCGATTCGGTGTGCTTGCCGACCCGGTGCCAGTCCTTGTCCGTCATCCGCTTCAGCAGCGGGACCGTGTTCGCCCGCACCGCCTCCACCGTCGCGAGGGCGAGGTCGATCGGATGCGCATGGTAGTCGAACGCCAGGGCCCAGCGGTCCTGGTCGTATCCCACGATGAGGGGCTCGGGCTCCGCGAGCAGGTACCGCAGCCGCATGTGCGCGTTGGTCTCGCTGTCCGCGCAGTGCACGATGATCTCGTGCGCCGACCACCGACCGGCGGCGGGTTTCCACTGAAGGGCCTCGGGCGGCACCTTGGCGAGCGCGCGCTTGAGTAGCGTGGGCCCGTGCGCGTAGCGCTCGATCAGGACAGCGCGCTCGGCGGGGGTGTAGGGCATGCAAACGCCTCCGGAGGTGGACCTGGTGTCCGTGCGCGAGGAGGGGCGCAGCATGCTGCGCCCCTACACTGGCCGGGCCTCTGGCCGGTAAACCGGCCGGTGCTAATCGGCGCCCGCTTGAGCGGGCAGCGGCCGAGCCGCGGCTTCAGCCGCGCACGCGGAGCGCCGATCAATTGTTCACACCCTCCTAAACATACTCAGCGCGCGCGTCCGGCGACGAACCGCGCCGTTACGCCGGGAGGGACCCGCACGCCGAGCCGCTCGTCGAACAGAATGGCGCCGGCGAGCGAATCGCCGACCCGCGTCGCCCCGATCCCCGCGAACGGCCCGAGCTCCGCCGGCCAGCCGAAGATCAGCGCCTGCTCCGGCTGGCCAAACCACGTGACCGCGAGCGTCTCGGGCGGCACCTGGAAGACGAGCGTACCCCGGAAATGGCAGGTCCGGCGGACGACGACACGCCCGGTGTCGAGGACGATCTCGGCGAGCTTGAACCGGTCGCCCATCTGCGGGAGCGTGAGCGTGTCGCCGTGCGCGACCACCCAATGACCGGCGTAGCGCTCGGCGAAGCGGCGGCGGAGGTGCATCGCGGAGGAGCGGCAGGGATCGGAGGGCCCGCAGGCGATCAACCAGAGGAGCACGATGGGGACGGTCCTCACCGCCCGACCCCCTCTCCGCCAGGGTGAGGTCTCAAGGCGATACGCTGTCCGTCGCTCGGATGCCCGCGCTGGTCGAGTCCGCTACGCGCATCGCCTTGCCGACGCCGCTCGCCCCGGGGATGCGGGACTTGGCGAGCATGCTGTCGCGCTGGCGTTCACTGAGTGAGTCTCCGGCGGCGGACGACTTCTGGGCTTGGCCGCCGCACGCGGCGCAAAGAAGACCGACGGCTACCACCTGTCGCGCGCGCATTCTGCCTCCGGGGATTGTCCTGTAAAGTGAGACGTCACACGTTGCATGTCACACGCCCCACGAAAGGCAGGGTGCGTCTTCGGGTGACGGGTGACGGGTGACGGACTCACGCCGGCAGCCCGTTCCGTATCACATTTTCCATCACGTCCCCAAACCGGTCGATCTCCGCGAGCGTCGTGTAGACGTTCGGCGTGACGCGCACGCAGCTGAACTCCTTGTGCACGATCGGCGTGACGATGATGCGGTGCTTGTCCCACAGGTAAGCCACGAGTTTCTTGGGGTCCATCCCCTCGATCGCCACGCTGGCGAGCCCGCACGACTGCGCCGGGTCGTAGGGGGTGAGGATCTTGACTCTGGGGATCCTCTCGAGCCGCTTCGCCCAGCGCTGGAACAGGAGCCGCAGCCGCGTCGCCTTGCGCTCGCCGCCGATCCCGTCGTGGAACATCAGGGCTTCCGCGATCGCGTTGTGATTCGCGGCCGGGTGGGTCCCGATCTCCTCGAACTTCCGGATGTCGCCGTTCATGTCTGGCGGCGCCGCCATGAGGGGCCAGATCGTTTCGATCTTCGCCTTTCGCACATACAGAAACCCGGTGCCATGCGGCGCGAGCAGCCACTTGTGGAGGCTCGTGCCGTAATAATCGCAGCCGAGCTCGTCGCGGGTAAACGGGAAGTGGGCGTAAGCGTGCGCCCCGTCCACGATCACCTCGATCCCACGCGCCCGCGCGAGCTGCACGATCTTGCGGATCGGGAAGATCTGGCCGGTGAGGTTCGTGATGTGACAGACGTGGATAACCTTGGTCCGGGGCGTGATGGCGCGCTCGATGCGGTCGGCGAGGTCGTCCTGCGAGGGCGGGGGTACGGGGAAGCTGATCTCCCTCACCACGATCCCCTCGCGTCGCTCCCGCTGACGCCACGTGGTGAGCATCCGCGGGTAGTCCTGGTTCGTCGTGAGCACTTCGTCGCCTCGCTCGAGCCGGATCCCGAGCTGCACGATTTCCAGTGACTCGCTCGCGTTGCGCGTGATCGCCATCTCTTCGGGGTCGCACCCGAAGCTCGCCGCGAGCCGCTGGCGCACCCCTTCGATCTCGGGCTCGAGGATCTGCCACATCGAGTAGGCGGGAGCGGTGTTCGAGTACTCGAGGTAGCGCCGCATCGCGTCCTGCACGACGCGCGGGCTCGGGCTCACGCCCCCGTTGTTCAGGTTGATGAGCGTCCGGTCGAGCGTGAAGGCCCGCTGGACTTCGAGCCAGAAGTCCTCGTCCGCCCCGATCTCGGCGGGCGTCCGGCCGCCGGCCTGCCGCGCCAGGCTCAGGATCCGGTCGAGCCCGTCGTTCTTGAGGGCGGGGATCCCGGCCCCGGCCGCGAGCATGGACCCGAGAAAACGACGCCGTGTCGGCATGGCCTAACCTCCGCGCAGCCGGCGGCGAACCAGCAGTCCGTACGCGACCAGGTTCACCGCCAGCGCGAACGACCCCAGGATGAGCTGGCGCGGCGGCGTGAGCCCCGCGGGGTAAAGTGCGGGAATGACGTAATGCTCGATGAAGCCGCCCGTATACCCTTCGAGTCCCGCCCGCCTCCGCAGGTCGTTCTCGACGGGCGTGAGGGGGCAGATCCACCCCTTGTATTCGAGGAGCACACCCCACAGGGCGCATGGGACGTGCGCCCACGCGACCGGGCGCCAGCGCCAGGCGAGGAACCCGCCGAGCACGACGAAGCCGACGAAGGTCGCGTGCAGCAACACGACCGCGTCGGCGAGCAGGCGGTAGGTCATGTCGTGGTCTTGTTAATACAGCGAAATCCCCCGCCGGGCCAGACTGCCTGGACTCTTGAATCGAGCCGTGCTGACACGGCGGGTTGCAACGATACCGCGGCGGAGTACGATATAGAACACACGCCCAGGAGAAAACAGTCATGACGCACGCCTACTGGCGCCCGCTCGGCTGGTGCGCGGCCGGGCTGGTCCTCGCCGCGCAGACGAGCACCATCGTCGAGTACGCACTTCCCCGGCCCCGGGCGTTCCCGCACGACCCCACGGTCGGCCGCGACGGGATCGTGTGGTACACAGACCAGGCGAACAGCTACATCGGCCGGCTCGACCCGGCGAGTGGAAAGGTGACGGACTATCCGACGCCGACGCCCGCCTCGGGGCCGCACGGGATCATCGTCGCGCCGGACGGTGGAGTGTGGTACACGGCGAACTTCCAGGGCCGGATCGGCCGCCTCGACCCCGCGACCGGTGCGATCAAGGAATATGTGCTGCCCGCCGAAGCGCGCGACCCTCACACGCCGCTCTATCACGATGGGAAGATCTGGTTCACGGCCCAGGGGGCGAACCTCTACGGCTCGCTCGACCCGGCCACGGGCGACGTGAAGCTCTTCCCGGTGCCGAGGCCGCACGCGCGGCCCTACGGGCTGGTCGCCGGTCCCGACGGCGCGATCTGGGTCGCGCTCTTCGGCACGAACGAGATCGGCCGCATCAATCCGGCGGACGGCGCGCTGCACGAGTTCCCCCTTCCCGACCCGAGCGCCCGCCCGCGCCGCCTCGTCGTGGACGCGAGGGGGATCGTGTGGTACACGGACTATCCCCGTGGCAAGCTGGGCCGGCTCGATCCCGCGACAGGGGTAGTGCGCGAGTTTGCGAGCCCGGGCGGCCCGAGCAGCGCCCCGTACGGCATCGCCATCGGCACGGACGGGCGCATCTGGTACGACGAGTCGGGGAAGGACGAGATCGTGGCCCTCGATCCCACGTCGGAGCGCATGCAGACGGTCGCTATCCCCACCCGCGGGTCGGTGGTGCGGAACATGGCCGTGGATTCGACGCGCGCGCGGCTCTGGCTCGCGCTGAGCGGGGTTCAGCGGCTCGGGAGAATCGACCTGGCCCCGACGCCATAGCTCGTTCAAGGAGCGCCGCTCAGGCGCCCATCAGGCTCTCGGCCGGGTGGAACAGCCGCGCGACCGCATCCTCGAGTGCCGCCGGCAGCGCGATCAGGTAGTAGACCGCGTCCAGTTCGGCCGCCGATAGCGCGCTCCCGTCGGCGTGACGGAGCTGGGTGTTGTTGCTGGTTCCGGTCGCCGTCCCGGTGTAGCGGGCGAACGTCTGTCCGTTCACGTACACGGTGAGATCGAGCACCACGCTGTACGGCGTGCGCACGAGAACCACCGTCCCCGCGAGCCGCACGGTCTCGTTGCCACGGGTGACGCTGAAGTCGACCGTCAGCGTCGCGTGGTCGGCGTCCGAGGTCGTCACGGCCTCGTGGAACGTCACGCCCACGGCAGGACTGTTGAGGCTCCACGTGGCGTCGAACTGGCCGTCGGGATTGTCGGTGTCGAGGTTCGTCGACGAAAACGTGACCTGGAAGTCCAGCCGGTGTGTCCCGTCGCTCACGTAACCGGCGGCCGAGGCGCTGAACGCCGTCGCAGGGCTGCCTGTCACGGTGGCGCTGATCGTGTAGTCGGCGTACGTCGTGCCCGGGCTCGACGGCGTTCCCCCGGTGACGATCACCTCCACCTGATTCGTGCTCCCGGCGCTCGTATCGAGCAGATCCAAATACCCGACCGCCGTGAGCGGATTCTCGACCACCTGTCGCGTGATCGGGTCGATGGCATACAGCGTGATCCGGATCCCGTTCGACGGGCCGGCGTCGGCGCCCACGACGTAGTGGTGGGTGTTCGCGTCCCAGACGAACGTCTTGCCCTGGATCTCGGGCGGGATGACGCCGGCGGTCGAGGCCGATGACAGCGCCGATGCCGCGAGCTTCATCGCCCTGAGATGCGCCGCCGCCTCCGCGAAGGGCGGGCTCGGCGCCTGCGGCGCCGCCACGCGGGCGGCGGCGAGCAGCGCGCCGGCGGGCGCAGAACTGAGCGGTGAGCCGGGCACGCTGTCCAGAGCGCCGAAGCTCTGGAACGCAGGCACCTGGAGCACGGCGGCGACGGTCTGGAGATCGGCGGCGAGCTGTGCGGGGTTCGACAACTGGGGTAGGGGAGCGGTGCTGTCGCCGCACGCGCTCGCGAGGAGCGCCGCGCCGGCCGCCAGGGAACGGAGCGTGTTCTGGGCAACCATTAGGCACCTCGAGGATTGTTCACGGCCGGTCAGGTGATGACGCCCCCGCCCAGCAGGCGGCTGGTGTCGTCGTACAGCGCGGCCGACTGCCCTGGCGTGATCGCGCGCACCGGCTCTACGAGGTCGAGGCGCAGCGTCGCCCCGGTGACCTCACGCACGCGGGCGGGCACCGCCGGCGCGCGGTAGCGGCACTGCACGAATACGTGGTCGCGCGGGGAGCGCCGGTCCGCGAGCCAGTTGCATTCTTCAAGGCTGACCTCGTACCCGAACAGCTCGTCTCCCGGGCCGATCACGACCTCGCGGGTCTCGGGCCGGATGGCGACGACGTACAGCGGCTCGCGGGAGCCACCGGGCAGCCCGCGGCGCTGGCCGATCGTGTAGCGGGCGAAGCCGGCGTGCTCGCCCACGACCTCGCCGCGCAGCGTGACGAGCGGGCCCGGCGCGAGCGCCGGGGCGTCCGCGGGGAGGTGCCGCGCGAGCACCGCCACATAGTCGTCGTCCGGGACGAAGCAGATCTCGACCGACTCGGGCTTGTCGGCGGTGGCCAGGCCGAGCCGGCGCGCCACGGCGCGCGTCTCGGGCTTCGTGAGCTCCCCCACCGGCGTCAGCATCCGGTCCACGACCGTGCGGTCGATCCCCCACAGGAAGTACGACTGGTCCTTCCGGGGATCGCAGCCGCGATACAAGGCTCCGTCCCGGGTGATCGCGTAGTGCCCGGTGGCGACGTAGGCGCAGTCGAGGGCGTCGGCATGGTAGACGAGGTCGCGGAACTTCGTGAACGAATTGCAGCGCACGCACGGAATCGGCGTGCGGCCGCGTGCATACTCGGCGACGAAGTCCGCGATTACGTCGCGTCCGAAGCGGTCCTCGAAGTTGAGAACGTAGTGCGGGATGCCGAGCCTGTGGGCGACGAGCCGGGCGTCGGTGATGGAGTCCAGGGAGCAGCAGGGCCGGTCGGGAACGTTGTCGCCGTAGCAAAACAGCTTCATGGTCGCCGCGAGGACCTCGTACCCCGCCTCCACGAGCAGCGCGGCCGCCACGGACGAATCCACTCCGCCCGACATGGCGACGAGAACTCTTTCCGCCACCTAACCCCTCCGCCCCGAATGCGGAGTGCGGAGTGCGGAATGCGGAATTTCAATGGAAGGTCGCGCCCTGCACGGCGCTCCCACGGACACTCCGCACTCCGCGTTCCGCATTCCGCACCTCTCCCCGTTCACCGATGCAACACCGCCGCCAGAGCCCGCACCTTCTCCACGATCTTCGGCAGCGCCGCCACCACCGCCTCCACGTCTTCGACCGTATTGTCCTTGCCGAATGAGAACCGCAGCGCGGCGACGCCGAGCTCGCGCGGCACGCCCATGGCGGTGAGCACGTGCGAGGGCTCGACCGCTCCCGTGCTGCACGCCGAGCCCGACGAGCAGGCGATCCCGGCGAGGTCGAGATGCATCAGCAGTGCCTCGCTGTCGGTCCCCGGGATCGACACGTTGCACACGTGCGGCGCCCGCTCGGCCTGCCAGCCGTTGATCACGGCGTCGGGCACCACCTCGAGGAACCGGCGTTCGAGCTCGTCGCGCAGCGAGCGGACGCACGCCGCCAGATCCGCCTGCTCGTCCGCCGCCAGCTCCACCGCCTTGGCGAGCCCCACGATGCCGGCCACGTTTTCGGTCCCGGGCCGGATCCCGAACTGCTGGCCTCCTCCGTGGATGATCGCCTCCACCGCGTGGCGATCGCGCACGACGAGAGCCCCGATCCCCTTCGGGGCGCCGATCTTGTGGCCGGAGATGGTGAGAAGCGTGCAGCCGACGTCCGCGAGCGAGACGGGGAGCTTCCCGAAGGCCTGGACCGCGTCCGAATGGAAGCAGACGCTCGCCTCGCGACATCGAGCGGCGAGCCGTGCGACGGGCTGGACCACGCCGACTTCGTTGTTGACCCACATCACGCTCACGGCCGCCACACCGCGCCCCAGCGCCTCGTTCAAAGCGCCTTCGTCCACCAGGCCGGAGGCATGGACCGGGAGGATAATCTCCTCCCCCCCGAGGTGCCGCACGGCGTGCGCCGCGGCGAGCACCGCCTTGTGCTCGATCGCCGACACGGCGACGCGGAACGGCCTGCCCTGGTCGCGCGCCGCGAGCGCGGCGCCGATCACCGCCAGATTGTCGGCTTCCGTGCCGCCCGACGTGAAAATCACCTGGCCGGGCTCGGCGCCGAGGACCGCTGCGATGGTCCGCTTCGCTTCCTCGACCCCGGCCCGCGCCGCGCGGCCGAAACGATGGGCGGACGACGGGTTCCCGAAGGCGTCCTTCCCGAAGTAGGGAAGCATCGCCTCCAGCACTTCCGGCCGCACCGGCGTCGTGGCGGCGTTGTCGAGGTATACGAGGCGCCGGGACATGAATGAAGGAATCTACAGGCTACAGCGATTGGACGCCAAGCTGCAGCACGTCTTGCACTTCCAGCGTCTCGTTGCAGAAGAACGGCTCGCCGTAAGCCTTGCGGATGAGGGAGCCGTAGTGTGCCGACTGTACGCGGATCAGCTCGTAGAGGTTCTGCCCCGTCGGGAAGATCTCCCCCGCCGCCCTGGCCCCGTCGAATTGCGAGGCGTAGCAGCGGATGGCCTCGAGCTTGGTCTCGAACGTGTCGGAGATGTCGACCACGAACGACGGTTTCACCGGGTCTTCGCGGTAGGCGAGCGCGTAGAGCACCTTGAATGGCCGGTGGGGCGCGCCGGCGGCGCCGTACTTGGCGAGCCCCGCGAGATAGCACGCATCACGGCCCAGCTCCGACGCGATGCGGTGGTCCGGATGGCGCCCGACGGGGAAGGGAAGGATGACGACGCGCGGGTGCGTGGCGCGGATCAGCTCCACCAGCCGGGCGCGCGACGGCTCGTCGTTCTGGAGGTGGGCGTCGGGGAGACCGGCGTTCAGGCGCACCGCGACGCCCAGCACCTTCGCCGCCCGCTCCGCCTCCGCGGCACGGAGCCCCGCGTCCCCGCGCGTTCCCGCCTCGCCCTGCGTGAGGTCGAGGATGCCCACCCCGTGACCGGCGCGCGCCGCCTTGGCGAGCGTGCCGCCGCACGTCAGCTCGGCGTCGTCCCGGTGGGCGGCGATGGCGAGGAGATCAACGGTCTGCGTCACGGACGGTCCCCGGGCGCCCGGAATGCGGAATGTAATGCGGAATTGAAGGGTGAGGTCCGATCTTCGGCGCTGGCCGCGGGGGTCGACGGCGGCGCGGTCCATTCCGCATTCCGCACTCCGCATTCCGCATTTTGTTCATTCCGCATTCAGCACCCCTCATTTGGTTCATTCATATCTCAGCGCCTCCACGGGATCGAGCCTCGCCGCCCGCGCCGCCGGCGTGATGCCGAACACGAGGCCGAGCAGGATCGAAACGGCGCACGCGAGCGCGGCGCTCCACACCGGCACCGAGAGCTCGAGGTTCAAGGCGAGGCGCAGCAGTTGCCCGAACCCGAGGCCGAGCAGGATGCCGAGGAATCCGCCCATGAGCGTGAGCGTCGCGGCCTCCACCAGGAACTGCCACAGGATCTCGCGCCGTGTCGCGCCCAGGGCCTTGCGCACGCCGATCTCTCTCGTGCGGTCGGTCACGGAGACCATCATGATTGCCATCACGCCGATGCCGCCCACCATCAGCGCCACGCTCGATAGGACCAGCATGACGAGGAAGAAGACGCCCGTGAGCTGGTTGAAGGTGGCCAGTATCTGGTCCTGCGTCACGAGGTCGAAGCTGTTCGGCGCGCTCGCCCGCAGCCCCCGGATGCGTCGCAGTTGCACCGTCGCCTCGTCCATCGCGCGTGAGACCGAGACGTCGGGCTTCGGCTTCACCACGATCCACAGCGCGTTGGTCTCGTCGTACCGGAAGAACCTCCGTGCGGCTTCGAATGGGACGATCGCGGCGATCTCCTGGGATGGCGGCTGGAAGATGTTCTCCGGATTCTGGTAGATGCCGATCACCCGGAACGCCTTGCCCGATATGCGTACGAAGCGTCCCGTAGGATTGACGCGCCCGAACAGCTTGTCGGCGAACCGTCGCTCGATCACCACCACCGGGGTCCCGATGCGAAGCTCGGCCGTGGTGAAGAAGCGCCCCTCGGGGAGGCTGCCCCCCTGGATCTCCATGTAGTGGTCGTCCGCCCCGAACACCGTCACGATCTGCGTGTGCACCCCCTCGTACTCCATCTTCTGGAACAGCTGCACCCAGATCCCGGCGTAGCGGACGTCGGGGAGACGCGCGAGCGCCTCGGCCTCCTCCGGCTTGATCACGGGGCGGATGCGCACTTCCTTGGGCAGCGCGTCCGGGTTGAGCGGCGTCGTGGACCAGAACCGCAGAATGTAGAACGTGGTCGGCCCCGCGACCTCGATGGTGTTGATGATCTGGTCGCGGATCCCCTGCACGATGGACGCCATCGCCATCACCGTGGCCACGCCGATGACCACGCCCAGGATCGTGAGCGCGGAGCGCAGCTTGTTGGCCCGCAGCTGGTCGAGCGCGATGAGCCAGCCTTCGGAGACCGATTGGAGCCTCATGCGGCCCTATTCGTATCTCAGCGCCACGACCGGATCCAGCCTCGCGGCCCGCATCGCGGGATAGACGCCGAACACGATGCCGACGCTCCCGCCGAGCCCCAGGGCGAGCGCAACCGACCAGCCGGTGACGCGCGCCGGCAGCGGGGAGAGGAGCGCGATGACGCCGGCGAGGCCGACGCCGCAGGCGAGGCCGAGCAGGCCGCCCAGCAGGGCCAGCGTCACCGACTCGGCCAGGAACTGGTTGCGGATGTCGCGGCGCCGGGCGCCGAGCGACTTGCGGATCCCGATCTCGTGGGTGCGCTCGTTCACGCTCATGAGCATGATGTTCATGATCACGATCCCGCCCACCACGATCCCGATGATCACGACCGCCGGAATCACCGTGAACAGGATGCGCGTCAGGTTCTTCCAGAAGCTCACGAGCGCGTCGGCGGTGTCCACGGTGAAGTCGTCCGCCTGGCCGGGGCGCAGCCGGTGCGCGATCCGCATCGCCTCCTCGGCGCGCTGCATCCCGTCTTGCACCAGCGCCGCCTCGGGCATCTTCACCGAGATCACGGTCGTCTTGCGGCGGCCGTACAGCGCCTCGAAGCTCGTGAGCGGCAGCATCACGAACCCGTCCCACGACTGGCCGAGGACGTTCCCCTTCTTCGCGATCACGCCTTTCACGGTGTACTGCGCGCCGAGGATGCGGATCTTCTGCCCGATCGCCTGGTCGGGGTAGTCGAACAGGCGGTCGGCGACATCGAACCCGAGCGCCGCCACCGGCCGGCGCTCCCGGACGTCCACGTCGCTGAGCGGCTCGCCCGCGGCGAACTGGTAGTCCTGCACCAGCTGGAACGGCGCGGTGACGCCGAAAACGAAGGCGTCGCCTACCGTCTTGTTGCGCCACACCACGTCGGCCTGGGGGGTGGGCCAGCCGGACTGGACGGCGATCGCCTTCGCGTCGGGGAGGGCGCGCTCGACGTAGGGGACGTCTTCGGGCGCGATGATCGGCCGGCGCTGGATCTCCTTCCATTGCTCGTCGTCGATCAGCCCCACGGCGATCGGGGTGCGCCGCACCTGGAACGCATTGACGCCCACGATCGCGCCGCCGATCCGCTCGCGCACATAGGCGTTCATGCCTTGGATCACGGCCACCACGGCCACCAGGAACGCGACCGAGACGATGATGCCGAGCAGCGTGAAAAACGAGCGGAGCTTGTGGCTCCACGCCGCCTGTAACGCCTGGACGACGGCTTCGGTGAACTGCATGGCGGGGAACTTACAATGCGGAATGCGGAATTCGGAATGCGGAGTGGCAGGGCGGGCGTCAATTCCGCATTCCCCACTCCGCATTCCGCATTGCCGTCATTCGTATCTCAGCGCCTCCACCGGATCCAGCCTCGCCGCGCGCGCCGCCGGGTAGATCCCGAACAGGATGCCGGTCACGGCGGCCGCGGCGAGGGCGAGGACCACGGAGCCCACGGGGACGTGGGCGCGGATGGGGGTGGCGGCCGCGATCAGGAACGCGACCAGCCCGCCGGCGATCATGCCGCAGACGCCGCCCGCCATGGTGAGTGTGGCGGCCTCCACCAGGAACTGCCACAGGATCTCCCGCCTGGTCGCGCCGAGCGCCTTGCGGACGCCGATCTCGCGGGTGCGCTCGGTCACCGAGATCATCATGATGGCGATGACGCCGACGCCCCCCACCGCCAGCGCCACCATCGAGAGCACGATCATCACGACGCGCAGCACCAGCGTGGTGCTGTTCACGCTCTCGAGGAACTTTTCCTGCGACACGACCGCGAAGTTGTCGTCCTGGCCGGGTCGAAGGCCCCGCTTGACGCGCAGCGCGACGGTCACGTCCTCCATCGCCTGGAGCGTCCCCACCGAATCGGCTGGTCCCACGAGTAAGCTCATCCACCCCTTCCAGTACTCGACGTGCTTCACGAAGGCGCCGTGGGGCAGGAACGCCTGAAAGTTGCTCTCTTCCCCGAACAGGCTGGGGGGCGGATTGAACACCCCGATCACGCTGTACGGGAGGCCGGCGATCTTGATCGCGCGGCCGATCGGGTCGAGGTGACCGAACAGCCAGTCCGAGAGCTTCTGATTGATCACGACCACCTGCGCCGCCGCCGCGTCCTCGAGCGCCGTGAACGAGCGTCCGGGGAAGACGTCGCCGCCCGCCACCTTCACCCAGTCGGCGCTGCGGCCGCTCAGGTCCACGGACGCGGTCTTGCGGTCACCGTAGGCGACCTCGGTGCCGCCGCCGGCGTTCTCATCCACCGCGACGAAGCTCACGCTCGGCAGCCGCTGGATCACGCGCGCCTCGTCGATCGTCAGCGGCGGGTTGCGACGCCAGGGACAGTTCTCCTCGCTGCCGTCGCAGATGCCGACCCCGCCCTGGAAGTGTCGCCCCACCCAGAAGGTCTTCGGGCCCGACTGCTCGAGCATGTCGCTCACGCCCTTGTTGAAGCCGCTGATCATCGCGCCGATCACCATGACGACCATCACGCCGATGGCGACGCCGAGGATCGTGAGCGCCGCGCGGACCTTGTTGGCGCGCAGCGAATCGAGCGCGATGCCGACGCCTTCGAGCAGGGGGGTCACGGACTACTCGTGGCGCAGCGCGGCGATGGGGTCGAGCCGGGCCGCGCGGCTTGCCGGGTACACGCCGGCGACGATGCCCACGCCGCCTCCCAGGACGATGCCGACGACGATCGACGGGAGCGACACCGAGGCGGGGAGCGGGCTCGCGGCGCCGAGCAGGA